>ERZ1292629.369-Hain-H43-01um-R1-369-length-47846-cov-9_pt2 | contig 35405 bp, 52 predicted proteins | sample MGYA00564399_ERZ1292629 | MGnify/ENA primary metagenome ERZ1292629 (study PRJEB36523, sample SAMEA6512636) | groundwater metagenome | collected 2019-01-08 | study: AquaDiva: Metagenomics assemblies of 32 groundwater samples
CGAACATAAAGATAGTTGACTCGGCCGGCAATGTCGGAAGCCATAGCTCCATTGCTGTTTCTGGATCGAACGTGTACATAAGCTATCGCGACTCTACCAGAACAAATCTTAAGTTCGCCAAATCCACCGATGGCGGCGCCACCTGGTCTCCGGCGAACATAAAGATAGTTGACTCGGCCGGCAATGTCGGAAGCCATAGCTCCATTGCTGTTTCTGGATCGAACGTGTACATAAGCTATCGCGACTCTACCAGAACAAATCTTAAGTTCGCCAAATCCACCGATGGCGGCGCCACCTGGTCTCCGGCGAACATAAAGATAGTTGACTCGGCCGGCAATGTCGGAAGCCATAGCTCCATTGCCGCTCCCGACGCCAATAATATTTTTATAAGCTATAAAAATAGCACTAATGGCGACCTTAAGTTTATTAAATCAAATAACGGCGGGGCAACTTGGGTTTTTTACCCAAGCAACGGGCATGAGATAGCGTCCGGCTCTTTTTCAACGCCAAGTTGCGCGTTATTTGATTATGGACTTTCAAACTCTGGCACCTCACATGTTACCAAAACGTCGGGAAATGCCTTTACTCAAAATACTATTACTAAGACGCTGATTTCTTCCAGCATGACAGAGCCAGTCACGCTGTCTCTCTCTGGCGTGCCGAATGGAACTTCATACTCAATTTCAAACTCAATATGTTCACCAACATGTAATTCCGTCATCACCTTTACCGTTTCCCCAAGTACTTCCGCAGGTACTTATCTAATTACTGTTACCGGTTCTCCGCTCAACAAACAAACAAGTTTCAATCTGGTCGTATCAGGTAATCCAATGACGGTCACCTGTTCGGCTTTCCCAAGAACGGCGCTTTTAGGGCAAACTGTGACTTGGACCGCTAACGTATCGGGAGGTACTCCGCCCCTCACTTACTCGTGGAGCGGTACTAATTTCCCGACCACTCCCTCTCCCAGCACCAATCCGTTCAGTATCAGTTATAGTACTATTGGGCAAAAAACCGCAACGGTAACGGTAACCGACGTGGATTCAGTTACAGCTACTTGTCCGGCTGGTGTGGTTCGGATTAATTTCGACCCAAGTCTCGAAGAGTTTTAGCGCCTATTCACTTAAAGTGAATTATGCATATTAACGACGACAAGCTTGAAGATTTCATGATTGACTCCGGTTTAGTCTCGAAGTCGGAGATTGAGCTTGCCAAAAGCGAAGTCAAGAAAAAAAATATCACCATCGGCGAAGCGCTTGTAAACCAAGGCGTCTTAACCGAAGACGATTTGCGCAAGACGCAAGCCTACATTCTTGGAATTCCCTTTGTCGACCTTAAAAACCAAAAACTCGATTTTTCCGTACTTTCTCTTATCCCCGAACCAATCGCCAGAAACCACAACATTGTCGCCTTTGGGAAAATTAACGACAGTTTGGAAGTGGCCATGCTTGATACGGAAGATTTAACGGCTATCGATTTTGTCAAGAAAAAAGTTGGACTCAAGATCTTGCCCCGTCTGACCGACGGAGAATCCATGAAGTGGGCGTTGTTATCTTATCAAAAAACGCTTAAGGCCGAATTTGGAGATATTATTCAAAAAGAAGCGAGTTCGCTTAAAACCATCAGCGACAGAGTAAGCGGTGAAGACATTACAGAGGATGATCTTAAAAAATTGTCGAAGGATATTCCGGTGGTTCGTATTGTTGATACTCTTTTGAAACACGCAATCATTCAAGACGCTTCCGATATCCATATTGAACCGGAAGAAGACAAAGTGCTAGTGCGCTATCGCATAGACGGTATCTTGCGCGATGCTATGGTTCTGCCGAAAAATACTGCTTCTGGAATTACCGCTCGTATTAAAGTGCTTTCCAGTCTGAAACTCGATGAAAAACGGATTCCTCAAGACGGTCGTTTCAAAATTGACGCAGGGGGAGAAAAAGTTTCCTTTCGAGTGTCAACTCTGCCGGTCTATTATGGCGAGAAGACGGTCATGCGACTTTTACGTGAATCTGTTTCTGGATTCACTTTAGAGAGTCTTGGATTTCACGCTCGAGGTCTTGATGATTTGCACAAGGCGCTGAAAGTTACTACTGGCATGATTCTGGCGACTGGCCCGACCGGTTCGGGCAAAACGACGACCCTCTACACCATGCTTGATATTGTCAATACTCCAAACGTCAATATTTCCACGATTGAAGATCCGGTGGAATATCAAATGACCCGCATCAATCAGACGCAGGTTCGTCCGGAAATCGGACTTACCTTTGCGAACGGTTTGCGCACTCTGGTGCGTCAAGATCCGGATATTATTATGGTAGGAGAGATTCGTGATAACGAGACAGCCGCACTTGCCATCAATGCCGCATTAACCGGTCACTTGGTGCTCTCGACGCTTCATACTAATTCTGCCGCCGGAGCCATACCAAGACTTTTGGATATGAAAGTGGAGCCATTTTTGCTTGTATCTACCCTCGATATCGTTATTGCTCAGCGTTTGGTCAGAAGACTTTCTTCCTCGAAGACAAAATATTTTCTAAACAAAGAAGAACTGACTTCTCTCGGCAATATCATATCGCTTGATAGGATGCTGACTCTTCTCAGAGATGAGAAAATTATTGGGAATAAAGATAGTTTTAACAAGATTCCGTTTTGGAAACCCGCTCCGGGGAAAAATTCCGAAGACGGATATTCAAGTCGTATCGGCATACACGAAGTGCTTAGAATCACGCCCACTATCAAAAGTCTTATCATGAAAGGAGCGACAGCCGGAGAGATAGAGGAACAGGCCAAATCGGAAGGAATGATGACCATGATTGAAGATGGCATTTTCAAGGCCGCGCAGGGCATTACCACCATAGAAGAAGTTTTGAGGGTAGTCTCGGAATAATATGGCTCTCTATAAATACAAAGCCAAAAATAAGGAAGGCAAAATATACGAACGCACCATTGAGCTAAAGGATCGTTTGGATATCTACCGCGTTATTCGGGAGGAAGGGGGTAGTGTAATTTCTATCCAGGAAGCCGGAGGATATTCCGTGTTGACTTTGCTCGATCATATTTTGGGTAGTATCAATATGCATCAAAAAATCATCTTTGCCAAAAATCTTGGTTTGATGATGAAGGCCGGTCTGCCGGTTACTCGCGCACTTTCCGTAATGGAAAAACAGTCCAAAAGCAAACCGTTTAAAAAGTTACTCTCTGAACTTGAAGCGGACGTTAGTCACGGTAAAACTCTCTCCGAATCTTTGAAAAGATGGCCTAAAATCTTTTCTCCTCTATTTGTATCCATGATCAAGGCGGGAGAAGAATCCGGCAATGTTTCAGGTTCGCTCAATATCGTTTCTAATCAAATGGAGAAAACGTATTTATTGACCAAGAAAGTGCGTGGTGCGCTTATATATCCGGCAGTAATTATCTCGGTTATGATTATTATCACGATTTTGCTTCTGATTTTCATGGTACCAACTTTGACCGCAACGTTCGAGGGTCTCGGTGTCGAATTGCCTTTGTCGACTCGAGTGCTTATTTATCTAAGTAATTTTTTGGTCGAGAATACTCTGGCGGTTTTGACCAGTGTTTTACTGCTCGCGATATTTTCGGTGATTTTCTTACGGACGAGAATAGGACGCAGTCTTTCTGATGTTGTTTTCATGCATCTTCCCGTTATTGGAGAAATGATCAAGGAGTTTGAATCTGCTCGAACTACCCGCACTCTCTCTTCGCTACTTTCCAGCGGGGTGGAAATTGTGGTGGCGCTTGATGTTACTATCGATGTTTTACAAAATCATCTGTATAAAAATGCCTTAACGCGCGCGCGCGTCGCTATCGAGAAGGGAGAACCGATGTCGGCTGTGTTTATCGGACACGATAAACTTTACCCTCTCTTTGTCGGAGAAATGGTTGCTGTCGGGGAAGAAACCGGCAAAATTTCGGAGATGCTCATGGGAGTAGCAGATTATTACGAAGAAGAGGTGGATCAAAAAACCAAAGATCTTTCAACCATTATTGAGCCGATATTAATGGTTATTATTGGTATCGGAGTTGGTATCTTTGCCATCTCAATGCTTGCTCCCACTTATTCTCTGGTGGACTATATATGAGAATGACAACAAGAAAGATGGGAGGGTTTACTATTCTCGAGATTCTACTTGCTTTGCTTCTGATCACACTCGCCGTTTCCATTATCACGGTGTCATTCTCCAAACTCAACTCTTCCCAAGTTCTTGATAAGAGCACTGACTTAATTATCTCTATTATGGATGAGGCACGATCACTCACTCTTTCTTCAAAAGACGATACCCAATACGGTGTTTATTTGGGGGAATCACAAATAGTTTTATTCAAAGGGAGTATGTATTCTGCACTTGAGCCATCAAACGTGACTACTGATATTAATCATCTGGTCGGTATGCGTAATATTGTTTTGTCTGGCGGGGGCGCGAGCGTTGTCTTCAAGCGTTTAACCGGTAATACAGATGAGGCGGGGGTATTTGAGGTTTTTCTTAGATCTTCTCCGACGACCTTTCGTACTATTACCATAAGAGCTACCGGAGTAGTAGAATCGAACTGAAGACTTCTATGCAAATTTCTGCAACAAAAAATTTAAAATATGGTCTGACATTGGTAGAAGTGATTATGGCTACCTCCATTATTCTGGTTTTTCTTCTGGCACTTTTTGGCACCCATAATCTTTATCTAAAAACAGCTTTTTCCAACGGCGAAGTTGTCAAAGCGACAGCGTTGGCTGAAGAAGGTTTGGAGGCCGTACGATTTTTGCGGGATTCTTCTTGGAACACCAATATTGAACCACTGTTCATAAACACGGATTATTATTTGGTTTTTGACGGAGACGGCTGGCAAATAACCACTGCGCATGCGTTTATAGATAATCGTTTTGAGAGGAAAATAATGTTTTCTTCTGTTTATCGGGATGTATCTGGTGGTATTGTTGCGTCGGGAGGAACACTCGATCCGGATACCAGGATGGTTGTTTCTAGCGTTTCTTGGCTCCAAGCCAATGCGACTACGACAAAATCTATTTCTACTTATATCGCCAATATTTTTGATAACTAAAATGCCTACTTACACCAAGTTTCAACGAGGTTTCTCTTTAGTAGAAATGATTAGTTACATTGCCATCCTAGTACTTATGCTCGGAATTATTACTAATACTATTATTGCTGTGGTGCATTCTGGACGCGCTATTAAGTCATTAAAAAATGTTGAAACCTCGGCCATTATCAGTATGGAGCGATTGACGAGAGAATTAAGACAGGCAGAAAGTGTCAACGTTAGCTCAAGCGTTTTAGATTCCAATCCTGGCCGGCTCATACTGGAGGGAAAAGATGATGCCGGAGCTCCAAGGACCGTGGAATTTTATCTTCTTGATAATCAACTTTTTTATAAGGAAAATGGGATTGATATTGGTACTCTGTCCCAATCTGACACCCGAGTCACAAATCTAGTTTTCCGTCTCTTTCCTGGTTTGGATTCGATGGGCGTGAGAACCGAGATGACTATTGAAAGCGGTACAAGTACCCATTACCGCTCGGAAAATTATTATCTTTCAGCACTTATCCGATGATTGACAAACGAACACGATTGGATTCGGGACAAGCGATGATGGTGGCAACCATCCTATTTTTAGCGGTATCGGTTACAATACTTTTTGGTTTGGTTGGTCCCATTATCAAACAGCAGAGGATAACGTCGCAAATGTTGTTGTCGCGTCAGAGTTATTTCTTGGCTGAAGCCGGTGTAGAAGACGTAGTTTACAGATTAAAAACTGGTAGATCAGTCATGCCAACAGAGTTTTTGAGCTTGGATGGTCATACTGTGACTGTAACCACCGCCGATACTCTTGAGGGAAAACAGATTGTCTCTGTTGCAGATGTCGAAAATGCAGTACGTAAGCTGAGAACTGACGTGGCGCTTGGTTCGGGAGTATCATTCCACTTTGGCATACAGGCAGGAACAGGCGGATTAATTATGGAAAACACCTCTTCCATTTCAGGTAATGTGTTCTCAAATGGAGCTGTAAGGGGGTCTGGACCTACAAACAATATTATTCGTGGCGATGTAGTATCTACCGGATCTGGCGGGCTTGTCGATAACGTGCACGCTACTAGTTCGGTCTACGCGCATACTATTCGTAATGCCGAAATAAATGGCAACACTTATTATCAAACTATCTCCAACACGACAGTATTTGGCACGATGTATCCCGGGAGTGTGGATCAGGTGGCAGCCCCCCTTCCGATTCCCGATGAACAGATAGAAGAATGGAAACAGGTGGCTTTGAGTGGCGGGGTCATTTCATCTCCGTGTCCGTATCAAATTACTAATACTGTTACACTTGGACCCGTCAAAATTAACTGTGATCTGGAAATCAAAGGTACCGGATACACGGTAACCCTGGGTGGCAACATCTGGGTAGAGGGAAATATTGAGATTGAAAACTCACCTACGATCAAAGTAGCTTCTAGTATGGGTAGTAAGGGGGTGGTGGTAATTGCAGATAGACCCTCCGCTCAGACTACAAGCGGTAAAATTTCGCTTGCAAATTCGGTAGTGTTTGAGGGTTCAGGCTCGCCCGGTTCACATGCTATGTTTATTTCTCAGAATCGGAGCGCTGAATCCGGCGGAGATTTAGTTGCCATAGATGTAAAAAATACCGTATCCGGCGCTCTTTTAGTATATGCGGCACATGGCGAAATACTTTTACAAAACAACATTAATCTTAAGGAAGTGTCGGCTTATAGAATACGGCTTAAGAATACAGCTAAGGTGATCTACGAAACTGGCATTGTCAATCTCCTTTTTGATTCCGGGCCAAGTGGTGGCTACGAAATTTTAAGCTGGAAAGAAATAGAGTAGAATTGAATTTATGGCAAAATCCATTCTGGTTGCAAATTGGAAGAATCACCCCGGTTCGCTTGCAGAGACAAAGACACTTCTAGCTCAATTAGCCAGAAGCGCTTCAATTTACAAAAAGCTCGCTTGTTTCATTGCTCCGCCACTAACTTATTTTGGTGTATGTTCCGAGCGTTCCAGAAATTTTGCTCATCTGGCTTCTCAAGATATTTCCTCTCAACCTGTCGGAACTTATACCGGACAAATCACTACGGATATTTTAAAAAGTTTTGGAACAAAGCTTGCCATTATCGGCCATAGTGAACAACGGGCGATGGGTGAGACGAACGAATCTGTTTCACAGAAGGTTAAAGTAGCTCTTCGCGCCGGCATCATGCCACTCGTTTGTATTGGCGAAACATTTAGAGATCAGGACGGTGAACATTTCGAATTCTTGCGCAATGAACTCCAATCATCACTTGCCGGCTTAAATCGGAAGTCTGACATCTCCGGTTTAGTGCTTGCTTACGAGCCGGTCTGGGCCATAGGTAAACATGCTCAAGACGCCATAACACCGACAGATCTCTCGCAATCAATAATTTTTCTCAAGAAGATTTTGACGGACATGTTCGGTCGTGCGATAGCAGAACGAGTTCCTATCCTCTATGGGGGTTCTGTTGAGCCGGATAATGCCGGAGTACTTTTTAAGGAAACGGGGATCAAGGGATTTTTGGTTGGTCACGCCTCTCTTAACGCTCAAAGTTTCAAAACCATAGCCGTTTCAATTATTTCAAAACAATGAAATCGATTCTTGAGGCGGGTAATTTGGGTGGCAAGAAAGTATTGGTACGAGTGGACTGGAGCGTACCCACTGACAGCGGCAAGGTGATAAATGATTACCAAATAAGAAAATCGCTTCCAACTATAGAGTATTTACAAAAAGCCGGAGCTCGAATCACTCTTTTGAGTCATGCAGAGAAAAATGAAGACTCCCTATTATCCATATATAAACACGCAAAAGAGTTTCTTCCGCGGCTTACATTTGTTGAGCCCAGTGATCTGACGCTTCTTGAAAATCTTCGTCAGAATGCAGGTGAAAGAGAAAACTCTACAAAGTTTGCCAAGGAACTTGCCGAGTTGGGAGACATTTTTGTCAATGAAGCTTTCCCCGTTTCTCATCGAGAACATGCTTCTATAGTAGGGTTACCTCGGCTTCTGCCGAGTTTTTTCGGTTTGCAGTTTGCTGACGAAATCAAGGAGTTGTCTCGCGCCTTTTATCCCAAGAGACCCTTTCTTTTTATCTTAGGTGGGGCAAAATTTGATACTAAACTACCACTTTTGGGAAAGTTCATAAATATTGCCGACGAAATCTTTGTGGGTGGCGCCTTGGCCAACAACTTTCTTAAATTTCAAGGTATGGATGTCGGCAATTCTCTGGTGGATGATAGAGACTTCGGATTATCTAAATTGTTGGAAACAAAAAAGATTATTCTACCCGAAGACACCATTGTGGTCGATCGCAAAATTATGGATGCAGGGCCCATTACGATGGAACATTTAAAATCAAAAATTGAGGCCGCAAAATTGATCTTATGGAACGGGCCTCTAGGTTTTTATGAGCTTGGTTATAAAACGGCGACTCTGCAATTGGCGAAGATGATTGTCGAACTCGGGCGCGACTCTATTGTTGGTGGCGGAGACACTTTGGCTGCCATACGGGAATTGGATGTTTGGGACAAGTTTTCTTTTGTTTCAACGGGCGGAGGAGCAATGCTTGATTTTCTAGCCACGGGCACGCTACCGGGCATCGAAGCTTTAAAATAACAGTATAAATGATGTTAGTATCAATAAATATACTTGTACGTTATAATTATGCTATAGCATTAAAGTAACGTATGGGAAAACTTGAAGAAAAGGGCGGAAAAAGATCGAGACGTAAACATTTGCAATACGCAATCCTTCAAACAGTCGCTGCTGTGGGAGTATTGAGTATTGGTCTCGTAGCTCCTAATGTATTAGGGGCTCTTATCAAATTAGGTATCATTCCAAATAAAAGACAAAAGGAATATATAAGTTCTTCCGCAAGCAAATTAACCAAGCGAGGACTGCTCTCTTATGATGGTAGGCAGTACTGTCTGACTCCAGACGGAGAGAAGATTTTACGCCGTTGGCAATTTGCTGACTTTAGATTGCAGAAACCGAAGAAGTGGGACAAGAAATGGAGAGTGATCATCTTCGATATTCCAGAGAAAAAGAAACATATTCGAAATCAAATCACGATGTTCTTTCGACAAGCCGAGTTTCTACGTCTTCAAGATAGTGTTTGGATTTATCCTTATGATTGTGAAGACATTGTAACATTACTGAAGATTGATTTCAGAATTGGTAAATATCTACTGTATTTAATTGTGGATGAGTTGGAAAATGATAAACATTTACGTGAAGATTTCGGCCTGATCTAATCTAATTTTATCTATAATTTATTCGATACGTTAATAAAATGCTATAGCATTAAAGTAACGTATACATATAGCAACATTGGCAAAGACATTGTTCTTGAATTTTTGAAAAAAGAAAGGGCCGAGATTGCTCGCCCTTTCAAGTTCGTGGTAGTGTCACAGCTAGGTAGTCTTTTTGGTTAGTACTATTGCTATTACAGCCGTCAACGCGTAGGAAGACAAGTGTAGGTTAGTATAGTAATCCAAAAGGAGTCCCGCAAAGATACTAATGCTCAACACTCCAAGATGTACAGATGGCATATTTTAGTCCTCCCCCTGATTTCCAACTGCAACATAGCATATCTAATTTAATCTGTCTAGGGGTAGATTCTAATTTAATGTAATAGCCTCTCTGATTTTTTGGGCGTTGTTTTCGAAGTCAGTTTTATTGTCGATTACTTTTGAATTCGGAAATACCCAAATATGCGCGTGTTCCACCTCATCGCCTATTATTCTTGAAAGTATGAAGTCTGTTCCAAATGCTTTTTGTTGAGCTTTGGCAATTTTTTGAACTACTTCAAAATATTTTCCGGCGTTGGGAGTATCCCAAACCCATCTGTAGTGTTTTTTTGTAATAATCTGAGTATGCCCCGGAGATTGTGGGTTGATATCCAGAAACGCTAAAAAATTTTCATCCTCGTACACTTTGTATGATGGAATTTCTCCCTTAACGATTTTACAAAAGATACAGTGAGAATCTTTCATTTTTAATAGGTCTTTTCTACCACAAGTCGACCAAATTGATCTAATAGAGAGACAGTCTCATATTTGTTTGCCCACATTTCCCAACCTTTGCCGAGAAAGATTCGCCATGTGCGATCGGCAAAATCTTTGTCACCAACATGATAGGCAATGCAGGAGCCGTAATTAAAACGATTCTTTATAAAGGCGACGCAGGAACTCGAGAGCGGTTTGTCGTCGACACAATTGGAGCAAATACCCCCATCCTTATCTAAGGTATTAAACTTTGGCGTGTAACAGGACGCCAAACGTTCAATAAATTTTCGACATTCTGTGTCGAGATTGTTTACCCCCGATTCATTTGCCGGTCTGGGACAGTTGCGCGTAAGCGACGGAGTGAAAGTATATTCGGGTAGATCTTCCAAATAGCCGGAACAAATATTTTCTTTGAAACTCACAATCTTGTATGGTGACTGTGAGCCGACCGAACCGGTCGTGATAACGGCGGTTTCGCCAGGCTTGAGCACTATATTTTGTAGTGTGTTGAGACTGTTAGGAGAGATAAAGAGCGCTGCCTGTCCGATAATTGCAATATCTGAAGGGAAATATCGCAGAGTTCCGCCAAAATCGTATGCGCGCTTACTTTTACTATTTTTTAGTTGCCAGTTGGTAATACTAATGGGTTCTCTACTTTTATTATATATAGAAATGTATTCCTCGTATGGTTGATAGGCAGATCTCGCATTGCCTGTATTCAGAGAGATAGATTTTGCGTAGGATGAGTTGTTTACGGCAAGATTTTCTGTTTTGGAACTTGTGTTTCCAGTAGCGGAATCAGATGTATTGGACGGTTTGGCTGTTGAGTTAGGAGTTCCTTTAAACGTAGCCAACATAATAACAGCAATAATAGCTAGAATCGCGATACCTTCGGCAGTGCTATTGCCCGCTTTGAGCGATTTATTCATAAGTTCATCTTAATACGTCTGCTCTTCAACGCCAAGCATGACAGGCAGGCGTGTTAGAATAGCCCCATGCAACATTTCCCAGAACTATTTGAAGCCATGCTTAGGGAACGTGGCATCACTCCTGAAGAACAAGAGGGTTTTCTAAATCCCGATTATGAGAAACTTCATAATCCGCTCGCATTACCCGATATGGAGAAGGCTCGCGACAGAGTAATTAAGGCGGTAAAAGACAATGAACATGTTGTTGTCTTTTCCGATTATGACTGCGATGGTTTACCGGGAGCAGTAGTACTTTCTGATTTTTTTGCCCGGATAGGGTACAACAATATTTCCTTCTATGTTCCGCATAGGCATGATGAAGGTTTTGGTCTCAATCAAGATGCTATAAAAGAAATTATCACACGCGGCACAAAACTCCTTATCACAATTGACTGTGGTATTGCAGATGCGAAAGAAGTAGCGCTTGCCAATGAAAATGGTGTCGATGTCATTGTCACCGATCATCACAAACCCAATCCTCTGTCAGCGGGCGGACTGCCGAATGCTTACGCTATTGTTAATCAAAACAGAGATGACTCGGATTACCCGTTCAAAGGACTCTGCGGGGCGGCATTAGCATTCAAATTGGTACAGGCCGTTGTTTTACAAGAGACATTCGGCGTTAAGCCCGGTATGGAGAAATGGTCTCTGGATATGGTAGCCATTGCTACCCTGTCGGATATGGTGCCTCTTCTTGATGAGAATAGAATTTTTGCGCGCTTCGGACTCTCGGTATTGCGCAAGTCTCCCAGACCGGGACTTGCCGCACTTTTCAAAAAAATGAATCTTGATCAAAGTACCGTCTCAGAAGACGATGTTACTTTTATGATTACTCCGCGTATTAACGCCGCTTCACGCATGGGCGTGCCGAAGGATGCCTTCCAACTTTTAAGTACAAAAGATTACAGTGAAGCCGAAAGGCTCGCTCTCTACTTGGAACAAATAAACAATGAGAGAAAGGGCGTGGTGGCAAGTATTGTGAAGGAAGCAAAATTTCGGCTCGCAGGTCGAGAAGATTTGCCCGATGTTATTGTTATTGGCAATCCAGAGTGGCGCCCGGCTCTTCTTGGCCTGGTCGCCAATTCACTTGTTGAAGAATACGAAAGACCGGTTTTTATTTGGGGTAGAAGCGGAGATGGAACGCTTAAGGGATCTTGTCGTTCGTACAATGGTTATGATCTTTTTGCTTTGATGAATATTGCGAGTGGCGCGTTTATAGAATTCGGTGGACACACTGGGGCTGGCGGATTTTCCGTTACTCTCGAAAGTCTCACTACTCTCGAAGAGAAATTATCTCAGGCCTTATCGAACCTGGAGGCGGGGTCTTCAAGTGGCGATCTCTCTTTATTTGACATAAACTTGGATGATATTGGGGAAAATCTCTGGAATTTGGTCTCAAGTTTTGCGCCATTCGGTATGGGGAACAAGAAGCCGATTTTTAAAATTCCCAAAGCAGAAATAAAGTCAGTCAGAAAATTTGGTAAAGAAAGCAATCATCTCGAAGTTACATTTAACAGTGGAAAGAATGAAATCAAGGCCATTTCTTTTTTCTCGAGCCCGGATTCTTATCCTACCCCTCTTACTCCCGGTACACGTGTCTCTCTACTTGCTAATCTCGAAAAATCATATTTCAGAAATTATCCAGAGTTACGCTTAAGGATTGTTGATATAGAACCATAAATCAGGATAAAGTCATCCATACTGCATGTGGATATCATTAAAAATACCAGAAATGAATTATGTTAGAATAAGGGGGAGGATTTTTTAATTTATATAAACTTAAAAGTATTATTATGAATTTGCCACTTTGGTACAAAATTGTCTCTATAATTTTCTTGATCTTGCTTTTACCCTCTCTTTTATTAATGGCCATGACCATAACAGGTTTTGTTGAGGGAGATAGCACAATTTTTACCATAGGAATACTGCCTTCATTTGTGGGCATTCTTTACGAAATAATGATTATCCTAACTGCACTTTTCAAAAAATCGTGGAAATTCTTTTTGTTGACCCAAAGTGTGTTTTTGATTGCATGGCTATTTCTTTGGTTACTTTTGGATGGTAGAAATAAACTTATGGGTGTTGGTTTGGTAGTCATCCTGTCTTTGATAACCATTGTATTTAATAAAAAATTACTTGGAAGCAATTCGTAATAAAAGATTAAGAGGAATGTAATCTAGAAAAATTCTATTTCAGAAATTATCCAGAGTTACGCTTAAGAATTGTTGGCATAGAGCCTTAGATGTCAGACACTATTTATGAGGTAGACAACAACAAATACTGTGTGTTGGCTATGTTTTTGAAAAAGTGTATAGTGGGGCAAGATTGCTCAAATTGTTCAGCCTATGCTTAATTAGGAGGATCGAAATATGTTAGGTTTATTCATTCTTATCGGTAGATTGCTCGTTGGTCAGACGATAGAGGTGAAAATCACAATCGATAAAAGTCCAGATTTATCAAACAAAACATGGAGGTGGTCTCAGCTTAATGGTTTCGGTACGGAAGAGCATTTCGAGGGTAAGGGAACCAGCCCGTACCACAAGTTTCTTGGATACTGGCGCCATCGTTAGAATTGGGAGGTGTGCGAATGAAAGGTCAGCAAACCCCATCTACAAAATAGATGGGGTTTTACAAAAATATATAAGAATAATTCTCGAAGATAGTAAACTGTGGAAAATTATAAATGATATAATTCCAAAATGATTACGATCTATACAGACGGAGCGTCGCGAGGGAATCCGGGACCGGGAGGGTGGGGCGCAATCATTTTAAATGACGATAGGGTCGTAGAAATTGGAGGACGAGAAAACCACACGACAAACAATAGAATGGAACTGACGGGAGCTATCAAAGCCTTGGAGTTTGTCCCGGTATCATTTGCCGATGATTGTGTGCTTTTTACTGATTCTGAATATGTGATGAAGGGTATAACGGCATGGATACACCGGTGGCAGAAGAAAGGTTGGAAGACCGCGAATAAAAAACCGGTCTTAAACCAGGATTTGTGGCAAGAACTTCTGAATGTGACCAAAAATGTGGAAAAACACCTGCCTGCCGGTAGGCAGGTTGAATGGAAATATGTGGCTGGACATTCCGGTAATCGTTTGAATGACAGATGTGATGAAATCGCCACCAATTTTGCGGATAATATTCCACTCGTTCTCTATAATGGATCAAAAGACAAATACAAATAGCATATTCATTTTTATTTTCGGTTTTATTCTGGGCATTTTGTTTTCTTCTTTTGTTTTTATTGCACCATTGGTGAGTGTTTTGGTAGTCGTTATTAGCATGGCTCTATTCATTGTAGAGAAAATTTGGAGTAAAGAAATAAACAAGGAAGTTTTGTTTCTTGCTCTTGCGCTCTTGTCATTTGGTTTAGGCGCTCTACGTTATTCTGTGAAAGATTTTCATGAGGCATCCATCCCATTGTCGATCGGTGTTGTAATCAGTGAACCGGAACAGAAAGAAAGCGTCACTCGCTTTGTTTTTCAAGCAAATAATGGAGAAAAAGTTTTGGTAAGCACTGATTTGTATAATCCTGTTCAATATGGAGATAAGGTTGAAATTAAGGGGAAACTTCAAAAGCCGGGTGTTATAGATGACGGCGCGAGCCGACCGTTTGATTATGGCAAATATCTTTCCAAGGATAATATTTATTTCACTATGAGTTTCGCCAAAGTTGAAATACTTTCGCATGGTCATGGCAATTTTCTCAAACAAGCGCTTTTTAAAATAAAAGGGAATTTTATCGGGAAAACCAAAGAAATCTTGGCAGAACCGTATGCCGGTCTTCTCTCCGGACTCATTATTGCCGGTAAGGAAGCAATGCCGAAAGATATTCTTGAGGAATTCAAACGCGCCGGAGTGATACATATCGTAGTGCTTTCTGGTTACAATATTACAATCATTGCCGAGTTTATGAAAACGATATTTAGAAGCATAAAGTTTTCCGTTGTCGGTATTATCTTGTTTGTCATCATGACAGGGGGCGAGGCCACGGTGGTTCGCGCGGCGCTTATGGTTCTGACTGTCATTCTAGCGAAAGGGTTAGGAAGAAATTTCTCGGCGCCACGGGCGCTGCTTGTCGTCGCTTTCCTGATGCTTCTTCATAATCCTAAAATTTTGGTATTCGATCCATCCTTTCAGCTTTCTTTTCTTGCCACTTGCGGACTTATATTTGTCACTCCGATAGTTGAAAGGTATTTGACTCGAGTACCGGATAAGTGGGGATTGCGCGCCATAATTTCTGTTACCCTCGCGACTCAAATTACGGTCCTACCCTTTCTTATTTATTCCACTGGTAATATCTCTCTAGTTTCTCTCCCGGCCAATATTCTTATTCTGCTTTTTATCCCCTATACGATGCTTATAGGTTTTATCGCTGTTCTAGTCGCCCATCTTTCGTTAGTCATTGCTCTGCCATTCTCGTATATAGCTCATATTCTTCTCGCTTGGATTCTCGGCGTTTCGCACTCTTTAGGGAATCTTTCTTTTGCATCTATCGCTGTTTCATCCCCCTCACCCTTATTGGTTGTGATAATTTATCTCGTCATTATTACTTTTGTATGGCGTTCGCAACCCCGAAGGACAGCATAGCTGTCTACGGGGCAAGAATTCTTTTTTACTGTTGTGCTTTTGTAAAATTTTGTTCGACGTTGCTCCAATTTAAGTTTTCGAAAAAAGCTTCAATATAATTCTTTTTTTCTGCTGGCGTGTAGTCAATAAAATATGCATGTTCCCACATATCGAGCGCTAGAATTGGGGAAAGACCAACAAGCTGTCCGAGATGGTGCTCGTCAACCCAACTATGTAGAAGCTGTTTGGAAATCGGGTCGTAATACACAATCGCCCAGCCTACTCCGCGTGTTAGGGCCAATACTTTAAATTTTTCTAAGTCAAATCCAGATTTGGTAAATCCGCTATCGTTTGAGAGTGGTTGTGGACCACCTTCGAAATGTGAGAAATAGTATTCATGGTTTCTCATACCATTGAACTCGAATGGGAATCGGCGATTATAATCTTTCTCAGCCAATAAATCGTTCGTATTTTTGACATAACCTGCATAAAGTTTGAGGTGTTCTGAAATGGCTTTTTCCGAGATACCTTTGAGTTTCGGAATATTAAATTTTTTCTCTTCGAAATTTTTTATCATAATAACATTATACTATAGTTATACACCGATGAGTTTTATAATAAAATATCCTAGAGCAGTGGTGGTTGGCGTTCTTATTCTTTTTAATCTTCTTGTTTGGGCGGCAATTTATCAGAGACAACCAAGTGATATTTTGACTGTTTATTTTCTTGATATAGGCCAGGGCGATGCTATTTTTATAGATTCTCCCGGGCATGGTAGAGCTCTTATTGATGGCGGAGCTAATAGAAAGATTTTGAGTGAACTTGGGAAGATTTTACCATTTGCCGATAAACGTATAGATGTAATGATAGAAACTCATCCCGACAAGGATCATATTGGCGGATTACCGGAAGTGGCAAGTCGTTATGAAATCGGAATGTTTCTCGAACCAGGAGTAGAATCAGACAACAACATTGATGATGAATTAAAAAAAAGAATAGTAGAGACTAATGTTCCAAGTTTATTGGCAAGAAGAGGAATGGTCATTAATTTTGGCGATGGGGTGAAATTTCAAATACTTTTTCCAAACCAAGATGTTTCAAGATGGGAAACAAACGATGCTTCTATTGTGGCGAGATTGGTTTATGGAAACAAATCCTTACTTTTGACCGGTGATTCTCCTATTAAGACGGAAAATATTTTACTAAAACTTGATTCTATCAGTTTGGATTCCGATGTGCTTAAGGCCGGACACCATGGTTCGCGCACTTCCACTTCTCTCGCATACGCGCAGACGGTTTCTCCGGAATATGCTGTAATCTCTGCTGGTAAAAATAATTCCTACGGTCATCCGCACCAGGAAGTGCTCAACATTTTGGCAAGTGTTGGTGCTAAGATTGTTAGCACCGTCGAATTGGGGACTATCAAATTTGAAACAGATGGTAAAACTCTAGAACTTAAATAATTGTCATGCTAAATCTCAAAAATCTACAAAAAAATATTGTACTCGCGCCTTATACTACCTATAAAATAGGCGGAAAGGCAGATTACTTTTTCACGGCTAATAATAAGAGTGATTTGGTCGAAGCGCTTTCATGTGTCAAGACAGAAAACATACCCTTTTTTGTATTAGGGGGCGGATCAAATATTCTCGTGGGAGATAAAGGATTCAGAGGATTAGTAATACACAATCAAGCCCAAAATTTTAAATTTGAAGATAATTTACTGATATCCGAAAGTGGTGCCATCATTTCTGATCTCATTGATATCTCTTTGAAACATTGTCTTTCTGGTTTAGAACGTTTTGCCGGAATACCCGGCACTGTTGGCGGAGCTATTTATCAAAATATACATTTTTTATCGCCCGATAGGACAAGTACTTTTTATATAGAATCAATCGTCAAGAGCGGTTTGGTTTTAGAGGATGGAATAGAAAGGGAAGTGGATAAAAATTATTTCGCATTCGGATACGACGACAGTATTTTACACCACAACAAAAACATTTTTGTGTTAGAAATCACTTTCACATTGAAAAATGGAGACCCCGATCTTATTCAATCCTGGATTACCAATAATCTGGAATGGAGAAAACAAAAACAGGAGAGATTGGAAAAATTTCCCTCCTGCGGTTCAGTGTTTAAGAAAATAAAAGGAATCGGTGCCGGACGTTTGATAGAACAATGTGGTCTGAAGGGAAAACGAATTGGCGGAGCGCTCATTTCTGAAAAGCATGCAAATTATATTGTGAACACAGGGAATGCAACGGCAAGAGATGTCCGCGAAATGATAGCGTTCATTCAAGAAGAAGTTTTCAAAAAGACAGGATATAAACTCGAATCTGAAGTGGGGTTTATTGGGGAATTTTAAATCACTCCGGCTTTTTTGAGAGTACTGTGGACAATCAAATTTTCTTATACGTTATAATATCACTACCGTGAATGACTAACGTATGGGCAAGATTGAAGAAAAAAGTCAAAAGAAAGGTAATAGAGAACATTTACAGAAACTGATTCTTCAGACAGTAGCAGATGTCGGCATGTTAAGTATTGCACTAGTGGCGCCCAATGTGTCCAGGGCTATGTATAAACTTGGGTTAGTTCCCAAATGGAGACAAAATGAATACGTCAATTCTTCTGCTAGCAAGCTAGTTAAACGAGGGCTACTCTTTTATGACGGTAAGAAATATTGCATGACTTCTAAGGGGGAAGACCTTCTTTGTCAGTGGCAATTTGCTGATTTTAAACTGGAAAGACCCAAGAAATGGGACAGAAAATGGAGAGTAATTATTTTTGATATCCCGGAGAAGAAAAGAAAGATACGGGATCAGGTTAGAACTCTATTTAAATCAGCTGGCTTCTATCTTTTGCAAGACAGTGTCTGGGTTTATCCGTATGATTGTGAAGATCTTCTAACTCTTCTTAAGTCTAATCTTGGGGTAGGTAAGAATGTTTTATATCTCATCGTTGATGAAATTGAAAATGATAAACATCTCCGCGAATCTTTCAATTTGATCTAATTGCGCATTCTGTTTAAATTGTATTAATTCTACTCTACGTTAATAACTCACGGTCGTGAATTAATAACGTAAGTTGGATTTTAAAGAAAATGAAAGCCGCCACACCGAGAGTATCCAGTGTGGCGAACTCTCTTGCACGGCGGCCATCAGTCTTCCGAAGGCTCTTCGATGAGTAGTCCGGTAGTCTTATCGACGATGAGAAATCTCCCTTCGTCGTCCACGATACTGTATACTCGTATCTTCGGTAACGGGGACGCAAATGAACCATCATCTTCCAGTTCGGGTGGTCTTTGGCCGATCTCATAACTTTCCATTACTTGTACCTCCTTAACCTACCAAAACGTTACTTCCTCTTATCATATTACTATATGGACTGACAATTATCCAGCGTTATTGATACAGTATTAAATCACCCCGGCTTTTTTGAGGACACTGTGGGCGCCATGTCTGTTTATGGTCTTGATAGCGCGCGTAGAGATAGTGAGAGTAATTGTCTTTTTGAGTTCGGGCACGTAAATGCGTTTTTTCTGAAGATTGGGATACTTGCGAACCATTCCCGTGGGGTTAAATTGAGTCGCGCGAGTTCTGTTGGAGTATCCTCCGCCCTTTTTTGAACCCTTTTTACTTATGGGACAAATTCTTGCCATGTGAGAGATAACTTACATGATATAATCGATAAATGCAAATAGATCTCGTATTTCAAATCGCGATTTTAATCATGTCCGTGGTCATTCACGAAGTGTCGCATGGTTACGCGGCAAGTTTCTTAGGCGATCAAACGGCAAGATATCAGGGTCGTCTGACGCTTAATCCTCTCAAGCATCTCGATTTTGTCGGTTCATTTTTGGTGCCAATTCTTCTTTATGTATCCAAAGTCGGCATAATTTTCGGCTGGGCGAAGCCGGTACCTTACAATCCTTACAATCTCAAATCCGGAAGATGGTCCGAAGTGATTGTGGCTTTCGCCGGACCGGCTGCCAATCTTTCTCTTGCGATTTTGTTTGGTCTATTTTTGCGTATTGGCTCTGCAAACTTGGCTAGTCCCGCTTTTATTGAAATTGTATCTCTTATAGTTTTTATCAATATTCTTCTGGCCGTTTTCAATCTTGTGCCCATACCTCCTCTTGATGGCTCTAAGTTGATCTTTGCCTTTTTTCCAGACAAATCCTACCAAATAAGAGGATTTTTTGAGAGCTACGGTTTGATACTTGGTCTCTTTTTTATTTTCTTTCTATGGCAGTTTATCTTCCCGGTTATCACCTGGCTTTTTAGTCTGATTACCGGCATTGCATTTTAGCATTCACTTTAGTACAGTATTGGTCTCCCGTTGAGGGATTTTTTATCGCCTACGCTTTAGCTTCGACGAATCAAGTATGTCCACAATTAATCAACTTATCAGACACAAAAGGAAAAAAATTACTCGCAAGACCAAGGCGATTGCTTTAACGCGCAGCTTCAACAACATCAAGAATCGTCCGGTATTTTTAAATGCTCCATTCAAGCGGGGAGTAGCTATTAAAGTGACGACCAAAACTCCCAAAAAACCCAACTCCGCTATTAGGAAAATTGCCAGAGTTCGTCTAACTAATGGTATGGAAGTGACAGCTTATATCCCTGGTATTGGCCACAATCTTCAAGAGCACTCGGTAGTTTTACTTAGAGGCGGGCGTGTTAAGGATGTTGGCTTGCGTTACACTGTTGTGCGTGGAGTGCTTGATGCTACCGGCGTTGAAAATAGGAAACAGAGCAGAAGTCAGTACGGAGCAAAGAGACCGAAAAAATAGAATCAAGAATTAAGAAAATGCGAAGAAAAATAAAAAATAAACCCAAAATCCAGCCTGACTACGCCTACGATTCAGAAAAGGTCACCAAATTTATCAATTATTGTATGGAGCGCGGCAAGAAGGCTACCGCGAGGAAAATTGTTTATGAGTCTCTCGAAGACATTAAGGAAAAAACTAAAAATCCGAATCCTCTGGAGGTTTTTGAATCGGCTCTCAAGAACACCGGCCCCACCATGGAAGTTCGTTCCAGACGCGTCGGCGGAGCCAACTATCAGATTCCCAGAGAAGTGCGTCCGGAACGTCGCCAATTTCTCTCAATGAAATGGATTATTGATGCCGCGCGCGCCAAGAAAGGCAAACCTATGCATGAAAAACTGGCTGAAGAAATTATTGCCGCTTCCAAAAACGAAGGTGATGCTGTCAAAAAACGCGAGAACACCCATAAGATGGCCGAAGCCAACAAGGCCTTCGCCCACTTTGCTTGGTAATTTTTATGGAACGAGATTATCCTCTAGAACGAGTGCGTAATTTTGGAATTATTGCTCACATTGACGCCGGCAAGACCACCACTTCCGAGAGAGTACTTTTTTACACCGGTTCACAGCATAATATCGGTGAAGTTCATGAAGGAGACACCACCACTGACTGGATGGAACAAGAACGTGAGCGCGGTATTACAATCACTGCCGCAGCTATTACTTGTTTCTGGGCACCGACGTACTTGCCCGATGCCGAGAGACAGAAGAAAGAAAAAAAATTTCGTTTCAATATTATTGATACCCCCGGGCATATTGATTTTACCGTAGAAGTGAAACGTTCTCTGCGGGTTCTGGACGGCGCAGTAGTTGTGTTCGACGGTGTAGCTGGCGTCGAACCGCAATCCGAAACCAACTGGCGTTATGCTGAAGAAGCTCAGGTGCCTCGTATTTGTTTTGTTAACAAACTGGATCGGACTGGCGCTTCATTTGAGCGCTCATACAAATCCATTCTTGATCGGCTTTCGAAAAAGGCTGTTCGCATGCAAATTCCTATTGGCGAAGAGGCTAAACACGAAGGAGTCATAGATTTACTCAGAATGAAAGCTTATTACTTCGAAGGCAATATGGGTAATTTAGTGGTGGAAAAGGACCTGACTACGCAGGCAGGAATTTCAGAAAATCTTCAAGTTAGTGCGAAGAAATATCGCGCTGAATTGGTGGAAAAAATTGCAGAAAGCGACGATACCTTGATTAACGATTATCTCGAAGGCAAAGAGATTGCTCTCGATGTATTGAAGTCCGCATTACGCAAAGCAGTAATTGCCAATAAAATTTTCCCAGTTTTTGCCGGCTCAGCTCTCAAGAATAAGGGTGTCCAGCTTGTGCTTGACGCGGTTGTTGATCTTCTACCATCACCTCTTGATATTCCCTCCACTAAGGGTATTGATCCAAGGACCGGAGAAGAAATAGAGCGTCATGCTTCAGACACGGAGCCTTTTTCGGCGCTTGCCTTTAAACTTCAGTCCGATCCGTTTGTCGGGCAGCTAACATTTTTCCGTGTTTACTCTGGCACGGTAGAATCAGGCACTTATTTATACAATGCTACCACTGATGAGAAAGAACGCTTGGGCCGTATTGTGCGTCTCCAAGCAAATCAGAGAGAAGAAGTGAAAAAGGTTTTTGCCGGAGAAATAGCCGCCGCCGTTGGTCTTAAAAATGCCAAAACCTCGCACACTTTTTCGGACGAGTCGAATCCCATTGTGCTTGATCGGATTACTTTCCCTGAACCGGTTATTTCTCTCCGTATTGAGCCGAAGACCAAGGCTGACCAAGAGAAGATGGGCATGGCTCTCAAGCGTCTTTCAGATGAAGACCCGACTTTCAAAATTAAATCAGACCAAGAAACAGGCGAGACGGTTATCATGGGTATGGGTGAATTGCATTTAGAAATTATTGTCGATCGCATGAAGCGAGAATTTTCTGTCGAAGCCAATGTTGGTAAACCTCAAGTGGCATACAAAGAAACTATTACTGGCGAAGCAGAAGTGGAAAATAAATATATTAAACAGACTGGAGGCAAGGGTCAGTACGGACACGTCAAGATTAAAATTAAGCCTCTTCCTAAATATGATCCGGACGAAAAGGTGCCAAGAAATGCTCATCGTGAGCCGGGATTTGAATTTATCGATGCTATTAAAGGAGGAGTAATCCCGCAAGAATTTATTCCGGCCGTGGAGAAGGGGATTAAGGAAGCAATGGATAGAGGTATTGTTGCCGGATATAAGATGACTGATATTTCTGCCGAACTGAATTATGGTTCGTATCACGATGTTGACTCTTCAGAGATTGCTTACAAAATTGCCGCCTCACAGGCATTTCAAGAAGCGGCCAAACGCGCCAAACCAGTAATTCTCGAACCTATTATGAAAGTTGAAGTAGTTATTCCAGAAAAGTTCATGGGTGATATTACCGGTAATCTCTCTGGCAAACGCGGGCAGATTGAAGCGATGGAAGACCGTGATGCTCTCAAGGTGATACGAGCCAAGGTTCCCTTATCTGAAATGTTTGGATACGTTACTTCTCTCCGCTCTATGACCGAAGGTCGCGGCTCTTCCACTATGGAATTCGACCACTATGCCATCGTGCCGACTAATGTCGCTCAAGGTATCATCGAAGCTCGTACAGGAGGGAAGTAGCAGAAGGGTTGGAAAATCATGGTACTCTCGTATATAATACCCCCATGAGTAATTTAGCTATAAAAATTGGTCCGAGTTCTAAAGGCAAGAAATTGCTGGTGGAAATCGATGCCAACAAATTAGAACGTTTAGCTTCAAATCTAGGCCTCTTTAGTCCAAACTTTATTAAAAGTATTGAAGTAGCAGAACGCGATTTCCGCGCCGGTAGAACTAGAACTCTTACTTCTCTACGAAAATTGAGGTTGACTTAAGTTTGATGAGGGTAATTGTTACAGCCGAGTTCGAGAAAAGATATAAAGATTTGACGATTTCAATTCAGAAAAAATCAGAAAAACAAGAAAAAATTTTTCGTAGCAATCCATTTCATCCATCTCTTCATACTGAAAAATTAGAACCAAGAAACAAGGAGCTTTGGAGCATTCGCGTTGATAAAAGTTATCGCATCATTTTCAGATTCATTAATGGCAACACGGTTTTGTTTCTGACTATTGGTCCTCACGATTGGATATATAAGTTAAAGTTCTAATTTTTAACCGAAGATCGCGGTTCTTCCACTATGGAATTCGACCACTACGCCATCGTGCCGACTAATGTCGCCCAAGGCATCATCGAAGCTCGTACGGGTTCCAAATAATACAAAAGCTAGATCCTTGTAAGCTGTTCTAAACATGAGATAAGAATCTCTGGATTTTCAAGAGATTCAATTGCAGCATCGGCACCCGCATCCAAGAGCTCTTTAACAGAGTAATTCCCGGCACCGATTCCAATTGCGGGAAGATTAGCTTCATGCGCGGCGTGTACATCTCTTGGAGAGTCGCCTATGATTATCAGTTTCGGTTTTACACCTGAAGGAAAATATTCAGGCACTTTTTCTTTAGCCAATTCAGACAATTCTGTTCTTCTTTCTACTTGATCACCAAATAATCCGAAATTGCAATAAGAATCAAGTCTTGCTGCCTTGAGTTTGTAATGAGATATTTTTTCTGTGTTTCCAGTCAAGATGCCTATTAGGTAATTGTTCTGGACAAGATATTGGAGAGCTTTTTCGGCACCAGACATTGGTTCATATAAGAGCTTATTAACACCGTCGGCAAAGAAATGATTCTCCATCTCACGCAAATAGGCCTCTCTTTTTTGTTTAGTAATATCGATGTTATCGTGTCCATGATATTTCAGGAGTTCCGTCATAATCTCTGGGTCAATCATGCCATGTGTAGAAAAATTATCCGCAGAGACTTCTATCCCGAAAACTTTCTTTATGGCGTGTTCAAAAGACTTACCTCTAGTGCCCCTGTTATTTATTAGCGTCTGATCAATATCAAATAAGGGTACTGTGGTTTTATACATTTGTAATAATCCTATAGTAAAACGATTGGCACACAATGTAGCATATTATTCAAGAATTACAACCCCAGTGGTGCCATAAGTAGTGGACGGATACAGACAGTTGACAGAGTATCTTTTAAGGTATATAATTAAGGTAGAAATTAAAGGTTAAGAGAAGAAGGAGGAGGTGATATATGTTCAGATATATGTTCAATGAATTCAGGTTTAGCCAGGAGACCTGGTTCATCATTGCCTTATGCTCAATGTCGTGGGGTATGGGGTTGTGCTTTTGGGGGTTGCTACTTATGGGAACGCCTGGCAACACAACACCCTTGTTGAGTTGGTGTCTGGTGGGTGTGGGCGCCATTAGTTTGTGTCTCACTTACTATTGTTGGAAGAGGACAGGGAATTCGAACCTCGTTTGACAGACGAACCGAAGAGCGTGTTGACGAAGATGGGGCTGCGATTTCCTCCGGGAAATCGTAGCCCTTTACATTTTATGTGGTTTTATATACTATGCCTCTTACGCGTTATACGCCGTTCTGGCTTGATCTTTGAGATTTTCTCAATAGGGTTAGCTAAGCGGCTTAGTATTGCGTTTCAAAAAACTTATTAACCCGCCTGCCGTGTCGGGCAGGACTTAGCAACTTATCTAACTTATAAATTAATTATTATGGCAGCAGAATTTGATCGTTCCAAACCACACATCAACGTAGGTACTATCGGTCACGTTGACCACGGTAAGACAACTCTCACCGCCGCAATTTTGAATGTGCTTCATCGCGCAGGCAAGAAAGCGACAGTCAAAAATGTCGACCAAATCGACAATTCTCCGGAAGAAAAAGCTCGAGGCATTACCATTGCTCTCTCTCATTCTGAATACGAAACTGACGCGCGTCACTACGCGCACGTCGATGCGCCCGGACATGCCGACTATATCAAAAACATGATTACTGGCGCTGCTCAAATGGACGGCGCTATTCTCGTAGTAGCGGCCAATGACGGCGTAATGCCTCAAACTCGCGAACACATTCTTCTTGCCAAGCAAGTCGGTGTGCCCAAGATTGTTGTTTTTCTTAATAAATGCGACATGGTTCCCGACAAAGAACTCATCGATCTTGTTGAAGAAGAAGTTCGGGATCTTCTCAAGAAATATGAATTTGACGGCGCCAATGCCCCTGTAATCAGAGGTTCAGCTCTCAAGGCTCTCGAGGCATTGGGTGTAGATGATGAATGGTCCAAGCAAGTTCTGGCTCTCACAGACGCTCTTGATACTTACTTCCCAATTCCTGTTCGCGAAACCGATAAACCGTTTCTCATGCCTATCGAAGACATCTTCTCAATTGAAGGTCGCGGTACGGTAGTTACCGGTCGTATAGAAAGAGGTAAGGTCAAACTAAGTGAGGAAGTCGAAATTGTAGGCATCAAAGATACTTCCAAAACGACTGTTACTGGTATAGAGATGTTTAACAAATCTCTTCAAGAAGGTATAGCCGGAGACAATGCTGGTCTTCTTCTCCGTGGTGTCAAAAAAGAGGATCTTCACAGAGGTCAAGTTTTGGCAAAGCCGGGTTCTGTCACCCCTCACACCAACTTCACTGCGGAGGTTTACATCCTCAAGAAGGAAGAGGGTGGCCGACATACCCCATTTTTCACTGGCTACAAACCGCAGTTCTATATTCGCACGACTGACGTCACAGGTGAGGTAACTTTGGCCGAGGGCGTAGAGATGGTGATGCCAGGTGATACTACAACCTTTACGGTCAAGTTGGTGGCCCCGGTTGCTCTCGAGAATGAACAGCGTTTTGCTATCCGAGAGGGTGGCAAAACCGTCGGAGCCGGTGTTGTTACTAAAGTTATAGCGTAATAAATTAAAGTGCCTAAAGCACCTGCAAAAAAGAAACCAACTGTCAAAAAGTCGGTTAAAAAAGAGAGGGTTTCCAAACCCAAAACTCCGGGTCTCAACGAACCCAAGCGAGCTAAGGTTGAGGAAGTAACTTCCCGATTGCGTATTCGGGTCAGGGCTTACGAGTCCAAGATCTTGGACATGTCGGTGAAACAGATCATAGACACTGCGCTTCGCTATGATGCTAAAATACAGGGTCCGATTCCTCTGCCAACAGAAATAAAAAAGTACACTGTCAATCGTGCCGCGTTTATCTACAAAAATGCGCGAGAACAATTCGAGATGCGAGTTCACAAACGATTAATTGACATCTTGAATCCAACTCCTAAGATTATCGAATCACTGACCAATTTGAGTTTACCAAGCGGGGTGAATATCGATGTGAAATTAATCTAATTCTTCGGTCAAGATAAGGATAAAATGAACAAGATTATTGCCAAAAAAGTGAATATGACCCAAATTTTCTCAGAAGCAGGGGAAGTTTTTCCCGTAACACTTGTTGTGGAGGATAGCAAAGGTCTCGCGAAAAAAGGTCAGACCTTAAATACGAATTCTAAAGGTCTGACCTTGGGGAGCGAAACCTTGGAACTCAAAGAGGGAGATATCGTCACTGTCTCCGGCGTCTCGAAAGGTAAGGGATTTCAAGGGGTGGTCAAGAGACATAAATTTCAAGGCGGTCGTCGCACCCATGGTCAAAAGCATTCTGAACGCGAGGCGGGTTCGATCGGTGGTGGAGGTCGAGCAGGTGGGCGAGTTGTCAAAGGGATGCGTATGGCAGGTCGAATGGGTGGTGAACGAGTAACTGTCAAGAATCTCAAAATTATAAAAATATTGCCGGAAACCAAAGAAATCTTTATTGGTGGAGCAATACCGGGACGTCGGGGTAGCAAGGTTGAAATCAGGACATAATGATTGATTAGCAAATATGGAATCACCGGTCTACAACATGGAAGGAAAGAAAACTGGGGACATAACTTTACCCAAAAGTGTTTTTGATGTCCGTTGGAATGCTGACTTGGTCAAACAGGTTGCGGACTCGCTCCTTTTGGCTAAGCGCAAGAATGTGGCACACACTAAAGACAGAAGCGAAGTGCGTGGTGGCGGTAAGAAACCATGGCAACAGAAAGGTACCGGCCGCGCCAGACATGGTTCCATCCGTTCTCCCCTTTGGGTGGGTGGCGGGGTGACTGGTGGACCAAGAAATGAAAAAAATTTTTACCGTAAGGTTTCAAAGAAGATGCGAATCAAGGCGCTATATACCATTCTTTCTCAAAAAATAAGAGATAAAGAAATCCTTTTTGTAGATTCGATCACGCTTTCTGAACCAAAGACGAAGATTGCCGTAAAGACGCTCAAGTCTCTCTCTCTAATCAAAGGAGTGGGCGACATGTTTGCTAAGAGAAATAATGCGATGGTTATTGCGCTGTTTTCCAAGAGGAAAGAGACTGAGCGCGCCTTTGATAATCTAGGTAATGTGCAAGTGCTGGAGGCCAGAAATCTCGATCCTCTTTCACTTCTAGAGTATAAATATCTTGTCATAGAAAATCCCCAGAAATCGCTTGGTGTATTGCCGGGTGTGAGTAAAACAAAATCATGATCAATCTTAATCTCACGGCGCGCAACGTCTTGCTTCGTCCTCGTATTACCGAGAAGGCTGCTCTTGGGGCAGATAAGCTAAATGTTTACGTTTTTGAAGTGATGCTAAACGCCACTAAAAAATCTATAAGTGCCTCCGTGCGTGATGTTTACGGAGTGAAACCGGAAAAAATAAGGGTTGTAACCATGCCTGCCAAAACCGTCTTTGTGCGAGGAAAGAAAGGAGTCAAAAGCGGAGGCAAAAAAGCGTATGTATATTTGAAGAAGGGGGACAAGATAGAAATTGTATAACTTAACAAATGATGAAAAACTATAAACCCACAACCGATTCACGACGCCAAATGCTCGGAATAGATTTCCGGAAAGTTCTAACTTCGAGTAAACCGGAAAAATCTCTGACGAGCGGTTTCAAGCGCGGTCATGGTCGCAACAATCGCGGTCGTATTACCACTCGGCACAAGGGGGGCGGTCATAAACGCCTGTTTCGAGAAGTGGATTTTTCATACGACAAATATAATATTCCTTTTGCCGTGAAAACAGTTGAATATGATCCTAACCGATCCGGTTTTATCGGACTTGTAGTCTATCGCGATGGGGAAAAAAGGTATGTACTTCTGCATAACAGCGCGCGGGTAGGAGATACTTACATCGTGTCTGAAAAGGCACCTGTCACGCCCGGAAATCGACTTCCTTTGAGCCACGTTACAATTGGCACTTTTGTCTATAATGTTGAACTTAAACATAAGGGTGGCGCTAAGATGGCTCGTTCCGGTGGCAATTATGCCGAAGTTTTGGCCAAGGATGGCGATTATGTGAATCTTAAAATACCTTCGAGCGAGGTACGCAAGGTTCCGGCTAATGCCTGGGCCACCGTCGGTGAAGTTTCAAATAATGAAAATCGTTTAGTCAATTTGGGAAAGGCCGGTCGTTCTCGTTGGCTTGGTATTCGCCCGACTGTTCGCGGTACTGCTATGAATCCAGTTGATCATCCACACGGTGGAGGTGAAGGCAGGCAAGGTCGTGGACGCAGACGCGCTATTTCTTATTACGGCAAACCGACAGGTAAGGGTCAGAAATCCCGTCGCGCCAGAAAATATTCAAACAAATTTATTGTCAGCCGCCGCAAAGTCGGGAAGAGGTAATACCTCGTTTAAGTAAGAGCCATTCTTGCTTAGTTGTATTTAGTTGGAGATTTTTGATATATTTAACGTAGACTAAAGGATAGTGGACAGAATGGAGGTGACTTATGTTATGTATGTAAAAAGTTTGAAAAAGTAATCGTAACGGATCTAGGCGGTGCACTTAAACTGTTGGCTTGGCATAGCGACAAGGTGGATGGCATTTTACACACGGATGGCGGGGGAGCACCATTTATCGCTGAACGGATTAATCATGAACGTGACTCGGGTGGTGATTACACTCGCACCGGACGATTGTTTCGAGTGTCCCCACAGATCGTAGCTGAACTGAAGAAAAGAAAAATGGTTGAACCCATGATGCTGATGGGGCCAGTACGCAACAGGCTAGAGATTTCTGAGACTGGTCGCGCATGGCTTATGCGTCGAGTTAAGTAGCGATTAACCCTTAAACATAAAATAAAGGGGCGGAAGTTGAAATAGTTCAACCTGCCCCTTCGTTTTTTATTCAAGAATTTTAATATAAAACTTGTTAATCTCGAAAACTCGTCAACCTCGCAGGTCGACAAAAAAGATATTCAAACAAATTTATTGTTAGTCGCCGCAAGGTCGGGAAGAGATAATTGACTTTCTTTTTTGTTTCTGTACACTGGTGTTTCATAAGGTCAAAGACAAGAGGTTAACCCCGCCACGGCGGGGCAAGTAAATCCTCTCGAGACTAAGACTTGGCCTTATCCAGTTAAATGGCCGTCTCAAAAGTTAAAAAAGGAGAAATTGTCGAAAAACTCAAGAAAGCGTTAAAAAATGCCAAGTCTTTGGTGTTCGTCAATTTCCATGGTTTAAATGTTTCTAATGCGACTCAGATGCGCCAGGCTCTAAAGAGCGAAGGCGTTTCGTACACAGTCGCTAAGAAAACTTTAACTAATCTGGCGCTCAAGGGAGAGAAATTTGAGGGCGCACAACCGTCACTTGAAGGCGAATTAGCTCTTGCTTGGGGAGATGATCTGGTGGCTCCGGCTCGTGGAATCTACACTTTCCATAAAAAATGGCCGGAGAGTCTAAAGATCACGGGCGGTATATTCGAGGGTCGCTTTATGACCGCTTTTGAAATGGAAGAAATTGCCCAAATTCCTGCTCTCGAAGTTCTGCGTGGCAAGTTTGTAAACATTATCAATTCACCGATTCAGCGTTGGGTTGTTGCGTTGGGTCAGATAGCGGAGAAGAGGGCCTAATAATTAATATTAACTAATATGGAAGAAAACACAAAAAATACGGAAGAAGTAGTAATTCCTGCCAAATTCCAGAAGATCGTTTCTGAGATTGAAAATATGTCCGTTCTGGAACTTAACGAATTAGTAAAAGTTTTTGAGAAGAAATTTGGAGTTTCAGCCACGATGGTTGCGGTAGCTGCCTCTACTCAAGGCGCGGGCGAAGCTGTCGAAGAGAAATCAACGGCGTCTGTTGAACTTACCGATAGCGGAGCAAATAAAATTGCCATTATCAAGGTAGTTAAGGAAGTTCTCGGTCTCGGTCTCAAGGAAGCTAAAGATTTAGTGGATGCCGCTCCTTCGATGATTAAGGCTGATATGAAAAAGGAGGATGCACAGGCATTGAAGAAACAAATAGAAAATGCTGGCGGCAAGGTAGCACTCAAGTAAGTAGAAAAATTCAATGTAGCGGGGTAGAATACGCCCATGCAATCCCGTTAGAAGCCTACAAATTTTACGGGAATGGTATAAATTAATTATGACAAGTCTATTAGTTAGCTTCTAACGGGATGCAATCTATTTCTCACATTTTCGGCGGTGAGGCCAAGGTTAAAATTATGCGCCTATTTATTTTTAATTCCGGTATAATCTTTACTCCGGCCGAAATTTCCAGTCGTACCAAAGAAAAGCACAATATTGTTCGTCGAGAACTCGGTATTCTTACTAAAGCAGGTCTCATTAAACGACGAACTAAGAATTTTATGCTCGATACCACTTACCCATATCTGTCGGCAATTGAAAATTTTCTCATAGACGCTACTCCTATTACCAGTAAGGAAATAATTAAGAAAATATCCCGCGCTGGCAATATTAAACTCATTTTAATTTCGGGTGTTTTTCTACATGATCGAGATTCGCGAGTCGATATCTTGGTAGTGGGGGAGCATCTAAAGCAGGCCAAGTTACTGTCGATTATTTCATCTATTGAGGCCTTACTTGGCAAGGAACTGCGTTATGCCGCCTTTGATACTGTTGATTTTCGGTATCGTTTGAGTATTTACGACAAACTTATTAAGGATATCTTTGATTACCAACACGAAAAGATTTTTAATAAATTGGGTATATAGATATCCACAACCTATTTAAATTGCCCTACTTCCTTTTGTTTTTTTAGTGTATAATAAGCGACATACCCCTTTAAGAGTGGTAAAAATTAGAAGCTAAGTACATTTGCACAGTCCTGCCTCCGCCAGTTGGCGGATGGCGGATCAAGCCTTAGGAATAAATATATGTTATTAAACACATGGGGAGAAGTTTTAACCCTTTCTTTCCGGAATCTCTGGATAGGAGTGGTCGAATTTGTTCCGAACCTTGTCATTGCTATTATCATCCTCATTCTTGGATGGTTAGTTGGAGCGCTTTTTGATCGAGCGATTTGGCAGGTGTTCAAGTCTCTGAAGATTGATGATGCTCTTCGTCGAGCAGGATTCGACACGTTTTTGCGTCGTGGCGGTATTGATCTTGACTCGGGAGCGTTCATTGGAGGTCTAGTAAAGTGGTTTGTGATAGTCATGTTTTTGATTGCATCTCTGGATGTTCTGGGTCTTTCACAAGTCAACTTTTTCCTTCAGGAAGTAGTACTGGGTTATTTGCCTCAGGTACTTGTCGCCGCCCTAGTTCTTTTGGTAGCGGGTGTTATTGGTGATGTTACCGGACGTGTGGTTATAACAGCAGCTAGAACAGCAGGCATCGGTTCGGCGCATTTTGTCGGCGCTGTTGCCAAATGGGCCGTGTGGGTTTTTGCCATTCTTGTGGCTCTTTCCCAGCTTGGTATTGCTGTCGCATTCAGTCAAACTCTCTTTACCGGCATTGTTATTGCCATCTCTCTTGCTCTCGGTCTCTCATTTGGTCTCGGCGGACAGGAAGCAGCCTCTCGCTTTATAGAAAAGATTCGCGGAGAAATAAGCGGAAAAAGTCACAACTGATTACGGATATTATTGGCTAGATAATATCTCTTTCAACCTGTATTGTGGCTGGTTGCGGTTAGGTGATTTTTCACAAAGCCCCCTCATGAGGGGGCTTTGTGTTGACTTTAAGTCTTGATTTATATAACATGACTCGCATGTCCCGCCACGGCGGGATTATTTAACTAACATGACCAGATCGTCTAAAAAAGGTCCATATGTCGACCCTCGAGTATTGAAAAAAATAGAGGGCAAGAATCCCACAACGACAGGTGTCATTAAGACATGGTCACGGGCCTGTCAAATTGCGCCGGAAATGGTCGGTTTTACCTTCGGAGTGCATAATGGCAAGGATCATGTAGAGGTATTTGTCACCGAAGATATGGTCGGTCACCGTCTGGGTGAGTTTGCTCTGACGCGTAAATTTGTCAGACACGGCGGTAAAATGCAAAAAGAGCTCGAACAGAAACAAAAAGAAACTGAAATTGCTGCTGTCAAGGCGGTGAAAAGCGCGGCAGATTCAAAGAAATAGAATCAAAGATTATGAGCGAAGTAAAAGCTAAATTATCAAACTATCGACAATCTCCACGCAAGGTACGCTTGGTGGCTGATACTGTGCGCGGCAGGTCAGTAGGAGAAGCTATCACAATGTTATCGTTTATTCCAAAACGCTCCGCTCTACCTCTTCAAAAACTTTTAAGTTCGGCATTAGCAAGTGCGAAGAATTTGTCTCTGCCTACTGAAAATCTGATTATTAAGGAAATTAGGGTTGATGCGGGCGCCACTCTTTATCGTCGTAGACCCCGCTCGAAGGGCATGGCTAACCCGATTCGCAAGAGAACGTCTCATATTAGTGTTATCTTGACTAACTCTGGCGCCAAAAGTTAATTTTATGACTCATACCGTACATCCATATTCGCATCGTCTAGGTATCCTCCGAGATTGGAAATCACGCTGGTTTGCTACTAGAGCCGGCTATAAACTTGCCTTGCGAGGAGATGTTTTGATTCGTGAGTATTTGGAAAAAAAGTTAAAAGGATTTTTTGTCGCAGACATAGAGATAGAAAGAAGTGAGAAAGCGTTGCGTGTGATCATCAGCTCTTCTCGTCCGGGTATGATCATTGGTCGACAGGGCGATGGAGCAGAGATACTTAGAAAAGAAATCAGATCGTTGTTGTTGAAACATAAATTACTCGGAGAAAAAGTAAATGTCAAACTTGATATCAAAGAAATCAAATCAGCAGAAACCAATGCGGCTGTCGTATCGCAAATGATAGTCGAAGGGCTTGAGAAACGTTTACCTTTTAGAAGAGTAATGAAACAGATGCTTGAGAAGGTGATGGCCAATCGCGATGTGCTTGGAGTACGCATCTTTTTAGCCGGTCGTCTTGGTGGGGCCACTATGAGTCGCACGGAGGATCGAAAACTTGGCCGTATTCCTCTCCAAACTCTGCGCGCCGACGTTGATTATGCTGTTACTAAAGCAGTGATGCCATACGGCACCATTGGTGTTAAGGTTTGGATCTATAAGGGTGATATCTTCAAATAATATGTTATTTCCTAAGAAAGTTAAATATCGCAAATGGCATACCATGCGGAGAAATCCTCTAAGAGTGGGTGTGGCTACGCGCGGAGTTACTCTGGCTTTCGGCGCTTACGGACTCAAAGCGCTTGGCGCCGCTCGTATCCGTTCCAACCAGATCGAATCGGCTAGAAAAGTTTTATCTCGTTCGATTGGTAAAACTGGTCGTCTTTGGATTCGTATTTTCCCGGATATGCCATATACTACTAAGCCGGCCGAAGTGAAGCTTGGTAAAGGTAAGGGAGATCTTGCGGGTTATGTGGCGCCTGTTTTGGCCGGTCGGATTATCTTTGAAATAGATGGAATTAATGAAACGGAGGCTCGAGAGGCGCTTCGCAAAGCGGGCACCAAACTGCCAGTGAAAACCAGAGTGGTGGCGAGAGAATAAATTGCAAATAGTATGAAGAAGACAAACTATACAGATAAGCCGAGACAGGATTTGTTGAAGACTCTTATGGAAAAGAGAGAAATCTTGCGCAAATTAAGATTTGAATCTGCTGGATCCAAAACTCGCAATGTGAAGAGTCGGGTAAACACTAGGAAAGATATTGCTCGCATTATGACAGAATTGAATAAGAATGATTCGAGAAAACTCACTACAAGCAAAAAATCATGAGTCAAGAATCAAAAATAACAAAACCAAAAGTTCTCTCTGGCGTTGTCGTGTCGGATAAGATGAAAGACACGGTGGTTGTGATGGTGGAACGTTATAAGAAACACCCACGATATTTCAAGTTTATAAAGCGACGTAAAAAATTTAAGGCGCATGACGCAGGCAACACTGCTAAGATCGGTGATCAGGTGCGAATCATAGAAACTCGGCCCATATCAAAAGATAAAAACTTTAAGCTTTTACTTTCTTAAAATTATGATTCAACCGCAAACTATCGTTCAGATTGCAGATAACTCCGGAGCAAAGATCGGGCGTGTTTTCAAGGTGCTCGGTGGTTCTAAAAAGCGTGTAGCATGCATCGGTGAGATTGTGGTGCTTTCGGTTCAGAAAGCAGAGCCCAGAAAACAGGTTAAAAAGAAAGATATTCTTTATGGAATAATCGTTCGACAAAGAGCTCCATTTCGACGTAAAGACGGTACATATGTACGGTTTGATGAAAATGCGGTAGTGATTCTCGACACAACTCACAAAGAACCATTGGCTGGGCGCGTCTTCGGTCCTATCCCCAGAGAAATTGGCGAGCTGGGATTTCAGAAGATAATCTCTCTTGCTCCAGAGGTAGTATAAAAATTATGCACGTAAAAAAAGGAGACAATGTCATAGTGTTGGCAGGCAAAGACAAGGGTAAGACGGGGAAAATCCTCAAGGCCTTTCCTCGTGAGAACCAAGTCCTGATAGAAGGAGTTAATGTCAAAAAGGTTCATGAGCGGGCGAGGAAGAGCGGCGCCAAGGGAACTATTATAGAAAAAAACTTTCCCATTCATGTGTCTAATGTGAAGATACAAAAATGATCAAGGAAAAATCAAAAGTCGTGCCAGGGTACAAGAATCCTATGCAGACGCCTAGAATATTGAAGGCGGTTGTTTCTTCCGGTGTCGGTTCATTTAAGGATAAGACAAAATTCAAAGTAGTTGAAGATCGTCTCA
>ERZ1292629.60-Hain-H43-01um-R1-60-length-109897-cov-8_pt3 | contig 35345 bp, 48 predicted proteins | sample MGYA00564399_ERZ1292629 | MGnify/ENA primary metagenome ERZ1292629 (study PRJEB36523, sample SAMEA6512636) | groundwater metagenome | collected 2019-01-08 | study: AquaDiva: Metagenomics assemblies of 32 groundwater samples
TGTAAATTAAGTATCATATCATATATTTGGACTTTATCTGGTATACCATAAACCCACGACCAATTATTTTCTTTAAATACTTTTTCGATGTCTTCACAAATCTTCATTAACTCACTCATTTTTAAACTCCTCCATAACTGCTTTTCTTAAGCCTTCTTCAAGTTTATGCCATTCAGTATTCAAAATAACCTCGGTTGTGTTATCGCGATAGAATAAATACTCTTTAATAGCTTTTGTCATTGCATATTTTGGACAACCTTCATATACTTGACACCATTTACATTCACATTTTAGCATTAACTATGAGCACCCACTTTATGGTACGGTATGCGTGCTTTATTCTTTATTTTTTCTTTCATTTCAATATATGCTTCCTTCATTGTTCTTTCAGACCAATTATAATCAATTTGTTTATTTAAGCTATGGGACGCCATTTCAGTGCCAGCACACAAATACGCTAGTGATACTATTTTATCTTTATCACTTAGTCGAGATACATTTTTACTAGCCCACAAACAAGCCTCATCATACCTAGCAAAAGAATATTTCAATACTGTTGATGGGAATTCATTAAGAAATCTTATATCTTTTTGTATTAATAAAGGACGTCTTATATCAAAAATATTATATTGTTTTGCTTTAAGACAAATCAACCTGTTACGTGTCTTGCTATTAGCACAAATATTGCTCCACAATTCTTCACCAAACATCTTTTCTAATGTTTGCGGGGGCATACCATATACTAATATAAATGGTATCAGATTTTCATTGCCGTCTTCTAATGCTTGTTCTACTAGATGTGCATTAGTATGAACTGATTTTGTCCATTCAAAATTATATTTACCTTTATATCCTCTACAGAAAGATTTAATTACTTTTTCATGAGGCTCAATCCACATACTGTACATTTTTCCGTTCCATATTTTAACCCATCTTGAAGGAGAAATGCCAAGTTTTTCTGTGAGCAACTGAGCCTTCTTTTTCATTCCTAAATTACCAGGGAACCAAGGTACAATTTCACCTAATATAATATCATAATTAGGAGAATCCCATTTTTTGAAGAAAAGCAATTCATCACATTTGAATTTACCGGCAGATATAACTTTATTATCAAAATCTGCTTCTATCATTATCATTACTAACTCCAAAGACAATTAAAGTTTTCAAATTCACCTTCTGCGCCATCACACGCACATTCAGGATATTGGCAGGAATGTGGCTGCACAACATACTCAGTTTCATAAATACCCATTGGCAAATCTAATTCAAAATCATAGTGCTCTGTTTCTTCTACTAGCATCTCTATCAATCCATAATTATCTTCGGCCGGCTCGTCAAGTATTTTCATTAAACGTGCTTGTTTTTTATCGTCTATAGCCACTATGCACTTTAATCTCATTTATGGTTTCCCCTTCTTTTGGTACTTTTTACAGGAAACTATTGTATATTGTGCTTCTTGTTTGCAGGCTTGTTTACATGTTTTACATAACTTGTTGATTTCTGGTTTAGTCATTTATTTTACCCAAGTAGGTTTTTATAATGCTTTCTAATTCATCATTTTCTATATAAAATAATCTTGCTTCAAACTCTTCATCAGATACACCAGAACCCAACAAAGCATTACTGATTAATTGTCCAAACCTTAATCCCTTTATCTTATCTTTTGGTATATTGATAGCTACTGCATCTTTATGTTCAAAATTAAATTCTATTTCAGCAAAGTGAGGTAATGTCTCTTTTCCGCCGCCCGCACTATAAGCCTGTTCATAATCAAAATTAAACATTTTACACACTGCTTCCATAGCCGTTGCTTTGTCAATTGATAATTTTAAAGGTTGTTTAACTCGCATAAATACCCCTCCCATAATTTTTAGCAAAGTTTAATGCTGCCAGATGCGCCTCATCTGGTGTATTATATGTACCTAAATAATATTCTATCTCGTTTCGTTTTATGTGTGCTATAAACCCATTATATTTGGTTCGTTTAACCCATTTTGGTAAATTTTTGTTCTCGTTTTTTAACTTGTTGGTCCTCATATTACAATTGTTTTCTTGAGTACTAACAATCCGCAAATTAGATAATCGTCGATTATCTAGACCATTATGATTAATGTGGTCTACTACGAATTCATCCGGACAATCCACTAAATATCTATGTAATCTTATCTTATCGTACTGAAGTGTCCCTAAAACATAATGATTATTACATTGTGGTTGATAAAGCGCATACCAAGTATTAGGAAAACTTTTGGCTTTTTCTAAATCTTCTGTATCAATAATAGTTTCAATTCGGTTGCCTCTGTGGTTTAAGAAAATTGCTGTGACATTACCACGAATCTCATAATTGTTTTTTATTATATTTCACTCCAAATATGCAACTAAGTACCTAGTTCATCGTAAATTTCACAATAGTCTGGGTCAATCTCTAGAAAACATTCCTTAACTAGTGGGTGAGTAAAATAAATTGATTGTTCAGGCTCATCCCAGCCATTGTTTTCCAGTGCCACAATAAGTTTCTCAATTGTTTCTTTTATATCTACCTTTTTCTTCTTTAGCAGTGGCTCAACCACCGCATCAAAAATCTCCGTCCCTTTAGAAAACCCCACTGTAATCTTCTCCTTCCATAATGTCATATTTATCTTGTGCTTTATTTATAATATCCTGAAAGTCATCATCAAAACCTAGTATCGTCGGCAAATCTTCTTTTGGTTTATAATGAAAATAAAAATCCCAAATTCGATTTAAATACCCAGCTGACAATCTATTTTGATAGGCGTAAAAACTATCCCCCACTACTTTTGGCACACAAACAATTTTGTGGTCTGCTACCCCCTCTTTAGTATAGGTTCTAAAAACACAAACTGGAATTACTTCAACTGAGCAACCAACAACTAAAGGCTCATCTGTAAACACAATAGCATCTAAAGGGTCGCCATCTTCTGATAATGTGTTTGGGAAGAAACCATAGTTAAAGGGATATTCAACCAAAACAACCTTACTTAGAACAAATTTGTCTGTTGCTGGATTATACTCATATTTGTTTTTACTCCCTTTTGGAATTTCTACAATCATATTCATTGAATTTCTCTTTTTCTAACCTTTCTATTCTTCTCATAAGAGATTCTAGTATTTCTCTTTCTCTCTTACCTGTACAAGTACTTACCCAACTTTTGATAATATCCTTAACTTCATCATACAGTTCATAATAAACATTATAATCTGGTTCTATCACTATACATCAACCACACATAAAACTTCATTCATCTCACAAACCCAAAGTTTCTCAGTATTCTCTAGTTCAGTCAAAAACCCAGAAAATGAATTAAAGTAAACAACATCCCCTACTTTCAGCTCTGCTGGAATTTTTGTGCCATTAGCAGACATGTTATACTCGCTGGCGTATACAACTCTGCCCTTTAGTACATCATTTGTCTTACTACTTGGTGCGAGTATAATACCACCTTTGGAAACAGCATCTTCAATTTCTTCAATAAAAACAATACCCGTCGCTGGTTTATACAAAATTAAACCCCCTTTTTATTTCCAAACACTAGATTAAAATTAAGAGCGAGTAGCCGTGTACACTTATAAGTATAGAGGAATATAACCTCTATCGGCGAAGACTTAATTAAAGACACTCACTACTCGCCCAAATTAAATTACTGACCAAGAATCTTTTTTGCCTCAGCCACATAGTATAGCCCTTTTTCACGTTCTTCTGGGAATAATACTTCTTTTCTTGCTATAACTTTACTCCAACCATCACTTGCTTTAGCTATGCCGCCTTTTGTAGCACGAAACGCATTAGCTTGTCCAATTACAGCTTGAATTATCAATTCATCTCTTAATACTGCTTCGTCTTTGATAAGTAAATTAGCGCCAATATATTTGTTTATTGCTAATGCTATTAGGTGTGCGCTTTTATCGCCTAAATAGTCTCTTGCTATTACAGTAAGTTTTTGTTCAAGCGTATCATTTAGAATTATGTTACCAGTATCAGTACTGTAAGCTAATTTATATAGTTTTCCTCTAAAACTTATTTCTCCTTCAAAATCCCTGTCAAAAGTATACTTACCTCTTCTGAATTCTCCCGTTTCTACCAGAGAAGTAATTTTTGACCTTGCTGAACTTCTTTGTAAAATTCTACTTGCTGCTTTCTCCCCCAACACGGCAACGACATCTTTATATCCCTGTGACTCTCTTAAGGAAATCTCAATGTTTGCTAGAAGCACAGTAATGTCGTTGTATTCCTCGAATAAATTATACTCTTTTAACTTATCAAGAACATTTGTGTACTCAGCCACTAGTTTATCGAAGTGCGCCTGTTCCTCAATTGGAAGCTGCTTCTTAATTTCTTTCAATTGCCTGTTTAATGAAACTACTTCTTTGCTTGCAGCCGCCTCTAGAAATTCTTCCATATTTCTTGGGGAAGCCTCTGCCCTTTTCAATGCTTTAGCCATTTTAATTCCTCCTAAATATTGAGCTTGCATTGACTTTATTTTATCAGAAGCAATTATATCTGTCAAGTGTTTTTACAAATATTGGTTAGCCAGCTTATCAAACAGGCTACGAAAGTCACTTAATGCCTGGTTATAGTCGTTGTTTTTAACTTTTTTTGGAATAAACAACATTTCATTAAATTCTGTAACAACTTCTTCAGTTACCTTTTTGATTGGGCAGTTTAGGTCTGGTTTATATGTCGTGCTGGTGCCCATATGGTCACAGGCAAATTCATGGTAATCGGCGTGTTCGTCAAATTCTTCTTGAAAGAGACATGAGCAATACTCATCTTGGTACGGCTTGTGTAAAAAACATTTCTCACAGTTCATAGACACCCCTTTAGTTTGGTAATTGACCCCTGCTTACATCATATCAAACCACCGCCTGCTTGTCAAGCGTTTTAATTGACTTTTTCAAGCAGCAGCATTTCGGTTACTAGGTAACTGCCCCCCGCACAATCAGTAAGATGCCAGTTGTAGTTTTTAGCGCCCCTAAGCCAAAATATAGGCCAAGTGCCGACATTATAATTAAGAGCCTCTTGCTTGACCCTCTCTAGCTTGCCTTTATGAAGACATTTATATATTACAAAGTTTTCACCAGCAAACATTCTAGCGTTTTCTAATTCTTTAAATACAAATAATTTTCCCACACCGGCCTTAATGGGCGCATCTAAGGGATACTCAATAATATACTTTTCTATTTCTTTATTTTTATTATCCAGAGCTAATGCAGAATACAGCTTATCATCTTTTTCTACTAATACTTTATAAATAAATTTTTTTGACCACTTATCTTCTTCCATTAATAACCCCATTTATAATTAATAACATTGTCAGGAGTACGGGGTTCGAACCCGTGTTCTTCGGTTAGACAGACCGACGCTTTTGACCAACTAAGCTAACTCCCGTAACCCAGCCATAAGCATTTGATGGTAAACAATATAAAACACAAAACAAATAAAGTACAACAATCAATAACCAATAACTATCCTTAACCCAGGATTTGGGCGTATTTTTGAAGTAGACTAATCAATTTATCGTCTGATTAGTAAGACTATCAAATCCACCTATGGCTGGAAAATTAAACTACTGAATTGGGTCAAATACTGTCTCGTTTTGAATAAATTCAATTTCAGTAATAGCGTTTGCTTTTTTAATAGCTGTGTCTATGCGCCTAATTTCTGCTGCTACTTTTTGTACCATAGCATCAATGGATTTTACATCATAATTGGCTTTTTCAACATAGTCTGAATCACGATAGTACTTATCAACTTTGTTAAGGTCGCGTAAATCTACTAATTCTTTGTGTCTAGCCTTTAAAGCATGAAGATAAATTATGCCCTCATTAATAGTCAAGAATAAAACCTCCTTCTATTTATTTTTGTGGAGAATGGGGGAGTCGAACCCCCGTCTTATGGCGTTCACTTTGGATTTCATCATAATCTATACCTTATATTCCCCGAAAGTGGGGGTTGTTACACCAAAACGCTGAGGAAACTATAACGGCTTCTAAGATACCATTGAAAGGCGTAACTTCTTTAAAGCCCCAGCTAACAACCCCCACAAACATAGTATACCACACAGGCAAGCGGTTGTCAAGCAATTTTTTGCTTATTCGCAATTATTCTTGCTGCTGAGAGTATATTTTCGGCCACCGAACAACTAACCCCGCCAACTTGAGCAACTTCTCTATTACCCTCACCAGTCAAAACAAGAATTGGTGCTACACCGGCATCATAACCAGCGTAAATATCTTTTAACCTATCGCCGATGATATAGGAACTGCTCAAATCAATATTGTAATCTTTTGTCGCTTCCAGCAACAATCCTGGTTTTGGCTTTCTACAGTTACAATTTTCATCAGGTCTATGTGGGCAATGGTAAAAAGCATCTATTCTGCCCCCATGACAAATGATGTTATCATAAATATAAGAATGCACGTCGGACAATTGTTCTATACTAATTAATCCTCTGTTAATACCTGATTGATTAGTAACTACAATAACCAAGTATCCCATATTATTTAACATTTTTATTGCTGGTGCCGCTTCTGGATATATTTGTAACCCATTAGTTGAGCTAATGTAGCCCGTATCGTGATTAATAGTACCGTCCCTATCAAGAAATACTGCTTTATTCTTTTTAGCAAATAATTCTTTTTCTACTAGCTCGCAAACAATGTGCCCTATTAAAATATGTGCTTCTTGTATTCTAGGTGTATTTGTTGATGGAACTGATAAATTTATATCCACTATTTCAGAAAGAATTTTACTGTTGCCCGTTAAGCTTATTGTGGTTGCATTCAATCTTTTTGCTGCTGCTAAACCATTAATAACATTTACAGAGCGCCCACTAGTACTAATACCAATAACAACATCATTACTAGTAACCATCCCATTAATTTGGCGTGAGAAAATATCATTAAATGAATAATCATTGCCAATAGCAGTAATAATAGAGGTATTAGTAGACAACGCTATGGCGTTTAGTGGTTTTCTTTCCAGCTTAAATTTTCCCATCAATTCAGCAGCAATATGTTGTGCATCAGCAGCACTTCCGCCATTACCCATAATAACAACTTTGCCGCCACCTTGATAACACTTAACTATTTTATCTACTATTTGATTAATTATCTCATGGTAGTTATCTTCTTGGTTCCAAAACAATTTAGCTGTTACTTCTAAATTTTCCCATAACAATTTTGGTATTATGTTCTCCATACCCTCAGTCCCTTCAAATCAAAGTTAAAGGGCGTTATTTGACCGCCTAATTTTTCTAATGCCTCAGCTACTTTATGTCTAGTTGTAAATGGACAATATACTAGTAAGTAGCCAGAGCCGCCAGCGCCACAATTATGAACACAAATGTTATTTGCTATATATGTGTGTGAGTTAGAAACCTCTAAATTATATACTAGCCCAGAATATTGAATTTTTTCAATTGATGTTATTGCTCTTTTTATATATCTAATATTATCTATTTGTATAATTTCTTTCTTTCTAGAGGTTTGGTCGCTGTTTCTTCTCTTAACTTCTATAATTTTCCCTGTTTCTAGAAATTCATAAAAAGCCTTTGCATCATCACCGCTTATATCAATAATAAATGCTGTTTGATGGTTTGGATTTTCTTTTATTTCTTGATAAATGCTTGTGATATAACCTAATCTATGACAAATATGAATTATTTGTTGCGCTAGTTTTTCTGAAACAGTTTTATAAGTACATCTATAACTTTTTGAATCTGGGTATCTTTTATCTTTACAGATTCTTTCGGTGCCATCCCCTAACCAAACAGCTCGTAATACTATAGCTTGTTTTTCTACTGGTAAATATTCTATAAATTTTGGAAAATGTTTATTTGCAGATAATCTACCACATAAGTTAGGGAAAAATTCTGCTAACGCTCTATTTGTTGTTTGTATTTTAAGTGTCTGCTTATTATGTGTATTAGGTTCAGCAAGTTGAGAGTGTTTATTAAATAATAACAAAAGATGTTCTTGTATTTTTTTTGCTTCGGTTAAATCTTTTTTGTTAAGTGTAAATTGTACTTGAGCAATACTTGAACAACCTTCAGCCACATACCAACCAATTAAATGAAGCAGGGGTTTATCTATTTCTATTTTATTTGGAATATTTTCCAAAGGGTTTGAATTGGTATATTTGCTTGGTGTATAAGTTATATAATCTTTTGGATTAATAAATCTATAATCAATCACTTTATCATCAATTAATTCTAATAAACAATCACCTTTTTTTAAGTCTTTAGCTTCTTTATACAGCTCAATATTTGGTAATTTTCTATTTATTCGTTTACCTTTAAATTCCTTTTCGGTAATCATGAAGGGATGCTCCGGTGTTGTTATAATTGGTTCTTCTTTGCCTCTAATTTTTAACTGAAACATTTCCCCAGAATATTCCCTATTTATAACATTTTCTACTTTTTGTGTATTATTCTTATTATCCACAACAATATCATTAGCAACAATATTTTTTATAGGGATATTGCCATCGACAGTTTTTACTTTTGTTTCTGGCACAAAACATAACTTTGCGCCTAAAGCGCCATTTTCCAATGCAGCACCATACATCTCATCAATATGTGGGCTAGTAATCTTATCATCAAATTTCTTTTTAATGCACCACGCCTCATTTAACAATTCACCAAAATAATTTAATCTTCCTTTTACTAAATCTTGTTTCATTAAATAAGTAAGTTCTTTTAGTTGGTGAAAACATTCTGTTGTTTTGCCTTCTTTTAAGGATTTAGTTTGACTATCAATAATGTTAGCTGATTCTCTGGTATGGCCCGTATAACACAAAAGTAGATTGTAATTTAATTCGTTTATTATCCAACTTGGTATATGTAGTTCTGTTACTGTAACATCTCTGCCACCATGAAATTCTATATAGTTAAATCCACCAAAGCAATTATGCACAAGTATGCCATTAGCAAAATAATTGTTATTATCTTCTACTTCGATATTATATACATCCTGTTCTTTATATATTTTATCTATTTTTTCTATTGTTATTATTTCAACTGCTGGATTATAGATAAAGGTTAATATTTTTTCTTTTACTTTTTCCAAATCTGCTTTGATTTCTGATTGCCAAATAAATAATGTTTCATAACCAAGTTTTTTAAAATACTCATTTCTCTGTTCTTGTTCTTCTTCTGTGTGCCAATAATCCCCATTAACCTCAATCAGTTTTTTCTTATCATTTATATTTATGAAATCTGGATATTTACTGCCTACTTGAATTTTACAGTCACCATTATAAATAAATTCGTTAGGACACAACTCATTCAAAACATTTTGAATAATTACTTCTATTTTTGTTGGGTATTTATTTGATAAATTACCATTTATTTTACTTGCTAATTCTTTTCTGTAATTATCATCAAGTAATAATTCTTTTTTTCTCTCAATTGCTTTTTTTATACCATTTAAAAATATTTCTGGATTTTCTTCATATCGTTTTTTAGAAGCCTTACGTTGTTTCTCCCTATATTCATCAGTATAAAAAATAGCATCTGGTTTTTCCCTGGATTTTTTTATTGATAATGAGCACTTTCTACGATATTCTTCATTGTTAAAAATTGAATTAGGATTTTCCCAATTTTTTTTCATCCTTTTGGAACAACGTTCTTTGCACTCATCAGACCATTGTTTTTTGGTCATTTCAGCTCGTTTTTCACCACAAGTACGATAGTTCCAAAGAGTTAGTTTTAAGCTAGGATAATTTTTTTGCAATAACTTATCACCAACAACTAAATATTTACCTTGTACCCACCCCTTACCAACTACAAAACACGGATGTTCTGGTGTTATTTGTATTCTGTTTTGATTATCACATTTTACTAACAGGTGCTCTGTTGCTTTTCTTTTATATGTCTTTATTATCTTCTTAATCTCTTTTTCGCTTGTTTTTTCATTAAAAGTTAACACATAATCTCCAACAGACAAACACTCAATTGGTTTAGTTTTTTGCTTATCTATAAGTATTTTAGTATTGGCTGGTACACAAGCGTTATACTGGTCTTGCAGTCCTCCTGACAACTTTAAATCCAAGCGTTCTATTTCATAAGCTAAATCAGCAATTTCATTTTTCTTTAGTTTAAGATTATGCAGTTCATTTAAAGCCCCTACAATTGATACTGTAAGTGCGGACGAAGAACCAAGACCAGACCCAGGTGGAGCATCATTGTGTACATACATCTCCATTGAGGTATATCTAAATTCTCGTCTTTTCAGTGCTGCTTTAATTAAATCAAGTTCTCCATTAAACGCTAATTCTTTTTTTGAATTATACTTAACGCTCATATCATAATCAAGTGAATGTAAACTTATGCCATTATGTTTTAATTCTTTGATTGTTGTATAAGCATAGCTATTAATGGTGGCAGATAGAACCAACCCTCCATGTTCGGTTGGGTATGGTTCTACGTCGGTTCCGCCACCACAAAATGAAATTCTTAAAGGAGCCTTAGCGCGAATCATAAATTATTCCTTAACTATTATAAAAGTTATCTACTTTTGTTTCACCAGCATTACGCAAGTTCATATAACAAGCTGTTGATGATGATACTTTATCCCAAGCATTTTTTGTCCCAATAGAATCAACACTAAACTGTGACATATTTGAAATGCTTATATTTAAGTCCTTACTAATCTTTGAAAGGTCAACTGAGTTTGGGCCTAAATAAGTTATTGTCCACAACTCATCTTTATTTAGCAATCTTATTTTTTCTGAAACATCCGTTTTATTTACGATATGTGATGCATTTTCCCAACCATCAGTTACTATAATCATAAGTACTGAAGTTTCAGAATCAATAACATCTTCTACTTTATCAATAGCATACCCCACAGCGTCGTATAAAGCAGTAGATGTTTTTGGTTTATAGTCACTTCTTGTTAGTTTTTTAAGTTTTTTAACTGGTTCATTAAAAATTCTTTCCTCAACATCGGAACTAAAAGTAATCAAGGATGCTTTAATATCATGGTTTTCTTTTTGCATACTTTTGATTAATTGAATTTGTTCGTTAACCCCCGTTAATGTTTCATCATAAATCATTTCCATACTGCCGCTTTCATCCAAAACAATAACTACGTGTGTTTTTAGTTTTGGGTTTTTGTTATATAGCTTATTCACTTAAATTCCCCCTATTCATACTTTACCTACATTTGTCTTTGGGTCTTGCTGTTCATTCCATAAATTAATACTTGGATTTGTAACATTCCCATTATTTCTTATGTCTGCCCAAGAACAATTATATTTTCCCTTAACATGTAACTTAAATTCTATTTCTTCTTCTGGCAATTCTGGGTGGTTTGTTTCTCTTAGTATTTTTTGTATAGCATCGGCTATTTCTCTTTTTTGTCTAACAGAAAATATTTTAGATACCTCCTTTTACAAGATTTTTAAATTCGCTTAGTCCGGGCAAGGTCCCTATATCTATAAAATCCTTTGTTGATGGATACCTATTGATTATAAATTTTGTCATAAGAATATCCTCTATTGATGAATTTATATCTTTTGGTATAAAACCAAAAACGTGCTCATTTAATACATAAATACCTGCACTAATGCCTAGTCTATCTACAACACAAGTAGCAAAATAATCAAAATCACAGTTTTCTAAAAATTGACTATAATTCAGTTCTAAGAAGGTGTCGCCATTGATAACCACAAACTCATTATCCTGCTCAAGTAGGGTTTCAGCATTTTTTATAGCACCCCCAGTCCCTAAAGGAGTTTCTTCTATTGAATATTGGATTTTAACACCAAATTTACTACCATCACCGAAATAATCAATTATTTGTTCATGTAAATAACCGACACAAAGAACAATATCAGTTAGTTTATGCTGCTTTAGATAATTTATTTGATACTCAAGAAAAGGCTTGCCGTTTATTTCTATCATTGGTTTCGGTGTATCTTTGGTTAATTCACCTAATCTTGTTCCCCTGCCCCCTGCCAAAATTAAAACTTTCAACCTAGTCCCCCTAGTTTTCCACTTCTTTAAATTTTTCCTGTATTTTCTTATTAGCTTCTACAAGCTTACTTTCTAACTCGCTGACTAGCGGTATTAAATCTAGTCACTGTGAATACTTACCTGAATAAATGGTACTTCTTAGTTTTTCAAGTGCTTTATATACTTCTATTGTGATAACTCTAATCAGATTATGCGGAGACACTTTATACCTCCTTTATGGCAGCCAGTTCCATATATCATCTTCTAAATAACAACCATCTATCTTATCTTGACGGACATACTTGCAAAGAAAATCGACTTTGTTCTCTCGTTCTACTCTCCAAATAGCACCCTCTACTGGGTCTATAGCCCCGTGTCCAGAAGGTTCTAATTTTTCTAGCACCCTCTTAACGCTGATTGGTTGTCCAATATGTATTAATTTTGGTATTGTAAATTCTAAAGGGATGGTTCTAAATACAAAATTAAGGTAACAGGCTCTTTCATACCCAACCATTAAATCAAATGCAACAAAAGGCTCATGTTTTAAGTTGTATTTAGTTCCATGCGCCAGAGCTAACCATTCGCCAACAACTCTTTCTCCCTCGGCTAACAACAGCCTAAATCTTTCTTCATTTTGCCTAACCCAATAAGCAAATAGTTGGTGTTGTTTATACGGTGAACTCTGGGCTAAGTATCCAGCTCTGCCCAGTGCTATAATTTCACCGCTTATTTTGGCTACTGACACATTACTTCCGTCAAGCTTTTCCTGTACTATTATTAAATCTTTCCAGTCTCTAGCTTTTTTAGTAGCTATTTCTTCTTGACCTTTTTCAATGTGGTGGTCTCCTATGCCTAATCTACTGTTGCTTAAATGAGGTATGCTACCGTAGCTCTTATGCCCCAAAGGTTTCATTTTTATGAAAACTCCCCCGTATAGCAATCCCAAGTACCATTACCGTGTTTTATACACCTATCGCTCAATCTACCGCGCAACAGCCCATTTGGTCCTTCAAAACTTTCATTTTCTTTGTGAAATTCCCACCAATTATTATAACCAAACGGTTTTTGCGGTTTATTGTCCCAGTATTCAGCATGATTACGGTTCTTGATTATCTCTAACATTCTATGCGCCGTAATAACTCTGTCATATTCATCCTTTATAATAGCTTTTGGCTGTGACCACAGCTTTACCCAATCATCAATATCATTAATATTTTCTTCTGGTATTACATGTAGTGCAAACACCCAACCAACACTTGACTTGCCAATATGTTTAGCAGGGAAATCTCTACCACAACATTTACATGGTTCTTTTTCAAATAAATAATAACTTGTGCCCATAGTTATTTAACTCCACTACTACCAAAGCCGCCTCCACCTCTATCAGTCTCATCAAGTTCATCTACTAATTCAAAATTTGGATGTTCGACTTTTTGTATAACCAATTGCGCTATTCTATCATCAGTGCTAATCATAAACTTTTCTCTGCTATGATTTATAAGAATAACGCCGACCTCTCCTCTAAAATCTGAATCTATTAGCCCTGGGGTATTCAAAACAGTTATGCCGTTCTTTAAAGCCAAGCCGCTTCTTGGTTGTACAAACCCAGCATACCCTTTTGGTAATGCAACACAAACTCCAGTTGGAATTAATTTTCTTTGTCCGGGTTCCACTATACAACCAATTCTACTTCGTAAGTCTGCCCCAGCAGCCCCATCAGTAGAATAATTAGGTAGCTGACTACCATCAATTAGTTTTACTTTGATATTTTTCAATTATTTATCCCCCTTTGGAAACTTAACCAAATTACTAATATTTTTTTTGAAGTCTTTTAATTTTTCTAAATCATAGACATTACTACTTGATTCATCTATAGTAATCATGCTGTTAAATGCGCCCCATTCTTTTATTGCTTCACCAAGCGCCATATATAAAAATTGGGCAACCTTAATATCCTTTACAAATATTTTAAAAACACAAGATTCATCTATTTCCCCATTATCAAACTCTATTACTAGTTCGTCATCTTTTGGAAAATATAATACTGATATGTCTTGAGCAACAGGGTCAGATACCCATCCAAATGAATTCAATATATCACCAACTTATATCTTGATAAGTTTATCATTTGGTTTAGTTTCAGTTGAGTTTCTTCTTAAATCAATTAATCTTCTTAGACGTTTTATTATTTTACCCACACTCTTCTCCACTCTATCCCAGTTCGCGTAGCTAGGAGTTTTTGTTGTAAACCAATAATCATTCTTGCCGGGGAACACTATTGTATTCTGGTCATCATCTGCTGATAAACAAGTTAGTTTGGCATATTTTAATCCGTCTATGTCAACAAGGTATTCTACTTCAATTTTATACATTATTACCTCCCCAGAAACACGTCGCCCATTACTTAATTCTTCACTTTATACTTTGGTCTATTATTACAATGACGAATATCAATATTAGCTTCTTTTAGTCTATTAAGTATAGTTTGGTAAGATACTTTATATATCTTTGCTAATTCCGTTGATGGATATCCTGATTCATACAAACCTATTAATTTATCAATAGGCAATAAAACTTTTCTTTGTGGCTTTGGTTCTTTTCCATGTTCACTTGCGTGTTTCTTGTTTATTTTCACTTCCAAATTATTTGGGTCGTTGTTTCTTGTATTTTTATCAATGTGATGGACAACTTCATTCTGTTTTAATTTTCTTCCTAATTTTTGTTCCATTATAACCCTATGAACTTTTTTATTTCTTAGTCCACCGTGCCTATAAATAAGATAACCATCACTATCTTCAGATATCCCCATAATAATTCCTCCTAATACCAACTATTATTTATCCAAAATAATTTAGCTTTTAATGGTGTTTTATATCTAGTTTTAATATATTCACAGCCCGCTTTTGTTTCGCTTGTCGCATCTCCAAGAACCATCCATCTTGGTGGGCTTCCTAACTGAAATAATCCTTTGTATTTGCCTGACTTTGATACTGCACCTACTTTTAGTTTACTTTCTTTGTTAGCTATCCACACCAACGCATTTAAATTCACATCATCTTTCCAATAATTACCTCCAACATTAGTAATGACTGATGTTACTGGTGAAGTACTTATAGATGATATTCTTTTACCGCTACTTATATATAAAGTGCCTGAGCTTGGGACAGACTTTCCTTTAGTTTCAATTGGCTGCATATGCCAAGGCTCATAACTTAAAGGAAAATAAAACTTATACTCTTCTGCTAACTTATGGGCTAATATTTTTGATTTTGTTGTTGGGAACTCTAAATCAACTGCTCCCGGCATACTATAAACGCCGTCTATATAAATCTTTACTTCATGCCAGCTGTGCCCCGGAGAAGCAGCTAATCTTGGCTTTTGTTGGTGCAATTTTGCTTGTTCTGAATAGGTTCTTAGTCCCCCTCCTATTTCACATCCTGTTACCAATAAAAATTTAAGCAGCCTATCATTTCTTATAATTCCTCTTGATACGCGTACTCTTCACTTTGGACTAGCTGCCTTATCAAGCCTATTAACTTTTTTCTGAATATCATCTATTTTTCTATAAAGAGCTGCTGATGTTTCCGAAGTCTCTGTTAACTTGTGTTGCAATTTTTCATTTTTAATTACTTCATTTTGGTATTTTGCTTCCAAAGAAGAAATTTCTAAGTTGTGCTTAGTTATTATTTCTGCTTTGTGTGCTTCAACACTTAACGTCCCAAAATTAAATCCCCATAGTCCGCTTAAAACTACAACAAACAAAACAGCAGGAACCAACAACCACGTCTTTACTACTGTGTGCAGCCTTATAATTCTTTCAATTCTTTCTCTAGCTTTTTTTAACATAATTACCTCCGTTGTTTTTGGTTAACTTACCTTAAATTCTCAATCCTCCTTTATTTTATATTTATTTAGTGCCCAAGCTCTTTTACTAATACTTCTCTTGGGACTTTTACTAACTTTACATTTAGCTCTTTAACTAAAGTAGACGCTTCTTCTTGTAGTGGTTTTAAATGAGGCGCCTTTACTTGCCGGTTTTGTGAAATTTGACCTATGATGAGTTGACTATCCACAAAAGCTATTATATTTTTTGATAGCTTATTTTTTACATTGTTTTTTACATATTTTAGTGCATTTATCAAAGCAATATATTCTGCTTGGTTATTGCTCTCGTTAGAGTACTTTTCCTTTTTCTTGTGATATTCAAAATCATTTGCTATAATCTTGTAACTTCCATAAGCTTCTCGTTTTTCTGGATTCCCATTATGTTTTGCACCTCCGTCAGAATATACATCTATCTTATTCATATGGTTCCATCATCCAAAGTAAACAAGTAGATAAAATAAAATTTCCTGGGAGGTTGTAAACAAAGTTGTTTAGTTTTCTCTCACATAATTCTATAAATTCCAGCAAGTTAGCACTACTAAAATCAGAGGCTTGTTTTCTCATCAAACTAATATTTCCACTTAGTAATTCTTCTGGCTTTGGTACTTTCTTAACTACTAATAAATTTCCAACATAAACCATTAGGTCTTTTAGAACCAATTGCATATCCATCCCAGATTTTCCTAACTGGTCGCAGTAAAGTAAAAGACGCTCATCATCACCTTTTATAACTAAATCAATTAATTTAGGAGCGATTTCATCTTTTGACAAACCAACTACTTTATCAATTATTCCAATATCAATTATTTTATCTTCCGCTAGATTTACAGCTTGCTCAAGAATAGAGATAGCGTCGCGCATTGAGCCTCCGGAAGACTTAACAATCTTTTCTGCCTCACTTAATCTTATTTTTATTTCTTCTGCTTTGCTTATATAAATTAAACGTTCTAATATTTCTTTATCGGGGATAGCAGTAAATTTTAATACTTCGCACCTTGATATAATTGTCGCAGGAACCTTATGTAGCTCGGTTGTTACAAAAATAAATACTACATAATCTGGAGCTTCTTCAATCGTTTTAAGTAGTGCGTTCCAAGCTTCTTTTGTTAACATATGTACTTCATCTAATATGATAACCTTCTTTTTGCCGGGACTTGGCGAATAATTTAGAAAATCTCTTAATTGTTTGGCATCATCAATACCTCTCGCCGAAGCGGAATCTATTTCTAGAACGTCTAAAGAATATCTATCAGAGCCATCAATTGTTAAACAAGTAGAACACTTATTACAGGGCTTGTAGTCAGTATTATCACAATTAAGTGATTTAGCAAAAATTCTTGCACTGGATGTTTTACCGCTGCCTCTGAGTCCAGCAAATATAAAAGCATGACCAGTTTCGTTAGCTAAGTGGCTAGATAATACTTTCTTTATGTGTTCTTGCCCCACTACCTCGTCTAAGGTTCTAGGCCGAAATTTATTGTATAATGTTAGTTTCGACAAATAATCAACCCCTCGGTGTATTTGCTTTAATATAGCATAGTAAGCAAGCACTTGTCAAGTAATTTCTTCAATTAAAAAATTTTAAAATTTATTTTGGCGCTCTAGCTGCTATATCTAGCAGCATTTTTGTAATTTTTTGCCGATAAAGGCCAGTTATGGTTGCTATGTCTCTGATAGAAAATCCAGCTTCCATTAAATCTAAAACTACTTCTTCTTCAACTGTAAGTTCAACTTCGTGCCTAAGCCAATCATCATATTTTTCGTAAACAATATCAAGATTATATATGTCTGGCGACTGTGTTTGTTCTTTTCTAATCATATCAATATATTTATTTTTTAAGCATGTTGTTAAATAATTAACACTTACTAAATCATCAACCAGTAATTCTGGTTTTTCGTTAAGTGTCTCTATAATACAAAGCCTGCCTTCCTGTTGTAAGTCTTGGACATCTTGTCTTAGAAGGTGTTTATATTTTTTTGAAAGAACAAAAATAACTGGTTCCATGACTTCTATGTGTTTAAGTAGTTTTTGTTGCTTATCCATTTTTGTCTTTCGCTTTCTTTTTAGCTTTGCATCCTCTACAACTAATTCGATTATTACATTCATTAATATCCAACGGTTCTGTATCTAATGAACAGAAATAAAGAACCGCTACCATATCATCACCATACTTAATTTTGAATGCTGGCATTGTTCTATCAAAGATAGCCATTTTGCGTTGACAGACCTCACACTTAGTAATATAAAATCCATCAGTAAAAGGATAATAACCTACATACTTTCTAAGTTTACGCCTAAACCCCCATGGAGTAGAATATCTTCTTGATGTTTCTTTTCCTGGTTCGTCTGTATACCATATTCTGCTTCCACAATGGCTGCACCTATTGTCAATCACTTTTCTCACCTTCAGTATACTTATGTGTCTTAGTTTTTTTGTTTGGTGTTTTCCTAACATTCCAAGGACTATCTTTGCTAATTATAAACCAGTAGGGATACTCAGAACCAACAATCTCAACTGAAATTTTATAACTATCGGCAGTTAATTCATCTACTGATAAAACTTTACCAACAGTATTAACGATAACCTCATCATCAATTTTAATTTTGTGTTTAGACACCTTATTTGCCTTCCCGAATTAAAAAAGTTATAATAAAATCCAAAGCAAATGCTTCAAAAAAGTTAATGGCTGGTAGTCCAAACTTAACCATTACCATATTCCAAGCAGCCATAGTTGGGTACGCAAACAATAAAATTGTAAAAAGCCTAAGTGCAGTAATATTAGTATATTCACCAAAACTATCAAGAAATGTTGTGTTTTTTTCTTCCACCAAAATACCTCCTAATTCTGTATATTATAACTTTTTATTAAAAAACCTGAAAGATAACTAAGAGCTACCATCTGCCAATAAGAAAGTTTAGCAACACCAAGAACAGGCATAACATAATTCCAAAGTAACATTGCTGGATAAGCAAAAATTAAACTAATAACGCCGGCTAAAATAAGTACACCAAAAAATGCACCAACACCCATAACAACATCTTCAAACTTCATTAATTTACCTCCTAAATAATCTCTGACCACTCATTGCGGCACTCCATACAAATTCTTTTGACTATTACTTTATTATTTTTCTCACCTGTAGTAGTTCTGATAAGAACTATTATCTTTTGATGATGGAATTTGTTCTGTTAGTTTTCTGCAATGGGGGCAGCGCTGTAAATTCTTCTCACTATCAAGTCTGCCATTAGCTAATTCCATTAATCCTCTCCTTCCTTACTTATTATATAAAATCTATCTTGGAAATAAAACCCTTATGATAATTAGTATAACACACAATCAAGCGGTTGTCAAGTACTTTTAAATTAATTTTTTGCAAAGTTGGCTAGGCGTATCTTTTTTCTTGTGGTAATAAAAAGCAGCCAATAGTTTGTTATATTTCCATTAAGTTATTGTCATCAGAACCAGACTGTCGGAAAACCTATCACCAAACAATTGTTTAGTGTTTGTCCATTATAATCTAGTTTCAATAAAAGGGTATGAGCTTCGGTTTGGTGCTTCTACAACCTGCTATTGCAATCCTTTTATTTATTTTCACTAATTGATTAGATTAGTACCACGTTGGAGGGATTTTCGCCCCCAGGAAAGTTACAGTCCGATGCTAGGCTTGGACGCACCTAGCAACCTCGCCACCGCTTTAGGTGACAACAACTAACTTGGTTTTTGATAATTGAAATTACCTTAACATAAATTCCATTCAATGTCAATAGTTTTTTTAAATATTTTTTGGAATACCTTTATCATAACCTAAATTTAACTAAAATACAACCTTTGATAAAAGTTTTTTTGGAATTCTTTAACATTTTGTGATTTTAGTTCGTATGCTCTCCCCCTAGAAGGATGTTTTTTTAAAGTTTTAAATAAAGAGGTGCTTTTTGTGAAGGCTGTGGTTTATAGGATAAATAATTTAATAACTGGGCATAGTTATGTTGGGGCAACACAAGATTTTTATAAAAGAAAGTATAACCATTTGTGGGGGCTTAGAAAAGGTGTACACAAAAGTAAAAATTTACAGGCTGCTTTTGATAGGTTTGGTGAAGCAGCATTTGATTTTGAAATTTTAGAAGAAGTGAAAGATAAATCAAATCTTTCTCTAAGAGAAAATTATTATATTAAGAAATTAGACCCAGCATATAACTACTATGGCATTGATATTGGTTTTGAATTTACAAGAAAAGAAAAAGAATGGTTTTCTAAGCGAGCAAGCGAATATTTAGAAGATACAGGGAAAGAATTTTTAAATAAGAAAGAAGGTATGTTAATTAGTTCTATCAGACCTTATTTAGAAGATTCAGACATTATAATTAAGCACTGTGAAGACCAATTTAGAAAATTTGATTTTAATTCCATTTAAGGAGGTAAAGGCATGGAGCTTGAAAAGGAATATATTTCATCTATTGGCAGATATGTAGGTATTTATCAACTTGATGAGGGACAGGCACAAAGGTTTAGTAGCAGAATTAATGAAGTTAACCCATATCACTACAGAGACAGTGTTTTATTTAATGTAGTGTATGATTTTATAGGTGTAATGTTGGCGCTGCAAAGAGCCACAGATGAATATATAGAAACAGCTAAAAGTGAAATGTATCAAAAAGTACTTGCTTTAAATCCAAATTTAAAAGTTGATGTTGTACCAGAACAAGAGGCTATTAGAATTCTAGATGAACTTAAAAGATTAAATGAAAAGAAGTCTACTAAAAAGCAAAAAGTAGCACCCAAAATAGAAAGCCTTCAAATGGGAAAAGTAAAGGGGCTTCGAGCACATCTAAAGAATGAAATTATAGGGCAAGAAAAAGCCATCAATTCTATTTGTGATACATTAGAAATGTCTATGCTTGGTATTGGGGAGGAAACTCGACCCAGAGGTTCATTTATTTTTGCTGGCTTATCTGGTGTTGGAAAGACCGAGATTGTCAATGCAACTTCTGGATATTTTTGGGGGGATAAGTGGAAGGAATCAATAGTAACAATTAATGGTTCAGAATACCAAAGTAAGCATGAAATTTCCAAACTTTTAGGCAGTGCTCCAGGTTATATTGGGTATGATAATAAAGTTAGGTTTGTTGAAGTAGTAAAGAAGAACCCAGAAACAATAATTTTATTTGATGAGTTTGAGAAAGCCCACCCACATGTTCTTGATTTATTTTTACAAATACTTGATGGTGGGACACTTATAGATAATAAAGGAAATATAGTAGATTTTACTAAAACAATAATTATATTTACTACAAATCTTGGTACAAAAGATTTATCTAAAAATACACTTGGTTTTGGAGAAGATGATAGATATTCCAGCTATATTAATGATGTTATGAGGGCGGTTAAAGGATTTACTAGAGTAGAATTCTTGAATAGAATAGATGAGATAATTGTTTTTAATAAGCTATCGAAGGATGATATTCTAATAATTTCCCAACTCCAACTTCTGAAGCTGGTAGAACGGCTTAAAGGCAAAGGGTATAATCTGAAAACCGAGCTGGAAGTTGTTCAACATATTGCTGATTTAAGTTTTACCAATGAGTTTGGCGCTAGAGAAATAAAGAGAATTATCAACGGTAAACTCCAAAAACCAATAGCTAAAATGATATTGAATTCAAAACGCAAGAATTTTAAAGCCACAATTAACAATGGGGGCATTCAAATTGGCTAAAAAAAAAGAAGCCCCAAGGAAAAAACGAGGTACTTACCTTGATGTTGATTCAAAAGTTGGACAGCGTTACTTAAATGGTACTCTTACTATGCAACCTCTCAGTCCAGAGAAAATAGAGGAAAGAAAAAAGCAAGAATGGAAAGAGAGAGACATAGACATACCTGATGATTTACCGGAGGGCAAAAAGAACAGCTTAAAGAACCTAACTGGCCCAAAAACCGAAGAAGGCAGAGCCAAAGCATTAATGCAGTTAAGACCTCCAAGAAATGTACCAAAAGAAGAAAATCCAGAACTACTAATGATTGGTTCACTTTTAACTGTTGAAGAAAAAGAATTCTATGTGTATAGAAAACAACAATATTTAAAAGACTTTGAACTTAATGATTCATCCGATTGGAAGTTACTTGATAGCGTGTTAATGGAAGAAATATATGAACGCAGAGTAAGAGCATTGATGCTAACGGGCATGAATAGAGATTATGATGAGATATTAAATAATATAAATAAACGTAGAAACGATGCACTTAAAAACTTAGGCATTACTAGAGCAGATAGAATTAAAAATAAAGATGTATTAGGTAAAAGCATTGCTGATGTTGTTAAAAACTTCGACAAAAAGAGGAAAACTGATATGCAGCAAAAACAACAGAAATATGATATTGAGGAAGAAGAAATTCGCAAGATGATGCTTCATGATATTGGAGCTACTTCTGGCAGTGATGCTGTTGCAAGCGAAAAGTAATCCATCACATGAGTATCTTCAACTGTTACGAGATGACCCTTGTTTTGCTTGCGAAGAACTCCTCGAATTAGTTTTAACCCCTCATGAAAGACTAGCATTAAAAACACTTTGGATTCATAGATTTAATCTAATGATTATGTCTCGTGGTTGTGCTAAGACCTTTCTAGATTCTATTTATGCAATACTAAGGGCGCTTTTGTTTAGTGGTGAAAAAATAGTATTGGTCGCTCCATCATTTCGCCAGTGTGTTGTTGGAAATACATATGTAAATACCCAGAACGGTTTCATAAAAGTAGATAAATTGGATAGTAAGCCCGATTATCTAGTGTCATCTGATGGGCTTCAAACTTGTAGCGCTTTTTATAAAAATCCAAAACAACCAACAATTAAAATTGAGACAAAATTAGGTTTTAGAATTGAAGGAGCTATAGGCCATACATTATTAGTTTCTGATTATAGTGGTAAGCTTATTTATAGGGAATTAAAAGATGTTAAAGAAGGCGATTATGTTGTACTGTCAAGTTCATACTCTTGGTCTGCTGATTTTGTTGATTTAACATCATATTTACCAAAACAAACTAATTATGGTAATACACACGTAGTTTCACTGCCCAATAAATTAGAAACTGATTTTGCATATTTTATAGGACTATTAATTGGTGATGGGTGCTTAACTCAAGATAATTATATATGTTTTACAAATACAGATGTTGAGCTGCTTGATTTTTGTCAGGATATATTTTCTAAATATTTTGGAGGTGTTGGTTGTAGAAGCACAAATGGGGCGGGGGTAACTCAGTTAACAAAGGGTTCTATTATTGGTTATGTGTTTTTTAATAATATTGGTATTGCTGGTAAATATGCCGATACAAAAGAAGTACCTCAAATAATTTTAGGTTCTCCCAAAGAAGTACAGGCAGCGTTTATACGCGGCTTATTCGATACTGATGGTGGGGTTTATAAGCAGAAGAATAAGAATAAAATTAGTTTTGCTACAACATCAAAAGAATTGTGCAGACAAGTTCAAATAATGCTTTTAAATTTTGGTATTGTTTCCTCTGTGTATATACACACTTCCAACAGAAAAAATAATCTTTATACAATTGATATATCTTCTAAGGATTCAATTTCGAGGTTTGCTTTAGAAATAGGGTTTGGTCTTTCAAGAAAGCAGCGGGTTCTTAATGATGTTGTTGGTCAAATAAATAATACTATTTCGAGAAAAAGCAATTGTGACTATATACCAAATATCGACGATATGTTGAGTAGGGTTGTTGTTGAAATTAGGAATAATGCCACACCAAAAAATAATGTTGGCGGTACGTCTTTTGGGCATTTAGGCTTGTGGCAGAAGTTTGATAAAGCCGGTGTGCCAAAAGTCAGTTCGTTTACAAGAACATTTGTTTCAAAAGTAATAGAGTATTGCGATTCAGTCGGTATAGATACTGATGATGTAGCATATTTAAAATATTTACTAAATTCAGGATTTTATTTTGATGTGATAAATATAAAAATAGAAGGATTTGATAATACTTATGATTTTACGGTAGAAGAAACACACGATTATTTTTCTGATGGTTTTATAAGCCATAACACAAAGCTCATCTTCACAGAAATTGAAAAATGGGTGAACAATAGCCCTTATGCACAGGAAGCACTTTTAGGAAAAGTTACTCATAATGCTGATAACTACTTGATGACTTTTAGAAATGGTTCTTGGATAATGGCAATTCCTCTAGGTCCAGATGGTGCAAAAATTAGAGGCATCAGAGCAACTGTTATTATTATTGACGAGGCAGCACAGGTACCAGAAGATGTTATTAATTCAGTTATTATACCTTTTATGGCGGTCAAAAGAAATCCAGCTGCTAAATATACAGGCACAGAAGACCCAGATGAAAAAGAAAATACTCTTATTTATTCTTCATCTGCTTATTATAAATTCAATTACCTTTATAGGATGTATCTTGAGTGGGCAGAGAGGGTTAGAGAAGGTCATCCAGAATATGGTTTGGTTGTTTTAGATTCTAGGCACGTACCAGAAGGATTTATGGATGAAGCTGCTTTCAATCATGCAAAAGCAACTACACCCGAACACATATTTAGGATGGAGTGGCTTAATGAGTGGGTTAGTGATACAACAGGTTTTTACCCAGCTTCACTTATTGAAGAATGTTGGGAAAATGGCAGAGAAATAAGACCACTCAAAGAAGGTCGAAAAGACAAGAGTTATGTTCTTGGGGTTGACCCAGCAAGGTCTGGTGCAGGTGATTATTTTGCCTTATCAATCATTGAACTTAACGGCGATAAAAGAGACTTAGTTTATTCAGAATCATTTAGAGGCTTAACATTTCCTGAAATGGCTAATCGGGTAGACAGAGCATTTATATTATTTCCAACTATAGAACTAATGGGATTTGATAATGCGGGCGGTAGGGCGGTGGCTGATATTTTAGCTCAACCTAGAATTGCATTGCACCCAAAAACAGGCAAACCAGTAAAGCGAGAACCGTTGTTGGTTATTGGTGAAGAAGAAAAAAATACACCAGGACATATTACAAAAGTTGGTAAGCGAATAATAAATCTAGTGGTATTCAGTTCACCGTCCATTAACGATATGAATTTTAATATGAAAGCAAGAATGGAACAGGGAATGCTAAGATTTCCTAGGGTTGATAAGTTGCCCGAAGATGATGAGCTGATTGATATTTACAATGATATTAAACGCGGCGCTGACCAGTGTGTGTTGATAGAAACCGAACCTACCAAACTTGGATATCTGCGATTTGATGTTCCTGAGAAGCAAAAGAAAGACAATTATTCAGCACTTTTGATAGCAAATCATATGGCTGAGTTGTTGCAGGGACAAGAGACAGAGGAGATTGAATTACCGGCAGGCTTTTGGTTGCCGATGAGTGCTGGTGAGTTTGGTTTAATGTAGCCTTTTGATTTGCCTTTTAAGGCACTACGTTTGACACCTAAGACGCTTTAATTAGTTTTTGATAGGAAGGTATGACTTGAACGAAGTTATTAATAATTTTGCCAATGCTGGCGATTATGCTCTAGTTGATGAGGAAACGTTTGGTATTTTACCAAAGATTGTTTCTAGTGAACTAGACGGTAATGTTGGCACAATTCAAATGAAAATGCCCAATAGGGCAGACGCACATGCTGGTATTGTGGACACCAGTTATTCGTCAACCTCATATTTTCCTGATTCATTTGGTGAACGATATGGTTTAACAGCAAATCAATATATTACTATACCTAAAACATTTAAAAGCCAAGTAGAATTAGCTAGGGATATTTATAAATATGAAGCACTTGTTGGTACTGTTGTTGATTTAATGGTAGATTTCTCAGCTTCCGGCATGGAAAATATAACCAATGATACAAGAGCTAAAAAGTTCTTTGACAACTATTGTAAATATAGCGATTTCGACCAATTACATAGATGGATGTTAAAAGAGTATTATATTTCTGGCGAGGTTGTGCCTCTTAGAGGCGATTATAGTCAATTAGACGGTAGAGGCAAGTTTCATTATGCCCCTTATACAATCATTGACCCACTGCAAACAGAAATCATAGGCTCTAATCTGTTTAGTGATGTTGTAATTGCTCTCAGGCCAAATCAGGAGCTTATAACAATACTTAACAGAGGTGATGAGGCCGCTAAATATCTTTTTAAGATGTTGCCGAGTGACCTTAAAAAAGCGGTAAAGAAAAACAGAAATAAAACCTTTAGTTCTACTACAGGAATTATTCTTGACCCAAATAAAGTGTCTAGAATTAGTAGAAAGAAACAACCATATGAAAAATATCCAATACCATTTCTTACAAGAGTATTTGAACCAGTTTTGATAAAAAGAAGAATGAGAGAAGCAGACTTAGCCACTGCCGAGGGCATGATAAATGCGCTCATGGTTGTTAAGGTCGGTAGTGATGAATTCCCAGCCAAGAGGTCTGATTTACTTGCTGTTTCGGCACTTATGATGACAAACGCTAAGTCGTACAAGCTAATTTACAACCACACCCTTGATGTAAGTTATGAGCGACCCCCCTTTGAGATTTTAGAACAAGATAAGTATAACCAAGTTAATCAAGACATATCAGAAGGTTTAGGATTCCCTAAAGTACTAATTGATGGTGGCGGCGCTAATTTTGCTACAGCATTTGTATCAATTTTGGCGGTTGTTGAAAAACTTTCAGTTGCTAGAAGTCAAATAGAGAGATGGCAAGAAAGAGAATATAGAATAATCAATGAAGAATTAAAACTTGGTTTTAAAAATGTCCCTAAAGTAAAATTGAAAAAGATGAATTTAAGGGATGAAAAACAATATCATCAATTTTTGATGAATATGTTTGATAGAGGACTTCTTTCATACGAAGCATTTAGTAATCTGGCTAATTTAGACTTTGATACACTACTTGAGTTGGCAAAGAAAGAACAAGAAGAGGGATACAGAGAAATATTTGAAATGCACCAGGCTCCATTTTCAGGAAAAGAGCCAGCTAAAGAAGGCAGACCAACCGATAAGAAAGTTGATACCGATTATAAAAAACGCGACCAAGCCCCGCCCAAAGGTCAAACTTAATCTCATTGAAAGGAGCTGGTACTGATGCCACAATACAAAGAAGCGAAGGAGTTTGTTGCACAAGCCATAGATGCTTTGAAAAACGACATTTTGGAATGCCCCTATATTCTTATGCGTTTAGTTGAAAATTACAACAATTTAAAATGGGAAGAAAAATGGCAGCAAGAAGAAGCAATACGTGACCAAATAAGTGCTGAGGCTAGTATTCCAGAAGAATACAAAGAACTTTACGCTAGTTGTGAAAGAGCCATTGATAAGACCATTGTTTACGCAGATATTTATAGAACATAAGGGGGTAAAATATGCAAGCAACAAGTAAAATTCCAGCAGATTGTTTACCTCATGTGTTAGAATGCTCTACTATTGTTACAACATTAAAAGGCAAAATGGAGGAAAATGATAAAACCCACTCAGAAATAACCACTAATCTAACTGGCATTTGGGCTGAAATTAAGGAAATGCGTAAAGATATGCGCCAGATGATTGATACATCTAGACTAGAGACTGAAGCGAAATTAAAAGAAATTGAGCAGAATATAAAATCAATGCAGAACAGACCTCCGCTTTGGGCATCAATTGGTTATCCCACTATAATAACATTTCTTGCTGGCGTGATAGGCTGGTTGCTTAAGTAGGGAGGTGAGTTAGATTAGTAAAGAAAGATTATTTTTAAATGTTTCCGCAGAAATTATTCCCACTGAAGAGCTTGCCGAGCATTTTGACGAATTAGCTATTGCTAACCTCAAGAAAGACCCCGACGTTTCAATTATCAAATTTATTCTTGCCCATGTCGGAGTAAATAACAACGGCGATAGATTTACTGAAGCAGAAATTAAAAAGAGATTTAAAACAATTGAAGACAAGCCCCTTGATTGGGAGCATGGCGAACCAACCATTGGCACAGTTGTTAAATCAGTTTTAAGAGAAGCATCAGATGACAAGCCAACGCACATTGAGTGTGTAGCTAAGATTTGGAAATTTAAATACCCACAATATTACAAAGACATCAAAGAAAGTTACACTAGTGGGGAATTAAAAGTATCAATGGAAGTTTGGTTTAAAGAGTGGGATTATGTCTTAGGTGATTATGAGGAGGTGATATCAAGTTCAGAAGCATCTGAGGAAATCATAGAAGCAAAAGGCAGCTATTATGAAGGAAAATATGTATCTAGAGAACTAAAGAAAATTACGTTTGGTGGCGTTGGCATAGTTGCTAGACCCGCCGATAAAGATGCAGTAATTCTTTCAGTTGCAAATAAAGACGATGAAGAATCGAAAGGAGGAACACAAAATATGCCCGAAAAGAAAGAAGATGTAACCCCAGAGGTTACAGTAGATTTGACTCCAATTACAAGTGCTATTGCTGCACTTACAGAGTCAATTCAGGTTCTTCTTCCGAAGGAAGATGACCCTAAAGAGAAAGAGATTGTTGGACTCAACGATACTATCGCTGGTTTGAATTCAAAGATTGAGGAACTTAATTCCGAGATTGAAAAGATTCATGGTGAGAAAGCATCACTTCAGACTGATGTTCTTCGCAGGGATAGGAGAGATACCTTACTCAAAGAAGAGTTGTTTGTTGAAGAAAAAGTTGAGGCAAAGCTTGACAAGATTATGGATATGTCGGACGATGCGTTCAACGAGTATGTTAATGACATGAAGGATGTTAAGGCTTCAATCGAGGCCGATAAAGCTACTGAGGCTGAGGAGCAGAAGAAAGCTGAGGCTGCAAGGAAGAAGGCAGAAACCGAGGAAGACGAAGATGAAGGAGATTTTGGCTCTAATTATGTCAAGGCTGCTCTAACCCTTGCTGGTAAGACTGTTGAGTTTGATGAGCAGGAAGATGAGAATGAGGACAAAGTTTCCGCATACGCAAGTATTTATGGAGACTAATTAAAATACGATTTTTGAAGGGAGGAATTTAAAGAATGGCTGATACTGTTTATACGTCCGACCAGGGAGCTTCTAGTTCCAGTTCGGTCAATGCTACTACTAATATGTTTCTTGGCATAGTTGAAGGCGATAGGTGTATTTTTCTAAAAGCCGGAGAAGCTATGGTTGAGATGGATGTAGTTAAGCTTGATGCATCTAATGAAGGTAAGGTAACTAAATGTACTGATAATGGGGAACCGTTTGGCTTCTGTATGCAGGAAGTTACTACAGCTGGTGTTAAGCAGAATGAACTTAATGGTTTGATTACTCGTACTGAAAAAGTAGGTAACATTATTGGTATTGCCTTTAATGGCGGTATTTATAATTGCAAACCTATTTCCGCTGTAACCAGAGGTGCTCGTTTGTATGCATCCGGCGGCAAGCTCACTGCAACAAAACCACATGCTGATGCTATTGTCGTTGGTATTGCAATGCAATCCAAGGATGCTCTTGCACTTACGAGGTTTAAATCATTACTATAAATTTATTTTTGAAAGGAGGTAAAATACGTGGGAAAACAATTGACATTTGAACAAAAAGTTGCACTATTCCAGAAGGCGCACTCTACTAGAGCTGACCGTGATGCACATGCTAAGTCATGGGCAGGGGTTGTTTTAGAGAAACTTCCGAAGGAAGCAACGGTAAGAAGTATTTTTACCATCGACCCGCTTCCGCCCCAGGCGAATAGTATATATACTCTCGACATGGATTATGTAAGTGCTTGGGTTCTGCCTCATATGGGCGCAACTCCTGAGAACTTGCTCCAGACAGAAGAAGTAACAATTCCGACATTTGAGATTACTGGTGACGTTGCCTATAAGCTTCGTTTCGCCGAGCAGGGTCGATTTAATGTCGCAGAAAGGGCGCAGCAGAGGCTAACTGACTCCATCGTTGACCAGGAGGAAACTGCTGGATGGGCGCTTATTCGTGCCGCTACTGCTGGCTCACTTGATAATGTTTCTGATATAACATCTAGCGAGTCCGGCCTTTCTAAGAAAACAATTAACTCTGCGTTTAAGAAAATGGAAAGTCGTAGAGGTCACATTATCACCGATATTTATGTAAGTTCTAATAGGGCTGCTGATATTCGTGATTGGACCGATACTGATATTGACCCAGTTACGAGGCGTGAGATTTTTGTGCAGAAGGGCGTTAACTCGATTTGGCAGGCTAATATTACCGTAGCTCATTTTCTAAGTGATACGGAAGCATACTTTATTGATGCTCGTCCGAACCTACTTGGTTATATGCCAGTTCGTAAGAACCTTATTACTTTTGATGACCCGACCGCCATTAAGAAATTCCAGGTGGGCATTGTTGCATATGAGGAACTTGGTTTTGGTATTTTAGAGCCGCTTCGCATTGTTAAGGCAGTTATTGACTGATAATTATTCTATGTTGGAGGGAGTAATTTTACTCCCTCCAAATAGATGATAAAAAGGAGATTTAGTTGGATTTAAATACGCTGGCACAGCCACTAAGAGATAGATTATTTGATAATGGCACCAAACACACTGATGTATTTTCTATAACGGAGAGTACGTCTTCTGTGTCTTTAGAATTCTATTCTGTAAAAGCAGATAGTGATTCTGCTATTAAAAATGGGGCTGCATTTACAGCTTATACCTTAGTTGATGGTACAGGTGTGTTAACTCCAACTTCAGCCTTTGCAAATGGGGATAAGATAGAAGTAATTTATCAATATTATAAATATACTGATAGTCAATTACTCTCTTATATTAAAAAATCAGTTCAATATATTACTGGTTTGGACTCAGATACAAATATACTAACCGTAAGCGGTGATACTTTAACTTCTGATACCACCAGTACATTTACTGGAGGAGTACAAGACTTGCTGATATCTCAAGCACAATTGCTTTTGATGAAAGACCAGTTTATTTTTGATGCCCAAAGCGCGGTTTCATTTAAAGACGGCGAATTATCAGTAAACAAAGCAACAAAAACCGATGCTCAGGAGAGAGCTTTGGGTATGCTTGAAAAAGAAGTAAAGAAAATGAGAGATGATTATATAGTTTCACATTGCGTTGGAAAGGCTATCATAGATGGCTTATCTGGATAAAAACGATAAAAAATCTATATCTGACGCAGTAAAAGACACTATTGATTCTCTTGGTTTAAATAAAACCGTTTACTTGTTATCTGAAACTACGGCGGATTGTCAAACCTGCGTCAATGACCCAGTTAATAAAGAGTCTACTTTATTATATTGTACAGAGTGTGGTGGAGCTGGTGTAGTAACTACAACCAATAAAATTAATATCAAAGCAATAGTAGACAGAGAGTTTACTGATGAGCAGCATTCTGGCGGTGCAGAAGATAAAGGTAAGGGGGATATAAAGGTACATAAAAATACGGTATTTAAATATCCAAGCCTTTTAAAGCCAATGAGTAAAGTAGAAGTGTTTTCTAGTACTTATAGAATAGTTGGTTCTGAGCCGAGTGCAACAGTTGATGGGGTGTATTATATCTACCACCTTGAGAGGGTAACGCCATAATGCAGGAAGGCTATGCAGATTACTTGATAGAGATTCCAATACATTTTTACACAATACGCCATCATGGGGCTTGGTTTGACCTTGATATTGATGATTTACTAACCCCAGCACAACAGAAGCGATTAGTAAAAAAACTTAGGGAAAGATTGCGTTATCGTGCAAAAAAGATAAAAGCAGAAATAGTTAGAGAATTCCGCGAAGCTTGGGAACAAGATGATGAACAAGGTTCAGTTACCTTTAGACAACCAGAAATTCACAATATAATTAATTCTCAACAAGTTAGAACAGAGTTGTTAAGGGGGGAAACACTTCAGGACTCAGAGATAGTTGTAAAGTTGGTAAATAAATGGGATTTGATGATTCATCGTCATCCAGATGAAAAACATATTACTTTTATAGAGCCTATATCTGGTAACACAGATATGTGGATACAAGATGGGTTAGAAACTCAACAATGGTATTACTTTAATGTTATAGAAAATGGTGGTACTCCCGGCGCTTCATCAGATAAAATTTATAGAGTAAGACTACAATGTAATGAGGGTATAGCATATTTTATGACGAACCACAAAGGGGCTAATTTTTGGGGGAATAATAAAGTGGCTAGAAAGTACGCAACAGTATATGAACCATTTGTATCACCCGGTAGGCATATTATAAGACGAGCAGACCAAAGGCTATACTATGATATAAATTCAAATATTGAACCGATGGTTTTAGACTTGTTAAGGCAGGAGGCATAGGGTGGAATTAGCGCGACAGGCAAAACTCAGTTTAGTGTATTTTATAAAAGATTTACTACATTCCAAGAGCATGAACACAGTATCTAGTTTAACGTTTGCTGGTTTGTATGTTAATGTTATTGAAGGTTGGCCTGCTGATTTCTCAATTCTTACTCCTCCTATGATAGTTGTTGAACGATATGATATGTACGAACGAACTGCTCAGGTTGGCGGCGGCTACATTACCTCAATACCATTTTATATAGATATCTATGCTTTACGTGGTGGACAGAAGGATGATTTAGCACAAATTGTATTTGATGGTTTGAACTTAGTGAAGAATTTGTATAACTATTCATCAGGTTTTCCAACTTATGCTGTTGTAGGTGACAAAGTAACCAGAACTTCATTAGAACAACCAATACTTCATACAATGGAAATTGAAGATGTTAGAAGCAAATATTCTCGACCAATACCTCCCGCTACGGTGGGTAATGTTCTCACGAATAGAGAACGCATAGACGTAACTTTTGAGATTTCTTAAAAATTTTACAAATAGAAAGGAGATGATATATTTTGACAAGACCTACTAGAATTAAGCCCGGAGGCGTAGGTGTATTCGCCAATGATGCTCAGTTAGATAGGGTTCAAGCATTCGGTAGTTCTCATAGGGTAGACCCGGAGGAACTAAAAGAAGTTGGTAATGTATATATCGTTGAAACAGTTGATGGTGTACCCACAGTTGATATTACGCTTGATACAAATGAGTATGCTTCAGTAAAAACAATTGCTACTCTTGCTAACAAGCAAAGGGACTATGGTTGGGTATTTGTTAAGCCTAACGCATCAACTGGGACATCGGTAACAGTAGACTCTGGTGAGTATTTCATGAATGAAATGCTTTATAGCCTTACTGCCGCTGCTGATGTGGCATTGAGTACTGATATCTTAGCACTTACGGCTACTCAAAAGCAGATTGTTGTACTTAGTGTAAAACCTTCCGGCTCTTCTTCCTCAATAACGAAGACACTTGGAACCGCTTTTACTACCGATACAGTAGCCGCTGCGACAACTAATACCCCAGTTACACCCGCTGGCGAGCTAAAGGTTGCAGAAATTCAGATTGAAAACGGGCAGACTACAATTACTCAAGATTACATTAGGATAACACATGACCTAGTAAGTGTGGTTGAGAAAGATTTTGAGACTGCTTATGTTGATTTTTCAGTTCCGGTAAAGGAAACTGGAGATAGTACTACTGCCGATGCTATTACTCGTACTCAATATGTGGAAAACGCCTATGTAAATAGGTATGATTTCAACTATACTGCTGATGGTGTGGCAACAGAGAACTTTAGCCTTGAGACAGACAATAAGAGGTGGTTCCTTAACACTTGCTCCAACATCGTATGTGATAGGTTTGTTACTACAGCTGGCGCTAACCAGGCTTATACATTAACACAAACACCGGTTAAAGCATACACAACTTATACTACTTGTTTGTATGTCGGTGTTTATGATACTGTTACAGATACTTGGACTGAGCTTACTGAAACAACCGACTATACTGTTTCCGGCACAACTCTTACACTAATTGCTGACCGCGGTGCTGGTAAAATAGCTAAAGCACGGTATACTGCTGCTGCTGGAGGTAGATTCTTTAAGATTCTACCTAAAACTAAGGAAAATTATCCTTATCCGGCTGGCGGATTAAAGGGTGGACAGCTTGAGATTTATCTATCTGATGATGCTTCTAATAAAGTACAGCGTATTCAGGGAATAAATGGTTCACTAGAACTAACCAGGGATGCTTTGTATGAGATTGGTGCAAAGAAATCATATGGACGCCCACTACAACTGCCTGTTCCTGTAACACTTAATATTGAGACTACTGCATCTGACCTAGAAGACTTTGCTAGGTTGTGTGGTAAGACATTTGCAACTGTTAAGGAGCTAAGTAGTAGTGACTTCTTGAAGAACTTGGATGTTACAATCAAACTTTATCGTGATGACGATGTAAAGAGAGCTAAACTTCCAGTTAACTCAAGAAAACCATTAAAGACAATTACAATTAACAACATTAGTATCACAGAAGATGGCGGGGAAGTTAGAGTTGATTCCAATATGACTCAGACCTATGCCGCAAGAGCAGACAACTTAACTTGGGCAAGTTACATTTAGGTTAGATTAGTTTATCTGGGGGAGTATAAAATCTCCCCCAGTGGACTATTTTAAAAAAGGGAAGGTGGAATATGGTAGTAGATGGTAGTGAAAGGTTAAAAGAAACAATAAGAGTAGAGATAACTAACTTTTGGAAAGGCATACTTGATTATGGAGATATAGCTGTTCCTAATGAGTATACGAGGTCTAAACTACGTAAAAAAGTATTAGATTTAGGGAACGATGCAGTTCGTCGTATTTATAATCATTTAGATAATTATGATATTAAGCACGAGCCTAGAATTGATGATAGAATAGTGATGGAGGAGGAATAAGGAATGGATGAGGAAATGGTACAAGAGGTTGAAAAGGAAGAAACTGAGTTTGTTAATAAGCTAGTTCAGGAGGTTATATCAGGTTACAGATGTTTTCCTGTACAGGATGTAGGTGATTTGAAAGTAAGATTTCCTAACAATGACGAGGTTAGGTTAGCTGAATTAAGATATTCGAGAGCATTTACAGAAGCTCTAAAAGAGGGGCTATTAACTTATAAAGAAATGGAAACACTGCTTCAAGAAAGAGGTATTTGGACAGAAAAAGAAGACCAAAAAGTAAGAGACTTAGAAAAAACAATATCTCTACTTGAGACTACATTAGCTGAAAAGAAAGTAGATGATAAAAGCAAGAAGACAAAAGAGATTGCCCAGAAACTAAGTGATATAAGGGCAGAGCTAATTACAATTAGCATGGAACGACAGATGTATCTAGCTAACACTGCTGAATCTAAGGCCGATGAGAGCAGGACATCATTTTTGGTTTATAAGTGTGTATCATACGCAGAAAACAATGTTCCGCTTTGGGCAAATGAAGCTGAATTTCTTAATGAAAATAGAAGTGATTTACTAGTTAAGTGTACAACAGAAGTACTTACATTTATGTCGGGGCTATCATCAACTTTCATGGAAAATGTTCCAGAAGCTATGATATTACGAGAAGACGCATAAGAGGGGCGGGTGCCCCAAATGACAGATTTAGAACTTAGAGAAATACTAGTTCAATGTAAGAAAAAAGTAAAATTCGGTAATACAAATATTTACAG
>ERZ1292629.758-Hain-H43-01um-R1-758-length-35246-cov-18_pt1 | contig 35246 bp, 37 predicted proteins | sample MGYA00564399_ERZ1292629 | MGnify/ENA primary metagenome ERZ1292629 (study PRJEB36523, sample SAMEA6512636) | groundwater metagenome | collected 2019-01-08 | study: AquaDiva: Metagenomics assemblies of 32 groundwater samples
GAGATATCCAAAACCATGCGCAAGGGTATCGAGACTCTTATGCAACGCCTCCCCTCCGCCTGACGATTTTCGCGCACCTTTTATCCACTCGCATACCTGGGATGAGGGTGATATAACGTAGACGTGAAGAACCATCTCGAACGTTTTTTTGGCCGGTCGGAGAACGGTACCATCACCGACCTTTTGCAGCGGCAGGCCGAAATCGGGGCCGCGTGCGCCGAGACCCTCCGGAAAAGCGCGGGAAATGCGCTTCCTGATATCGTCGCTTTCGAACGTGAGGGCGACATGACCGAGCAGCGCATTCACGAGATACTCGACAGCGCGTTCATTCTCCGTTTCGACAAATCCGATGTCGCCAACCTCGCAAGCACGCTCGACAACACGCTCGACGGTATGCGCCACATTGCGACGCATATAGACACGTACAAACCGTACCTCACGCATTTGCGTCCCGAGGCGGGTGAGCTTTTCGAGACTATCGAGACGATGAGCGCCGCGGTGTTGCAGCTCACCAAACTATTGAAGGAGCGCCGGCTCGAGCTCGCGCGCGTCAAGGAGTACACCCGCCTTCTCTCGAAATCCGAAGCCGGAGCGGATGCCATCCTCCACAAAGCGGAAAAAGCACTCGTGAGCGATAAGAAAATCACGGCTGATCCGCTCGCGTTCATTGCGCACGACAATCTGTTCCGCATGCTCGAAGACGTGACCGATACGGCCAATCACTGCGGGACGCTCATTCTCTCCATCGCGAGAAAAGAAGCATGACCGCGCTCATTCTCCTTTGCGTTGCCCTGTTTTTGGTGCTCGCGGCGGAGTTCATCAACGGCTGGACCGACGCCCCCAACGCTATCGCGACGGTGGTCTCCACGAGCACGTTGCCGCTCAGTATTGCGGTACCGATGGCCGTCGTCCTCAACATCGCGGGTGCTATGTCGGGCACAGCGGTCGCCGCAACGATAGGCAAAGGCATCGTCACGACGGATTCCGTCACGGTACCTGCGATTGCGGCGGCGATGGTCGCTATCATTGCTTGGGGCGCTTTTGCGGCACACCGGGGCCTCCCCATCAGCAAATCGCACGCGCTCATTGCGGGTCTCGCCGGAGCGGCCGTCGCCGGCGGCGGATTCGGAGCACTCCTGTGGGCGGGGTGGACGAAAATCCTTATCGGCATGCTTCTCTCCGTCATCGCGGGCTTCGGTCTCGCATTTCTCCTGAGCAAGCTCGTGATGATGTTCGCGGCATCGGCATCCCCGCGACGCGCCAAGACGGGCTTTGACGCCGCGCACATATTCACGGCCGGCACCATGGCATTCGCGCACGGCATGAATGACGGACAAAAATTCATCGGTATATTTACGCTCGTTTTGGTTCTTGGGGCGCAAATTCCCGCATTTCATATCCAGTGGTGGGTCATCGTGCTCTGCGGGCTCACGATGGGGCTCGGCACATCGCTCGGCGGCTGGCGTATCATCGCCACCATCGGCAAACGCATGGTCAACATTAAATCGTGGCAGGGGTTCGTCGCGACGAGTGCGGCGTCTTCGACCATCATCACGGCATCAATCTTCGGCATCCCGCTTTCCACGACACATACCATCACCTCGGCCATCGCGGGTGCCAGCTCGTCGCGGCGGATGGGCGACGTGCGGTGGGGAGTCCTCGGCACTGTCGTGAAGGGTTGGTTTATGACCTTCCCCATCTGCGGTCTTATCGCATTCTTCGCCGCCTACATCGCAAATTTTCTTTTCTGAATCGTTTCAGGCGCGACGCACAAGCTCAAGAAACAAATCGTTGCGCTCGTACTCATTCTTGAACATTCCGAAGGAAGCGAACGCGGGGCTGAACAACACAGTTCCCTTTTTCGTTTTTTCTAAGGCGGAAGTTACGGCCGCCTGAAGTTCGTGTGCTTCCTCGTATGCGATTCCGGCCTTTTGCAGGATCCCTGCTAGGCGCGCGGAACCTTTGTAATTCTCGTGGCCGAGCAGAATAACGTGTGACACTCTTTTTTTTATCTCCGAAACAAGTTCCTCAAGTGCCAGACCTTTCTCGGAGCCGCCGGCGATGAGCGTGATATTTTCCCCAAGCGCTCGTAGGGCGGCGATGGTCGCCTCGGGTGTCGTCGCGTTGTTGTCGTTGTAGATTTTCACGCCGTTTATTTCACGGACGAACTGTAGACGGCCTTCGACGCTCTCGAACGATTCGATCCCCGCTTTAATTTCTTCATCCGAGAGACCGGGCGCTTGAAGCGCTGCTGCCGCGAAAGATGCGTTCTCCCGGTTATGTTCCCCGACAATTTTCAATTTCCAGTCCGAGGGTATCTTCTCGGGAACGATGGGGTCGAGCGGGGGTCGCGCCGCGCGGACTTTGTCGATAAGCGAACTGCCGACGATTAGCACGTCATCAAGCTTTTGATATCTGAAAATATTCGCTTTGTCCGCGAAATACTCATCCATGTCTTTGTAATAATTCTGGTGGTCGGGCATGAGGTTCGTAAAAACGCTTATATTCGGGCTTATTTTGAGGTCGCCGAATCCTTGCAACTGCCATGAATCGAGCTCTAGAACAGCGATATCCCCCTTCTTAATTTCAGGCAACATCGCGAGCGTTGAAATGCCACGAATATTGCCGCCCAAAAAAGCGCGCGCGTCCGCCGAAGCCTTGGCGAAGGTGGAAATTAGAACATGATAAATCATGTGCGCTACGGTTGACTTGCCGCGCGTGCCCGTCACGCCGATTATTTTTGCGCCCATTTCCATCGCATACTTCGCGAAAAGTGCGGTGGACATAGCTACGGGGACACCCGCCGCACGCGCGGCGGCAATATCCGGCGAGTCGAGCCGTACTCCCGCGGATTTGATGATGAGATCGCATGTCTCAAAATCTTCCTTCTGATGTCCTCCGAGGCGGAACGTCACATTGGGGTATTTTTTCAGCTTCGCGACGGATTCCGCAAGATCCGCGCCGGACTTTTTATCTGTCACCAAAATCTCCGCCCCGCATTTCGCCAGAAACTCCACGTCGCCGACCCCGCGGCCGAGAAGTCCGAGACCGAGCACGGTAATCCGCTTTCCTTTGAAAAATTCTTCGTACGGCTTCATAGACACTCAATGGTATACCGCGCCGCGGGAAAAAGCTCACGTACGCGCGTGCGGAACGGTGCGGAATCTTTTGATATCTTAAAGTGCAACGAACCACTACCGGCACAGTCAAAACGTTTGGTCGCTTCGTCCGCGACAAAGCCCGCAGGATTGATGCATTCTACTTCCCCCAGAATATTTCGGGCTTCCGCTTGGATGGTTGAAAGAGCGAGTGGGTAGTGTGTGCAGCCGAGGAGCAGATACTCGTACTTTTGATTTCGCTTTGTCTGCAAGGCCTCGCGCACAATCTCTGCGACCTCACCGGTTGGCGCGCCAAACTCTATGGCACCGGCGAGTCCGGGAATGGCGAGCGAATCGAGTTTGACCACGCCGGCCAAGGCATTTTCATAAATACGGGAGTTGACCGTCGCGGGCGTTGCGATAAGGAGCACGCGGGCATTTTGGTGTGCTCGTATACCCGCTGCCGTCGGCTTCGTCATCTCGATGACCGGCGTCGCACCGGCGGCACCCGCGAGAACCGACGCCGCGACACTGTTGCACGCACTCACGATTTCCGTCGCCCCCATTTCCTTCAGGATTGCTATCCCTTTCTTCGTGAGTTCCACGAGCTCCAGCGCGCTTCGCGTGCCATACGGCGCATGCGCGATATCACCGAAATACGCAATATCGGCCTCCGGGGCGCGTACGCGCAGGGCGGACAAAACGGAGAGACCGCCCGATCCCGAATCAAAAAGCCCAATCATATGCTTGGTATTCCTTCCCGATGAAAAAAGCAGGACCGGTGATTTTTTCTTCCATAGAGCCACTATATCATTAGCGGCCTTGCGCTTTCGAGAAAGACGTTCTGCGCTGCGCTATCCACTTGCGCGTAATCTCACGCAGAATACAATGCGCATCCACGGTTGATTGTCCCGAGCGACTAAAAGGAGTCGAGGGAATCCGCAGTTAGAAAAAGCGGATAGGAAGTGGAGTGTGATTCTCCTACTGTGCCGCAACGGTAATGCTCGCAAGAGACAAGTCCGGCCATCATCATCCGTCGTCCCGAGCAGGAACCCATGCACGCCTCACACGGCGCATGTCTAAAAATCTCTGCTTCGGGCAGGGATTTTTGCGTTTTGTATGTCCAAAAAATATTTCTACATATCACTGACCATCGTCATCGCGATAGCGATGGGTTCTTATATTCTTATTCGCGCGAATAAGAATATACCGCCCGCCGAATTGTTGAGCTCGACCACCGTCACAACCATCGCAACGACAACCGCGGCGAACGTTGCAGAACAGGCGCAAGTGCCCGCACAGCAACAACAAGTCGCAACGAGTACCGCGACAACCGCGCCGGAAACGGCCCCGGCGCCAAACATTACGCTCTCGGTCGCCGGAAGTTCATACACAGCATTTGCGCCATCCGGCTCGACTGTTATCGACGCGATGAAGATTCTAGCCTCCACGACCGGCTTTTCTTTTAGCGGGAAGGATTATCCCTCGCTCGGATTCTTTGTGGATTCGATAAACGGAAAGACGGCCGAAAGCGGCTACAGCTGGATACTGTATGTGAACGGAAAACTATCGGGTACGGGAGCATCTCAAACGACACTCAGCGCGGGCGATACCGTCGAGTGGAGGTATGAGGTTAATTATTAGCTACTAATTATTAATTGTTAGTTCAAAAATATATGAAAATCCGTCTTGTCTTTGCCATCCTCTTTGTTTCAATAGTAGTTCCATTCGCAGCGTTCGCGGATGAACCCACCATAACGGGAGCCGTCGATATCACTGCCGAAGCCACGAGTTCCGCGGGTGCTTACGTGACATTCGCCGTGACGGCAACCGACACGGACGCAGCCCCTTTAACACCTGCGTGTTCACCCCTTTCCGACAGCCTTTTCGCACTCGGCTCGACGACGACCGTCACCTGTACCACAACGAGCGCCGTAGATGCCGCGAGCAGCACGACCGCGACCTTCGACGTCGGCGTCTTTGACACAACTCCCCCCACTTTTACGACCCCCTCACACTACGTAATCGCCTCCTCGACGCTCTCGGTAGTCCCCTCTTCTGCATACCCGACTGTCAGCGATGTCGTGGATGGTACGATTACTCCCACTTACACGTTGCAGCAGACGGACCCGCATACGGTACACGTCGACTGGAGTGCCACTGACCAGGCGGGCAATACCGGCACCTTCGGCTCCGACATCACGACCATTGACCCCGCGAGTGTGACCGTATCGGACGACTGCACAGTGACTGATTCGAATGGAGACAGCCACACATTCGCGCAGACGGGTACCTTCCTCGGGATTTGCGCGCTCCAAGCGGCGAAAGATGTGGGGGCTATCAGCGATTTCGTTCTCGTGAACGACCCCGGCTTGGGTCTCTACGTGCAGAGTGTGAACGGAACGAGTGCGGGCGCGACCGAATATTGGGCTATCTGGCAAAACGAAGGATATACCGCCTGCGGTCTCGGATGTCTGCCTGTCGCGCAAGGCGATACGCTTTCGCTCGTGCTCACCGATTGGATGGCGAGTACCGAGAGCACCGGTGTCGCGTTCAGCATTGATGCGCTCACGGCGACGTCGAGTGTGCCTGCCCCTTCGAATTCCGGCGGTGGAGGCGGAGGCGGAACCGTGCATTTCAATCTCAACGTACCGTCGGCACTTGCGTACCTTGTATCGCAACAAAATGCCGACGGCTCGTTCGCCTCGTCTCTGTACTCCGATTGGGCAGCGCTCGCATTTGCCGCATCCCTGGCCGGGCAGGCCGACCCGGGTGCTGCTAAAACAATGTTGTCCGATTACCTTAGAGGCTCCACGCCCGCACTTTCGGCCGTGACCGATTACGAACGGCACGCGATGGCGCTCATGTCCCTCGGCATCAATCCCTACAACGGAACATTAAAGGATTACATAACCCCTATCGTGAACGCATTCGACGGCACACAAATCGGAGACGCCCATCTTGACAACGACGATATCTTCGCGATTTTTCCGCTCATGAGCGCCGGGTATTCTCCGAGTGACCCGATGATGAAAAGCATCGTTGCGTATATACTCACAGCGCAACGGCCGGACGGTTCTTGGGACGGAAGTCCCGACATGACTGCTGCGGCAGTACAGGCTATCGGACCGTTCTTCTCGGTTCCCGGATACGGAGCGGCGATGGGCCGCGCGATGGGGTATCTCGCAGGGGCACAGCAAGCAAGCGGCGGTTGGGGCGGCATAGACTCCACGAGTTGGGTGCAGACGATGATGAACGCCGCGAAAGAGCTCGACCCGGCACACGCGCCCACGTTCACAAGTTCCGGAGGCCGCTTCCCGATGGACGAGATAGCAGGAGCCCAACAACAAGACGGTGCCGTGCGCCCCGCTACTGATTCCGTAGACAACCGTGTCTGGAGCACAAGCTATGCGGTCGTGGCGGCGTCGGGGAAAAGCTGGCTGACCTTGCTGCAACCGTTCTCCCGGCCGTCGTCCGTCGGGATTACGGCCTCTGGAGGAGGTGTATTGGAAACGACTGCGACATCAACGGCTTCAACGAGCTCACCGCAAGCCGCCGCCACAACACCGCCCACCGCGACATCAACACCGGAAGTTGTCTCGACCTCGACGCCGACGGTGATTGGAACTGTGCTAGGCACCACTACCGCAACGACAACGCTGAAAAAAGCGCAGCCGAAGGTGTCGAAGCTGAAAAAGATAACGGTTCCTCAAACCGCAACAACTTCTTCAAGCACGCCGCCCGCGAGCACAAGCCAGACCGCGGCGGCGGCGAGTGCACCGAAGAGCGGATTCCTGAGCGGCCTGTGGCGCTCTATCGCTTCTTTTTTCGGGCGCTTCTTTTAGGCATTTCCCAAAAAAGCGGACGGTACATATCGTCTTTCGGCTCGATAATGAGTTCTCTGCGGTTTACCTTCGCGGAAAACTCAACAGGCGCGTCTTCTATCACGCAGAGCGGCTTCTGCTCGTCCCCCTCGCCCATCACGAGTACCGCTGCGGTCGCAAGAGAATCTGCGATGTCCGTCTGCGTGAACTTCAGCTTTCTGCCGAAAATATCCTTCTTGCCGCGGTAATCGCGCAGCCCTTTGAATCCCGCATAGCCGAGTGCGACGCCGACGACGCCCGCGCGCAGCGGCATGACGCGGCTATCCGTGATGATGACGCCAAGCTTCGTTATTTTGTTTTTTTGCTTGTCCTTCGAAGCCTTGGTGTAGTGGGACAAAAGACTAGAACGGATTTTATCCGCGGCGGCAAAAGAGTCCTGCGGGAGGAGAATGATATTGCCCTTCGCGTTGGATTCATCGATACCGGCATTCCACATCAAGAGCCCGTCTTTGAGGGTGAGCTTGCCGTACTTTGCCTGCATCTGCCATTCGGATTCGGCCCGGATAAGAGCGTCCTTTGCACGCGCGCCCGCTGCCCGCACGACGGCACCTTCGGCAAGGGCGACGATTTTTGAGGTCACCACAAGCACCGAGCCGTCTTTTAAGTTCGGTATATACTGCGTAATAAATGCGGCAAGGTCTTCGCTTTCTTTAAAAATGCGGGTCTTAATTGTGTGGACATGCATACGGCCCGATGACAATAGCATGCACTCGGAAAGGAAAGAAGTCTTGATGCTTACCCCCTGCTAAGCACCTCGAGTTCGCTCTTATCGAGAGAAAATTGTTCGAGGTAATGTTTGGTGAGCGCCTCGTTCCTTTCCTTCTTGCCGACCCCTCTTAAGACATCCTGCCACTCCTTCGCACTGGAATAGAGTTCGTCAATTCTCACGCGGGTGATATCTCTTCGGCGCGCGATGTTAAGTTCCTCCGGTAAAAACTCACCGGATAAAAAAGAGGTGTTAATTTTCAATGCGCTTGATACTGGGCGTAGGTCTTCCGTGTTGATGTGAAATGAGTAGACCATATCCTCAGGGGAGAGTTCGTTCAGAATATGCGCGAACCCGGGCGCGAAGCGGAGTGATTCGGAATGTCCATTATCAATTTCCTGCCCCCCGGTGGGAAAAATCCAGATTAATCCTCCTGCGGAGAGGATGGAACGGATTGAAGATATCATTTCTTTCGCTTCAGACAGGGAATCTTTTGCCGCAGGTATGAACATTTGCTGGAGCGAGCTTCCTTCAACCCGTTTATACAAACCTTGATTTACAACCAACTTGGCGTCGTCCCTCGTAAGTGCCTGGGATAGGAGCGGAGCATCAAGCAGGCTTGGATGATTCGAAATCATTATGCCCCGCGCCGTATTAAGACGTTCGCGCCACAATGGAAAGCGCTCGTCCTTTTTCTTCACAAAATCCGTCTCAATGTTGAGCCTTTCGAGATACTCATGCGTATATTCATAGGCTCCCTGTGGCCCTTTCTCATCAAATCTTTTTATCAAATCTCCGGCAACGATTGAACGAACGGCCCCACGGAGAGGGTCGAGCCTCTTCAAAGACTGCATATTGTCCATACAACAAGGTTATCATGGCCTTATCGGACTTTTTGTGGGGTCCGGAGACCCCAGGTCTCGAGGCGTAAGGGAATGTGGACTTACGGCTATGCCGATGCTTTACCGCGCAAAAGCTTGAGTCCGAGGTACGAGAGTGGGGTGTAGAGGAAGCCCATCGCCACCTTGAAGAGCCACCAGGTGATGATGATGCGGATGAGCACGGGTGTGGGATACACGCCTGCAAATGCGATAACCATAAAGAGCACCGAGTCGAGAAGCTGCGACCAGATATTTGAGATCAGCGAGCGGAGCCAAAACATCTTTTCACCGATCTTTTGTTTGACGAAGAAAAATGTCGCCACGTCCTGGAATTCCGATACTGCAAATGCAACGAGGCTCGCGATGGCGATGCGCATCGAAACACCGAAGATCTGTTCGTAGCCCGCCTTTGCCCAGAGGCCTGCGGGGTCCCACGGGAGCAGCATTGAGATCGTGGAATACAGCAAGAAGAGTGCAGTCGCAAAGAATCCGCAACGGACAAAAAAGCGTGCCATCTTTCTTCCATAGACTTCGCCAATCACGTCGGTCGTGAGAAATACAAATGGGATTGAAAATACCGCCACAGAGACGTGGAGGCCGAGGAGAAAGGGTGCGATCTTGAGACCGAGCGTGTTGGCAGCGAAGAGCGACGCCAGATAAAGCGTAAGCGCGAGCAGTATTTTCTTCGTATCTTTTTCGGCGAGTGTCGGCATACCCGGTTAGTAGAATGTGCCTTTGCGGCAGACGGCATGCCGTTCTGCCGCGGCGAGAATTGTAAGCGTTTCCTCGGCTGATGTTTCCAACATGTGTATATTGATTTTTATTTTTAGTGCCCGCCTAAGGCACATTTCACTACCGGGCATGGAAGGCAGCATTGTACGGGATGACTTTCATGAAAGCAACCGCTTCGGATACACCCCGTAGTAGAGTTTGCCTTTGCGCCAGGCGGCATGCCGTCCTGGCGCGACGAGTGATGATGGCCGACCCCTGCAAGGCAAATCACGTTCTCCCTCCACCTAGTCTTTTGAAGGCCCGTCAAAGGCAAACCTCACTGACGGGGTACAATAGCGATATGCGCTGTATCGCCATCGCCGCCGTGACTATAGACGGAAAAATCGCCCTTGATGCGGGACACTTCAGCGATTGGACGTCGCCTGAAGACAAGGATTTTCTCCACGAAATGCTCGACAAGTCGGATGTGATAGTCGTGGGCAATAATACGTATAAAACAGCCATCGGCCCCCTCTCAAAAAGAAATTGCATCGTGTTTACGGCATCGGTCGCGACGAGCGAGCGCAAGAGCGACACGCTCGCCTACTGCAACCCCGCATCGTCGGATTGCATCCCACTCATGCGGAAATACGAAAAGGTTGCCGTCCTTGGCGGCACGCAGACATACACCTGGTTCCTCGAAAATGACCTGCTCGACGAGCTGTATCTCACTATCGAGCCGATAGTCTTCGGCCGCGGCCTCAATCTCTTTGAGAGCACGGAAGACGTGCTCGCGAAATTCCATCTCGAATCAACGAAGCCTCTGAACGAAAAAGGCAGCGTGCTGCTGCATTATCTAAAGCAGTAGACCGGGTAGTTCGCGAATACTGCCCAAGACCTTGTCGGCTATAGAAAAGTCGTGACCCTTTGTCATTTCGTCGGGAATTGCAAAGCATGTGAGTCCGGCGGCCTTTGCCGCCTGTGTTCCATTCCCGGAATCTTCGAGCACCAGACACTTCTCTGTTGGCTTCTGCGACAATGAGAGAGCTTTCAAATACGGGTCTGGGTATGGCTTGTGGTGCTCCGTATCTTCGTAGGTAACAACAAAGTCAAAAAAATCCCGCAAACCGGTTTTCCGCATAACGATATCAATACTTTTTCGATTGCTTCCGGTAACAATCGCGAGCAAAAGTCTTCCGTGGAGCTTTCGCAACGTTTCCGGCACGCCATCTATCGCGGCCGCCTCCGCTTCAAGATATTCCCAGTATTGTTTATGGCGCACTTCTCGCAGTTCTGCTATGCGTTCTTCCGCGATTCCGTTCTCACGAAGAAGTTCCGATACGCTTCTCCCTTTGCCTAGATGTTCGTGGATATACCATTCGCGGGTAAGGTTGACATTTACGCTTGCAAATACTTCCTTCGTACCTTTAAAGTCAAGCGGCTCGGTATTAACCAAAAGCCCGTCCATGTCAAAAAAGATAGCCTCGAATTTGCTCATGTGAGTATCTGCAACACTGCTCGAACCTATTTTACGCTGAATTGCTGACGCATCCAACCATTCGCGCGCTCCACGCGCGTGGTGGCTTTGTACCGGATTGTGTAATTCGACCCTGTGCTTACTCTCTCGGACGTGCGAGTACGCGCGGGCTCTCCCACCCAATGCGCGCACGAGCAGTCCATCCCTCGCCGTTTTTGTCGTTACCCTTTCCCTCGTCAATACGCCGAGGCTATTACATCAGCCAACACCTCGATAAACCTAGGGGTAGCGTTGGCGGATTGAGTGCGGTAAAACTCCAGACCTAATTGCCTCGCCTTAGTTTTAGCCTCGATATCCAAATCGTATAAAATTTCCAGATTATCAGTGACAAAACCGATGGGAACAACTAAAACCTTGGCAAAACCAGAGTCCCGTATGGATACAAGGCTTTCTACTATATCCGGACCAAGCCACGGGTCGTTTGTACGGCCCGCGCTTTGGAAAGAAAATTGCCAGTGAGGCAAGCGTAAACTATCAACAACCAATTGGCTGGTTTCTAGCAGTTCGCGTTTGTAAGAATCATCTGCGGAAGTGATTTTTTCAGGCAGACTGTGAGCAGTAAAAACGACCATTATTTTTGATACATCCTGGCTTTCAAACTGAATTAGAGCCTCTTTAATGCGCTCGACGACGGAGGTGATGAATATCCGGTTTGCGCCCCACCGCTCGATGAATGTGACGTCTGGGTCGAATCCCATCTCCGTGCAAGCTGATTCAAAACGCTGTATATAACCACCGGTACTCATTGCGGAAAAATGGGGCGCGAGCACAAGCGCGATAACGCGCGTGCAGGCGTCGGCCTTCATGCACTCGACTGCCTCTTTGATAAAAGGATGCCAATGCTTCATGCCGACGTACGTTTTTAAACCCGTTGCCCGGGCCAATTTCTTTGCCTGTTCGCGCGTTATTTCGAGGAGTGGAGTGTTACCTCCTATGGCCATGTAGCGTGACTGCAATTCACGGACGAGCTCAGGCGAAGGGCGTTTGCCCCTCCGAATGTCTACATAATACTCCTCGACTTCGTCGAGGCTCTGCGGCGTCCCGTACGCCATCAAGAGAACGACCGGTTTTGTATTCATAACGAGGTTTTTCATAGGATTAGTTGTTTGCGGGGAGATTTAGGAAAATGCAGCGTGTCATACAGCACGAACACATCAGGCGTTATCCGATAGACGCCATAGCTTGCGCTTCCGGATTCTAATTCGCACCGCATTTTCGATATTCGCTCAGGATCTACTCCATACCGCTGCGCATTGCACGAAAGAGCGCGTCGTATTTCGTCTGGATCTTTGAGTTCGTTCGCCACACCTGAAAATTGCAGTCCTCTCACTGGCTTGCCAATTATGTGCGGCTGCGCAACTGCGCCCGCCACAGTAGGATTTTCAGCAATCTCTTTCGAGTGGCGCGTATTGTGCTCTGAGAACCAGAATAAGTTGAGCTTATCGTCAAACGCAAAACACACCGAGCAAACCCACGGACGCGCATCCACACAGGTTGCAAACTGCATAACGATGGCGTTCTCGAGATACTCTCGTATCAACCCCTGTATGTCCATAGGTCGATTGTATCAAACGCAAGGAATTCTTGACAGCGGCGGACAACTAGATGATAGTTGGTTGTCATGCGTTGCGTAAGAAAGAAAAATGTATTTTATGTGCCAATAAACGGAACAACAAAAAAGTTTCCGATCATTACAATGCCGAAGGCATTCGTCGAATGGAATCTCGGCCAGCGTTTGGGATTTCTTGAACACATGATAGGTCCTGCCGCAGGCGCTCCGAAGCGGAAATCGTTTGGCTTTGGCGCGCATTTGCCCGTGTATGTCACGAACAATAGGCCCACATCTCTGTTTCCCGCAAATGCGGCAGTAAAAGGTTCTGGATTTGTTGCAAAAGAAAAATATATCGATTATTACATAGAGAAGTTTCGTTGTATCATAGACGATACAAACCTGCGAGGAGAACCGTCCGAGACCGCTATAGCGGAGGCAAGAAAGATTCGCATGGAGACAATCATAGAATTTTATAGTAACCCCCAAAAGATTGATTTTCGGTGTATGGCAGGCTTGGAGATATGGCCGGGGGTCACTAGCAAGAACTTCAAGGCCGACCCGCGCGTTTCCGTTCATTTCCTCGGAATGCCCGGCCATCAAAAGCCGGCACGGTACCACCAGTGGCAAATAGATTGCATATGGGAGGAAATAAAGAGTGACGATCCGCGTTTTGTATTTGGCCGGACGCTGCGAGAGTTAACGCTCGGTAAGATAGGTCGCTCGTTCGTGCCCGGGCACATTCCCGTCGAGAACACGCCGATACAGGGGAAGTACCCATCGGGATGGATTTTGTGGGCCATTCAGGCGCGCGACAAGGGCTTGAATATGGCGGGCGTGTAGTTTTGTCCGCTCTCACTTGGAGTGAACGTACTCTACTAGTCTCCTGACGACCGCATGGTCCACTTCAGGCAACATGCCGTGCCCGAGATTGAAGATGTACCCTTTTTTCGAGTTTACTTCGTCAAGCATGCCATCGACGGTGCTCTTAAGCGTCGTCCACGGGGCGAGCAGCATCGCTGGGTCGAGATTCCCCTGGATGGACTTGCGCCCGATGCGCCGCTTCGCTTCGCTCAGGCTTACGCGCCAGTCGACTCCTATCACTTCGCAATCGACATTCGCAAAATCGTCGAGTATTCCGGCAGTGTGTGTCCCGAAATGCAGTCGAGGCACACCTGTCTTTTTGAGTGCCGTAAAAATACGCTGCACGTGTGGCAGCACATACGTGCGGTACTCTTCAGGCGACAGGCATCCGACCCAGCTGTCAAACAGTTGTACTGCCTGTGCTCCGGCGCTTATTTGCATCTCGAGGTATTTGATAATACCGACTGAAAGCGCGGACATCAGTTTTTTCCAACTCTCCGGATGCTCGGTCATGAAGCGTCTCGTTTTTATCCAGGAGCGACTCGATTTTCCTTCAATAAGGTAGCTCGCAAGTGTAAACGGTGCGCCCGAAAATCCAATGAGCGGGACAGAAAGCTTCGAACGCAGTATCCGTATCGTTTCATTGAGATATTCCACGCGCTCAGCGTCGAACGGCTCCAATTGAGAAACTTTCTCCGCCCTATCTATGGGCGCATCGATAACAGGACCGATTCCGTCAACCATACGCACTTCAATACCCATCGCAATCGGGAGGAGCATGATGTCAGCAAAAAGTATTGCTGCATCCACGCCGAGTAACTCGATCGGCTCCATGCTCACCTGCGCGGCAAGCTCAGGAGATTGTACCAGTTTGAGCAGACTGTGTTTCGCGCGTAGCTTGCGATACCCGGGAAGCGAACGGCCCGCTTGTCGCATAAACCATACCGGTATGCGCGACACCCGCTCGCCTCGGCAGGCTGAAAGAAAAATATCATTCATAACAAATAAGAGTATATGTCACGCTTGAGGGCACTACTAATACACTGGTTCGGTCAGCGAGCGCCTGTTATCGTAATGTGTTTGAATCCCGCCTCTCGTGCGGCGCGTTTCGTCGTGGGACCTATGCACTGCACCGAAATCGTCCGCACCACGTGCTTTTTTTTACTTTGTAACTGTCTCATCAGCCCGCGCACCCCTGACGGGCTTCTGAATATGAGCCTCGTGTACGAACCTGCAAGAAGTGCACGCTTCTCAGCTCGCGACAGAGGCCGAACTGTGGTGATATACAGCGGCACCACGGTCACGCGCGCACCTCGTTTGCGCAATATTCGTATTGCGTCTGGCGGTGCAATGGCTGATCGCGGAAAAAGAATGCGCAATCCCTTCACGTTGGGGATATCGTTGACCATGTCGCGCGCGGTGAAGCGTTTGGGAACAATATGTACAGGAAATCCTTCGGCGCGCAAGACCGCGGCGGTCTCAGGGCCGACGGCAGCAACATGTGATTTTTGGGACAGCGAGAGACGCCGCCTGCGCATATCCTTCGCGAAAAATACAACGGCGTGCTTGCTGGTAAAAAGTATCCAATCGTATCGCTCGATGTGAGCAAGAGCCTGTGAGGAAGCACGCGAGAGCGGCAGACGAGTCACTCGTCCCTGTATTGTAAGAGTGTTAGACATCATCTCAGTATTCTAGAAGTTTTTTCGCGAGCATATCTCCCAGATGTTTGCTTTTTTCCCACGGGGCGTAGGCCTCTTCCCGCACGATATGCATGTTGACATCTCCACGCATACCGATAAGACGACATTCGTCGTCATTTCGAGATGCATATGCACCCGTTGGAGATTTACATCCACCGCCCAACTTTCGTGAGAAAGAGCGCTCAATGTGGGCACTATGAGTCGCATCGGGATCGTGTATTGCCGTGAGAAGTGTATCCAAATCTGCACGATTCCCTTTTACTTGGACGGCGAGTATGCCTTGCCCAGGGGCGGGCGTCATTTCGTGGGGTTCAAAGTAACGGGTGATGCGATTCTCAAGTCCTAAGCGCTTGAGCCCCGCGGCGGCAAGAATGATCGCGTGATAGTTTTCTTTTTCCAGTTTTTCCAATCGAGTAAGCACACTACCTCGCAGGCTCTGCATGTTCACGTCCGGTCGGAGAGCGCGCATTTGAATTTGCCTGCGTACACTGTCGGTGCCGATAACAGCTCCTTGTGGAAGTTCTTCGAGCGATTCACCATGCTTCGTTATGAGCACATCACGCGCGTCTTCACGCGGAAGATAGGCACCTATGTGGAGCCCTTCAGGCATGTCTTCTGCCATGTCTTTCAGGCTATGTACTGCAAGATCGATTGCCCCACTCAAAAGTGCGTTCTCTATTTCTTTCGTAAACCATCCTTTGCCGATTGTGTCGAGCGGGACAGGTCGCTGGTTCACGTCACCATGCGTCGTGATCGTTGTTATACGAATTAGCATCTTCGGCTCGATTGCTAGCAGGGCGCTCCGCACGATGCCTGCCTGCGTACACGCAAGTTCACTCCCTCGCGTGCCGATGACAAGTGCTGTTTTCATGTCGATTAGAACCCGTCTTTCGCTATATCCATTGCGAAGTAGGTGAGGATGAGATCCGCACCAGCGCGCTTGATTGCTCCGAGAGTTTCCCGCACAGCTCGCTTTTCGTCAATAGCTCCCGCTTGCGCTGCAAACTTTATCATCGCATATTCCCCGCTCACTTGATATGCTGCGACGGGAAGGAGAGAGGCCGCGCGCACTTTCGTTATGATGTCGAGATATGGTAATGCAGGTTTGACCATCAAAATGTCTGCACCTTCAGTCTCGTCTGAGAGGGACTCTCGTATGGCTTCGCGCGCGTTCAGGGGGTTTATTTGGTATGTCGCGCGATTGCCTTTCAACTCGCAGCCTGCTGCAGAGCGGAATGGACCGTACATGCACGACGCGAATTTGCTTGAATAGGCCATGATCGGAACATCCATAAAACCCGACCTATCAAGCGCTTGCCTAACCGCAAGAACTTGACCATCCATCATTGCAGAAGGCGCAATCACGTCTGCTCCGGCCTCCGCCGCATTGACGGCTTGTTTTCCAAGATTCTTCAGAGTTCGATTGTTGTCGACAAAGCCTTTCACGACAACGCCGCAGTGACCGTGATTAGTGTATTCACAGAAGCAGGTGTCTGCAATCACAATCATCTCGGGAACGGCCCCTTTTGCAGCGCGAATCATACGTGCAAGAAGCCCTCTGGGATTCCATGTATCGCTTCCCGTTGCGTCTTTGTGATGAGAGACGCCAAAGAGCATGATCGCGCGGATACCGGCAGCGGCGATACGTTCAATTTCCGCAGGAAGTTTCTTCTCCGGAATCCGTCGCATGCCGGGCATGCTCTCAATCGGAATATAATCTTCGATGTCTTCCTCAACGAAAATCGGATATATGAGATTGTTTAGTGTGATATGTGTTTCCTCAAGCATACTTCTGAGAGCGAGGGTCCCGCGCAATCTGCGAAGTCGAGCAATCGGAAACATTGAGTGATATGGTAGCATCGCAGGGTGTAGCTGACTAGAGCGCGACGCTTACCTTGAAAGGAAGTGCGCGCTGATGTCCGAAAAGAGGTCGGTGCAAGAGCGCATCCTAGTCTTGTGCCGCGGGGGAGACTTGAACTCCCAACCTCTTGCGAGGACTAGCTCCTGAAGCTAGCGTGTTTGCCAATTTCACCACCGCGGCGTTAGCGCTTCGCCACTATACCAAATTCCCGTCTTTCTTCGGATAGCCGGTGATGAGAGTGTTGTCGCCAAACGTTGTGCGCTTTACGCGGGTGAGACGAAGTGCCTGGCGGATTGAAGATGCTCCTCTTCCCTCAACCGCGCTTTTCGCACTCTCGCCGCCGATGAGGAGTGGCGCGTGAAATGCGTACACCTTGTCGACGCAGCGAGCGTCGAGGAAACTTCCCAGTACGCTTCCCCCGCCTTCTACCAGCACGCTGATTATTTCCCGCTTGTATAGTTCGCGCATGAGGGCTCGCACATCGATGCCGTTTTCCATTTCGACGAGCTCGATACCCTTTTTGACGAGCATCCGTTTTTTCACGGCGCTCGCACGCCGGGTCGTGACGACGAGGACATTGCCGTCGCGCAAGACGCGCGCGCCCTGCGGGATGCGCAGCCTGGAATCGAGAATAATCCGCAGCGGATCCTTTTTCCCCTTCTCTCTCACGCCCAGATGCGGGTCGTCCGCAAGAACCGTGCCCACGCCGACCAAAACCGCTTGCGACTCTCCGCGTAAACGCCGCGCGTACGCACGGGCTTTTTCTCCGGTAATCCATTTCGAATCGCCCGTCTTCGTCGCAATCTTCCCGTCGAGGCTCGCGGCGAATTTTATCGTGACGAACGGCCGTTTTTGTTCGTGGAATGCGAAAAACGCCTCATTCAGACGCCGTGCTTCGGATGCGAGCGCGCCTACCGTGACGCGCACGCCGTGCCTCCGAAGGCGCCGTATCCCCTCTCCGTGCACTTTCGGATTCGGATCCGATGTCGCGCAGACGACATGCCGTATGCCTGCTTTCAAAAGAGCGTCCGCGCACGGCGGTGTTTTCCCGTGGTGCGAACACGGCTCAAGATTGACGTAGAGAGTACTCCCCCGAAGATTGTCTCCTCCTGCTCGCAGTGCCTCGATTTCCGCATGCGGGGCACCCGAGCGCGTGTGATACCCGCGTGCGACCACGACTCCGCCTTTCACCGCGACCGCGCCCACGAGCGGGTTTGGGCTCGTACATCCCTTTCCTTTCCGCGCCAAACGAAATGCTTCGCGCATCATCACTTCGTCCTGCGATGCGCTTTGCGGACGCATGTCAGATTGCGGGTATGGCGTGCCCGAACTTGTTCCGTTTTGTTTCCAGGTATGCGCGATTGTGAGCGTTCGGCGCAACGGTAAGCTGCCGGAGTTCGGCTATCTCGATGCCGTGAGAGGTCAGTTGTTTTATTTTATCGGGGTTATTCGTCAACAGAAGTATCTTCCCGATGCCGAGGTCACGGAGGATTGCCGCCGCGATACCGTAGTCGCGCGCGTCGGCCGGCCTGCCGAGGGCCTCGTTCGCCTCCACCGTATCCAATCCGCCGTCTTGCAGCGCATACGCCCGTATTTTGTCCGAAAGGCCGATACCTCTTCCCTCTTGCGCAAGATAGAGGATGACTCCCGACCCCCGCTTTGCTATGAGCTCCATGCTTTTGCGCAGCTGCTCGCCGCAGTCGCACCGCAGAGAAAGAAACGTATCGCCGGTGACGCATTGTGAATGCACGCGAACCATCGTCGGAGTCTCCTCCGGCCGGCCGAGAAAAAGAGCCGCGTGCTCCCTGTCGTCCGAAGCCGAGCGATAGACGGTAATACCGAAAACGCCGTACGGCGTCGGAAGCGTCGAGGAAGCGGTACGCGTGACCTGCCCGTCGTTACTCATAGCCTTTTTTGCGCACCGCCCGGACGACGCCGACCATCGCGAGAGCGGATAGGGCGGCTTCGACGCCCCTGTTCTCTTTTTTCCTGGTCGCACGCTCTTTCGCGTCCTTAATATCGTACACGGCGAGCACTTCATAGATGACGGGTATCTGATATTCGAGCGAGACATTCATACATCCGCGTATGCATTCATCCGCCACCTGCTGGAAGTGGTATGTCTTTCCCTTGTGAATTGCCCCGAACGCGACGATGGCGTCATATTTCTTTTTCTCGGCGAGGAGCAGCGCTGCGAGCGGTATTTCGAGCGAACCCGGTACCCGTACGAGTGTGATGCGATCGCGTCCGACGCCGTGCTGCACGAGCGTTTCGACGCAGCGTTTCTCCAGATTGTCGGTCACGAATTTCTGAAAATCGCTTCCGACAATCGCGATGCGGATATCTTTTTTATTTTTCATGGTGCTGCGCAAAAAGCGGTCTGCTAAATTTGTGAACGTACTTCGCCACGACATCCGTCTCGACATTGACCGCATCACCGACCGCCGCGGACGCGAGCGTCGTGCAACTCTTCGTATGCGGGATAACCCCGACACTGAATCCGTCGTCGTTCACCTCGATGAGCGTCAGGGAAATACCATCAATTGCCACGGAACCCTTTTCAACCATGTACTTTCGGAGTGCGTCGGGTGCGGAAAATGAGATTACGCGGCTGTTGCCGCTACGCCGTATACATTTAATAATCGCCGTTCCGTCCACGTGCCCCTGCACGATATGGCCGCCGAAATGACCGCCGGCTTTCAGCGGCAGTTCAAGGTTGACCGGGCTGCCGGGCTTCAGGCCCCCGAGCGTCGTCCGGCGCAGAGTCTCGGGCATGACATCGGCCAAGAAGGTCGCCCGCGGAGCAATCCCGCTGACGGTCAAACAAACACCGTTGACCGCGATGCTTTCCCCCAAAGCGAGCTCCCCTACGAGTCCTGCCGCGGCCTCAATGTACAGACGACCTGCGCTCTTCTTTTTGAACACGCCTTGGTGGTGAATGATTCCGGTAAACATATAAATACAAAACCCCGGTTCTTCGGGGTTGCAGTGCACGCACCCAAAAGGGATGCGCCTTTCCTTCTTTTATCCCGACTTTACGGTCGGCTCCGGGATCTCACCGGATCGTGTCTTGTAAGACTCGCGGGCTCGCCTTTGCAGGATTACCGCCGATTAGGATTTCCACGCCCTCCATAGCTTTAGCGAAGGACGGGTCACCTGACCCCGAAGGAGGCAGTCATTCTATCACGCTGTCATCCGTGGAACCACCAGCGTTGCGGGGTCTTTGCCGTCCCAGCGTATCTGCCCATGCACTACCATGTTGGTTATCTTCGGCTGCCATTCATGCTCGGCTTTGTTCACCGCTTTCGCTATTTCTTCGACGGTCATCCCCTGCTTGAGAGATACCCGCTTCTCGAAAAATGCGGGCCCGCGGTCGTGTTCTTCCGTCACGAAGTGCATCGTGAATCCCGACTCGGTTATCTCACCCTCATCAAGCGCTTTTTTCACCGCCTCGTGAATATGGTTGCCGTACATCCCCTTGCCGCCGAATCGGCCGTTATCGAATGAGAGAAGGGCGGGGTGAATGTTGAAAGTCTTCGCCGGGTCGAGCCCGCTTACATGCCGGAGCCAGCCGGAAAGCGCCACCCACTCCGCTCCCGCATCGGCGACGATTTTCGCGTAGTTCTCCGCATCGTACGGTTCGGGGAAATGTATGAATGGAATGCCCAACTGCATCGCGCGTTCGTGGACACCGCCGCGCTCGTGATTGGAAACGACCGCCACGATGTCGGCATCAAGCTCTTTTGAGCGCGCGAGATTCTCAAATCCGGAGCCCCCGCCCGACCTCTTTCCTGAAGCAAAAACAATGATTTTCGGACGCATAGACGCATTAGTATACCCTGCCTCGCCCATGTACCAACTTTGGCATTTTCTGTTTTGCCGCGAACTGCCCCCCCCAGTCCAACATCAGCACAAAACTATGCCAAAGTTTGGTGACGGGGTATTATGGCTTCCATGAAGTTCGGCACTCCCCTCAAATCCTCAGCCGTCAAAATACTGTTCCTCGGAAGCGGCGAGCTCGGCAAAGAGGTCGTGATAGAAGCGATGCGGCTCGGCTGCGAGGTCGTCGCCTGCGACAGATACGAGAACGCACCCGCGATGCAAGTGGCCCACCGGAGCTACGTATTCAACATGCGCGACGGCGCAATCATCAGAAAAGTAGTACAGAAAGAGAAGCCCGATTTCATCGTCCCGGAAATAGAAGCCATCGCGACGGACGAGCTCGTGAAGCTCGAAAAAGAGGGTTGGAGAGTAATTCCGACCGCACGCGCGGTGCGGCTCACGATGGACAGGCAAGGCATCCGCCAGCTTGCCGCAGAGAAGCTAAAACTGCCTACCTCGCCGTACCGTTTCGCAGGAAGCCTCGAAGAACTCAAGGCGGGAGCGGCGGCGGTCGGATTCCCTTGCTTCATCAAACCGACGATGTCGTCTTCGGGACATGGCCAATCCATGGCTAAAAAACCGCAAGATTTGGCGAGAGCATGGAAATTCGCGATGGAGGATGCCCGCGGCAAGACGAGCAAAGTGATAGTGGAGGGCAAAATTAATTTTGATTACGAAATCACGCTTCTTACGGTGCGACATGCCGCGGGCATCTCATTTTGCGCGCCGGTCGGGCACATCCAGATAGACGGCGATTACCGCGAATCGTGGCAACCGCACCCCATGACAAAAACCGCGCTCAAAAAAGCGCAGGCAATTGCGAAGAAAGTCGTGGGTGAACTCTGCGGGAAAAACGGAAGAGGGATTTTCGGCGTCGAACTTTTTGTGAAAGGCAACAAGGTATGGTTCTCCGAGCTCTCCCCGCGTCCGCACGACACGGGCATGGTGACGATGGTCTCGCAGACAATGAGCGAGATGGAGCTCCATGTGCGCGCAATCCTCGACCTTCCTATTCCTTCAATCCCCTGCCGCGCAGGCGCGTCCTATGCAATTCTCGCCCGTGGCAACATGAAGAACCCAACTTATGAAGGCGTCGCCGAAGCGCTCAAAATCCCAGGCACCCACATCCGCATTTTCGGTAAACCCGAAGTCATAGGTCACCGCCGCATGGCGGTAGCGCTCGCCACCGGCAAAACCGTAGCCGAAGCACGAAAAAAGGCGGCGCTGGCCGCCAAGAAGGTCCGGGTTGTTGAGGGTTAGCTCTACTCCACCGCCTCGATGGAGGCGCCGAGTTTGGTGAGGCGCTCGGAGAGGTTGGCGTAGCCGCGGTTTATCGGATAGACGTTGCGGAGCATGCTTTCGCCTTCCGCCGCTAGCATGCCGATGAGGATGAGCGTCGCGGGGCGCAGCGCGGGCGGGGCTTCCACATCCGCTCCGTGCAGTTTTGTGGGCCCTTCGATGACGACGCGATGCGGGTCGAGCAGTTCCATTTTGGCGCCGAGCTTGGTCATTTCCATATAGTGCTTCGCGCGACCGTCGTAGACCCAGTCGTGAATGAGCGTCTTCCCCTTCGCTTGTGTGGCAACTGGGACGAAGAACGGCAGGTTGTCGATGTTGATGCCCGGGTACGGGCGCGGGGCTATCTTCTCGGGCGCCGCGATGAGCTCGGATGGTTTGATAGTGATGTCGCGTAGCGACGTGTGACCATTTTCTGATGCGTAGGATTCGCCGCGCGTGTATTTCAATCCCATTTGCGAGAGCGTATAGAGCTCGAGCTCGAGGAAGTCCATCGGGCAGCGCTCGATGACGAGCTCGGAGCCCGTCGTCGCGGCAAGTGCGATGAAAAACATGCTTTCTATCGGGTCTTCGCTCGGATGTCCGTGGATAGGAGAATCAATATCTTTGAGCCCGTGGACAACGAGAGTTGATGTGCCGATGCCCTCGATTTTTACCCCGCAGTGCCGCAAGAATATGCAAAGGTCCTGGACCATGTAGTTCGCGCTCGCGAATTTAATGGTCGTGGTGCCAGGAATTTTCGCCGCCGCCATGAGCACATTCTCTACTCCCGTGTCGGATGCCTCGTACATGATTATTTCGGCAGGATGCTTGCCGTTGGACTCGACGTGATACGTGTGTGTCTCTTCGTTGCCCGAAATCGTGATACCGAGCTTGGCGAGCGCGTCGATATGCGCGCCGAGCGTACGTTTCCCCAGATCGCACCCTTTCGGTGCGGGCAAATCAAACGAGCCGAGCAGGTGCGCCAAGGGGGCGATGAAAAGCGCAATCGAGCGTGTGCGCTGCGCGGACTCGACATTGATATTCGAAAGGTCTATTTTTGCCGGCGGCACAATGCGCATGTCACCATCCTCGGCCCACACGATTTTCACCCCGATACTTTCCATCACCTCGATGAGGCGTTTGACCTCCTCGATGCGCGGCATGCGCTTCAGCACGGTCTCGCCGCGATTCAGGAGCGATGCGCACAAAAGCGCGACGGCGGCGTTCTTGGAGATGTTGGTTTGTACCGTTCCTGAAAGCTTTTTACCGCCGATGACTTTGTAATTCATAGTATCCGTAATCTTCTCATATCTTTAAGGCGACAAGCGGCGATACGCCCGCGTCAAAATTCGACTCATTATACGTGAGCGCGCTCGCACGCAGTTGTGTAGCGACCACCACGCCAACGTACCGCCAATGCCAAGGCTCGTATTTGAAGCCTGTGACGGTCTGTTTGGCGTCGGGATAGCTCATGATGAAGCCGTATTCGTGGGCGTGCTGCCCGAGCCATAGTCCGCCCGCGCTCGTCGCAAAGCCCGCGTCGGTGCCCGCGAACCCTATCGATGCGTCGGTCAAATCGACGGTGCTTCCCAACTGGTGTTCAGACAGGCCCGGCTTTGCAATCTCACGGGTCGCTTCGTCACCTTCCGTTTGTACCCAGAAGTCATAGAGATATTTCTGTATCTCCGGTTTGCGATACCCCGAGTTCACCATAAAGAAGACGCCGTCGCGCTCTGCATCGGCAAACATTTGTACGAGATGCGGTGCGATGTCCGTGCGCAGACAGATAACTCCCGATGTGCGTACCGCGCCCGCAATGTTTTCAAGCGAAGGAGGTACGTAATCGGACGGCAGCGGAGACTCCACCGATACTTTTTTCATAAGAAATTCCGGGTATATGGCCGGCGATTTCGGACAAAGCAGGCCAAGGAAAATATCGTTCAACATCTTCTGTGTAGCGGCATCGATTATCCCCGTCTGCGGTATGCCGTATTCGCCCTGAAACCTCACGACCGCGCGCGCCGTCATATCGCCGAAGCGACCCGTCACCTTCCTCTCGGGATAGATACCGGGATCTTGGGCGAGCATCCCTTGAAGCAGCGCGACTTCTCTTCCCGCGGAGCCGTACCCGAGCGTCTGACGAAGCGAACCGCTCTGCTGCCATTTCCGCAAAAGGCCTGTCTCCGAAGCGATGATTTGCGCAAATTGATTACTCCCCTGTGTGAGCGACGTCTTGAGAGGAAATTCGGAGACCGCAAAGCCGATGACGAGCAGCGTGATGCACACGAGCACAATAACAAGCCGCCATCTTTTTAATTGATATTCCATGGATTATTTTGAAGAAACCCACACCTCGTTGTCCCACCGCCACTTTGAATTCATACCCTCAAACACGTATATCCTGTCATTAAATACGAGCGCCGAATGGTCTTCGCGTCCGAGCCACGCGGGGTCTTCTTTTGTCTTCTCCCACGTCGCCCCGTCTTTAGAATACCAGATGTCATTCGCGCCCCCTACGGCGGCTTCGTTGAGCCTTCCTATCGTCCAGAGCATATCGTGGAAGACGACGAGAGAATGCCCCTGCCTCGCTTGCCAGGGTGGCGTAGCTGTGACCAATTCCCAATTCACTCCGTCGGAGGAAGACCAGACGTCTTTGAATACGTGAGCTTGAAGATCCATGCCGCCCGAAAGAAATATCTTGTCGTGGAATACGACCATTGCATGATCCCAGCGCGAAGACCACGGAATCGTCGTTGTCGCCTTGTTCCAACGAAGTCCGTCCTCCGACCACCACACATCATTTTTCGTTTCCCGCTTGTCGTAATTGACCCCACCTATCATCCACATCTTCCCTTGAAATACTTCCGCGGTCTGGCCTTCACGCGCCGGCCACGGAGCGCTCGCGAGTACCTGCGTCCATATGACACCATCGCTCGATTTCCAAATGCCCGTCTCGTAGCCTTCGGTCGGCGTCCATCCGCCGAACATCCACAACGAATCTTTGAAGAAGAGCACCGACATGGAGCGCCGCTGTGACCATGCCGCGTGAGCCGTTTCGAGCTTCCATGAAATTCCATCCTCGCTGCTCCATATGTCATTGAAATGCGGCGCCTTCCAGTAGACGACGTTGTGGTCGCTGATGACGTCCTGATTGCCGTCGAGGCCGCCCATCGTCCACATCTTGTTTTGGAACACGAAGCTCACACCCGAATCCCGCGGCTCCCACCCCGCGGAAGACGTGGCGAGCGACCACGTGAGCAGGCCCGGGTCATACTGCTCTATCTGCCTCTCTTCCCCTTCCAAGCCGACCGTCTGCGGGAGATCGGAATATGAGAATAATGCGGCGGCGACAATGGGGACGAGGAAGAGCGGAGATGCAAAAAAGAGCTTGTATATGAAATCTTTCACGATGTGCGCGCACTAGGGATCGAACCTAGGACCTCCCGAGTATCAGTCGGACGCTCTACCAGCTGAGCTATGCGCGCTTTTCCGAACAGGGTGATGGTAGCAAAAATGGGGCTCATATGCTACTTTTCCCGCACGGAGTTGGAGGATCCCAATTCCCTGTTCAACCTGAATCGCGGAGGGGCTCATGGCGAAGCTTGACGGCAGGCAAGGAAGCGACAAGAAGCGTAATGGCGGTAATTTCAAACCGCAGGGCAAGAAGGGCAAGGGTAAGTCCTCCGGCAAGGCCCTCGGTGTTCACCGCAACAAATACGCCCAATTCAGCAAGGCTGACAGTGCGCAGGCAAATCTCGCCGCTCGCCGTGAGCAGGACGCGAGAATAGCTGCGCGCGAAGCGGAGGAGCGGCGCTATGGTTATCGGTCTTACCGATAATGCAGGACATTTCGAAAGCCGGGCCCGAATTCGCGGGCCCGGCTGAAATTTTTATGCTACTCGTACGTCACAATACACTGGAGAGACGAGAAGTCCGACGCTTTGCTCGGACTCCGACCACTCCGTGCGTCGGAGTTATGCACACCTTCGTCAGAAACTATATACATTTGGAACTGAGTGTGTATTATAGCGGTATCAGTTCTTTGAGGCAGTGTTGCGCGTATGAAATGAAAAGGTAATTCATTTCCGCTCGCGTGGCGCATAAGGGTCCGATATCGTAAGCCCCTTTAGGGTGAGCGCAGTCGAATCCCTATTGTCAGCAATTAATATTGTTACATCAGAGATGGAAACAAAAACACCGACCGACGCAGCGCTCCGAAGTGAGTATCAGCTCGTCGATGCTTGGGGTTTACATTCGGGGATTGATATCCACGGATGCAATCCGGAGACCATCCGGTCTGCGGAGGAAATTAAACGGTTTGTAGTCGAACTGTGCGATCTCATTGAGATGAAACGGTTCGGCGAATGCGTTGTCGTCAATTTCGGCGAAGACGAGCGGGTAGCGGGATACTCGATGACACAACTCATTGAAACATCCCTCATCTCGGCTCACTTTGCCAACGGCACCAACGCGGTGTACTTGGACGTATTTTCGTGCAAGTACTACAATCCGGAAGTCGTCGCGGAATTCGCAAAGAAATTCTTCGGGGGCAAGGACTACGATTTGCACTACGTGTGCAGAAAGTAGGAAAAACAACAAAAAGAAAAACGCCGCGTTAGACGCGGCGTTTTTCTTTTGTGCAAAAGTACGCGCATTGTCCCCTTTCTCTTCTAGCTCAATATCCCGCACCCGTTACAATGAGCACATTATCCGACTTACGAATCTTTCTATGAACTGGCGCCGTTCCCTTGGAGTCGCCGCGATTGTCATCGTCGCAGTCGGCGGAGCGTGGTATTTCTTCCAAAACAAAGGGGCTGACCCCGCAAAGACATACCGCATAGGCATCCTGGTGCGCGGCTCCGGGTACGACGCGGCGGTCGCCGGCTTTCAGAAGCGCATGGACGAGCTCGGGTACCGCGGGGGTAAGAATATCACGTACGACATCCAGCTCATTTCCGATAAGAATCAGTTGGTTGCCGCGGCCCGCAAATTCATCACTGAGGGGGCGGACTTGATCCACACCTACTCGACACCGGCAACCGAAGCGGCAATACAGGCGACAAAGGATGCCGGTGCGCCCGTCCCAATCGTATTCGGGTCCGTCGGCGATCCCCTCCTGCTTCCCGATGTAAAGTCCATCAGTCGTCCCGGAGGATACACGACGGGGGTCGCAAGTCTCTCAACAGACCTTACGTCGCAACGGCTGCAACTTCTGAAAGAATTTGATCCGTCTATAAAGCGGGTCGCGATGCCGCATACGGCGAAAGAGGCCGGAGACGTAGCGGCGACCAAATCCGTCGAGATAGCGCAGGCAACGGCGCAGACTCTCGGAATCGAACTCACGTTGTTCCCCGTGAAGACAAAGGGGGACAATGCCGCCGCCGCCGAACAAATCTCGGGCAAGGACTTCGACGGCATGATAGTGGGTGGAGATTCTCTCGTCTGGGGCAGCATCGACATATATATTGAGCGGGCAATTCAGGAGAAAATTCCTTTCTCGGTGTTCAGCCGTTCACAGGTGGAATCGGGGGCCCTCTTCGGCCTCGGCCCTGACTATGCGGTCTCCGGACGCCAATCGGCCGATATCGCCAATAAGATTCTCCGGGGCGGAAACCCGGGCAATATTCCGGTGCAGGTCCCGGAACGCCTCATTCTCGTAATCAATCAGGACACCGCGAAGTTAATCGGCGTGTCGTTCAGCGATTCGTTCCTGAAGAAGGCGGACATCGTAATCCAGAACAAGGCGCCGTAACATCTACGGCAGGCATCATGGGTATATTTGCTTTTCTTGAGTTTTTCTCGCGAAGACGTACTGTCTTCATTTTTCTGTTCTTTGTTGCTTGGCTCATTTTGCTCGACCTCCTATGGCTACTCCCCACGCAGAAAAGTATACGTTCATCGGCGTCAGAGCTCTCGATGCAAGTCGCCGAAAATGCGAGTTCCGACATAAACACCTCTCTCGAAGCCGTCCTCGCGAAAGTTCAGGATGCCGCGCTGGATATCCAGGCCGAGCCGGACCGTTCAAAAACCATTATTGACAGACTCGTAGAGAGAAACCCTTCTTTCACGCATGCGACGGTCATCGAACACTACGGCTCGGAGCTGGTAAACTCGGACCTCCACTCCGGCCATGGCGACATGCGGGACTACTCGAAAATGTCGGGGGTGTATCTTGCACTCGCCGGCTCTGCGAGTTTCGGTGACGTCGTGAGGGACGAAATGGGCAAGCCGACATCCGTCGTCACGGTTCCCATTGTCCAAGCACGCGGGATACACTCGGTACTCATCGTGGACGTCAATCTGGAGCGCTTCACGGAAATCGTCGGCCTGCCAAAAGCCGGCACGTGGCGGGTATACATTACGGACCACGCGGGTCTCCAGATACTGGGCCCGGATGTCTCCCGCTCCGCGCAAGGACGAAACCTCCTCAATCGCCCCATCGTTCAGAAAGTGGCGGTGGACGGACAGACGGTGGACGGACTCGCCGCTGAAGACTCCTACGTAGACGAGCGGGGCGTGCGCATGTTTGCGGTAGGAATACCGATCCCCATCGCGAATTGGGGGCTTTTCGTCGAGCGGCCGCAGTCGGAAGCTCTGAAGGAAGCTTCGGTCATCACGTGGCTTGCCGTTGCCATTCTCATACTCGGTCTCTTTGCGGTTATCGTCGCGCTCTGGAGCTACTGGCGGTTGACGACGCTTAACGAACGGTTGAGTGCGCAAGGCCGGGATTTGCTCGAAAAGAATACCCAACTCCAGGAGCTCGACAAGGTTAAAACCGAGTTCATCTCGGTCGCGGCGCATCAGCTTCGCACGCCACTTTCGGCGATCAAATGGACGCTGGGGCTCCTCATAGATGAGCATACGGAAAATCTCACCCCGCAACAACGGAGCCTTCTCATGAAAGGCTTCGAAAGCAACGAACGCATCATCAAACTCATTAATGAAATGCTCGTTGTGACGCGCATTGAATCGGGCAAGATACGGCTCACGTTTGCCCCTATTCATATTGAGGACCTTATCGAAAGTACGGTGCTCGATTTTTCGAGCCAGGCGCACGTGAGGAAAATCGCTCTTACCTTTGACACCCCGAAGGAAAGACTACCGTTCATATCCGCCGATTCGGAGCAAATCCGCAATGTCATACAAAACCTGATTGAAAACTCCATCAGGTACACTCCCGAGGGTGGCTCTATACGCCTCAGCGCGACCGTCCGCAACGGGATGGTACATGTATCGGTCACAGACACAGGAATCGGCATTCCCGAACGCCAGCAGTCCAGCATCTTTATTAAGTTTTTCAGGGCCGATAACGCCGTGAGGAGACAGACGGACGGCTCGGGGCTAGGGCTTTTTATCGCCAAAAGTGTCGTCGAAAAACACGGGGGCAAGCTCATGTTTGAGAGTACCGAAGGAAAAGGGACGACTTTCAGCTTTACCCTCCCCGCGTCCACAAGCACCACCGTGGTATAGCCAAATCTGTATTACACTTAACCCTACTGCTTCATGCAACAAAACAAGAAAATCCTCCTCATAGAGGACGAAAAGATTCTCGGAGAAATCCTGCTAACCAAACTCCGTGATCAGGGGTTCGAGGCTAAGTGGGAGCTCGACGGCGTGGCGGGACTTGCCGCGATACGGGAATTTAAGCCCGACCTCATCCTTCTCGATATCGTAATGCCGAAAAAAGACGGGTATGAAGTGCTCGAGGATATGAACAAAGATTCTGAGCTAAAGAAAATCCCGGTGATTATTATTTCCAATTCGGGTCAGCCGGTGGAGATCGAACGCATATTGGCACTCGGTGCGAAAGATTACATCGTGAAAGCCCAGTTCAGCCCCGACGAGGTGCTCCAGAAGATGCACAAGTATCTTCTTGGCGACGCGGCAGAAGTAAGTCCCGCGATGGCTACATCCGCACGCAAAAAAATCAACGTACTTGTCGTGGAAGACGACGCGTTCCTCTCCTCGCTTGCGACCAGCCGAATCGCGCAGGAAGGATACACCGTCACCTCCGCGTTAGACGGTGAGCAGGGATGGCAAATCCTGCAAAAACATGAGACCGACCTCGTACTTCTCGATATGATTATGCCGGGCATGAACGGTTTCGATTTGCTGAGAAAGCTGAAGGCTGACGAAAAATGCAAGGACGTCCTTGTGATTATTTTCTCGAACCTCGGTCAGGAACAAGAGATAGCGGAGGCGCGTGAACTGGGAGCCGATGATTTCCTTATCAAGGCAAATTTCACCTTACGCGAAGTTCTCGAAAAGATTGAAGCCCTTTTGAGAAAGCACGGCAAGCTCTGAGCGCATGCCCTCCTATCTTCGGGAAATAATTGCCGGGATGCCCTCTCTCCTCCGGCCGGCCTTCTTGCGCTCGGGTGAGACGTACTCCTGGTCGGACCTGAGGGCGGACTGCATCGCGGGTTTTACGGTCGCGATGATACAGATACCGCAGTCCATGGCGCTCGCCCTCATCGCGGGTCTTCCGGCCGTGTACGGCCTCTACGCGTCGCTCTTCGGGTTCATCGCCTCTCTCTGGGGCTCATCGCGGCAACTTTCAACGGGTCCCGTCGCCATCGTGAGTTTCCTTACGCTCACCTCTCTCATCCCGCTCGCGTCTCCCGGCTCGCCCGAATACCTCGGGCTTGCGGCGACGCTCGCCCTTCTTGTGGGGCTCATCTACCTCCTCATGGGGCTTTTCCGCCTCGGCTTCATTCTGCAGCTCGTGCCGCACTCGGTCGTTTTTGGCTTCTCATCCGCCGCCGCCGTCATCATTATCATCACCCAGATACCCGCGCTTCTCGGCATCGCACTACCGCAACACGACCTCGCCTTTGAGGCCGTGGCGAACATCCTTCGCATGCTTCCCTCGCTCTCCCTCCCGACGCTTGCGGTCGGGCTGTGCGCCACGGTATTCCTCTTTTTTTCGCGCCGGCTACCCGATGTATTCCCCGCCGCACTCATCGCCCTTTGCGCCGCGGTCTTTGCGAGCTACGTATTTTCGATAGGCAACCACGGAGTAGCGCTCGTCGGCGTCGTACCGCAAAGTTTGCCGTCATTCGCCTTTCCGTGGTTTGAGGCGGGGACGTTTGTCGTGCTTGTTCCCAAGGCGGCGCTTATCGCGCTCGTGGGCTTCGTCGGTGCTCACGCGAGCGCAAAAGTCGCCGCGCAGAAGACACGCGAGCATCTCGATACCGACCAGGAGCTTACGGGCCAAGGGCTCGCCAACATCGTCACCTCCTTCTTCCGCGGATTCCCGCTCAGCGGCTCATTCACGCGCACCGCGGTCAACGTCGCGGCAGGCGGCCGCACCGCCATTTCCGCGGTCGTCACGGCTCTCATTACCGTCTTTGCGCTCCTCTATCTGGCACCGCTTTTCACTTATCTCCCCCATGCCGTACTCGCGGCAATTGTGATTTCCTCGGCGATTCCCCTCATCGACATCGCGCGGCTGCGTGCGATGTACCGGGTGTCGGCTACAGACGGTTTCGTCGCGTTCCTCACATTCTTTATCGCCTTCGTGCTGCGGCCCGATGATGCGATATTCATCGGCATCGTCGTGGCCCTCATGCTCTTTATACGTCAGACCGTCTGGGGCCCGCATGTCACGGAAATAGGTCTCGACAGGGATTTGCAGGTCTTGCGGGGCGACATCGAAGAGCTGACGGTGGATACCTTCCCAGGCGTCACCATCGCCCGCATCGGCATGGCCGTGTATTACGCCAACGCCACGCACATCGTGGGCGAGCTCGATAAGCTCATCGCGGCACACGTGATACGCGAGCGCGCCCCCGTGAAAACCCTGGTGCTTGATATGGCAGGGGTGAATCTCATTGATGTGACGGCTATTGAGGTGCTGGAGGAGTATTTCATAAGCCTCCGTGAGCGCGGCATAACGGTCTGCACCATATACATGCGGCGCTCCGTCCGCGGGGCGCTCGCGCGCGTCGCGGATTTCCCCTCATTTAAAATGTTCCAAAACATCGCCCAGATGCGCCACGCGCTCTGGCTCGCCCACCGGTAATCGGTCACTCTAGCCCCGCCGCGATTTAGGCTTGCGTTTTTACACAGTAGGAACATAGTTGTTCGACGAATTCTGTTATGACGAAAATTGATGCGTTCATAAGAAAAGCGCAAGATGAGGCGGTTCCAGTTTCGAGTTTATTACGGGAAGCGAAATTGCTGGCAACTGAGCTTGATCAAAAGGATTTTTTAAAATGGATAAACCTGGAACTCGAAGGGTACAAGAAGGACGACGAGCGCCCCGAATACAGGAGCGTTCGTGGAGAAATGCGTGGTTGGAATCCCTTTAACGGTTGGCTTCCTGTAATTCATAAGACAGCTGAGATTGAAAAAGAGTTGTGCACGCGGCGCACGAATCAATCCGCCCGACAAATCGAGGAGCTCCTGGCGAATAAATCGGATACATACGAAATGCCCTACCCTACGTCAGCGTCCGCACACATTCTCCAGGATGGTGAACAGACAAAGTTATCGCTCTTCATTAGTCGAACTTCTCTCATCGGCATTCTCGATTCTGTGCGTAATCGACTTACCGATTGGGCAGTCGGTTTGAAGCAACGTGGAATAGTTGGCGGTAGTTCAGAATTCACACTCGAAGAAAAGAAAGAAGCGCAGAAAGTATCGAGGTTCACAATAGAAAATATTGAGAACTTTCATGGCAATCTTGGGGAGGACAATACATATGAAAGTAATATTCTGACGCCAACAGAGAGTTTCTGGAGCAAAGCATTTTGGTACATAATCGTCGCGCTAGTTGTGGTTATCGTAGGAAATATTGTGAGTGCAGTTATTCTAAAAAATATCTTTGGGATTTAACTCCAACGCAAAAAGCGCCGTGCTCAAAAATGAGTCGGCGCTTTTTGGTTTGTAGCAATTTCACACACTTCGCAAACACTCTTTTGTTCCGTCCATCTACAGTCGTCTTTGCGACCTGTCAGGCATCAGTTGAGGTATGAATGCCATTACCTGTTGTGTGCTCAGCTGAGACACACAAATCGACGATAAGCTTCTCTCCCGAAGGAAATCAGCAGATCTTTTTTGAATGATTCCACGAGCAGCTTCCGCTACCCGTGCCTTGTTACGACTTACTCTTTGTCATTGAGTTTGCCTTGGTACCTCGCGAGGAGGTCCTTCGGGCACTCCCAACTTCCCTGAGTTGACGGGCGGATTCGGCTTTTTGGAACATTGCCGGTCCCCACGTAGCGAGCGGATTTCCCGCACTACGCGAGCCCATTGTTTTGTTGTGCTTGCATTTTTGAACTCTAAGAAGTATTGTGGCCGTCCGAGATAGGTCTAATCTCGCGAACATTGGAGACGATCATGTCCGACAGTTTGCAGCGATCAATAGTTGATCCCGGCGTCCTCGAGGTGGGGCCATTCACTGCGGATGGTCAGAATACGCTTGATGATCTCGTTCATGCAGCAGAGGATGAGTTCGGCACTCTCACCGAACGCAACCGAATCTGCATTTGGCCGAGCCACAAGCCACACTACCTTCGCGTCTATCCGAAGCCATCAAGCTAACCGGAAATGCGAGGCGTGCGACTTTCACGACCATGACCTCCGGTCAATTGCGCCGGGGGTCTTCTTTTTTTAAGTCCAAAAATGCAAGCACAACTATTTTGGTTTTGTCCTTCAACCTCGGGAGGTTTAACCTCCCAAGATTTACTACGACGCAGCTGACTTCTCACATCACAATAGTTCCGTGATGACATGAGATCTCCTCGGGTCATGCATATTTCCTTTCCGAGCATCCCGACGCGCTTTTCTTGGATGCTTCCCCATGACTCACCGCATGGGTCGCGTCGCGCTTTTTTGTCGGGCTGTTCTTTGCTACTAGGACCCTTCAGTCCATTCCTCGCGGAGTTGGACCTGTCCGTTCACTACTCTTTTTACAGAGAGACGATTTGAACGTCTTGGATATATGCGCTGCCGAGCGCATTTAATTTTGAGTACAAAGCTTGAGAACGTATTCACCGCGGTGTGGCTGACCCGCGATTACTAGTGATTCCGGCTTCATGAGGTCGGGTTGCAGACCTCAATCCGAACTGGCGCCGCTTTTAAAGATTTGCTCCGGGTTACCCCATTGCGCCTCGTTGTAACGGCGATTGTAGCGCGTGTGCAGCCCAGGACATCAGAGGGACATGCTGACTTGGCGTCATCTCCACCTTCCTCCCCCGTGAGGGGGCAGTCTCGCCTGATACGTGTAACAGGCAACGAAGGTTGCGTTCGTTACCCCACTGAAGGGAACGATTCAAACCACGAACTGACGACAGCCATGCATCACCTGTCCTACACCCTCGAAGGCTTCCTAGCTTTCGCTAGGCGTGCAGTAGGATTTCTAGCCCTGGTAAGGTTCTTCGCTTAGCGACGAATTGAGCCACACGCTCCACCACTTGTGCAAGCTCCCGTCTATTCCTTTGAGTTTTAGCCTTGCGGCCGTACTACCCAGGCGGTCCGCTTAACGCGTTAGCTTCGCCTCCCAGAGGGTCGATACTCCGGAAAGCCAGCGGACATAGTTTAGGGCGTGGACTACCGGGGTATCTAATCCCGTTCGCTACCCACGCTTTCGTGCTTGAGTGTCAGGAACGCGCCAGTGCACTGCCTTCGCTTTCGGTATTCCCCATGATATCAACGGATTTCACCCCTACACCATGAGTTCTATGCACCTCTCACGCCCTCAAGTCGTGCCGTTTCGCCCGCGGATCCAGGGTTGAGCCCTGGGTTTTGACAGACGACTAACACGACCACCTACGCACTCTTTACGCCCAGTAATTCCGGGTAACGCTTGGGGCCTCTGTATTACCGCTCCTGCTGGCACAGAGTTAGGAGCCCCTTATTCATGAGGTAATGTCAATAACTTCTTCCCTCATAAAAGATGTTTACGTGCCGAAGCACTTCATCCACCACGCGGTATCGCTCGATCAGGCTTTCGCCCATTGTCGAATATTCTCGGCTGCGGCCCCCCGTAGGGGTATGAACCGTGTCTCAGTTTCATCGGTGGGGGTCAGCCTCTCAGCTCCCCTAAACGTCATAGCCTTGGTGAGCCATTACCTCACCAACTAGCTGATATTACGCAGGCCGCTCCCAGAGCGAATTGCTCCTTTACTCTTACGAGACCATCTGGGATTACCCCGCCTTTCGGCGAGCTATACCAGACTCTGGGGGACGTTCCTACGTGTTACTACCTCGTCTGCCGGTTGCCTTGCGGCCCCCGTGACTTGCATGCCTTATCCATACCGCCAGCGTTCACCCTGAGCTAGGATCAAACTC
>ERZ1292629.760-Hain-H43-01um-R1-760-length-35222-cov-9_pt1 | contig 35222 bp, 37 predicted proteins | sample MGYA00564399_ERZ1292629 | MGnify/ENA primary metagenome ERZ1292629 (study PRJEB36523, sample SAMEA6512636) | groundwater metagenome | collected 2019-01-08 | study: AquaDiva: Metagenomics assemblies of 32 groundwater samples
GGTTTTAGCCACGCTGACTTTTATAGTCTGGTATTTTGTTTTAGGAGCAGAACTCTCGTTTGCTTTGATGGCATTCACTTCAGTGATTGTTATTGCCTGTCCGTGTGCTTTGGGATTAGCAACGCCGACCGCCATTATGGTTGGCACAGGGAAGGGGGCGGAATATGGTGTGCTCATTAAGGGCGGAGAGCCATTGGAAGCGGCTTGCAAGATTAAAGCAGTCGTATTTGATAAAACAGGAACACTGACAAAAGGTAAACCAGAAGTTACAGATATAGTGGGAGCAGGATTGAGCGATGAAATTAAAATTATCAGCATTACAGCTTCCTTAGAAAAACTTTCTGAGCATCCTTTGGCAGAAGCAATTGTTAATTATGCCAAAGAAGAAAAAATTCACTTGCCAGAAGCTTCTAATTTTAAGGCAATCCCGGGACATGGCGTGGAAGGAAAAATAGACGGTAAAAAATATTATTTTGGCAATCGCAAATTAATTACAGATGTTGCAGGACACGGCATCGGAATGATCGAAGCAAAAATAAGCAGGCTGGAAAGCGAAGGAAAAACAGCAATGATATTGGCGGGAGAAAAAACGGTTCTGGGAATAATAGCCGTTGCAGATACAATTAAAGAAAACACGATTGAAGCAGTAAATGCGTTGAAGAAAAAAAGAATTCAGGTATTTATGATTACCGGCGACAACAGACGCACAGCAGAGGCAATTGCCAAACAGATTGGGATTACAAATGTGCTGGCAGAAGTTTTGCCCGAAGACAAGGCCAATGAGATAAAAAAACTTCAGGGCACAGGGATTAAAGTTGCTATGGTTGGAGACGGAATAAACGACGCTCCGGCTTTGGCTCAAGCAGATTTGGGAATTGCCATGGGAGGAGGCACTGATGTAGCAATGGAAACCGGGGGAATAATAATCATTAAAAATGATTTGCGAGATGTTTTGACAGCGGTAAGTTTGAGCCGCGATACAATGGGCAAAATAAAACAAAATATGTTTTTTGCTTTGTTTTATAACGTCATTGGCATACCAATTGCAGCAAGGATTTTTGCTGGAATAGGCCTTGTGTTAAGGCCGGAATTAGCCGGTTTGGCAATGGCATTCAGCTCTATTTCAGTGGTATCTAATTCTTTGTTGCTTCGCTATTATAAGCCCAACAAAAAGAATTACATATCCATGGCAGCTCCCATAGTTCTTGCGTTAGTTTTTCTGTTTATATTTATTGAATTTGGAAGAATCAGCTCCAATATGGCTGATACGGAAACCCAGGATAAAAAAATGGAAAATGCCCAAATCAAAGAAAATACTGAAAGCATAAATGCGGTTCCTGTTTTGCAAAAAGTTAATAATCTTAATTTAAAACAAAAATAAAATGACAGAAAAAATTATATTATCAATTTCAGGAATGCATTGCATTTCGTGCGCAAAAATAATTGAGACCACCCTTGAGGAAAAAGAAGGGGTAAGTTCAATTTCGGTAAATTATGATTCTAAAAAAGCTTTTTTGGAATTTGACCAACAAAAATTGAACCTTGCCGAAATTAAAAATGAAATAGAAACATTGGGATATAAGATATTATGAAAAACAAAAACTACCCGTTACGGGTAGTTTTTGTTTGCAGTTGATAAACTAGGTATCTTTACTGACGAGGCGATTAATCCGGAAAACATAGAAGAGCGGCAAGACAATTCATTTACGATGAACAGAATAGAAGTTGTTTGCGCAAGGCGCGAATCTCATTTGGGACATGTATTTGATGACGGACCTCCGCCGACAGGCAAAAGATTTTGCATAAATTCAATAGCATTAAAATTTAAACAAGATAATGGAAAACAATAACCGAAAAATTGAAAAAGTTGCTTTTGGCGGGGGATGTTTTTGGTGCACGGAAGCGATATTTTTAATTTTGAAAGGCGTGGAGGCTATAACCCCGGGTTATGCAGGGGGTAGCGCGGAAAATCCAATATATGAGCAAGCGAGGGCTACCCCGTGGCCGTCATCAAACCAAAAGTTGAAAAAATAAAAGAAAAATACCGTGATTTTTTAAGATAAGACAATATTGATAAAATAAAAATATGAATATGAAAAAAGCAATATCGGCATATCTGTTGGCTTTTTTTGTAAGCTTGATATGGGAAATCCTGCACAGCGCGCTGTATTTGAATTATAAAGGAGGGGATATAACCGGCATTATACTTTTTCGCGCGGCGCTTGCCGACGCAGTTATGATTTTGATTTTAATGTTTTTGGGCCAAAAATTTGGAAAATATAAAACACTGTTTATTTTAACAGGGGGTTTTATTATAGCCGTAATTATTGAAATTTGGGCATTGCAGACAGGCAGGTGGGAATACGGTTCGCTGATGCCGGTTGTTCCGATTATTAAAACTGGTTTTACCCCGACAATTCAATTATTGGCAACAGCGTATTTTGTAGAAAAAATAATTTTTTATAGAAAAAAATAAATTTTTTTAATTTTATTCAGGATTAATTACCGCGTTTTTTAAATTATTGACAGATAGATTTTAATATGCTATTATATATTTTATAGCACATTAACAAAGGAGGGATTAAGTCCAGCTCTCTCCGCCACGTTGGGTGGTTTTGGAATGGACATTTTGCGACCCTTAGAAAAAAGGAAGCGGCCATGACGGGGACAATTGTTGCAACAGTTGAAATGATGTTTTGTGTTTTTATTGTTTTTTTACTTTTATGGCTCAAATTTGATTATTCGCCGCGAAAGAAAAAAAGCAGGGAGTATCAAATGGAGTTTGACCAGCGCGAAAAAGAGAGGCGTCAGCGGAAACTTGAATGGAACCAGAGGGTCTGTCATGCCAAACGGCATCTTGTTGGCGCCAAGGACTGGCGCGACCCTCACGGAAAAAATGAATTCGTCCGGGAGTTGTTTGGGGACAAGGTTCCCGGCTATCTTTGGTACGAGTTCAACGGATTGACTGCCGACGAGACCGCCGAGGTCTTGAAAATTTTTTGGCCGGACGGCCGGCCAAGTTTTGGCGACCTTGAAGGTCACAGGAACTTGCGGATAAGAAACGCCAAGGTGTTTGTGCCCGAAATTCAGCTTAACGTCGGAAAGACGCTGGCGTTAGATCAAATCGGACATGTACAATATTGGGAAACCATTGACGAAGACGGGTTTCCCGACGGTGCGGTATTGTTTTCCCTGAAAGGATTTTACGAGAACATGCCTATGCCGGTATAACAACTGGCATAAGGGACAGCGGAACTTTTTCCGCTAAGTAAAACATAAGGCGTTTTTGTGAACAAACACAAAGGCGCTTTTTTTGTTGTATATTAGCGCAGTTTGTTTTTTTTATGGGAGATTTTATTTTTGTGGTAAAATGAATAATAGAAATGAATAATAGTATAAATAAAAATTTATGGAAAAATATTCTATAATTATATTGACAGCGCTTTTGATTGTCATATCTGTTGCGCTTGCAGTGTGGTTTAGCCAAAATATAAACAACGAGCAAAAAGAATTACCAGCAGACACCGGCGGCGGAACAATAAATGTTTTTGGCGTAGAAATGCAAAATAAATGTTTTGCGCAATTTGATAATTTTACCAAAACTTACGGCGCAGATTACTTTAAGTGCTTGGTGAGTTTTAACTATAGCCAAGGAGATTGCGGGGGATTTGACCCAGATACGCAAAGATTATCTGATGTAAACATAATTGTTATTTTAGACTCTTCCGGATCAATGGCAGAGAAAATTATTTCAGACAGAAAAATTGATATTGCCAAAAAAGCAGTCTCGGATTTTTTGACCAAAATGCCCCAGGGTGTAAAAACCGGGCTTATAGTTTACGGACACAAAGGTTCAAATTCAACGACTGACAGAGATTTTTCCTGCAAGGGAATTGAAGAAATAATTAAGCTTAACAAAAACAATTATAACGATATTATAACCGCCATGGATTCTTTTAATCCAAAAGGATGGACTCCGATAGCCGGCTCGCTTGAATTGGCAAAAAATATTTTCAGCAATAGCGGAAAAAACAACAAAAATTACTTGATTTTACTTTCCGACGGCGTTGAATCCTGCGGCGGCGATCCTTTAGACGCGGCTAAAAATATTAAGTCAGAAATTCCCGACATTAAATTGATTGTTATCGGCCTTGCGTCAGACAGCAAGACAAACGATTTTTTAAAAAAAATTGCCGAACAGGGTGGCGGGTCTTATTTGCCAGCTGACAATTCTTCAAATATTGCAAAAGCATTCAACGACCAGCTCTTAATAATAAAAAGCGATTGCATAGAAATGGCTATTGCAAAAGCATTTTTAATGTATAAAGCCAATGATTTAAACAATTTAGATTGCTGGCATATTTCATATAAAAAAGAATCAGACGATTTTACAAAAAATATACAAAATATATCTTCTGACAGAGAATGCAATTTGGAAATATCAGACGCCCTAAGGGCCAGACACACTGAATTTTGGCAAAAGAGGCAAAAAACAGAAGAAGACAACAGCATTATTCATAAGAAAATTGAATCTGACCTTAAAGACCAATTAAAAGTTTTAAGCAATCCGAAAGATTAAAACTATTATTTATGGGCGCAGAAAACAAAAACACGATTTTTAATTAAATCGTGTTTTTGTTTTTTATGATTTATTTAGACAGGTGTTTTGAAACTAATTTTTGCATTTCAAACATATCCACTACGCCCTTTCCGCCAAAGACCACTTTCAGTTTAGCATCAGCAACTATATTTCTTCTCTTTTTTGGATCCTGCAAGTTATTTTTTTGAATATATATCCAAAGTTTTTTTACAACTTGGGATCTTGGCATTGGGCCTTCTCCTACTACCGCCTCTAAGTCAGCGGTAAGTTTTAACGGCCTCATAAAAGCCGAGTTTGCTTTTCTTGGCATACCCCGTTAGAAGTCCTTGACGAAAAAAATTATTATAAATAATTTTTTTCTTATAAGGAATTCATTGTTAAAATTATAATTTTTGCCGCGAGAGAAAACCTGACATTTTATCCAGACTTCTAACGGGGCATAATAATTTTTTAATATTATTTTCTTATATTATCATATTACTACATATCTTAATTCAAAGCAACTATTTTGCATTATAAAGGAAAAATAGGGTGAAATTATCCCCAGTTTTTACTATTGCTTTAATGCCAATTTTAATGTAAAATAATAGAATAACAATCCCCTAAAATAGCGTGAAAAATATAAGAATATGCGTAAAATTATTATAATAGATAATCCGAAAGAAAGGTCTTTGATTGAGGAGTTTAAAAAAAGGAGCGACATTAAGGCAGAAAGAATTAAAAAATTATTGGCTCTGCCGGACCTTACAAGAAAAGAAGGCTCTCCGGTAAAAATTTTGTTTGATCAGATAATAAACCTGCCAAGGTTTGCTGATTTTGATATTGTTGACTTCCCGAGAATTGTGACAGCAGAAGAAAATTTTGATTTGTTAAACACGCCAAAAGACCATCCAAGCCGGAAAGAAACTGATACATATTATTTAGACGAAAACCATGTTCTGCGCACACAGATGACGGTTATGTGGTCTTATTATTTAAAAGACAAAGAAGTTTTAGAAAAATTAGAAAAAGACGGCGAGGTGATGGCGTTATCTCCGGGGATTGTGTTTCGCAAAGACGAAATAGACAGAAGCCATTATCCGGCCTTTCACCAAATTGACGGATTATATGTGTGTAAAAAATCAAAAAAAATTATTACGCAAAAAGACCTAGAAGAGGTTCAAATTGATTTGGCAAAAAGTATTTTCGGAAACGATATAGAGTATAAATTTTTAATTGATACTTTTCCGTTTACAGACCCATCGGTTGAAATGGATATTATGTTCAACGGCGAATGGATGGAAGTAAACGGGGCAGGCTTGGTGCATTCACAAGTTTTAAAAAATTTTGGTTTAGACCCTGAAATTTACAACGGATGGGCTTTCGGCTTTGGCGACAGATTAGCGATGATAAAAATGGGAATACCGGATATAAGAATTTTGTGGTCTGAAGACACTCGCATTACAGAGCAGTTTCGCGACATTAACAGCAAGTACAAAGAAGTAAGCAAATATCCAGAGACATCAAGAGATATTTCTTTTATTATTAATAAAAATATAAACTTAAATAATTATTACGAAATTGTCAGGGATTTTGCAGAAAATTTAATTGAAGAAGTAAAACTTATTGATGAATATGAAGACGAACAAAAATTCGGCAAAGATAAAAAAAGCTATACACTTAGAATTGTCTACCGTTCACCCGAAAGAACTTTAACCAACGAAAAAATAAACAAAATCCAAGAAAAAATAAGACAGAAAACCGTACAAGACCTAAACGCGATTTTACGATAATCGGCAAAAAAAATAAATAAATAGAATGATTACGCAAGAAGAAATAAAAAAAGTTGCGGAACGAATCGGAAAAAAATATAAGCCGGAAAAAATTATTCTTTTCGGCTCTTATGCCTGGGGAAAACCTACGCATGACAGCGATGTTGATTTGTTTATAATCAAAGAAACAGAAAATACGAGAGAAACGGCCAGAGAAATTGATGGCTCAATTTTTCCCAGATCATTTCCAATAGATTTAATTGTATATACTCCTGTTCAATTAAAAAAAGAGGTTGACCTTGAAGAGCCTTTTGTTTCTAAAGTAACAAAAAAAGGCAAAATTTTATTTATAAAAAATGAAAGAAGAAAATAAGAAAATTATAGTTGGAAGGTGGCTGAAGAAGGTGCAAGAAGATGAGCTAAATATTCTATCTATTCTCAAACACAGAGATGGGACCCCTGGCGCAGTTTGTTTTTTAAGCCAGCAGATGGCAGAAAAATGTTTTAAGGCGCTGCTTATATTTTTTGACATGGAGGTAGAAAAAACTCACGATCTTCAAAAATTAAACTTTCTTTTAACAAACAACATTCCTGAAATAAAAGACATTAATAAGGAAATTATATTGCTTAATCGTTATTATATTGAAACCAGATATGTTGGTGATTTTCCTGAATTTTTGTGGTGTGATGCCGAAGAAGCATATAAATCCGCCGAAAAGGTGAAGGAATTTGTATTGCGCAAAATAACAAAATAATTTTTCCAATATTCCGCGAAATAACAGAACGGTCGGAATAACTTTTTTAATTATTGGAGTAGTGCTGTGAATCGCTTTAAGGTACTAAAAAAAATATGAGTGAAACGTCACGAGGCGAAAATTTAGAAAATCAAGAGGAACACCTAAGAAACATTGATTTATATGATTTGATGGAGGAGGTTTCCACTTTTCAGGGTAATGTTTTATTTAGTCCAGCGCATGATTCTTTACACCGTATCCCCGAAAAGGAGAGTATGTCTGCTGAGGAAAAATTTGAAAGTCTTCAAGAAGCAAACGAAAAATTATTGGCTGATGTTGGACTTTCTTTAGAAATATTTATAGATAAAGAAGAAATAGACAGGGGTGTTGATGAGGTCAAGGACGCGACCGTTCATGTCGCTTCGCCTGATCAATTTGTAAAATATTTGAAAAGCGTTGATGGCGCGTCTATCACTCCGCGTCAAGCGGTCGGATTAACGGATTTAATTTTTAAATTAAGATGGAATTTAATATCTCATTATGACCTTAAAAAACCCAACGATGAAGCACTAAATTATTTTAAAGTTTTATCGGATATTAGGTCGCAAATAGATAGAATTTACAATGAAACAACAACAAATCAATATGCAGAGAACGGCGGGTCGTTTTATTTTTTTGAACAGCCAGAAAAAGAAGGGGAAACACCAATGTGGCATTTAGGAGAGGATTTTAAGTGGTCTGATATGAAAGAAGAATCAATAAGGGCGCAGGAATTAGCGGAGTCTTTACGAGGAAAATATCTTAAAGAATATTTAATGGCATATGGAGAATCTTTGGCGCCATCAGATATATCGAAACGGGATTTTTTTGATTATGAATCGACAATAAATTTAATTGAAAGTATAAGTAAAAATCCACGTGCACAAAATTTTGTTAAAGGTTTAATAAATCAGTGCAGGGATAGAGTGCGTGATTTTACACCATTAGAAAAAGAAGAAAAAAAAGAGAGAGATTTTGATAAAGAATATTTTTTAAAAAGATTAGAAAAAATTGAAAAAGAATTAGAAAAATAAAAAATTTAAATAAAATGATGAAGTTAAACATAAAAGAAATAAGCGGAAACAAAGAGGAGAAGAAAGAAATAAAAGAAGAGGTAAAAAAAGAGCAGAAAAAACCTGTTATTATTAAAAGCGCGAAGATTAAGCCGTGGGAAAAAAAGGATGTGTCGCCAGAGCAGGCATTGGCCGACCAAAGAAAGACAGAGGCAATAAAAGAAAAAATAATAGCAGAATATAAGCCCCCGGAACCAAAAAAAATCAGAAAAGAAGGCGAATATACAGCCAAAGATATTTATGTTTTAAAAGGCTTGGAGCCGGTTCGCCAAAGGCCGGGTATGTATATTGGGTCAACTGGCATTGACGGACTGCATCATTTAATCCACGAATGTTTAGACAATGCCATTGACGAATCAATGGCCGGTTATGCCAAAAATATTGAAGTTGTTTTAATGCCCAATAACAAGGTAAGGGTTTCTGACGACGGCAGGGGTATTCCGGTGGAAAAACATGCTGATACAAAAAAATCAGCCCTAGAAACAGTTATGACAACCTTGCACGCAGGAGGAAAATTCGGCGGGGAGGCATATAAAGTTTCAGGAGGCCTGCACGGAGTAGGAATTTCAGTCGTGTGCGCCTTGTCTGTTTATATGCTTTCTGAAATTCATAGAGACGGAGGATTATACCAGCAGGAATATTTTAGGGGTGCGCCCAAAGATTCGGTTAAAAGAGTGGGCGACTCAAAAAAAACAGGAACAATACAAATTTTTGAAGCAGACCCCCAGATTTTTAAAGAAATAAAATATGATCCAAAGAGAATTATAAATCATATACGCCAGCAGGCATATTTAACAAAAGGGATAAGAATAACTTTTATAGACGAGCGGGAAAAAGGCCTGCCTGCGCAGGCAGGGAAAGAAACCAGCTATACATTTTATTTTGAGGGGGGGGTGGGTTCTTATGTCAAATATTTAGTGTCTGGAAATACTCCAAGACATCCGAATGTTTTTTCAGTTGCCGCGTCAAAAGATGAAATTTTTGTTGAATCGGCTTTTCAATATACCCAGGAAATGGAATGTACAGAAGAATCTTTTGCAAATAATATTTATACTCCGGAAGGCGGAACTCATATTTCTGGTTTCCGCACAGCTCTAACAAGGTGTTTAAATGATTATGCAAGGCGGGAAGGATTTTTGAAAGAAAAAGACGAAAATTTTTCAGGAGACGACGTAAGAGAGGGTTTGACCGCCGTTGTTTCAGTGAAAATAAGAACTCCGCAGTTTGAGGGCCAGACAAAAGCAAAATTGGGAAATCCGGAAGCCAAGAATGCCGTAGAATCTGCTGTTTCAGAGGGCCTAAGCGATTATTTAGAAAGATATCCTCAAGACGCCAAAGCTATTATTGAAAATTGTTTGCTTGCCACAAAAGCCAGGCTGGCCGCCAAAGCAGCCAGGCAAACCGTTTTAAGAAAAGGAGCATTAGAGGGTTTGGCATTGCCCGGAAAGTTAGCTGACTGTTTGTCTCGCAAACCCGAAGAATCAGAGCTGTATATAGTAGAGGGAGATTCGGCCGGAGGTTCGAGCCGTCAGGCAAGAGACAGGCATTTTCAGGCAATTTTACCCCTAAGAGGAAAGATTTTAAATGTAGAAAGGGCGCGCATTGATAAAATGCTCGCCTCAAAAGAAATCAAGGCTTTAATTATTGCTTTGGGAACCGCTATCGGTGAGGATTTTAATATTGAAAACTTAAGGTATCACAGAATAATTATTATGACAGACGCCGATGTTGACGGCGCGCATATAAGAACTTTAATTTTAACATTGTTTTATAGATATTTTAAATCAGTAGTTGAAGCGGGCCATATTTATATTGCCCAGCCCCCTTTATATAAAATACAATCAGGAAAAAATGTTCAATACGCCTATTTAGAAGAGCAAAAAGATAAAATCGTAAAAGAAATCGGCAAAACAACTGGTATTTCTTTGCAAAGGTATAAGGGTTTGGGAGAAATGAATCCGGAACAGCTTTGGGAAACAACAATGAATCCGGAAAACAGAATATTGCTTCAAGTAACGGTTGATGACGCCAGAGAAGCAGATAAAACCTTGGACATTTTAATGGGAGAGGAGGTGGAGCCGAGAAAAAAGTTTATCCAAACCCACGCCAAATCAGTAAAAAACCTGGACATATAGAAACGAATTTTCAATTTTAAATTTTCAATTTTCAATTATTAAATTTATGGATCCAGAGAAATCTAATTTTGAACAATTAGAAGGCATTGAAGTTAGCCATGAAAAATCGGAACTTACTCTCGAGCAAAAAAAAAAACACTTGGAGAAGTGTGGACCGAAATGATTGTTGATAATGTTAATGCGCCAGAAAACATTGATGAAATGACGCAAGACGAAATTAAAAAATGGCTGTTTCGGTCAATTATGAAAGATACTGAGATATTGGCTGAAGAATTGGGTCTGCAAATAGACGCTGATTTAGTTGAAAAAATAAAAAAAACAAAAAATTTAGACAAAAAATCTGCTTTAGAATTGGAATACATTAAAAAAGTACACTCACAAGTTGATGATATAGTGCAAAATTTTGATAAGTCAGCAAAAAAAAGCACAAAATGGGATTCTTGGCCGAAAAAAATGAGAGAAATTAAAGAGTTCAATTGCGTTGGAGCCACATTATTAGGAATACACTTATTGGAAAACGGCGGGATAAAATCGTATTGCGGAAATCCTGCTGATCATATTTTAAATATTGTCAAATTATCAAATGGCGAATGGTGGTATGTTGATTTTATGAACGGCAAGAAAAATATAAAAAAAATTGAACCAGAGGAAATAATAATTGCCGAAACCCCGGTTTTAAAAACTAAACAGCCGAATATTGATTACAAACTAATACCAATTTATGAAAATTCAGAAGTAGTTGGTTCTGTGCTTGGCAATTTATCTTGTTTAAAACAAGAGGCGGAAGACCCAAATATTTCTGATGAAAATATTGAAAAAAGAGAAGCAAAGGAATATTTAGAAAAATACAGCCACAATTTTCAAAAAGCAGATTTTTCGTTGTTGCAAGAATCTTTATATCCAAAACTTATTGAAATTGACGAGACGGAAGAAATGCAACAAGAAATTGAAAGGATAAATACCATGAGAGAATTCGTAAAACCAGTTCAAGATTATGTAAAAACATTAACAATAGAACAAAAAAGAGCTATTATTGAAGAAGTAAAACACAAAAAAGAAGCTATTGAAAGTTTATTTTATCAGGAAGATACTTCCGTATTGGAAGATGTCAGTCCGAAGTTAAGAAAAGCGCTAGAATTATTTTTAGAAAGTCTAAAAGATGCAAAAGATAAACAACCAGAGGTTTACCAAGAAGTTGTAGAATTAGTTATTGACAAAATGAGGAGTTTGTAAGCGTGGGGTGTTGACTTTAATTTTTAATCGGCTATTATAAAGATAGATGGCCGCGAGGCCTTTTTTAGAAACAAAAAATTCATCGGGTTAAATAATTTTGGTTTTGCCAAAATTAAAATCCGAAGGATTTTATTTAACCCGATAAATGAATATTATAGAAAAAGCAAAATCATTTTTAAAAGAGGTTTATGTTGAGCTTAAAAGAGTAAGCTGGCTTTCCAGAAAAGAGGTTTTGAGGTACACATTAATAGTGCTGGCGGTGAGCTTGGCCGTAGCAGCTTTTTTAGGCGGCTTGGATTATATATTTTCAGAAATAGTTAAAAAATTCGTTTTTTAATAAATATTATGCCAAAACAAGTAATAGAACAAGAAAGAAGATGGTATGTTATACATACTTATTCCGGATACGAAGACGCGGTTGCAAAAAACCTTAAGCAGAGGATTGAAAGTTTAGGTATGGAAGACAAAATTTTTAATGTAATCGTCCCTAAAGAAAAAAAGATCAAGATCAAAAATAGCAAAAGAAAAACAGTTGAAGAAAAAATTTTTCCAGGATATGTGCTTGTGGAAATGATAGTTACAGACGCTTCGTGGTATGTTGTAAGAAACACCCCAAGGGTTACGGGATTTTTGGGGGCGGGCACCACGCCCATTCCGGTTTCACAAAGAGATATTGATGAATTAATGAAAAAAGTGGAAGAAAAAGAGCCCCAGTTTAAGATTGATTTTGAAATTGGTTCTCCGGTTAAAATTACAGACGGCCATTTTAAGGGATTTGAAGGAAAGGTTTCAGAAATTGATGAAGCTCGGGGGAAGATTAAAGTATTAATTAATATGTTCGGCAGGGATACCCCCGTGGAATTAGATTCATTACAAATTAAAAAACTTTAAAATTATATATGGCAAAACAAATTAAAGCAATTGTAAAAATTCAAATACCGGCTGGCAAAGCGACTCCGGCTCCTCCTATTGGCCCGGCCTTAGCCCAGCACGGTTTAAACATAGCTGAATTTTGCCAGAGATTTAATGACGCCACTAAAGATAGGGTAGGTTTTATTATTCCGGCAGAAGTTACTATTTTTGTTGACAGGTCTTATACTTTTAAATTAAAAAGTCCGCTCGCTTCAGAATTATTAAAAAAAGCGGCGGGAATTGAAAAAGGATCGGGCCAGCCCAATAAAACAAAGGTTGGAAAAGTTACAAGAGCGCAATTAAAAGAAATCGCCGAGAAAAAAATGGCAGACTTGAATACAGCCGACATTGAACAGGCAATGAAAATAATTGAAGGCACCGCCAAAAATATGGGAATTGAAGTAAAAGAGTAAAAACATAACGTAATAATTATAATAATTAAAATCAACTCCGGCAACGGGGTTGATTTTTTTATTGTTAAAATGGTAAAATTATAAAATAAATAAGAAATAATTAATAAAAAAATATGGAAGAAATAAAACTTGCCCTGAGCCATGTCGAAGGGGAAAAATATGTGCGGCCAAGCTGGGACGAATATTTTTTAAACTTAATAGAGCCAATAGGAAAAAGAGCGACATGTGATCGCGGAAGAAGCGGGTCTATAATAGTAGGCCCTGGGCATACGATAATTGCCACAGGTTATGTTGGGTCTCCTCCCGGACAACCACATTGCGACGAAGTCGGACACATGATGATAACCAGAATTGACGACAAGGGAAACCAATCTCAGCACTGCGTAAGAACCTTGCACGCTGAAGAAAATGCCATATTGCAGTGCGCCAAAGACGGTATAAAACTTGAAGGGGCTATAATTTATTCAAAAATGGTGCCATGCTATAATTGCGCTATGAGAATTATAAGAGTCGGCATTAAAAAAGTTGTTGCGCAAAAAAGATATCATGTAGACGGCTTATCTAGAAAACTATTTCAAGACGCAGGAGTGGAATTAATTGTTATTGATGACACAACAGAACAATATGAAAAACAATAAAGACGACGAGCAAATTTTAGTTGTAAAGTCAGATATTATTTTTAGAAATGGGAAATGGCAGGGGTTAAAAACTGATAATCTTGATTATTATATTGATTTGATAAAAAATAATTATGAGTTTAAAAGAAGGGGTGACGTGGAAACAAACCCCTCTTTCCAACAAATAATCCCGTATATTATTTTTAATTTTCAAAATAAATATTTTATATATAAATATTTGCCAAAAGCCGGTGAACAAAGGCTGGTTAATACTTACCAACTTGGAGTCGGCGGACATATAAATAAAGAGGATATTAACGGCAATATAGATGTTTTAGAAGCCGGCATGATGCGCGAATGGGAAGAAGAGATTGATTTTAAAGGAAATTTATTAGAAAAGAAATTAGTCGGAATATTAAATGACGACACAAATCCGGTTGAGCAGGTTCATTTGGGCTTGGTTTATAATTTTACAGGGGGCAACCCGGAAATTTCTATTAAAGAAACAGATAAAATGCAAGGCGAACTTGTTGATAAAAAAGATATAGGAAAATATATTGAGGGAAACCCCGGCATCTGGGTGCAGATAGTTTATAACGAGTATTTAAAAAAATTCATCGGGTTAAATAAATGATTAAAAATAATTATCCGGGAAAATTTATTGTTATAGAGGGGCTAGACGGTTCCGGAAAAAATGCCCAGATAGATTTATTAATAGATTTTTTAAATAAAAACAAAAAAGAGGTTGTTGCAACAAAAGAGCCAACAACAGAATCGGAGGCGGGCAGAAAAATTAAGCAGGCGCTGAAAGGCGAAATTATTGTAGAGCCGCTAGAATTGCAAAAATTATATGTACAAGACAGAAAAGAACATTTGGAAAATAAAGTTATTCCGGCTTTAAAAGATAAAAAGTTTGTGGTTTCTAGCCGATATGCTTTTTCCACTTTTGCCTACGGAGGTTCAGACGGCTTGGATGTGGATTTGTTGATAAAAATGAACGACGAATTTTTATTGCCCGATTTAACAATAATAATTAACGTTAACCCCGAATCTTGCATGGAAAGAATTGAAGGGAGGGGAGAGCCCAAGGAATTATTTGAAAAAAGAGAAAAGCTATCCAAAGTTAATGAATTTTATAAAAAACTTCCCCAAATGTTTGAAAGTGTTATTATGATAAACGGGGAAAAGCCAATACCTGAAGTTTTTGAAAACGTCAAAAAAATAATTGAAAGAATTTTGTAATTGAATTAATTAATTGACTAATTTGTTTTAAAGAGTAATATTTAAAACAGCTCTTTGAAAGGAGGGTATAATAAAATAATTTCCCCGAGCCTCGGCGCTCGGGGAGGAAACCAGCTGAATTATGTTATACCGAGAGCATGGAAAACAGATATCGCACGAAATTAAGAAATACATTAAAAACCAAAAACGGAAATTAAACCAATTAAAATTATTGTAACCACCGTGGTCGGACGGGACGAAATTCCCCGCCGCTCCGTCGGCGGGGAATTGTTTAATCATGAAACAATATTTAGATGTTTTAAAAAAAATAATGGACGAGGGCGTTGACAGGCCCGATAGAACCGGAGTTGGATCTCGGGCAATTTTTGGCGTGCCAATGCGGTTTAAAATGTCAGACGGTTTTCCGGCTGTTACCACAAAAAAATTGGCTTTTGAAGCGGTAAAAGCGGAATTGTTATGGTTTTTGTCTGGAAGCAGCGATGTTAAAGAGTTGCAAAAATTAGGATGCCATATTTGGGACGGAAACGCCAATGCCGACTATTGGAAACCAAAAGCAAAATTTGAAGGAGACTTGGGCAGGGTTTACGGAGTTCAGTGGAGAAGTTGGAAGTCGCCATATACAGATGTTCCCATTGACCAGATAAGCAACATTATTTCGCAATTGAAAAAAAATCCCGGAGACAGGAGAATTATTGCTTCTTCATGGAATCCAGCAGAGCTGGACATGATGGCTCTTCCGCCATGCCATCTGTTGTTTCACTTTTTCTGCGTTGATAAAAAATTATCTTTATTAATGTATCAAAGAAGCTGCGATACGTTTTTGGGTGTGCCTTTTAACATTGCCTCATATTCTCTTTTGCTACATATGGTAGCCCAAGCAACCGATTTAATTCCTCACGAATTTGTGCATATTTTAGGAGATACGCATATCTATTTGAATCACTTTGAGCAAGTAAAAGAACAAATGAGCAGAGAGTCTTATCCTTTGCCAAAATTATGGCTGAATCCTGAAATAAAAGATATTTTTAGTTTTAAAATGGAGGATATAAAGTTGGTTGATTATAAATATCACCCGACAATTAAAGCGCCGATGGCTGTTTAGCTGTCGGTTTTTTTTTATGATAATTTCAATAATTTCAGCAGTTGCTAAAAATCGCGTTATTGGAAAAAATAATGCTTTGCCGTGGCATATGCCGGCCGATTTTAAATATTTCAAAGAAATAACATTAGGCAAAATAATTATTCTTGGATTGAACACCTTTAAATCTATTAACGAAAAACCCCTGCCAAACAGAAAACATATTATTTTGTGCAACGACCAAAATTATAAAGCGCCCGAGAATTGTTTTTTAGCCGAATCAATTGACCAAGCCATTAAGATTGCGGAAAATAACCCTTTTGCAGGATCGGAACAAAAACAAGAAGTTTTTGTTTGCGGGGGAGCCTCGGTGTATAAACAATTTTTACCGTTAGCTCAAAGATTGTATTTAACCTATATACATTACGAATTTGAAGGTGATACATATTTTCCGGAGTTTGACCAAAACGACTGGAAAGAAATCAAAAGAATTGATCATCAACCAGACGAAAATAATATTTATTCTTATTCTTTTGTTGTTTACGAAAGAATAAAAAACCAAAATGACATATAAATCAACAATTGGATTGGAAATTCACGCAGAGCTTAAAACAAATTCAAAAATGTTTTGCTCTTGCAAAAACGACTCGGACGAAAAACGGCCGAATTTTAATGTGTGCCCGGTTTGCATGGGGCATCCGGGGACGCTTCCTGTTGCCAACGAGGAAGCCGTAAAAAAGGTTATAAAAACCGGGCTGGCTTTGAATTGTAAAATTGCTGAAAATTCAAAATTTGACAGGAAAAATTATTTTTATCCGGATTTACCGAAAGGCTATCAAATTTCTCAGTATGACCAGCCAATTTGCAACGGAGGATATTTAAAAATAGATGATAAAAAAATAAGAATAACAAGAATACATTTAGAAGAAGATACCGGACGTCTTTTGCACCCAGATGGCGCTGATTATTCTTTGGTTGATTATAATAGGGCGGGAATTCCCTTAATGGAATTAGTCACAGAACCAGATATTGAATCTGGAAAACAGGCAAGAAAATTTGCAGAAGAATTGCAGATAATTTTAAGGTATTTAGGAGTTTCTTTTGCAGATATGGAAAAAGGGCAGATGAGGGTAGAGGTTAATATCAGCTTATCGAAAAATTCTAAGCTGGGAACCAAGGTAGAAATTAAAAATTTAAATTCCTTCAGGGTTGTTGAAAAAGCAATAGATTTTGAAATTAAAAGGCAGACAGAACTTTTAGACGCAGGTGAAAAAATTATTCAAGAAACAAGGGGTTGGCACGATAAAAAAGAAATTACATTTTCACAAAGAAATAAAGAAGAAGCTCACGATTACAGATATTTTCCAGAGCCCGATTTGTCCCCCTTGCATTTTGATAAAGAGTTTATAGAAGAAATTAAAGAAAAAATACCCGAATTGCCAGAGCAAAAAAGAGAAAGATTTAAAAAAGAATACAACTTAGACGAAAAAGCAGTTGAAGTTTTTATTCTAAATAAAGACTTAAGCGAGTATTATGAAAAGGTTGTTTCTGAATTTGAGGAATGGCTAAAATCAGAATTCGGTAATGAAATTATCTCAGACAAAAAAGAAGGAAAAATATTTAAATTAGTCGCTAATTATCTTATTTCTGATGTTAAGGGTTTATTATGCGACAAACCTTTTATAGAAACAGAATTTAAAATTTCGCCGGAAAACTTTGCCGAATTTATGAAAATGATTTATAAGGAAGAAATTTCCTCAAAGGTTGCCAAAATGGTTTTGATTGATATGTTTAACACTGGGGCTGATCCGTCTAATATCGTGGAGGAAAACAATTTGAAGCAAATGACCAACGAAAAAGAATTGGAAAATATTGTAAAAGAAATCATTGCTAAAAATTCGAAAGCGGTTGAAGATTATAAAATAGGCAAGCAGAACGCTCTACAATTTTTGGCAGGCCAAGTAATGGCTCAAACTCGCGGCACAGCTAAACCGGAAAAAGTGCAGGAACTGCTTATAAAGCATTTAATTTAGTAAAAATTTGTCAACCAGACAAATAGTTTCTTTAAAATTTATAATCCATTTAATCCGTTTGTCTTTTTTAAACCAAGTCATCTGGCGCTTAGCAAAATGTTCTGATTCTTTTTGAATTTTATCTGTCATTTCCTTATAAGTAATCTTATTCTGAAGATATTGCGCAACAAATCTATACTCCAAGCCAAATTCTTCCAGCCGTTTCCACGATAATCCCGATTCGCCGGCCGGCGGATTATGCAGTTTTTTCACTTCATTTATCATGGCTTCGTTTTTAAGCCTTTTTAACAGCCGTTTTTTTATTAATTTTTTTAATTCTTCGGGAGATTTTTTAATTCCAATTTCCAAAACAGATAATTGGGACGTCTGATGTCCCAATTCTGGGACGGGTTTTTTAGTTTTTAGCACGATTTCTAATGCCCTTATCAGCCGGCGCGGGTTATTTTTGTCTATTGTTTTGGCTCGCTCGGGGTCTAGTTTTTTTATTTTTTTAAAAAGTTTTTCATTGGAAAGTTTTTCTAATTTTTTACGCATTTTCCAGTCGGGTTTTACTTCCGGAATAACAATGCCGTCAACAATCGACTGTATATAAAAACCGGTTCCGCCAACTAAAAAAGGAATCTTGCCCCTTTTTTGAATATTTTTTATATCTTTCATTGCTAGTTTTTGATATTGGTTTACCGTAAACTTCCTTTTTGGATTAGCAATATCCAAAAGATGGTGGGGAATTCCTTGCATCTCTTTTTTGGTTATTTTTCCAGAACCAATATCCATTCCTTTATAAACCTGCCTTGAATCAGCCGAAACTACTTCGCCAATATATTTTTTAGCCAGCTTTATTGACAAATCGGTTTTTCCCGAAGCCGTTTGTCCCAAAATCACAATTAGTTTGCTGTTTTTAATTATTGACATATTTTATATTAAAATTCCTTCTAATCCCCAGGGGTTTGCATTGGTAATTTTTACTCGAGAAAACCCCCCAATTAAACAGTTGGTTTTAAGCCTTGATTCTTGAGCTATTTTTACTGTCTTATATCCCTCGCTTTTTCCGAAATAAATATTGTTTTTTTTTGAATCAATTAAAACAATTATTTTTTTTCCAATAAGTTTTTTATTATGCGACAAGGCGGTTGCTTTCAGGATTTCTGTTAAAACTTTTTCTCTATGTTTTTTTTCAGCAGGGGATACACTGTCTTTTAATTTGGCGGCAGAGGTGCCGGCTCTGGGGGAATATTTATTTATATAAGCCATGTCAAACCTTATATCCCTAAATAATTTTACGGTGTTTTCAAGGTGTTTTTTTGTTTCACCGGGAAATCCGACAATAATATCTGTTGATAAAGAAATGTCTGGCATTGCTTTTCTAATTTTTTTCACTAAATTTTTATATTGCACGGCAGTATACGGCCTGTTCATTTTTCTTAAAATATTATTATCGCCCGATTGCAAGGGGAGATTGAGATAATGTTTGTATTTTTTGCATCCTGCTATTGTTTTAACCAGCTCGTCAGAAAAATCTTTCGGGTGGCTTGAAGTAAATCTTATCCAAAAATTGCCAGGAATACTATTTATCATTTTTAACAATTTTGGGAAATTTATTTCCTTGCAGTTGTCAGTGCGATCGCATTGACAAGCGCAATCTTTATAGCTGTTTACATTTTGGCCAAGCAACCATATTTCTTTGTAATTATTTTTAACCAAATTTTTTATTTCACAGACAATTTCTTCTGCTGGCCTGGAAATTTCTTTTTCTCTGGAATAGGGGACAACGCAATAGCTGCAAAAATTATTACAGCCTGTCATTATGGGAATATTGGCAGAAAATCTTGATGAGTAATTTGGCATAATATTTAAATAATCTTTTTGGCGTAAAATTTCGCTCGAGCGAAATTTTACGCCATGTTTATCTTCTAAAAAATCGGAAATTTTTTGGATATCTTTTATGTCTATTATATAATTAAAAATTTTTGATAAATTTCTTTTGTCTTTTTTTAAAACACAGCCAGTTAAAACTGTTTTTAAATTTTTATTTATTTTATTCATTTTTTTAAATTTTGGGGCAAGTCCGTGAACTCTATCTACTGCTGTCTGTCTTACAGAGCACATTGCAACTACAATCAAATCAGCCTCGTTAATATTTGAAGTTTTTTTATATTTCATACTTTCTAAAACCGAAGCCACGCGCTCGGAATCCGATATATTCATCTGGCATCCAAAAGTAATAATATGATATTTCATAAAGATAATAATACAATAAATTTTTTATTTTGAAAAGAGTTGTATTTTTAATATTATGGGTTTAAGCTTAATTAAGTTTAATATATTATGTGTGGGATAATTGCTTATTTTGGAAAAAAACAGGCTTTTCCTGTTTTAATTAATGGTTTAAAGAAATTAGAGTACCGGGGTTATGACTCGGCCGGTATTTGTATCAGCGATAATCATCAGTTTTTTATTGCTAAAAAAAAGGGTAAAGTCGGTGAATTGGAAAGGGAATTTTTAAGAGAATATGGCGTTTGTTCCATAAAAGATGGTTCTTGTGAGAAGAGAGAAGAATTAAAAGAAATTAAAGGAAATATGGGCATTGCCCACACCAGATGGGCAACGCACGGAGAGCCTAATGAAATAAACGCCCATCCCCATTTTGATTGTAAAAAAGAAATAGCGGTTGTGCATAATGGAATTATTGAAAATTATAATACCCTAAAAGAAATTTTGGAAAGAGAAGGCCACGTTTTTATTTCAAAAACAGATACGGAAATTATAAGCCACTTAATAGAAAAATTTTATAAAGATAATCTTGAGGAAGCGGTAATAAAAGCTTTAAAGATTGTTGAGGGAACTTTTGGCCTGGCTGTAATTTCAAAAAAAGAAAATAAAATTATTGCTGCCAGGCGCGGCTCTCCGGTTATTTTAGGAATTGGTGAAGAAGAGAATATTGTTGCTTCTGATGCCGTAGCCGTTTTACCATATACAAAAAAAGTTATATACTTAGATGACAATGAAATGGTTGCGCTTACTGATAATAATTATATAATCAAAAACCTTGACGGCAATGGAATTGAAAAGGTTGTTAATGAAATAAAATGGACAGCCAGTGAAATAGAAAAAAGAGGATACAAGCATTTTATGTTAAAGGAAATCTTTGAACAGCCGACTGCGATAGAAAATACCCTAAGAGGCCGAATAGACAAAGATTTTAATATTAAATTAAGCATTGATATTGATTTTAGGCTTATAAAAAGAATAATAATTGTTGCTTGTGGGACAAGTTGGCATTCAGCCTTAATAGGAAAATATTTGATTGAAAAAATTGCCGAAATTCCCGTTGAGGTTGATTATGCTTCTGAGTTTAGGTATAGAAATCCAATTGTGGGGTCAGGCGACTTGTTTTTAGCAATTTCTCAATCAGGAGAGACAGCAGACGTTTTAGCCGCACTGAAAGAAGCAAAGAAAAAAGGAGCAAAAACATTAGGCATAATAAATGCAGTCGGATCTACTATAGCCAGAGAAGTTGATTCAGGAATTTATTTGCACGCTGGTCCGGAAATTGGGGTGGCTACTACAAAAGCTTTTTCTTGCCAGGTGACAGTTCTGTTATTATTTGCTTTATTTTTAGCCCAGAACAAAGGAAAAGAAATTGAAAAGGAGTTTTTTAGCGAGATATATTTTTTACCCCAAAAAATAAAAGAAGCTCTTTCCCAGTCAGAAAAAATTATTTTATTGGCTAAAAAATTTAAAAACAGCAGGAATTTTCTTTATTTAGGAAGGGGGATAAATTTTCCAGTTGCCCTAGAGGGCGCATTAAAGCTAAAAGAGATATCTTATATTCACGCAGAAGGATATCCGGCAGCCGAGATGAAACACGGCCCGATTGCTTTGGTAGACAAGAATATGCCGGTATTTTTTATAGCAACAAAAGACCATACTTACGCTAAAATTTTAAGCAACATGGAAGAGATAAAAGCTAGAGGGGGCCAGATAATAGCTTTAGTTAATGAGATTGATAACAATATTGCCAATTTAACTGAAAACATAATAACAGCACCAAAATGCAGAGAGGAATTAATGCCCATAATAAATACAATTCCCCTGCAAATTTTGGCTTATCATATAGCCGATCTGAAAGGATTGGATGTTGATAAACCAAAAAACTTGGCAAAATCAGTAACCGTAGAATAAATATGATTGTCGCAAAAGCAAAAATAAAAGATTTAAGCGAAATTGAAAAAATAGCTTCGGAAAATTTTTCTGGATTAAAAAATATAAAAAATGCCAGAAAATGGATAAAGTGTAATTTTTTTGCCTTTCCAAGGGCGCAATATTTTGTTGCAAGGGCAAGCGGGAAAATTTTAGGCTACATCCTTTGGCTGGAAAAAGGAGGATTCCGCAAAGAATCTATTTTTGAATTAGAGCAGATAGCAGTTGGAAAAAATTTTCAGGGACAGGGAGTTGGCACACATCTTATAGAAAAATCTTTAATAGAAATAAAAAAGTATTTAAAAGAAAGGGGATGCGCGTTGAAAGCCGTTGAGGTTACTACCGGGACAGACAATAGGGCGCAGGTTTTTTATAAAAAAACATTAGGAGCTAAAACAGAGTGTATTGTAAGAGATTTTTTCAGAGGAGATGAAGTAATAATGATTGCAAGGTTTCGATAAAATTTTTTTTAAAAAAAATAATAAAAAAACAGCCCATTCAAGGGCTGTTCGGGCTTTAAAATTTAAGGAGGCGGAGCTTCCGCTGTGCATTTAAAAATTCCTTTATTAGAGCCGTCCGGCCACGTTCCTTCACCGATGTCAACCCACACCCATTCATCATTTTTTTCACACTTAGGTATGCAGCCACAGACAAACGGGGTATTACCTTCTATTGGAGCCGCTCCCTGCGTAATAAATTGACAGCCAAATTCTTTTGACTGTTCGCAAATTTTAAAATAACCTTCTTTCGCAACACATTTTTCTTCTATACATTTCATTTCTGGAGGACAATCATACGAACCGTCGTCTCTTATAACGCAAGGCCTTTTACTTTGAGGGCAATCGCCGTCGGTTTTGCACTCTTTTTCGTTTGTTTCGCATTTTAATTCAGGCGAGATGATACAAACCCATATGTTATCTTCGCAATGGCACCAGTCAATCTCTTCGCCATCAGGACATTTATATTTTTTTATTTCCTGTGCCTGGCAGGGTTTTTGAACATTGGATCCGCAGTTGGCATATTCTATTAGTTTCCCGGTGCAGGAATCATACCAGCCCTCAGATCGGGTGCCTATAGATTTACATATTTTTTTACAGTATTTTTCTTCTTTACATATTCCATCATAATCAATTTCAACGCCCGCTACTTTGGCGTGGCATGTATTTCCATATGTTTTGCCGTTTTTTCCGCAAACCGGAGCGTATTCTAAAGAGCAATATTGAATATCTATAGGAACGCACAATATTTTTAATAAGCAGCCGTTATTGTCTTTTTCCAATTTTATTTTTCCTTTTTTGCAGAAATCAGAAGAGGGTTTTATAGCGGCAGGGCAATTTCTATTTTCATTTTTTTCTATTGCCCCTTCAATTATATTTTTTATAATTATTTCCTTTGTTTCACCCAGTTTTTCTTTAATTTCTTCGGGCATCTTCTCTTTTATTCTTTCTAAAATTTCAGGATTTAAAACACTGCCGTCTTGCAGGGCGTTTTCTATCTTTTCTTTTATTTTATCTTGCCTGCTTTCAAGTTTTTGTATAACTTGGCCGAATTTTTCCATATGCTGTTCTCTGGCTTGTTGTATTTTTTCAAGAGCCCGCTCTGGCACCTGGGTTTCTAATTTTTGCAGTATTTTTTCCTGCAACACCTGCTGGTTTGTAAATTTTTCCAAAAATTTATTTATTGTTTCGTTGTCTGCGGCTTTTTCTTTTATGTTGTCTGCGCGTTCTTTTATTTTATCTATTGCGTTTTGGTAATTTTCGGTTGCCTTTTTAATCTTTTCTGAATTAACCCCGCTTTCCGCCAGTTTTTTTAATTCGATTAATTTTTCACTGGCGAATTTATTTTCCAGTTCTATTTTTTTTATTTTATTGAAAGTAAATGTCATTCTTGCCTTTCTTGCCCATTCTTTTAAAAAGTAAAAAGGATTGTCGGGCAGAAATTTTTGATCTTTTACATCTAATTCTTCTGCAGAAATTTCCCGGGTTTCAAATTCTTGAACTTGGCCGTCTACAGAAGAAGTCTGTTCTTCTGCGCTAACAGCTACAACCGCCCCTAAAACCGCAAATGACAGCATTATAGTTAAAATAAATTTAGATATTTTTGCCATATTTTTATAATAGACCTGTTGCGAAATAATATTTCTACTGCAATTTTCATATTTTGGCTACAAATTTGCTAAAATTCGTCGGCTTGCCATAGGCAAACCTCCTCATTTTATCAAATTTTCGCTTCAAAATCTGAAAATTTCGTTGCGAATCTTATTTCGCAACAGGTCTAATTTATAATTTAAAATTATTTTAAAATTAAAACCGCTCATTACAACTCGCTGTAATTATGCGGAATTAAATAAAATTTAAAATTAAAAATTAGATTAATGTATTTCTTCTTTTCTTTCTTTTATAAAATAACGCCATTTTTCCAGAAATTCCACAAAAACAGAGAATGGCATATCAATTAAGGCGTTGAAAAAAGCGGTAATGGCGTTGTATTTTTTCCATTTATTTGAAAGCCACCTTCCGAAGCCCTGCATTGGCAGGAAAAACACGTCAGACAAAAAACTTAAAAATCCCTCCGGTTCTTCTTCTACAGAAAGCTCTTGGGCTCTTTTTCTTACTGCTGTGCCGGCAAATAATATTAAAGCAATAAATACAATGTTTATTATAATAGAAGATATTGGAAAATTAAGCAGTTTAAACGCAAAGTAAATTAAACCAAATGACACAAGGCCGGATAAAATGTAAATAAAAGAAATAATGGCTTTGGCTAGGGGGCTTTTTTTTCGGATTTTTATTTCATAAATATCTGTTTTTTCTTTTTGATATACAATTTTCATAGCTTCCATTATAACCAGGTTTAGGTTTTTATATGAGGGGGGCTTTATGGTGGCCACCAGTCCAAACATTAAAACAGTGGGTATAAAAATGTCTGCCATAAATGTGACTGCGTTTAAGTGTCCGGCAGTTATTTTAGAAAGCAGTATTTCTAAAATCAGCAAAGAAAGAATTTTCGTAATAAATATTGATATTGTAGAATAGAGAGCAGCCCTCCAAATTCTGCTTTTTAAACTGAAAAGCCTCTTGTTGTAAGCGTCTCTTATTAAGCCCTCTAACACAGAGGGTTCCGAAACTTTTTTTGTTATTTCTTTTGTTTTTTCTTGCGAAGACAAAATATCTCCCAAAAGCAGGTAGGGGGTGTCGTATTTTTCGCAAATTGCATAAAATTTTTTTAAAAGTGGGTTTTGCAGGTCTTTTTCTATGTCGTTGCAAATTTTACAAGCATTTTGAGCCACCCCAAACATTAAATCCTGTTCAGCTTTGTTCCATTGCGGATATTTATATTTTATCAAATTATAACTGATTATTGGTTTATCTAATTTAAAAAGAGCCTGTTGAAGAGCAATATAAATTTGAATATCCTCGTCTCCTTTTTCCAATAACCCCGCCTCATAAACATTCTTGTTAATTTTAATTCTTTCTTTCATTAACTCAAACATATAGTCCATCAAGGCTGTTTCTTTTAATGGTGGAGCTAAAACTTCTTCTATTTCACAGGCGGCTATTTCTAGCAACCAGTCGTAAAACTGCAGTCCGGCTTTGCCTTTTTTATTTTCCGGGCTGTTTTTTAATATAAAAATATATTTACCAATCACTCTTTCTATATTGCCTATTATAGATTCTTCTATTTTATCATTTGGAAAATGTCCGCCCCTGATCAGTTCTAAAACCAACAGTTCTGCTATGTTTTCTTCTTCTGAAAAATTATTTATTTCCAAATCCAAAAACCTTCTTTTTAATTTTCTTATAATAGCGGCCCGGCGCATTAAATGCTCTTCTTTCCATTCAACAATGGTTCTTATTTGTTCATAAAAAGCGGCAACCTTAGAAGCCACCTCATCAACATGTATGGTGGATTGGCCCGGTTTTGGCTGTAAAGACTGTTGCCAAAACTCGTATTTTTTGATTAAATTTTTAGTTGGCAAAGAAAGCTCTTGCATAATTATTTCTTATTTTTTATTTCTTTCCCAATCTTATTTATAAGCTCGTCTAATTTTGTAGCGCCCTTGTCGCCTTCCCCCCTTTGCCTTACAGACACTGTTTTTACTTCAACCTCTTTGTCGCCCACAATTAAAAGATAGGGTATTTTTTGCATTTCTGCTTCTCTAATTTTTTTACCCAAGGTTTCATTTTCTGATTTTAATTCCGCGCGGATATTATTTTCTTCCAGTTCTTTTTTAATTTCGTTGCCGTAGTTGATATGTTTTTTTGAAATTGGAATTACGGCAACCTGAATAGGGGACAGCCACAAAGGAAAAGCCCCGGCATATTTTTCAATCAAGAAAGCCATTATTCTTTCTACGCATCCGATTGACGAACGGTGAATAACAACAGCTTCTTTTTCTTTGCTGTCTCTGTCTATATAGGTTAAATTAAATCTTTTCGGCCCAACGAAATCATACTGAACCGTGAAGGCGGTGTTTTCTTTTCCTAAAATGTCCTTCATTTGTATATCAATTTTTGGTCCGTAAAAGGCCGCTTCATTTTTTGCTTCAAAAAAGGGCGCGCTTCTTTCTTTTAAAACTTTCCTCAAAACGTTTTCGGCAAAGGTCCATGTTTTGTCGTCTTTGTAATATTTTTTTGTATCTTTTCTGTCGCCCAAAGAAAGCCGATATCTATAATCAACGCTTGGTTTTAATCCGAAAATTTTTGCCATGTGTTCTATTAGGTCCAAAACATTGTTCATTTCATTTTCAACGCCCTCTGGCTGCACCATTATGTGCGCGTCGGCTAGGCAAAAACTTCTAACTCTCACTAATCCCGTCAGTTCGCCAGATTTTTCATAGCGGAATTGTTTTGCAATCTCTGCAATCCTATAGGGCAGATCCCTGTATGAGCGCGGCTTGGTTAAATAAAGTTGGTAGTGGTGAGGGCAGGTCATTGGGCGCAAAATTAATTCTTCTTCGTCAATTTTCATAACAGGATACATTGTGTCTTTATAATAAGGATAGTGGCCGGATTTTTTGTACAAATCAATTTTTGCCAAGTCTGGAGTAATAACATGCTTGTATCCGCGTTTAATTTCTTCTTCAACCGCTAATTTTTCAAGTTCCCGCCTGATAGTTGCTCCTTTTTCTGTAAACAATGGCAAGCCCTTGCCAACAATGTCGGAAAAAATAAACAAATCTAATTTTTCGCCAAGAATTCTATGGTCTCTTTTTTCGGCTTCTTCTTGCATTTTTATGTAATCTTGCAGTTCTTTTTCGGTTTCAAATACCAAGCCGTAAATGCGGGTCAGCATTTTATTTTTTTCATTGCCCCTCCAGTAAGCCCCTGCAATTTTTGTTAATTTAAAGGCCTTCGGGTTTATTTCACTTGTATTTTTAATATGGGGCCCCTTGCATAAATCTGTAAAATCTCCGTTTTGATAAATAGAAACGGTTTTGCCGGGAAGTTCTTTGATTAGTTCAAGCTTATACGGCTGGTCTTTGAACAATTTTTTGGCAGCCAGTTTGGCGATATTTTCCTTAATAAATTTTTGGTTTTGCAAAATTAATTTTCGCATATCGTCTTCAATTTTTTGCAAATCCTCAGAAGTGAGTTTCCCCGATGTCAGACGTCGGGGAAACTTAAAGTCAAGGTCGTAGTAAAAGCCGTTTTCAATTGCAGGCCCCATTCCCAATTTTGTTTTAGGATATAAATCTAAAACCGCCTGCGCCATTATATGCGAGAGCGAATGCCGTATTTTTTCAATTTGATTCATAAATCATTGACAAAATTAATTTTTTATTTTATTATTAAAAGAGAATGTTAGGGTTGGTTTTTAACACAAGGGATTTTAACAAAAAGGAGGCAGTGATGAGTATTGTTAAATTGGAAAAGAAAGGGATAGAAATGGTGTTAAAATCAAACTCGAAAACAGACCTTGAAGAAAAATTGGACTTTTATGAGAGCCAGGGATGGCAAATTGTAAAAGTCAAAGTTTTTGGAAAAATGTTTGCGGCGGTTATCCGCAAAAAAGAAGAGAAATAAAAACTTCTTTTTTTCCAAAAACTGCCTTGTGCTGTGTCGCGGATGCAGCACTTTTTTTATATACATTCAGTTTGCGGCCGGCATTATGCCAATTGCCAATCCAATTATTTATTTTACCACCTTTATTTTGTAAATTCACTATTGACACATTTTATTTATATGATAATATATAGATAGCACACAACAGTTTTTTTTCTTGCCGAGCTCGTAGTAAAGCAAGGATAAAACCAAATTATAAGGAGAACAGCGTGGCTAGAACTAAAAAACAAAAACTTCGGTGTAAAAATTGCGGAGATGAAACTATCTTCCCCGCTAACGCTGATTTTGAGCGGAGTAAAAAGGGTTGGTGTGTTTCATGTTATAAGCAATGGTTTAAATATGGCCAAGACGTTGAATCTTATGACCCTGATCATGGGTGGAAGGAGACTCGCAACCTTTATGGCAAAACGTCATATGACAGTAGGGCTTCAGGGAATGAGTAAGACTATTACTCCTTGATATCTCGACATGTCGAAAGACCTATGTCGATTTTTTTTGTGATTTTTAGCTGGCACGATTTTCTACGATCGTAGAAAATCGTGCCAGCTTGTTTTATTAAAATTATAAAATTATTAAATTATAAAAGAGGCTATGCTTCGCGGGGGACGAGGATCTCCTGCACGTCGTCGGCTACCACTTTTAGTTCGTTGTTGCGGTTGTCAATGCGGCCGGCCACAAATACAATTTTGTTTTCCTGCAAGGCCTCGGGATTTCTTTCTAAAAGATTGGGGAATACCACGACCTCGGTTTTGGCGGTAAGGTCTTCTAATTTCATAAAAATCATTGGCTTTCCGGTTTTAGTGATAATTTTTTTAACGCCAGATATTATCCCACCGAGAATAATTTTTCTGTCTACCCAATTATCGTCAATTTTGGAAATGGCAGTGGTTTTTGTTTCAAAAAGTTTTTTATAATCATTTAATGGATGAGAACTAACGTAAAGCCCCAAAAGCTCTTTTTCCCAAGTTAAACGTTCAAAATTGCCCGCCGGCTTGGTTTCTTGGAGTTTTATATCGTTGTTGTTGCTCGTTGCAACCGACGAGAAAAGCCCTATCTGGCCGCTTTGTTTTGATTTTTGGCTTTCTCTGGCTATTTCCAGAAGCTTTTCCAAATTAAATAAAAGTTGATTTCTTTCTGCAAAAGCGTCAAAGGCGCCGGCCTTAATTAAGGCCTCCATTGATTTTTTGTTTAAATCTTTTGACTGCACCCTGTATATAAAGTCGCCGATTGATTTATACTGGCCTGCTTTTTTTCTTTCTTCAACTATTGTATTGGCTATATTTTCACCGACATTTTTAATAGCTAAAAGACCAAATCTAATTTTGTTTTGGCCGGACACAACGGTAAAGTTTTTTAAACTTTCGTTGATGTTCGGAGGCAAAACCTCAACTTCCATTTTTTTGCATTCGTCAATTAAAACAGCAATTCTTTCAACGTCGGCTTTTTCTGAAGTTAAAACAGAGGCCATAAACTCAACGGGGTAGTGGGCTTTTAAATAAGCCGTTTGGTAGGAAACTGTGGCATAGGCGGCGCTGTGGCTTTTATTAAAGCCGTATTCTGCAAAAGGTAAAACCCACTCCCAAAGCTCTTCGGCTATTTTTTTAGCCACACCGTTTTTTATTGCGCCGTTTATAAACTTTTCTTCTTGGGCTTGCAGAAGCTCGGGAATTTTTTTACCCACTGCTTTTCTTAAAACATCAGCTTCTCCCAACGTGAATCCGCAAATTTCTTGGGCAATTTTCATTAATTGTTCCTGAAAAATGCAAATTCCCTGAGTTTCTTTTAAAATTGGTTCAAGTTTTGGATACAGATATTCTATTTTTTTCCCGGTGTGTTTTCTTTCAATATAATCTGGAATAAACTGCATGGGGCCGGGCCTATATAACGCCACCATGGCAACCAAATCTTCAAAAACAGTTGGTTTTAGCTCTTTTAAATATCTTTTAAAGCCGTCTGATTCCATTTGAAAAACAGATGTCGTTAAAGCGTCTTGCAAGAGCTTGTAAGTTTTTGAATCGTTTTCCGGAATTTTGTCTAAATCTATTTTTAATTGGTTATGAAGCACATAAATTCTTGCCAGCGTGTCTTCAATAATTGTAAGATTTTTTAATCCCAGAAAGTCCATTTTTAAAAGCCCCAAATCTTCAATGGCATGCATTTCGTATTGGGTAATAATGTTTCCGTCTTCCTGGGTGGGGCGCTGAAGAGGCACGGAGTCAGTAAGCGGGTCAGCTGAAATCACTACTCCGCAGGCGTGAGTTGAAGCGTGGCGCGCCACTCCCTCAAGTTTTTTTCCTAAATCAATAAGTTTTTTTGCCTGGTCGTCTGTTTTATAAAGGTCTTTAAACTCAGAAACTTTTTCTAAAGTTTCGCTCAAATCCATTCCAAGGGGTATCATTTTTGCCATTTGGTCGCAGTAGCTATAAGTATAAGCCAATGCCCTGCCGACATCTCGCACAACTGCGCGGGCGGCCATTGTTCCAAAGGTGATTATTTGAGCAACATGGTCTTGGCCGTATTTTTGCGCAACATATTTAATAACTTCGTCTCTTCTCCTGTCGGCAAAATCTAAATCAATATCTGGCATAGAAATTCTTTCAGGGTTTAAAAATCTTTCAAAAAGTAAATTATGTTTTAAAGGGTCCACGTTGGTAATGTTTGTCAGGTAAGCCATTAAAGATCCGCCAGCAGACCCGCGGCCAGGTCCTACAACTATTCTGTTTTGTTTTGCCCAGTTGACAAAATCCTGCACAATTAAAAAATAAGAAGTAAATCCTGTTTGTTTAATTACAGAGAGCTCGTAATTTAACCTGTCTGTTGCTTTTTGGTCGGGATTTTCTCCGTATCTGTTTTTTAATCCCAAATAGCAAAGTTCTTTTAAATAGTCGTCGGCGGTTTTATTTCCCGGCACCTGAAAATAGGGGAGCTTTGTTTTTCCAAGCTCAAATTCAAAATTGCACATTTCAACAATTTTTTGAGTATTTTCAATGGCTTCCGGAACATCCTTGCAAAATTCTATCATTTCTTCCGGTTTTTTCATTGAAAAATCTTCTCCCTGCATTGTCAGCCGTTCTGCGTCGTTGGCGTCTGCGCCCGTGTTTATTAACATTAAAATATCTTGGGCCTGCGCGTCTTCGGGTTTTAAATAATGAATGTCATTGGTTGCCACCAGCGGTATGCAGGTTTTTTTAGAAAGTTCAATTAGTCTTTGGTTTGCGATTATTTGCTCTTTTAAATTAGGGTGGGGCTGAATTTCAAGATAAAAATTTCCTTTGCCAAAAATTTTTTCATATTTTTTTGCCAGCTCTTCTGCTTCAGCCACTTGGTTGGACAAAAGAAGCCTGGGAATTCTTCCTTGAATGCAAGCTGAAAGCCCGATTAATCCTTCAGAATGCTGGGCCAAAAGTTCGTCGTCTATTCTTGGCTTATAATAAAAGCCCTCCAAGTGAGCTTTGGTGGAAAGTTTTACTAAATTTTTATACCCCTGTTCGTTTTTTGCCAATAAAATTAAATGGTATCTTTTGTTGTCTATGTTTGGCCTTTTGTCTTGCAGTCTTTCAAAAGCAGTATAGGTTTCTATTCCAATAATAGGTTTTATTCCTTTTAACTTGGCTTTTTTATAAAATTCAACAGCGCCGTATAAAACTCCGTGGTCGGTTAAAGCCACAGATTCCATTCCCAGTTCTTTTACATAATCTAAAAGCTCGTCTATTTTTGGAAGCCCGTCTAAAAGAGAATAATGCGAGTGAACATGCAGATGCGTAAATTTCATTAAAATTAAAACATTTTTATAATACCAATACCATTATTTTACCTTGCCCCAAAATTTTTACAAGCCCCGCAATATATGTTATATTAAAAATAAAGTTCGTTGACAATTAAGTTTCGAGGTTTTTGCACCATAGGAGCAAAGCCATGAATTCTATTTGGACAGGAAGAATTGTTTTATTTTTTATGATTATTTTTATCTTGTTTATCTTATTTTTTTTAGTCGCCTCAGTTACCGCCCAAAACCAACAAGAACAACTCAAAAACTATCAGCAAAAAGAGGAGCAGGCAGTTATTTTTAAAAGCAATTCTCCGCCATATTTTAATTATTTTGCCCCGCCGCGTCAGCATCGTTTTGGACAAAACTATTCTCGTTATTATTATTCTCGCCCCTCTTATCCAAATTACTATCAAAACTATCAATATCAAAGATATTATCCTTATTATAACGCCTATAATGCATTGCCTAGATATTATTTAAGTCCTTACGGACCAGTCTTTTATTAAAAACAAAGCCAAAAACATGCGATCTCTAAGAGGTCGCTTTTTTATGTCCTATCTATTATTTTATAATTATTAGTTATGTCCCACTATGTCCTATCGTGTTAAGTTTATATTTATGATAAAATTTAATTATGAGGTATCCAAACTTTAACGAAGAAAAAAAATTGTGGAAAAAAGGATATAGGTTTGTAATAGGATTAGACGAGGCGGGAAGAGGACCGCTTGCCGGACCAGTTGTTGCGGCCGCGGTTATAATAAATTCAAAAATTAAAAGTCAAAAATTAGAACTTTTAAATTTTGGCGTGAAAGATTCAAAAATGCTATCGCCAAAACAAAGAGAGAAAATTTACAACGCTCTGGTCAAACACCCTGATATTGAATGGGGGATAGGCATAGTTTCTGAAAAAGTCATAGACAAAATCAATATTCTTGAAGCGACAAAATTGGCAATGGAAAAAGCCATAGACGACTTAATTAAAAAGAGATCGGCGCAAAAAGTACGCTATCGCGTACTTTTTGATTATTTATTAATTGACGGGAATTTTGGGCTGGATATAAATATTCCGCAAAAATCAATTATAAAGGCAGACCAAAAGGTTTTTTCTTGCGCCTTAGCTTCAATTTTTGCCAAGGTTACAAGAGATAAAATAATGGAAAAATACCATAAAAAGTATCCCCAATACGGCTTTAACAAACACAAAGGATATGGCACAGAACATCATTTTAAAATGCTTAAAAAATACGGACCCTGTAAAATACACAGAAAAACATTTTACCCTATTAAAGATTATTTTTAAAGTTAAGCTAATTTTTATTATGCGACAATTTAGTGCCACCGACCCATCGGTGGTACTATTTTATTATGCGACAAGTTAAATGAAGTTAAACGAGAAAGTTATTCACTATTTTTGATTTGTTTTTATAAAATAAATAAGGTAAAATTAAAAGAATATTCAAATAATATAATTGAGGTCGCTTATATATACCTTGAATTACGAAATGACCTTCAATTCTTTATATTTTAGTTTTGGCTGCAAATTTGCTATAACTCGTCGGCGTATCCTGCGGATATGCCTCCTCGTTCTATCAAATTTTCGCTTCAAAACCAAAATAAAATAATTCGGAAGGCATTTCGTAACTCAAGGTATATCAGACCCGTTGTTTAATTACAACGAAATAATATTAATATAAAAATAATACAAAATAAAAAAAATATGAATACAGAAAAAATAATCGTTATAATTTTAATTATATTTTTTGGAATAGTTCTCTTGGCAGTTGGATATACGTTGGGAAAAGGGCTTTCGTTTGCAAATCAAAAAATTGTTTTGAACACAGGAGGCCAGCAGCAAATTGTAAAAACAATAGGGGTTGTTAGTTCAAAAATAGTCAAAACAATTATTGCTTCGGGCAAAGTAAGCAGTATACTTGGCAAAACAATAACTATAACCAGCGAAGAAGAAAGTATGAATATTGATATAAAAGAAGAAACTAAAATTTCTTCTATATCGTTAGTCCCCGCTGTTAAGGGTGGAGTTTCTACGACAAAACAAACGCCCGCAAAATTTTCCGATATTAAAACAGGAGACCAATTAAGCGTTGTTATAAAAGTATTGCCACAAGGCAAAATTGAAGCTGTTTCAATAACAATTTTTCCGACCATTAATAAACCATAGAGGTTAAATATTTTAATATAAAAAAATGAAAGAAAATAATTTTGCGTATAACGAAAAATGTTCGATTTTACTTAAAAGAACCAATACTCCCATAACTTATTTAACGGATGTTAGAGGAAAAATTGAGTATTCAAAAAGAAAAAACCCCCGATGCGGACGGAACCGCATAGGGGTCTTTTTCGTATGTATTAACTATAATATTAGCAAATATATAATCCTTGTCAAGAGGCCGCGGTAATTATCAAATTTTTTAATCAATGAAAAAGACAATAATCATTTTATCAACCATAGCGCTTTTTTTCTTATTAAGCGCCGGTTTTGTTGTTGCCAGTATTTGCCCCCTTGATTTAGACCCCCCTCCCCCTAATGAGACTTATCCTATGGGTTTTATATGTCAGTGGGAATTGTTTACCGCTTGCTGGATTATAGATGATGGAAACTTGAAAGATCTTTGGGATCTTTGGACATATTGGTGCCGTCCTAACTATGATGGTAGTAGTTGGTTTGCACAAAATTTTTGTAGAGAACTTAATTCTCTTTGTGAAAGTTTGCCAGAAGGCATTACGCAAGAGTTTAGATGCGAAGGAAATACCCTAGAAAGAAAATACATTGGACATTTTTGTGGCAACAATCCTCCTAATCCCAATGATGAATGTTTTGAATTTCCTATTTGGAAAGTTGAAGCAGATTGCGGGTTGCAATGTGTTGATACCGGAAATAGACAATGCGCCGGATTAGATTACCAGCGAGAAATGCGGTGTGGTTTTTGCGACTCAAGTATAAATTCTTGTAATCCCAATGGTCCAACCTATTGGGAAACTATGACTCCGTGCGGGGCGCTTTGTGATACTGTGCCACCTCCTGCGCCTCCGTATCACAGCGCTTGTTCATATACTAAAACTGGTGAATGTGATTTTCAAACAGGGACGCTCACTTATACAGAAATAACAGATTGTTCGGCTGGCACCGATTGCACGGTGACGCCCACTGTACGATGTTGCACCACTTGCAATACGGCATTTGGCGGATGCTGGGCAGTAACCAATGTTGAAGAAGCGACCTCAGAATGTAATGGTCCGGGAGAACAAGAAGAAGAAGAAGAAGAAGAAGAGGAAGAAGAGGAAGAAGAGGAAGAAGAGGAAGAAGAGG
>ERZ1292629.766-Hain-H43-01um-R1-766-length-35092-cov-6_pt1 | contig 35092 bp, 28 predicted proteins | sample MGYA00564399_ERZ1292629 | MGnify/ENA primary metagenome ERZ1292629 (study PRJEB36523, sample SAMEA6512636) | groundwater metagenome | collected 2019-01-08 | study: AquaDiva: Metagenomics assemblies of 32 groundwater samples
CCGACCCCGACAGCACTGCGCCTATGCGCTACTGTCGGGGTTTTGTTTTTTATTGACAACTGTGGCTAAAGGTTAGCATAATATTGACCAAGGAGGAAACAGTGTTCCGACGACTGACGTGGACTATCGCCTTCGTACTCGCACTTGCAGGCTGTGGTGGCAGTCCGACTGCTGTACCAATGCCTTCGCCAACGCCTACACGGCCGTTCGCCTGTCGACCACCCACACAGACGATCCCACTTAACTGGGATGCGTACCTGGTAGCGACGTATCAGGACCAAAACCCGGACCCCAATCTCGTTGCCGTTCTTGATCCGATCTGGGATGTCAGTGATGGCGGCGGACGGGGCGAACGCATCTACGACGATCAGCCCTGGTTAATCGTCGTCCGCTATTTCCGCACCGGCACCTTTACTGTTCGGCTTACCCGGCAGGGTGATCCAACGCAGGTTCACAACTGTACCGTCGTAGTCACCGCCCCGTTTTAAATCCCGTGATTCTTCAGTCTCGAATCACGGGATTTTCGTTGCCCTATTTCTGCTCCTTGTGTGGATCCTGTTCCACCGTCTGCTCTGGTGGTTTTTGTTGACTCTCTTGCTGGGCCTTATACAGCGCCTCTCCAATCTTTTGTGCCGCGGCAGACAGTTCCTCGGTGGCTTTCTTTATTTCCGCTGCGTCCTGCGAATCCTTGAGTTTCTTAAGTGCTTCTAATTTTCCCTCGACTTCTTTTTGTAATTCAGCAGAAATTTTTGCTTGCCCTGAGCCCGTCGAAGGGTCGCCTGCTTCCTTGAGTGATTTCTCCGTCAGATACACCAGTGACTCTGCGGTATTGCGCGCATCGACAAGTTCTTTCTTTTTCTCGTCTTCTGCCGCAAACTTTTCCGCGTCCGCCATCATGCGCTTTTTTTCGTCTTCCGTAAGACCAGACGATCCTTCAATATGAATTGATTGCTCTTTGCTGGTTGCCTTGTCTCTTGCTTTGACGTTGAGAATACCGTTGGCATCAATGTCGAAGGTTACTTCAACCTGCGGGACGCCGCGCGGGGCCGGTGGTATTCCATCAAGAATAAACCGTCCAAGTGTTTTATTATCAGGCGCCATCGCTCGTTCACCTTGCAACACGTGAATCTCCACCGATGGCTGGTTATCGGCCGCCGTAGAGAAGGTCTGTGTCTTTGAGACGGGAACGGTCGTGTTCTTTTCAATCATTTTTGTCATAACTTGGCCGAGCGTCTCAATGCCAAGCGACAGCGGTGTAACATCGAGCAGGAGCACGTCTTTGACATCGCCTTGTATGATGCCGCCCTGAATTGCCGCACCTACGGCGACTACTTCGTCGGGGTTGATGTCTTTGTGCGGTTCTTTGCCAAATAACTTTTTAACCGCTTCGACAATCGCAGGCATGCGCGTCTGTCCGCCCACTAAAATTACTTCGTGGATATCGCTCATTTTCAACCCCGATTCTTCAACGGTCTTTTTGGTTAACTCAATCGAGCGGCTGATGAGGTCATGGCACAGCTCTTCCAATTTTGCCCGTGTAAACGTCAGTGTGAAGTGCTTCGGACCGGAAGCATCGGCCGTCAGGAATGGAATATTGATTTCTGTCTGTGCTGTGCTCGAGAGCTCGTGTTTTGCTTTTTCTGCCGCATCTTTCAGGCGTTGGAGCGCGAGTTGGTCTTTGGCGATGTCGATACCGCTTTCCTTGCGAAATTCACCCGCGAGGTGGTGGATGACAAGCTGATCAATGTCATCGCCGCCTAAATGCGTATCGCCGCCGGTTGCTTTTACTTCAATCGTATCTTCTGATACTTCAAGTACCGATACGTCAAATGTTCCGCCGCCAAAGTCATAGACGACGATTTTCTCATCCTTCTTTTTGTTGAATCCGTATGCAAGTGCGGCCGCAGTCGGTTCATTAATCACACGCTTTACCGTAAGACCGGCAATTTCACCAGCGTCTTTGGTCGCTTTACGCTGTGAATCATCAAAGTATGCCGGAACGGTAATAATGGCTTCGGTAATTTTCTCGCCGAGTTTGTCCTCGGCGTCTGCCTTGAGTTTCTGTAACACCATCGCTGAGATTTCAGCCGGCTTTTTCCACTCATTGCCGAGTTTTACCTCAACATCATCGTGAGCTCCCTTGCGAATCTCGTACGGCAACAGGGCCTTGTCTTTCTGCACTTCCGCATCTAAATACCGGCGGCCGATCAAACGTTTAACCGAAAAAATCGTGTTTGCCGGATTGGTCACCGCCTGACGCTTGGCCGTCACGCCAACATAACGCTCACCGTTCTTGCCGACTGCCACCACAGACGGAGTTGTCCGCATGCCTTCCTTATTCTCCAATACCCTCGGCTGACCATGTTCCACCACTGCCATCGCTGAATTGGTTGTCCCTAAATCGATTCCTAATATTTTGCTCATAATGCTTTGATTAAATTAGCTAAGTAGTTAACTGGCCGACAAATTCCCATATTGGCTGGCACTTTTATAAGTGGCCCATTTGGAATTTGTGTGTTGTTGTCAATTCTTCCGCTTGCAATCCCGATTACCTTACCCGTTTTCTTAGAAAATACTGGAGAACCACTTGCGCCTGCATTGATGTGAGTATCGACAAAAAACACTTCTGGGGTGCCATCTAACGCTCGTTTTTTAATAGCGCTCACAATGCACTGGTCGGCTGTTCGCGTAACTCCTAGTCCCATAATCATAAGCTCCGTAGCAAGTGGGTGGCCCAAAATAAGTACCTCTTCCCCCTCTTGTACTGCCTGCGTATCCCCCAATGCTACGACTCCAGGAGATTTTTCATCAATTTTAAAAACAGCTATATCTTTCTCTTCGTCAAGTTTAACTAATTGCAGATCTTTCCGAACATAGTGTTCTATACCCTTCTCATCCGTTCTACTGTAGTAATTTATTGCGAGATGTTTTTTTTCTGCATCGGGAACCTGCTTATAAACATGGGCGTTAGTCGCGAATAAGCCATCTTTATTTATGAAGAATCCAGTGCCTCGAATCCCTCGCTTTATTTGAGTAGGATTGTTTGGGGTAGGATCAGGAATCGCGACATCAATATAGCCGATTGCCCGGCGATTGCTTTCGATTATATGACTATTATCGAAACCTCTTTTGAAAATGTTATACATAGTTTTTCTTTTTTAGATTCTCGATACGCTCTATAACATAGCGTGCTTTACCGATAGCCCATTGCTGACCAGATGAATTATATTTCTCTTCATCTCCGCTATCCATCAAATACCAAACCTTTGCGCCACAAAGTATTCCGTTAACGATTTCGTCATGATCTGCAGCGAGAAAGGGTATGTCTAAAGAGCTTGCTGCAATTGCAGGAAGAAGATCGTATCGACTACCTGCATAACACAATGAGTTAGATGAGAAATCGACCGTCACAGTTGGAAACTTTTGAATAATCGCCAGCCTATCAACTGAAAGATGGCCCCCACTTAAGGCATTGGTCATTTCTTGGACCTTGACTTCTTCCACCAAGATAACGCTCTGGTTCGTGATAAAGGTTTGAAATAGTGTACCCGGGGCCTTCTTAATGAAAGCAGTTCCTGCGGCAAAGCTCATGGAGGAATTCCAGTCGCATTCATCTAACGTCTTGACTTTGTGAAGGACTTCACGTTCGTTTGAACCCTTTTCCATACAGAGTATTTTTGTCATAGTATTATACCGATTAATTAACTTTTACTCGCGCAGGGCGGATGACTTTCCCGCTCATCTCGTATCCTGCGCGGACTTCCTCTACTACGGTACTGCCCCGTCCATCTACTGCTTCGTACTTATGCGGATCAAACTGCTGTTCGGTGGTTACCATACGCTCAATCCCATGTTTTTTCAGAAGTGTCTGCCATTGCTTAAGTATCTGCCGAGCTCCTTCTAGCCAATCCTGTTTTGTGTCGGGAGGGGCGTGCTTCAACACCATCTCCAAGTTATCGATGATATCCGCCACCTCTAGTATCATCCGCTCGTTGGTAAAAGCGACGACTTCCGCCACGCGCTTTTTTTCATCCTTGCGGTAATTTTCAAAATCAGCCTGCGCCCGCTTCCAGTTATTCAGATGCTCTTCGGCTTTACTCTGCGAAAGTTCTAGTTCAGTTTTTTGCGGTTCTTGTTTCATGTTTTTACCCATTATTCCGATGCCTTATCGAGCGCTTCCGAGGCATAGCGCGCCAATCCGATATTTTTGCGGTAATCCATGCGCGTAGGACCAATAATCGTAAGAGTACCGATATTGCCGTGCGGCAAACGATGGCGAACGACAATGACCGTTTCATCCTGAATGTTCCTCAAGGGGTTTTCCCGCCCAATGAGAATGTTGAAGTTTTCCATCGCTGAATTCTCATGAAAGAACTCCCGTTCCATCCGTTCAAACATGTTGTCAAAGTGATCAAAGAAATCAGCCAATTGAAACATGCGATTGAACTCCCTGAATTCGGGAAACTCCATCAAGCTTGAGAGGCCGGTCTTATAAAAGTCATTGCTTCGCTCAACGTTTGCAATAACCAAACTTTCGGAAAGTTCTTGTAATGCCTGGGCTGCGTTGCGACTTAAACCGCGAGGGTCATCGCCGGCGTCAGAAATTGCCTCGTCGATTTTCCGCTTCGCTCTGGGATCGACGTCATAGTGTCCGGTATTGACCAATCGATTTACAAACCAGCGATATCCCTTATCGGTGGGAATGCGCCCGGCGGACGTATGGGGCTGATAGATTAATCCTGCCTCTTCAAGCGCCTGCATTTCGTTGCGAACGGTGGCAGAACTGGCATCAAAAATCGCTTTGCGCGATACTACGGCCGATCCGACTGGCTCTGCGGTTTTTACATACTCACGGACTATGAAATCTAGGAGTTGTTCTTGCCGGTTACTCAACATAACTCCCATTCTAGCAATTAGCACTCTCATGTCAAGAGTGCTAATTTACTGTAGCCCTCGTCCCCATCTACTTGCTCCGTGTCATTGGTCCCAGACAGGCCGTGTCGTCCCGTTGCTACGGGACGCACTATAACTCGTTCGCCGTGGGCGAACTCCGTGAATGCCTGCGTAGGGAACAATGACACTACGCTTATTACCGATGTGCGTCAGCCTGCCTGCCGCAGGCAGGCGCAGTGGACCATATCTTTTTGAGAGGGTTATCGGACCCGCCTTGGGCGGGGAGATACAGACATCCCGACAGTAGGAGGGAATGTCGTATTCGAAAAAAGGTATGGCCACGGAGCGGTCCAAGGGCGTTGGTTTTATGCTACAATACGTGCATGATGAACGGGCTCAAGAAACTCTGGAAAACACTTGGTTCTGGGTTAGTGGCAGGTGGCTCTGATAACGATGCGTCTGCCATTCTCACCTACTCCATTTCTGGAGCTCGCTTTGGATTTTCCCAGTTGTGGTCGGTGGTATTTATTCTTCCTGTTATGGTTGCCGTCCAGGAGATGAGTGCGCGTATCGGCGCGCTGTCGGGTTGCGGTCTTGCCGGCAATATGAAACGCCACTATCCCCTCTGGCTCTTAGCATTTGTCGCGGTCATTATTGTGGGGGTTAATATCTTTAATCTCGGGGCAAATATCTACGGTATGGCAGGTGCACTTAATTTGCTTTTACCAATCCGGGTTGAAATCCTTGCGGTCATCGTTTCGGTTATGGTGCTTCTTATGACGGTGCTCCTGAAATATCACCATCTGGTACGCGTCTTTAAATGGGTGGCACTTTCGCTCGGCGTCTATATGTTGGCCTTTTTTGCCGTAGACGCGCCGTGGCGAGACATCCTCCGGCACGCATTTATTCCTTCTGTTTCGCTGAATAAAGAGTTTCTTCTTGTGCTGTTTGCGGTTGTCGGCACGACACTTTCCCCTTACTTGTATTTCTGGCAGGCAAGCGAAGAAGCGGACGAAATCCGGCAAGGCAATCCGCGTATCCAAGTATGCCGGTTCCGCACCGTCCCGCCCAAAAAATTGGGTGCGATTGAATTTGATACGGCATTTGGAATGATCTTCTCCAACGTCATTTCATTTTTTGTCATTGCCCTGACGGGCGCTACCCTATTTTCCGCAGGCGGCAGTGGTATCGAGACACTTCGCGACGCCGCTGATGCGCTTCGGCCATTTTTGGGCGATTATGCCTACCTTTTATTCACCGCCGGCATTGTCGGGTCCGGTATATTGGCAATTCCCGTGCTTGCGGGTTCGGCAGCATATGTTCTGGCAGAGGTGTTCAACTGGCGCGGTAGTTTGGATCACCAATTCGGTGAAGCGCGAGAATTTTATGTGGTGCTCATTCTTGCCACCGCCGCAGGGTTGACGATTCCCTTTCTTGGCATTGACCCGGTACGCGCGCTTTTCTACACTGCAGTGTTAAACGGGTTTGTCGCCCCTTTGCTTATCTTATTTATCATCAACATGGCCAACAACCCCAAAATTGTCGGGTCACTGGTATCTAGGCCCATAGTCAATGCCCTAGCGTATCTGGGATTTTTTATCATGACCGCAGGCGCCCTATTTGTTCTCATCGCCTAGAACATGCTGAAATTCTACAATACACTGACGAAAAATATCGAAGAGTTTAAACCGCGTGGTCAGCGAGTAAATATGTTTGTTTGCGGTCCAACAGTGTACGACTATGTCCACATTGGCAATGCCAGAACATTTGTCGCATTCGATGCCATTGCAAAATACCTGCAGTATCGAGGGTACGAAATGTTGTATCTCCAGAATATTACCGATATCGATGACCGGATTATTGATCGCGCACAACAACTTAAGACCGAGCCCTCGGCTGTTGCTACAAAATATGAAGAGGAATTCATGACCGATATGAAGGCGCTCAACGTGACTGCGGTTGATGTGTATGCCCGTGCAACCGATCACATCGAAGCAATCATCAAGCAGATTCAAGTGCTCATGGATAAAGAATTCGCGTATGAGATACGCGACGGTATTTACTTTGACCTTTCGAAATTCCGCGACTACGGTAAACTTTCCGGTCGCACTACCCTCCAGGCCGATGACGCCGTTTCGCGCATAGACGAAAACCCGGAAAAAAGAAATCGCGGTGATTTCTGTCTCTGGAAACGGTCAAAAGATGGTGAGCCGCGGTGGTCAGCCCCGTGGTTTGACGGTCGCCCCGGTTGGCATATCGAAGATACTGCTATTACAGAAACATTCTTCGGGCCGCAGTACGACGTGCATGGAGGCGGAAGAGATCTCATTTTTCCCCACCACGAAGCCGAAATCGCCCAGCAGGAAGCCGCTTCGGGCAAAGTCCCCTTTGTGCGCTATTGGATGCATGTTGGTTTTTTGGAGATGAAGGCGACAAAAATGTCTAAATCGCTTGGTAACTTTTCCACCGCGCGCAACGTGCTGAAAGAGTATCCACGCGAGGCAATCCGTTTGTATTTATTGAGCGCACACTATCGTTCGCCTCTTGATTTTTCTGACACTGCCCTAAAACAGGCGGAGGCCGGTATGATGCGCATCGGAGAATTTCTTCAGAGAATTAACTTCCTGGAATCAAAAGGGATGCTCGCTCTGGAAATGGATCCTGGTTTCAGTATTCAGATCGAACAGATGAAATCTGCAATTGAAGAAGCGCTCGACAATGACTTTGACACCCCGAAAGCGATCGGGATTCTCTTTGATCTCATCCGCGTTGGCAACCAGCATTTGGACGCAGAAACCCTGGGTGTTGGCGGAGGCAAAAAGATGCTCGATGCACTTGCTCTCTTTGACTCCGTGCTCGGCATCGTACCGCATGTCAGCGTTGAACTGCCACCACACGTGAAAAAGCTCGTTACCGAGCGCCAACATGCAAAAGATGAGAAGAATTACCCTCTTGCCGACCAACTGCGCCAAAAGATTGTTAATCTCGGTTACCAAATCGACGATACCCCCTACGGTCCGCTGGTGAAGAAAGTACGGTAGCCACATCTAATCCACCCGCTCTCCACTTTTCCTCTTGTCACAGCGTAGCTGCCTGGCATAATGCCAAGCGTGGCCGACTTCAATAACGGACAACTTCCCCCGCAGAATATCGACGCGGAAAAGTCACTGTTGGGCGCACTGTTGATTGATAAAGAAGCCATCAATAAAGTGGTGGATTTTTTGCGTCCGCAGGATTTTTACAATCGTAACCACCAACTTATCTATGAGGCGATTGCTGCGCTTTTCGACAGCCTCTAGAACATCGATCTCTTAAGTTTATCCAATAAACTGACCGATATGGGGCAACTGGATGCCGTCGGCGGGGTTGGATATTTAACCTCCCTTGCCAACTCCGTGCCAACCTCTGCCCATGTGGCAACCTATGGACACATTGTTCAGCGTAAGAAAACCCTTCGCGATCTCATTGATACCGCCCACCATATTATCGGCCTCGGCCATAAAGAAGATGACGACTTAGAAAACATCCTTGACGAAGCCGAACAAAAACTTTTCAGTGTTTCCCAGCAAAACATCAGTAAAGCATTTGCGCCTCTTCACGCGGGCCTCAATGAGGCCATGGATCGCATCAGCAATCAGGACAGCGGTATCTTGCGAGGATATGCGACCCGTCACCGACGCTTGGATGATATGTTGGGCGGCTTACAGAAATCAGATCTTGTCATTGTCGCCGCGCGGCCCTCGGTCGGGAAAACGTCATTTGCGGTTGATCTCGCCCTCCGTGTTGCCGAACAGGGCGTTTCGGTGGGTATTTTTAGTTTAGAAATGTCGATGGATCAAGTTATCGACCGCTTTATCGCGGTGAAATCGGGCACTAGTTTATGGAAATTACGGACGGGACGCCTCTCACACGAGGGTGAGTACAACGATTTCCTGCGCATCACCAATGCGATCAGCGAACTCAAATCATTGCCGCTGTTTGTGGATGACGCCTCCTCGGTTAACGTACTCCAGATGCGTGCGATGGCACGCCGACTGCAGGCCGAGCATGGATTGGGCCTCCTCGTTGTTGACTACCTCCAACTCATGGGGGCACGGAAGAACTATGATAGTGCGGTACAACAGGTCACGGAAATCTCCCGCGGACTCAAGGGTCTTGCGAAAGAGCTTAATATCCCTGTCATTGCCGTCTCGCAACTATCACGCGCCGTGGAAAGCCGCGATGGCCACCGCCCGAAGCTCTCCGACCTCCGTGATTCCGGCTCCATTGAGCAAGATGCGGACATCGTCATGTTCATCCATCGTGAAGATAAAATTAATTTTGCCAAGGCACAGGAGGATGGTAAACTCAACATAGCTCAACTCGTCATTGCAAAGCACCGCAACGGGCCGACGGGTGAGATTGATTTCCACATTGATCCCGATAGTTTACGGTTTCTTGAGGTAGAGTATGCAAGAGAACAAAAACAAGCAGAACCGCAGGATATTTCGTTTTAGTTCTTCCTTCGCAATCTTTATGCCAGACAGGCCGTGTCAGCGTGTCCAGCGACACGCTGCACTATTACTCGGCTCGTGTCCTGTTAGAAACAGGAACCGTGCCACTCGCCTCCGTGAATACCTGCGTAGGTATGAAGATTGCTTCGCATAATTCACATAATCTAAGAAGCTATGAATCCGAGATTTAAACAACTAGTCAAATTATTTCAGAAACTTCCCGGCGTGGGACCACGGCAGGGAGCGCGTTTTGTGTTGTCGCTGTTGGATCGAGATGACTCTGAACTGAAAGAGCTTGGCACTGCCATTGTTGACTTAAAAAAATCCATCCATTTTTGCCGCGAATGCTTCAACGTTGCAGACGACCACCTGTGCACCGTGTGCAGCGATGCACGCCGCAACCACGCCACGCTTATGGTTATGGAGAAAGTGACAGACCTGGATTCGATGGAAAAAACTGGTCTCTATAAAGGCCTCTACCACGTGTTGGGCGGAACGATCAATCCGGTTAATGGTGTGGGCCCGGATAAACTGCGGTTGAAAGAGTTATCCTCGCGTGTCGCTTCGCTTCAAAAGAAGAATGGTCCCCTTGAACTCGTACTGGCAACCAACCCCACCACCGAGGGAGAGACAACTGCGCTCTACATCAGAGAATTATTTAAAAAGAGTAAAACGGTGACCATCACCCGCCTGGCGCGTGGTCTTTCATCTGGTTCGAATCTGGAATACACCGACGAAACGACGCTGAAAAATGCTCTAGAATATCGTAAGTAATACATTCGCTTTGCACGTTCAGCCTTCTGCCTTCAGTATTTCCTCGTCTTCACTCGTCAACTAGCTCAGTATTTCGTCGCCGGAGTTTATACTGAAGAATTGAAGTGCTCCTCAAAAACAAGAGGGCTATACCTCGTAAGATATAGCCCTCCTACAGCGCCAAGAACCGCCTGACGTTCTCGAGCGCCGTTTGCCAAGGACTCTTTCTTCTCTTTCCAAAGTAGTCCCGCCTGGGTATTTCCACGGTATGGCCGACCAGGCAGGAGAGAATGTAAATCTCTTCTTTCAGCTTTGGCTGGTCGTCGTCCACAAAGAGCACTCTTACCTCGCCCAACTGCGCACAGTACGGACAAACCATCCTACTAACCTCCGTGACTAACTATGCCATAAATAATCTAGAAAGCAAAAACCTCGCTAGAGCGAGATTTTTGTGATGCGGATTTCGGTATACGGCTGGCGATGACCTTTCTTTTTCCGCTGGCGAGTTTTGCTTTTATATCGAAACACCATTTTCTTTTCGCCTTTGCCGTTTGAGAGCACTTTTGCGGTTACTACCGCGCCTGGCACTGTGGGAGTTCCCACGGTTGCGTCCTTGCCGTCAGAGGTTAGCAAAACATTATCAAAGGTAACTTCTTCACCAGTTGACTCCAGTTTCTCTATGCGCAAAACGTCTCCCTCGGAGACCTTGTACTGCTTCCCGCCAGTTTTAACTATGGCAAAGTTCATATGTTTATAGCTTAAATAGCATAACAAAATGGCTGTTTTTCGTCAATTTTGAGATATTGACATATCTAATACAATCTGCTATAATTATAACTACAAGCTGGCATAGGGCCAGTTTTGCTCTTAGAAAATGGAGGGATACCAATGAGCATCGCTCAAGCTGCTGTTCCGGCTGCTGTGCAGCCGATCCCCCTGCAGCGTATCTGTACCGATACGGACGCGCTCAAGGCGTGCCCGGGTCGTTTCGGAATGTGCCGGTGGAGCTTCAGGACTGCGTCGGGTTTCGTGCCTGACTTGGCCACGCTCTACGAGCAGGTGCGCGGATCCACAGTGGATACCGAGTACCCGCTCACCAAGAGTGAGGTGCTCTCGATGGAGCTGTGCAAGTCGTGTTCGCACGAGCACCGGTTCTTGAAGTACGGGATGCAGACCTTCCCGACTTCGGTCACGCTCAAGCTGATGGAGAGCTGGGCGGAAAACAACGCCCAGGGCAAGGAGTTCGAGCAGCAACGACGGCGCCAGCAGGAGGAAGCCGTGCAGAGAAGGATCGTCAACACTGCGTGGCGGCGCACGGACGACAAGGGGTTCGTGAACGAGACCCTCGCCACAGCGCCCCATCGTCGTGAAGGCCCGCACCCCAAGTACCGCGACCACACCCTGGAACGCCAGCACTTCCTGCTCCGCAAGGAGTGCGAGGACACCCCGGTCGCGCCGTCCAAGTCCCGCAAGCGCAAGAAGGCCAAGGGCGGGGACCAGAAGAACCAGCGCGGCAAGCGCCACTAGTCCCCACGAGGAAAGCCGACTGACCGTTACCACAAGCCGCACACACCCGTGCGGCTTTTCTCTTGGAGAAAAAGCTGTTATACTAGCCAATCGAATGGCCCTGTCGTCTAGCCCGGTCTAGGACACTGGATTCTCATTCCAGTAACACGGGTTCAAATCCCGTCGGGGCTGCCAAGACCCGAAGCTTACAACTGCTTGTGAGCGTTAGGGATTTGAAAGCCGGAGCGATGTGATTCGACTAGTTGAGGAGAATCACCGCGAGGCCAGGGCACTTGAACCCGAGCTGGCGGAAGACAGTGAGAGGTGAAAGCAAATCCTGTCGTGATTGCCATAAGAGATGTGTTCGTAATATGAACGAAGATACAAACAAGAGAATGGAAAAATCTCCTACAGCCAGGGAGGGGCTGGTCAGCTATTTAAAATCGCTTTCAATGGATAACTCATTGGACAGAGAGGTTGTTGAACTACTTAGCAAAGCGGTAGTAGAGAAAACGGATGGCCCAATTATCGCAACGCAAGTGATAGAGCTTATTAGCGCGAGGTATGCTCAAACTAAAAAAGATAAAACTAAAGGGATTTAGAGGGATCCTGGCCGAGAAGGAGTTAGATCTGACAGATCAGGCGGGTGCGCCCACTTCGTTTTCGTTGTACGGAACCAATAGCACGGGTAAGACTTCATTCGTCGACGCATTAGAGTGGCTCTTATCGAGTGACAGTAAAATTAATTGGCTGCAGCGCGAAGATGCAAAGGCCAAAGCGTATCCGCATCAGAATGCGACAGCGGGGCAAAGTTTTGTCGAGCTTACGTTTTCAGACTCCGAGGGAAGAACCACAACGCTGCGTAAAACGTTCGACGAAGCGCATCCGAACTCGCCTGTACTTTCATCGGAGGATGATTTTAATCACCTATACTCGACCTTCGTCATCAAGCCGTACCTCCGCTACATGGAGGTCATCGATTTTGTATACAACCAGACTGGTTCGAATAAGTACCGTTTGTTGGCCGACTGGATGGGCTTTGAAGAGGAGCTGGAATTCCAAGAGAAAATCGTTCTGAAGGTTTTGCCTGGTATCACTAAAGCAGGAGAGCTCCTTGATATTAAGGCTCTACAGCTCAATACTGCAATAAATGCGGTTATATCTGGTATACAAGCACCGCCAAATACCCTGTCGGCCAGTGAGAGCGATGTAGTGGCTTTCGTCAACAAAGTTCTGGCGGCCAATGCACAGCAGGCCGTTTTTGCGGCCAATGAAGTTGAGGATGCCGCAGATAAGATTAGTGTTGGTAGTGTCACATCGGAAACGACCAAGAAGCTAGTCGCTCTTTCTAATACAAAGACTGGTCTAGAGCTTGTCACCTTCAACCCGACTATCGGAGAGCACTGGAGGGCGTTTGCAGCGGACACAGTCACCTTCCTTAAAGAAAAAGATGTTATATCAAAACTTAACTCCATCTCATTGTATGAGAGGGCCGCGCAGGTTGTTGGAGTGGGTGATGGTGATGCTTGTCCATGCCCTGTTTGTGGGACGAGTTGGGAGCGCACAAAGCTTGGCGAGCATATCAGAAGTGAGCTAGCCACCCTCTCCGAGCTTCGAGAACGCAAGAAAAAACTCGAAGGTCATCTTGATGGCTTGCTGGCTGAGATAAGACAGGAGTTGACAAATTTACAGCTCGTAAAAGATTCCCACTACAAGAGCGCAAAGACCCTGGTGATGGGGGCGACTGAAGATAAGCTGGTTACGTACCTTAAGCTAATGGGCGATGCGCAGACCGCTGGATTGAAGGGACTTGGGATGGTTGGTGGGATAGATATTCCAGCAGACACCTACAGAGAGCTGACCACAGAGAGAGACGCTCTTATTGCAAAAATAAAAGATGCAATCCAAGCCATAAGGCCATCCGACGAAGATGCGAGGCGCGCGAAGGACTCCGCCACTCTAAAGGTGCTGGGTACTAATTGGAAATTGCTCGAGGAGGTTACTCGCGAGCGAACGTTCTTTGTAGAGGAGTCGGTGAAGGTGATGACCGTATGCCAGAAGCTCACCGATGCAATACAAGCTGGTGTTACTTCCCGTTTCACCTCTATTTCAAGCGACATTGGAAAGTATTTTGGTATTCTCAGGCCAGACAAGAAGATAACCGATATCGAGATTGTTCTTAAGACTGAGAGCACTGGAAGGGCGGCTGGCAGGTCTGCCGAAATCCAGCTTTCCTACTTCGATGTGCAGGTAAAGCCAGCCTATAAAGTTCTGAGCGAGTCCCTCCTCAACAGTCTTGGACTCGCAATTTATCTCGCTTGCGTAAAACGATTCAACAGCGAGGCCCGCTTCATCGTCTTGGACGACATCATGAACAGTCTTGATATCTCGCATCGCGATACAATCCTGCAGCTCATTAGGACTGAGTTCTCTGATTACCAAATTGTACTACTTACGCACGACGGCTACTGGTTCGACAGGGTGCATCGCGAGTTTCCTTCCTGGAACTTTAAGAAAATTCTTAGTTGGTCGTATGCGGGAGGACCACTCATCGATATAGCGCCTGAGACCCTTGCCGAGGTCCAGACGATATTGGGAGACGAAACCCAGGCGGTTGACGCTGCTAGAAAGCTTACGCTCTACGTTGAGGGGCGGCTTTCAGAATTGTGCGAAAGCATAGAAGCAAAAGTCCGGTTTAATTACTCAGGCAAGAAGCCGCCCACGATGAGCGAGTTACTCGATGGATTGGGTGGTCAGCTGAAGCAGCTAAACAAAGGAGTTACTATTCACCCCGCATTTACGGCGCTTAACGAGATAAAGCTCTCTGAGCCAGTTATGCGGAACTTCGTGTCTCATGCGCGTACGAACACTCCGGCTGGTCTAAGCGCCGAGGAAGTGCGCCTAGCCCTCACGCGGTGGATGACGTTCGAGAAACAGGTGGTTTGCGAGACCTGTCACACCGATATTCGTAAGATTGCTAACCGTGACAACGCTTTCGAGTGCGAGCAGGGTGAGCTACGTCTCGTTCGAATGACTCCGCCTGCAACAATGGAATAAGTCCCCCTTATCCTCTTGTCTGCGACTTCTCGGAGAGGCATGTAGCATAACGCCCTACCCCTTCACCCACCCCCCCGTCTGCCGTACGAGCAACTCCCCCTTCCGCTCCGGTTCCGCCATAATTTCCTCCACGATACGCTCCATGCGCATCCCTTGAGAACCTTTTACTAAAATAATGTCCCCTTCTTGAACGAGTTCCTGTACCTTGGGCTTTGCCGCCTCCGACGTATGGAATTGGAACACACTACCGCTTGGCATCTTTTTCTCCGCTGCCTCTGCAATCAGTTTTGCCTTCTCGCCTACGCAGACGAGCACGTCTACGACGCCTGCGACCACTTCGTCCCCTACTTCCTCGTGCGCTTGGATGCTGTATTTGCCCAACTCAAGCATGTCGCCTAAAACAACAAGTACGCGAGTTGTTTTACCCTGAGTATTCCGAAGGGCTACAATTTCTTTGAGCGTTTCGAGTGCCACCCGCATAGAAGCAGGCGATGCGTTATAGGTATCGTCAATAATAGTTGTATTTTTAATGCCGGACAGAATACGTAGGCGTCCACGTGACGGCTGATACGATTCAATCGCCTGGCTTATTTCGATGAAATTCATGCCGAGCGTGATACCTACGGCGGCCGCAGCCGCCACTGCGTACGCTTGTGAACTTCCGAGTAAGCCCGCAATTTTTACCGGCACAAAACTTCCGTTATTATGAAGTTTAAATGCGATGCCTTCCGGCGCTCCGTTGATACCGTAGCGGATGGTGAAATTTGAAAATCCGATGTCCAGTCCGCCTGCCCGTCCGGCAGACGGGTCATGAGCGCCAAACGTGATAACTTGTCCCTGGGTCGCGTCTTTCATGGCAAGTACCCTGGGGTCGTCATGGTTGAGCACTGCGTGGTCATTGCTTGTCAAGTATCTGACAATCTCTGATTTCTCTCGCGCAACATGCTCGGCGTCTTCGTAGTATTCGACGTGCACGGGAATGTCGCCCACCGCGGTGACGACTGCAATGTGCGGACGGTATCGGCGCGCGAGCGCACGAATATCGCCCGGGCGATCAGCGCCGAATTCTAAAATCAGCACGTCGGGATATCGTCGCAGCAGAAAGAAACGCCATTTCGCGAGAACGAGCACCTTGAGCCAGAACCATGGGGTGCCGCCGCGTTCGTAATATTCATCAGCCCAGTCGCCTAAAATTGTCAGCGGTACGCCAAACTCATTATTTAAGTTGCCCTTACTGGCGCGCGTGGTTCGTCCCGAATGACGAACCACGGCCGCAATTGCTTCTTTCGTTGATGTTTTGCCCACGTTGCCCGTAACGGCGATAATCATGGGACGAAAACGAGCAATATAAAAACGAGCAAGTACTGCGAGTAGGAATTGAACGATGGTTTTCATTACAACTTCCGAGTCGGCGGGACGTTATAGTATTGAATAAGGAATTGGCTGATTTCCCGAAACACCGGAGACAAACTGTCCGCGGCGAAGGTTACACCTTTGGGACGATCTACTTTGATCATCACCACAAAGCGCGCTCCGTGCCCCGGTACAAAGCCAAGAAAGTTATGGATAAACTCATCTTCGAGATATCCACCCTTACTATCAGGAATCTGGGCAGTACCGGTCTTGCCAGCTACATCGTATCCTTTTATCCGCGCCTTATCAAAACCCTTGTCGACGACGCTGATAAGCATGGATTGGAGCTGGTAGGCTGTCTTTTCTGACATGGGAATCCCGACTACCTCCGGCTGTGTCATAATCTGATCTCCATTTTTCTGGAGCACGTTCTCCACAATAAAGGGCCTCATAAGTTTGCCCCCGTTGGCAATGGCGCTATAGGCGGTAATAAGCTGCAACGGGGTCACGGCAATACCCTGTCCAAATGATGCGGTGAGGTGATTAATCTTGCGGCCGCTGTAGAGGTTGGTAATGTCGCCATTAATTTCACCCGGCAGGTCAATGTTGGTGCGTTGGCCGAATCCCATATTAATAATGTAGTCCCTAAACTTTTCATCGCCAATGAGATTTTCGACAAACATGACCCCCGTGTTCAATGATTTTTCGAGCACCTGGGTCATGGTATTGGTGCCGTGTGCCTGACCGTCATAATTTTTTATGGGAAATCCTGATACCTCAACCACGCCCGGGTCATAGTAGGTAGTGGTGGGAGTAATTTTCTTGCTATCAAGCCCTGCGGCCATCGTAATGGGCTTAAATGACGAACCGGGTTCAAAAATTGCTTGGACGTTTGAGTTGAGAAACGCTTCCGTGCTAGCATCCCGATACGTGTTGGGATTAAAGGAAGGCCGATCTGCCATGGCAATAATCTTGCCGGTGGTTGGATCCTGCACGATGATGCTACCGTTGGATGATTGGAGGCCCCGGAGCGTTGTGTCGAGGATCTCTTCAATAAACGTCTGAACATTTTTATCTATCGTCAGTACAATATCGCCGGGCTCAACCGTTGCCACATCTTTCTGCTCGGTACCCGACCAAAAGTGAGCGAATAAATCCCATACCCCGATGCGTTCGACGATATCAGCTGAACGCACTCCTGATAGTTGCGGCTCATAGGAGGACTCCACGCCATACTGTCCTCGACGGCTGTTCTCATCGTAGCCGAGAAATCCCAGCACATCTGCCGCCAGCGTATCGGTGGGATAAAAACGGTCGGTCTCATACATGACATTGACGCCGCGATGATCCATGCGCTCCACTCCTATCGCTTGTTCGGGGGTTAAGCGTAGGCCGATGACCCGCACCGCGTCCCTGCGTGTAGCGATGGCTTGGACAATCTCACCAGGAGCAACACCAATAACGCTTCCGAGTTTTTGCGCGATATCAGGGGACTCTTCAATGGAAATGCGAGTCGGTACGATATAAGCAAGGGGAAATTTTTTGTTGGTTGCCGCAAGATGGGTGTTGCCGTTTTTGTCCGTGAGATAGATGCTTCCACGCGCCAGTATGCTGGCCGCCCGTTCGGTTTGCACTGCCGCCGTTTTGGCATAGCGATCGTGCTCCCTATACGCGAGTGTAAAAAGCCGCTGCCCAATAAATCCAAAAGCAATGAGGACGATGCCAATAAAAATATGTACGCGCAGGGTAGCGGCTCTTTTAACCATGGAAAAATAGCTAATCGCCTATAGCATATAGCGAATAGCCGTATGAATTCAAACGAAGACCGAGAGACCCACTACCGGCGAAGGGCTACGCCCTTTGACTCAAATAGATGCACGGCGCCAGACGCAGGCACCATGTTGTGCCGTTGGGCAAACTGAATGAGATCCAGCGTATCGCGATTTTCCGAATATTGCGCTTCCAGCGCCCCGTTGCGCTCATTGACGGCCGCCACTTGCTTGCCGAGCTCGGCATTGCTGAAATGCAGTGCCGCAACCGTGTTGGCAAAATATACATAGGCGGCAAAAGCGGCAATCATGGCTACAACCAGAAAAGCGTTCAGTTTGGCTGTCGGATATGCCAAGAGAAGTCGCACCGAGACAGATGATGCGCGCGGCAAAACGGCAGACAATCGAGAGTGATTGCGCGCAATCGGTTCATAGTCACAAAAAAGCGCTTCGTAATACGTCACGTACCTTGGCCGGGGCATTCCTACCCTGCCCAGTTAAGCTATAAATTCTAAATCCTAATATCGAAATCCGAAACAATATCAAAGCTCAAATAAAGGAATCTTCGAAACAGTTCTGTATTTTGGGTTTTTGATCATTTGTATTTGTTTAGAAATTAGATATTAGAAATTGGAGCTTTTTGGGTTTTGATTAGGTGCTTCGCAGTAGGTTCCGACGGAACAGCGGAACCTACAACGAAACATCCAATCTTTCAGCTATCTTCATTTTTGCCGAACGTGCTCTGGGATTCTTTTCTATTTCTGCCCAGCGCGGACGGATCGTGTCTTTCGTCACCCATTTAATGACCCCTCGTGCGACATTCTCTTTAAACACCTCGCGCACCGCTTTGTCTTCCATCCCCTGGAAAGAGATAACGACAACTCTTCCACCGGGCTTTACAGCATCAATTGCCGCTTGTACTCCGCGACGCACGTTGGATAGCTCGTCGTTGACTGCAACCCGCAATGCCTGGAACGTCTTGGTGGCATAGTGGATTTTGCGATGCTTGTACCATTCCGGCACAGCTTGTCCGATAACTCGCACCAGATGTTCGGTGGTTGTAATCGGGGCCTGATGTCGTTCTTCTACCATGGCACGGGCAATCTGCTCCGCAAACTGCTCCTCTCCGAATTCTTGGAGAATCTTTACCAGCTCTCTTTCGGTTGCTGTGTTCACCAATTCAGCCGCTGTCTGCTTACCTGACTCTGGATGGAAACGCATGTCGAGTGGTTCATCATGCTGAAAAGAGAAACCCCTTCCGCTTGTTTCGTAATGCCACGATGACAGACCGAGATCGAACAGAACACCATCGGGGACGACACCTTGTGCGGCAACAATCGTTGAGAGGTTCGTGTAGGTGTCGTTGACCACCACGGCACGATCTCCGTACGATGTGAGCGCTTCTTTTCCAGATCGGTACAGTTCCGGATCCCATTCGATACCGACGACTCGAACATCGGGAAACTGTTCCAAGATTGCTTTCGTGTGTCCTGCCCCATTCAGCGTTGCGTCCACTATCACGCTTCCTGGCGCAATCCGAAGGTACTCGATAACTTCCTGTAAAAGAACTGGCGCGTGTTTGCTCATATCACTCCCAATTCGCCCAATTTTTCGGCAATGCGATCAGAATTCTTTTCAATCTCGGCCTTGTAGTTCTGCCACCGTGTCCGATCCCATATCTCAAGCCGAGTGTGAAGCCCCGCTACTACAACTTCCTTTTGCAGCCCTGCATACTGTTTCAAATATTCAGGAACAAGGATTCTCCCCAACGCATCGAATTCCACTTCAACTGCGCCGGAAAGGAGCAATCGTGTGAAAGAGCGTGTATCTTTCTGACCCATGGGTAGATTCGCCACTTTTTCAGCGAGAACCTCCCACTGGGCTAAAGGGAAAACAAATAAGCAGTTATCGAGTCCCCTAGTCAGAATCGCACCCTGTTCACCAAGCTCTTTCCTGAATTTTGAAGGAATTGCTAGGCGTTTCTTGGAATCGAGATTGTGTTGGTATTCCCCAATCAGCATAGAAAGTGAAGCAGTAGCGGAATCCCGCACTAAAAATGACTTATTTTCTAGTGCGTTGGGTTATCCACAGTTTCCTTGAGTTATACCACCTTTATCCACAATCTACCACCACGCCCCAATTGTACATCTCGTATATCCACTATGGCAATGTTGATAACCACAAACTAAAAACAGCCGGAATGGCTGTTTTTGGGGTTAGTGGGCGCACCTGGATTCGAACCAGGGGCCTTTGCAATGTGAATGCAACGCTCTAACCAGCTGAGCTATGCGCCCAAGCTACACTCCCAACTTATTAATTAATTTTTCATGGGGCCCTTCCAATAATACCCGTATAAAGCGATCAAACATCGTATAGCGATATTCAAACTCATCTAAATCCATGACGCCTAATTTTACCTCTTTCCCTATATCGGCTTCAAGATTTTTTAGAAATACGCCGATGCGACGGCGACTGATATCATCTCCAACGATAAATAAGTCGGTGAGCACGCTTTCGTTGCGCACGTCTCGGGTGTTGATCAGAATGCCTGCCGCTATCGCCAACTTCACACGTCCTAACCGCGCGATGTTGCGAATCATCTGATCGCGCTCATCGGATGCCGATTTCAATACCAGCGCGCGCAGTTCTGCAAAGAATTCGAAGTCGGGATTGAGTGAATAAAACGGGCCGCGTCCTTTTGTGGGAGCAGATGGCTGCGCAGGGACGATGCCTTTCGTCACGTCGGGCTGTAGCGCGGGGTTCTTTTTTCTTCCTTGTGGTGCCATACTCATTGCTTGATCACCGCTCCTATTTTACGGAGCAGTGCTAATTCTTTTTGCACCGCATCAAGCGGCTCGCGCGTGCGCTTGGCAAGTTCACTCATCGCAAACCCCGTGGGATAGTTGCGAAAAAGAAACTTGAGCAACTTCACCCTTATTTTCGAGCCAAATAAGTTATCAAGTATAAACTTTGACATATCGCGAAGACATTCGTTAGAATGAAGCCAAGAGCCGCAAAGCCGGCCCTCGTGTCTCGGCCCGCTGGCCCAGAGTGTATACGAACATCTCCAAAAAGTCCACTTCCAAAAATTCCATGGAAAAAATCTATCTCCGCCCCAATGCACAGGAGGTTCTCATTAACAGCGCCGCCGCAGACGGCGCGCTTGATGCCTTTGCCTATCACAGCGAGAACAGCGAAACCGCCCGCAAACTGGGTACCCTGTACGTCATCGGCAATGTGCAACACAAAACCGATGATATGGCCTATGCCACCAATCTCATTGCGGCACTGGCCAAGCGTGAGTACTACCACGACCCCGACGTGACCCCCAAGGAGGCGTTCACGGCAATGCTCCGCAAGGCCAATGAAGTTGTGGAAGAATTTTTCAAACACGAAGGCCTTGTTATTAATGTAGGCATTTTTGCGGTAGCCGGCGAAAAAATCTCAATATCAAAACTGGGGAAATTTAAAATGTACCTGGCGCGCGAGGGTAAGACCGTTGATGTTCTCAATAATATTGAACTGTTTGGGAAAGAACATCTTACCGAAAACCGATTCTCAAGCGTGCTCAATGGCAGTGTCCAAGATGGCGATCGCTTGTTTGCCTTCTATCCCAGCCGTGTGGTTGCCGCGCGCGAAAAGTCCTTTAGAGAATTCCTCCCAAAACTTGCCGCCAATGAGTTTATCGAAAAACTAAACGATATCAAAACACAAAAAAATACATTTACCTGTGCGGGTATTTATGTGGATTTTCAAAAGATAAAAGAAGTCGCCGTGGAGCCCAATATTCAGCCGCAGGAACTTGCTCCCGAAGCTCCTGTTTCAAAGCCAGTGCTCGCATCGGAACCTAAGCCGAAGACCCCATCTTCTCCCATCCCTGCCGCGCGACCAGCGGTTTCTCCGCAAGAAATGCCGCGCATCATCCCCAGCGAGTTCTCTCTCGGGAAAAAAGGGAATATAGTGGGTACTATCATGCATGGCCTACGATTAATCCGCATGACCCCCCAGGCACGAGCCGTCGGGCTTCTTGCGCTTGTGGCTCTTGTTGTCGTTGGCGTATTGGTATTTCAATCATCTTCCTTTATTAACCCGCAAGCGCGCGCCGTCAAAGAAGCGGTGACCGAAGCGCAAACCCAGCTGGACTTGGCAAAAAATCGCATTGGACAAAATGATCTTGCCGAAGCACGCACCATCCTCAACGCATCGCTCGCTACCCTGCGCTCATTTGACGCACAGAATTCCGACAACATAATTGAAGTTCAGAACGAAACAGTAGCGACACTGAACGACATTGACCAAGCAGAACAAGCACACACGACAGCCGTTACTGCGGTGCCTTCTGAGCTGGGGGCCGCCTCTTTGCTCGGTGCCTCCGACGCATCGCTGGCGCTCTACGGACAATCCACTGCCTCCAGTTCTCCCTACCTTGCCACGCTCGTCAACGATGCCGTTCAAACGAAAAGCGATGTGGATATAGACGCTGATAGCGTGATGACCGAAGGCGCCGCAGTGCTTGCGATGAATCACGAGAGCAAACAATACGCCGTCCACAAAAAAGAGAAGACCAAGACCTTTGCCCTCGAGACGGCTTCACCACTCATTGCGACTGCTTACTATAAAGATAATCTCTATATCCTTTTTGCAGATGATATTTTCAAAATCCCCGATGCGTCGCAGGGGCCTAAAGACGGACAATCATGGCTCAAAAAGGGCACTGAACTTCCGGACGACCTTGCTCTTATTACGGTTGACGGTAATATCTATGTCTTAACCAGCAATGGCACCCTCGTCACGTACTATCAAGGCGAAAAAGTCCGTGAAAGCGCCACACATCTTGTCCCATCCGCACAAACCCGCTTATTGGCCACCAATGACGAAAGCGCCGATCTATACCTGGCCGACCGAGCCGCCGGACGTATCTACGTTATTGATAAGCGCACCGGTGCATTAGCAAAGACGCTCATCTTTGATGCCGATATCGTCATCCGCGATGTTGCCATCACTACAACGAATGTGCTCTATCTCCTGACGGACAAAGGAGAAATTCTCAAGGTGGAATAACTTCCGCGCTCCCATTCCCCAGTCATCTTCTCTCAAGCAACATCTCCTCTAGCTCGACTCGTCATCCTCCCGACAAAAATCTGGTTCCCGGGTGCTCCGACCAGATTACTTTGTAACCGGGCAGGATTTCCTCGCTCGCTAGGGAGATATAAGCTCTCGTTCAAATGACCTGAAGGAATGAGAACGCTTCAGATTTTTGAATTAATAACGCGACCGACACCCCATTCCCCCATCAGAGACTCACGGAATCCCGATTTAGGAAAATCGGGATGAGTCAGAATGCAAAAACCGCCGAGGAGGCGGTTTTTGACATGTGCTCTGGGGAGGGATGGGGTGGAGGGAGCTATTTCAGTTCCACTACCGCTCCTGCCTCTTCCAGTTTTTTCTTCATCTCGTCTGCGTCAGCTTTCTTAACGCCTTCTTTGACCGTCGCGGGAACTTTATCCGTCATATCTTTGACTTCTTTCAGGCCAAGACCCGTGACTTCACGGAGTACTTTGATAACCTGAATCTTCTGCGCACCCGCGTCTTTTAAGACAACGGTATATGCGTCCTTTTCCTCGCCTGCTTCTGCACCTGCAGCAGCTGATGCGGCTTGCCCCGAGCTTGCCGAATGGGCTGCCGATACGCCGAACTTTTCTTCCAATGCCTTGACAAGCTCATTGAGCTCGGTCATGGACATTTTCTCTATTGCTTCGATGAATTGATTTTTATCCATAGTTCTATAATTTCTAATATCTAATTCCTAATTTCTAAACAAATCCCAATGATCAAATGTTCTAATGTTTTAACTTTTGATATTTGGATTTTTATATTGTTTAGAGTTTAGATATTAGGATTTAGGATTTTTTCTCTCCTACCCGCTTGAGCACGATGGCAAGCGCTGATAACGGATATTTCATCATACCCAAGAGTCGTGCGACGAGTTCCTTGTGCGAAGGCAGTTGCGCCATCGCAAGAAGTTCCTCTTTGCTTAATGCCCTACCCTCAAACCACGCGCTCAACAGCCGAAGTGCCTGATTCTTTTTCGCAAATTCGTACAGTTTCTTAGAGACAGCGTAGGGATCCCCGCCCGTGGCGGACAGGTTGTCCGTGGTCACGATGCCCATCGATCCCCCCATGCTAAACACGTCTAGTCCGTCGTACTTGAGATCACGGAGCGCAATATCTACGAGGTTCTTTTTCGCTATCAGATAGCGAGCGCCCAGCGTACGCAATGCTCGCTTGAGCTCTTGCATCTGTGCAACGGAAAGTCCCTTTTCGCCTTCACGAGCAAATGTCGTGAAAATCGTAATTACCGATTGGGGAAGTGTCGTCTCTAATTCCTTAAGTTGTTCCTTCTTCTGTGATTTTGTTTTCATACTTCCACAAAAAAACTGCGTATTACCGCAGATCGACCTAGAGACCCAAAAGAGAGTCCTGCCTCGGGGCGATTAATGCCCTGTCTACGGTGTGAAAGCATGCTACCACATGCTTTAGCGTATGGCAAATGGCCTATGGCTTATGGTTCAGAAACTATACGCCATAGGCTATAAGCTATAGGCCAAGGTATTGCGCCCGATACCGCACGTGTTCGGCGCCTGTTTTTGAAAAGATAATGCGGCTTCCATCCCGCGTTGAGAGATAGTAGAAGTAATCCGATGCAATGGGATTGCGAGCCGCCTTGATGGACTGCAGACCCGGATTGGCAATTGGCTGGGGCGGGAGACCCGGACGCCGATACGTATTAAAATCTCCATCAACCGCCAGCTCTGCTCTGACGGGTACCTTGGTCACATCGCAATTACTCGCAAATCGGGTTGCGACATACTTCCGTAAACATCCGCCATAAATCACCGAGGCGTCAATTTGCAACAGCATACCCCGCAGAAGGCGGTTTTTGATAACACCGGATACGAGTCCCATATCCTTTTCTCTTCTCGCTTCTTTTTCGAGGAGCGATGCGATGATAAGCACTTCATTGCCCACATAACCGGCTTTCCTCAAAAAATTATTTTCCATTCTTTCGGCAATGTCTTGCACCGACATGCCCCTGGAAAATCGATAGGTATCCGGGAAAAAATGTCCCTCCTGGCCATGATAGCGACGCGCGAACTCTCCTTCTTTAATAAGGCCTACCAGAGCGAGCCGTTCGTCAATCTCCCACACATTATATCCTTCGGGGATAAAGACACCGACATCCTCTGATAATGCCTTGCCACCTACGATTTTCGATGCAACTTGCGGCAGAGGCATCCCACGCGAAAGTATGTAGCGACCGGCTTTCAGGTTTGACTGCTCGCCAATGGCCATAATATAGAGAACAAAGAACAGCTTACTGCGTATAAGGTCGTTCTGTTTGAGAGTCTCAGCAATATCTTGAAGGCCAGCTCCGCGCGAGACATTTATCGTTTTGAGCGATACGTCATTGCGATCCACCGGCAAAAGAAAAAAGACGATAGCGCCAAGACACACTACTGCTATGCCGATGATGGTGAGCTGGAGACGGCTGAAATAGGATATTAGCCACATAGGACGCGTATGGGAAAAGTGTAGCAAAAATATCCACTTTTACATAGAGACGCCCTTCGCCCTCGCTATGTGCTACAAGGGCTTTTGATCAATGACCCGTTCCGGCGGAATGCGGGATCTGCCGGCTTTGAGTTGGGCAATCTTATCAAGCACGGTCTTGTTGTCACTGTTGGTCTCCAAAATTTTCTCTAATTGCTCAATGGCTCCGTTAAGGTCTTTTCTTTCTTCATAGATAAGCGCCAGATACCAGCGCGCATTGGCAAATTGCGGAGAGAGTAGCACCGCCCGTTGAAGCGCCGCAAAGGCATCGTCTTTGCGGTTGACCCGGTGATAGAGCAGGCCAAGCTCGAAGAGCAGACCCGGCTGATTCGCATTTGCTGGAATAATTTTCTCGAGTTGCCGGATGGCTTCGCTGGTTTTTCCTTGTCGGTCATACACCGCCCCCAGATTATAAATGGCAAGCCCAAAATTGCTTGAAAGTTCTATGGCCCGCTTGAATTCGTCCTCGGCCCTCGTGAGGTTGGTTGCCGCATTCGTTCGAAATGCGGCGGCATTGGCCCCACCGGCATTTGCCAGTTGGCGATCGAGTTCGGCGCGGCCTAGATACATGACGCCGATGCGATTGGCAAAGGAAGGATCCCCGGGACGAAGCGTCTCTGCCTTTCGGTACGCTTCTTCAGACGGTCTTTCCACTCCATCAACAAAACCGATTAAATTCTGGTACACCAACCCGAGATTAAACCAGTTGTTTGTTTCCCGCGGCGCCAACTCGGTCGCGCGTTGCGCGAAACTGACTGCCGATTGGATATAATTTTGGATCCGAAGCGCCCGATCGGGATCATTGCGGGTGCCCTTGGTGACCTCCTCGTTCAGAAGCCCCAGCGTGGCCTGCGAGAGCGCTTGGTAGTATTGGTCTTCCTTTGGATTGAGATTCGTGGCAAGCACCATGCCGTCAACGGCTTTTTTCAAATCAGGGTTCTGTGATGCCTTTGCAAATATCGCATCTGCGGCATAGGTCGCACCAATAAAGTACCATCCGGTGAGTACGGCGATGAGGCCCACCACGAATCCAAGAGAGGAAGCCAGGGAAAACGCCGGCTTGTCTTCTATGTTCACCGATTTCTCCGCACGGCTGGGCAACAAAAGCGCGCATAGCGCCAACAACATGTAGAAAACGAACGAAAGAGTAGCGCTGAAGGGATAGAAGAAGAATGCCACCATCGCCGCGACAACCGACGCATAGACGCCCACCGTATGATCGGTGTTTTTCCCGCCGGCTACCACGCTTTTAAATTGCAGAAGGGATCGGACTACCACCCACAACAATCCCAGTACCGCAAGAACGCCCAGGATGCCCTCTTGAACGATACGATTCATTGCTTCTGACATTGCATCAAAGAACCGCAAGTTTAACAGCGTGCTGTTGGCCAGCGCTTTGGCTCCGAATTTATCAAATGCTAAGTAGAAGTTTTCGGGTCCATACCCGGTGAGGGTACTCGTCGCGAGCACATTCTTGGCAATAGACAGCGACAGGCGCGCTGAAGGTGCAAGTTCCACCGGCAAGTTATCTTTAATCACCGGCACATTGAAGTTGACTATCAAAAGAAACACTGCAAGCACGATGACGGTTATGGGGAGAATGAAACGAGACATAGACCATCGTCCTCCCGCCCCGCGTGTGAGCGCTCCCGCAACGCTATCAAGTCCGATCAGTGCCAACATGCCCACACTGGCAATAAGCCACAACACCCACCAATTCAAAATAATGAGAATGGCAATCGTCAGCACCGCTCCGATCTTCGCGACGCTAAAACGCGGAACGCCTCGCAGTGACAGACGCGTCTTTAAAAGAAGCGGGAGCATGACCGCCGCCAGAACACCCGCCGCATTCACCGAACCGACGAGGTTAAATGCGCGCGATCGTGCAAATGCAAACGGTAACACATAGACCGTAACCACCTGCAAGAGCATTAGAAACAGAGAGATAACGGTACCGACCGCCAGCGCGTTCTTCAGGCGCACTCCACGGTCATCGGCGATATAGGCAACGAGGAAATAAAGAATGGAGAGAGCGGCAACACTTACCAATGACGCGGAGGTGGCGGCGCTGAAGCCAAACACACTCTTGGATGTCGCCATTGAAAAAAGCGTGGCGACAAATGTTGAGATGAATAGGCCACCAATTGCTGTATCCATAAATGTCGGCCGCAAACGGATGTGTCCCGACATCACCACTCCCAAAAGCCATGCCATCAAACCTATGCCTGCGGTTACTGCCAGTAGAAGCTGTTTGTTGATCTCCAACACTCCCGTCGTCCACGGGAGGAAAAAGAGCGGCATCAAAAATGCCGCTGTATACAATGCCGAACGTACTACCTTCCCATACACTTCTGTCCCGCTCGATATGGCTGACGAGCGCACCTGTGTCGCCATGGGCACAGTATTCTCATCGCTCACAGACCCCCTCGATCCAAACCGTGTTGGAAACTGCATTCAATAAGAGAGCACTTAACTCCTCACCTATTTGCATTCCTGAAATAGGTGAACAGTGAAATGTCCCTGTTATGCGAACCGTACTCTTATTATACCCGTCAGAGAGAGCTGACGCAATGAAGTTATACACATTCCTGAAGAGTTAGCCCCTCTTGCGAGGTTCGACCTCGCAAGGTAAGCTGTGTCAGTGACAAGGAAAATCCAATTCAAATTAGGGAAATATTATCATATTTACAACCGTGGCGTTGATAAAAGAATAATTTTTGAAAAACAATATGACTATCGGCGTTTTTTGGCATTACTCTATCTTTGCAATGGAGAAAAACCAACGAGTTTTTGGCTAACACAACCATTGCGAAGTCCGACCTCGCAATGGTCTTCGATTGACCGGGGTGTACCCCTTGTTGCAATCGGTGCTTACTGTCTTATGCCAAATCATTTCCATCTTCTTATACGAGAACTTCAATTGAGAGGAGTTTCTCGCTTCATGCAAAAACTTTCAACTGCTTATACAATGTACTTCAACCTTTCACGAGAGCGATCGGGAGCACTTTTTCAAGGTAAGTTTAAAGCGAAAGACGTTAACTCGGACGAGTATTTGAAATATTTGTTTTCCTATATCCACCTCAATCCGAGCGAATTGACAAACAGTAGGAATAAAGAAAAGTTTTTAAGCTCCTATAGTTATTCCAGTTATTCTGATTATTACGAAGGAAATCGAGATATTGAGTGCGTATTAATGCCATCAGAATTTCCGAATTACTTTCTCGATAGAAATAAGTTTCAACAATACATCCAAGAATGGATCCGGTATAAGTACACCGTAGAAGTCGGGGCCTAAATTGCGAGGTCCGACCTCGCAATTTAGGGGGTGGGTACCAGCGATGTTTCAGAGCTTGGTGTAGGCAACGAACTCGGCAACGACTCCACAGTCGGACTCGGAGATACGCTAGCTACTGGAGCTATGCTCGGCTCTGGGGTCAGCGATGGGGATAATTCAATAGGAGTTGGCGCCGGCTCCACACTTGGACTTGGCGAGGGAGCAATGCTGACTTCGGGAGATGGAGAAGGAGACGTTTCGGGGCTTGGAGGAGGCGGCTCTGACAGAGCGGGACTTACTTCCGGGGAAATCTCTGGCGAAATTGTCGGTTCCGGAGATATCGAAGGTGCGGAGGCCGATGATTCTTGCAAGGTCGGACCTTGCAAGATTGACTGATAATCTGCGTCGTATCCCTTTCGGCGCGCGATCACGAGCCAGTCAAATTTGCCGTTACTGGCACCATTAAGTTCCTGTACTTCAAATCCATAGATGGTCTTGGTCGCCACATAGAGTTGGCCGCTCACGCCAGAGGTCGTGGGGGTAATAAATACTTTGAGCGGAATCTTGTCAGAAATAATTGAACTAAATGAATAATCAAAGAATACTTTCGCATTGCCGTTAATGAGGTCGGCCGTGCCGTTGAGTTGTATCTCTCCGCGTGTAGAGTCAACGCCGTACGTAGCAAGGTAGCTCCCGTTTTCAACGAGATCAACCTTAGATTGCCCCGCCGCTTGCGCGCCACTCCCACGAAATAATCCTGCGTCAGAACTTGAGGCAAGCGGGTCAATGGTAATCTCACGTGTGTTCCAGTTTGCCGCCATAGTCGCAACATCCACATCCGGCCATAACTCCGCCACCGAGTAGTATGTCTTTTTGGCGCCCTGCGCAATGATATCCCCCGTCACCCGAATTTTTTGAAATACTACACCTGCGGCCTGCGCCAGCATGTCCAGTAAACTCTCCTGTGTTACGGTTATATTCTGATTTCCGCTCGAGCTGGTCGATCGTGCCTCCAACTCATCTATCCTCAAGGATAATGATGCCACGGTGTCATCGAGCTCTTGAACGCCCTTTGTCAGAAGCGCTGTAAGGTGGGCGTAATCAATGCTCTCAATCTGCTGGTTCTGCCAGATGACCGCTTCGGGGATAACCGCCTGCATGTCCTCGGCAATAAACCCTATCCTTCTTTTTGTCCGGTCGTCTATAATCGATAGGTCGGAGGAAGCGCTTGCGTCTTTGGTATAGTTAAAGAACACTGGATTGAGCTTCCGAATCTCCTCAAGGCCATACCCCAGATCTTTGATATTCTGTTTGTATCTCCTTGAAGAAGTGCCGCAGGCGCCATTAACAAATTCTATTTCTCCAGAAGCGGCAATGGTACATAGGGTCCTATCATCGGTAACCGCCACAGACGTGGTCAGGCGCGTAGTCCCCGCAACATGTAATGTTTGGCTCGGCGCCGTCGTCCCGATACCGACGTTGCCGTCATATTGGAGAAAGAGCTGGTTTACGTCCGGAATTCCTGCCGTCGTGGCTCTTAAAAGCAGGTTTCTATTATTGCCCCCGTCGGAACCTGCAGTTATTCTCCCTTCATTCACGGACTCGTCAATAATGACCCCGTCATCAGTAAAGGCAGCTGCCGTTCCGTCCACTACCACCGCTCCCACCACTTCTAATTTTTCGCTCGGCCCCGCCGTCCCGATGCCCACGTTGCCGTTGTCCTGAATACGAAGATATTCAGTCCCAATACCACCAAACGTCCCCTTACTAATTTTAAGAGCATTATCGAGTGATGTGTCTCCCATCTGGATTCTCCAGTTATTATTGGATGACGTATCATAGAATTCCAAGACACCAGCTTGGCCTGTTGCGTTGTTGCCTCGGAGGGAAACGAATGATGCGCTGGCTGTGGTCGCTAAATGCAGTAACCGCGCTGGCGCCGCCGTTCCGATGCCGACGTTGCCGTTATCATCAATCCTCATCCTTTCAACGGGAGTAAATGGCGAACCGGGTGCGGCTGAATTCCATGTATGTACCCCGCCTATCTGAATATACAAGCTCGTGGATGCTGTAGCATCATCGCTCACCCAGTTCGTCCCATCAAAATCGGCATTCACAGAAAGGTCGAGACGATTGGCAATCGCCTGGAATAATCGAACATTCTGCAGGTTTCCAGAGGTCCCCACAGAAACTGCCGGGCGAGCAGTTGAAACGACGGAGAGCTTTTCCGTCGGCCCCGTCGTCCCGATGCCGACGTTGCCTTGGGAGGCAACGGTAACTAATGTGGAAAAGACACCCGACCCTTCTCCCCCGGTCTCTCCCTCAAGCATAAGAGAGGTGTAGTTGCCTGCCGGGCCAGAAATTTTAAATCTGAAGTCGGCATCGGTAGTAGCCGAATCTGTTTGAAGTTGGAGAATAGGGGAGGATGTCCCAAGGCCCATCACATCCAATTTTGCAGTTGGAGTTGTGTCGTTGATGCCGACGTTGCCACCAGGAGTTATTCTCATGCGTTCCACAACCCCGGAGGAATCTGGAGCAGTTAAAAATTCTAGCGTACCATCAAAAGCACCGGTCCTTCTGCTCCGTATGCTTGCATTGACAAAAGCAGGATTGACACTGGTCTCCACAAAATCCATGCCAGTCGCAGTGTCCGCAGTAGTGCCGGAGAGATTCGTCATCCTAAGAGCCGTGGCGTATGCACTGGTAGCGTCTTTTCTCACCTCAAGAGGTGCTTGAGGATCGGTTTTCCCAATGCCGACGTTGCCGCCCCCCGTAATATACAGCCGCGACGTGGATGCAGTTTTCAAATCCAGTGATCCACCACTCCCCGTACCTTGGTCAAAGGTGCCAAACGACAACGATGAGCCGGAAAATGATATCTGGCCGAGAGTATAGTCAGTTCCCGCCCCTGACGTGCCCGTGGTTGAGGAGATATCCAATGATCCGGGGCCAAGATGGAGGGATTTCCAGCGATAGATAGCGTCACCCAATGTATATGTATTATCGGTAGAGGGATCGAAATTGCCGGAGATGGAGGTGCCACCGGAAAGATTACCTCCCACGGTGAGATCACCATCTACGATGAGCGAGTCCTCTGTTCGCAGGACGTTGGCGGCATTTCGATAGAGATTGGTATCTGTCACGCTCGTTCCATCGCCCCAGCGAATCTCACCGTTGGCCGCGATGGTGATGCGCTTTTGGGCGTCACCCGTCACAAACCCAGCATAAATTTCCTGATTGGTGGCAGTATGCCTTACTCGAATCGCGGGAACACCGCTCAAGCCAACGATATCGATCGCTTCCCCCGACCCTCCGTCAGCGCCATTGACCAGCAGCTGGTTTGTGAGACGTACACGCTTATTTCTCGTATCAATGGCAAAGACCTCTGCGCCAACGGACGTCTTTACCGCGAATGTCGAGGTGCTCTCCCGCGTAAGCGGCTGAAGCGTTAAACTCGATGTTGCAGTATCGTGAAACAATTGAGTATCAACATTGTGCGAGCCGCTGCCAAACTGAATTCCCTTGCCCGTGTGGGTAAGCAGAATTTGCGGGAATGCCTGACTGGGCGATGCGATGGCAAACGTATCGGTAAGGGTCAGCTGGTTAGCTCCAGTTCGCGACAAGAAAATGTCCTGGTCCGCACTGCCTCCCGGCCCCCATTCAAGGATGCCGGTGTTATTGATCATAAATTGCGCTTCGGTGTCTTGGCTGTACCCGGCCCACAGCACCACGCGCCTGCTGGCTGCCGCCCCGGTGATCATCTCCGGTCCAAAACTCACTTGCTTGGGCGCGGTGAGGTTTCCAAAAATAAGCGACTCTGATGATGTGACCCCGATACGCACGTCACCGCCGATGACATCGAGTTTACTAAGCGGCGTCGTCGTCCCAATCCCCACATTGCCCAATGAGGCAATTGTCACAAAGGATGTCGGAGTGGCGCCGCCCATAATTTCCAGCCGGTCAGAGACGCCAGTTGAACGCAAGATAAATTTCCCCTCATCTCCCGCCGCCGTTGTAGATTTAATGATCAAATCCACATTGCCCGAGGTGGAGGCGAGGATGTTGCCGGTGACGTCCAGGAGCGCATCGGGGGTCTTGGTCCCTATCCCCACATTCCCCGTCGTGGCGTTGACATAAAACTTATTTAAATTAATCCCAAAGTTGCCCGATATGGAGGCGGTGCCTTCAACATCAAGAAGGGCATCAGGAGTGGTGTCGTTGATGCCCAACCTACCGGTATTACTATCAAGCCGCATAATCTCGTTGGTATTGTAATCGCCCCCATTACGCCATGAAAAAAAATCTCCGGAATTCCCGCGGGTGAAAAACTGAAAATCATTACCACCCATGCCGATACCCCACCTGTTTCCAGCTACGCCCTCATAAATATGTATCTTGGCCTGGATATCATTCCCCAGAGACAGATTGGCCATCGGCGAAGTTACCCCATCTAAACCCACATTGCCGGAGACAGAAGCAATGACAAATCTATAAGCCGGAGTAGTTCCGTCAAAAATTGCAAAATTGCCGGCATCGGTACTAAAACCAGTCGGAGCGGAAAATACAGACCAAACGCGCCCATCGGTACCGGTATTTTCTAAACTTAAACCCGCTCCACTGGTACCAGTCACTCTAATAGCACCATTACCGCTTCCGTCTACACCCCCTATTACTTGTAACTTGCCCGTAGGCGACTTCGTCCCTATCCCCACGTTGTTGGAGGTGGCGTTGTAGTAAAAGCCGGATGTTTCAATCCCAAAGTTGCCGGATATGGAGGCGGTGCCTTCAACGTCAAGGAGAGCGTCGGGAGTAGTGTCGTTGATGCCCACGTTGCCGTTGGTGTCTATCGTCATCCGTATATTATCCCCATTGGTACCCATATGGAGCCCGCTTTCCGAACGAATTTCCATATAATCCGCGATCTCTGATGTAAAGAGAATGGGAGTCCCGGTACCTGCTTTCGCATACCCGATATAGCCGCGCGGAATGATGCCCACGGAGCCGCCGTAAAGAGAAAAGTATCCCCCTATATCATTGGCCCCCTGATTGCCTGCAAGTCGAGCCAGCTCTCCGGCGCCTGCATCGTACACATGCAACGGAGCTCCGGGAGCCGTTCCGATACCAACACTACCTATACTGTTGATCCTCACTCTCTCAACTCCCAGCGTGGAAAATCCGAGTTCGTTGGCGGTGGGACGGAACATGCCGGTATCCTGGTCTATCCGGAATGAAAAACTGGGAGATGCGGCAATACCCGCGTCAGCATAAAAAAGTGAAGACGAGGCAATACCAGCGAAATTGATAGTCCCATCAAAATAGACCTGGCCATTGACCTCCAGATCGCCGGAAATGAGAAGGTCGTCACTTGCAGAAATAGAGTTGGGATGTGTTGTATTAGAGGCGCCAAAACGGGAGTAACTGACCGAAGCCACCGAGCCGCCGCCTGCCTGGAATGATCCGGAAGCGATGAATCGCCCACCCGCCTCCACAATGAGAAGCCGATTTCCACTGCTATTTTGAATCTCAAAGTAATCATTGCTTCCCTGATCAGCAGTTCCTTTCAAAGTGACTTTCGTAAAGTTCAGAGCGGGTTCTGAAGCATCGGCGGTTTGGATAAATATTGGAAAGTTAAAGTAAAAACGTTTATTGCTGGAATCCCACTGCAGTTGGGCATTGGTAGTAGGCGTGCCACGCTCAAAAACAAACTGAGAGTTTTCCGCGTCGGCAGATGCATTGTCGGCGTTGATCGTAAAGGTCTCGTTATTCGTGCCGCCGAAGGAAGTTGAAGACCCGACAATCTCCGTAGCATCAAGCTTATCAGTAAACACTGTGCGCCAACGATTTGTCCCCGAACCAAGCTCTCGGGAATTGTCAAACGGAATGAGGTGCGAACGTATCTGGGAATTGACGATGACGTAATCGGAGCCGTCCGTGGCATCGCCAATAGCCACCAGTGCATCAAACGCGGCCGAACCGTTAACTTCCAGGTCTCCCGAAATGAGCAGGTCGTTGTTGGTAGAAATATAGTTGGAGTGCGTGGTAGTAGAAGTGCCGAGCCGATTGTAGGACTCCGATGCTGGAGATGCGCCTGAACCAACCTGCAACGATCCTACGGTAAAGAGATTGGATGCCGATGCCGTGCCTTGGACTTCGAGACGGGTGAGGGGGGTGGTGGTGCCGATGCCGAGGTTGCGGTCCACAATGAAATTTCCTCCGGTTCTAAGGACGTCAGCCGCAGTCCTGTAAAAAGATGTATCGGATGGCAAATTGTTATTTGTCGCCGCTGAGAAAGCAAATTTGTAGTCAGAAGGTACCCGAAACTCTTTGAGCGTATCCGCAAGAGCAAGGGCAAGCACTCCGGATTCCCAAATTCCGAAATTGTT
>ERZ1292629.769-Hain-H43-01um-R1-769-length-35016-cov-7_pt1 | contig 35016 bp, 42 predicted proteins | sample MGYA00564399_ERZ1292629 | MGnify/ENA primary metagenome ERZ1292629 (study PRJEB36523, sample SAMEA6512636) | groundwater metagenome | collected 2019-01-08 | study: AquaDiva: Metagenomics assemblies of 32 groundwater samples
CACCGCGCGCAGTGTTTTTGAGACGAGCACATCCGCGACGGCGTCTTCGAATTCGAGTGCGATTTCCATTTTTTCTTTGTTATCGAGCTTTTTCCCATCGACCATTCTACGCACGGCAGTTTTGAGACCGGAGAACGAAAAATCAAAATTATCTTCATGGAGCATGGGCCTCGGCAGTGAAATGCGATGAGGTCTGACCTCATCGCATTCGCGAGCTTTAGTTGCAAGGCGCGAAACTTCCGGCCCACCGGGGTAGGGAAGTCCGAGGAGGCGCGCGACCTTGTCGAATGCTTCGCCCGCGGCATCGTCGCGCGTCTGTCCGACGAGTTCGTAATCGCCAAACGATTTTGAGAGCACGAGTTCGGTGTGCCCTCCGGAAATGAGCAATGCCAATACCGGAAATTCGAAGGAGGCGAGATGTTCCTCTTTCATCATTGAAAGTACGATATGTCCCTCCATATGGTTGACCGCGACGATAGGCACGCTCCACATGGTCGAGAGTGCTTTTGCGAAGTTCACCCCGACCCACAGTGCGGGCTCAAGCCCGGGGCCGTGAGTGACGGCAATCGCATCGATCAATGGTTTTTGATATCGAAGTGCGAACGGCATGAGATCCGCAAAGAGTTCCGGTTCCCGCTCGAGTATTTTTTTGAGCGGGAGCGGGGTTTCTACCGCCGTTCCTTCTGAAGAGGGTCGCAACTCCCCCGCCGCTTCGAGCGCTTTTTGGAGCATCGGCACGAGGTTTTTTGCGTGTTCACGCTTGGCAAGATTGGGGAACACGCCGCCAAATTCCGCGTGCAATGCCGCCTGAGATCGAAGCGCGTTTCCGAGTATGTTGAATGTAAAGTCCTTCCCGAAACTGCCGTCGGCCGTGATAATGCAAACAGCCGTTTCATCGCACGAAGTTTCGATCCCTAAAATTCTCATAGATGAAGTATATATAAAGCGAGCACCTGAGTCTGCCAACGTCAGGTGCCCAGTAATCTATCACGCTGTCTTTTGCGAAGCAGCTTCAGAACGATTGGAAGGTCGTGCGCAGCCTCTTCCTCGTTCTCGGCCCGGTGCATGACGCGGGCATGGAAGTCGAATCCGTCGATATTTTCGACGGCATGCACTCCGAGGTCGCGCCGGATGGTCCCGACCTCGCAATCTGCGGGACCAGGCTTTTTTCCAACCAGCGTCATGAGACACTCAATAGCATTCTCTCCTTCGACGACGCCGATCTCAGAGCGTCCGCCCGTTGTGTACACGAGTCGGCGCATCCATGCTCCGTCTGGCACCGCCGCACGCTTGTGACGCGGATAGATAGCCTCATATGCCCATCGCGGTATTTTCAGCTGCCGCGATGCAAGAATGGAAAGACCTCCGCGCAAGATCCTTTGCCGTATGGTACGCCGATAGGGCATACCAGACGGCCGTATTATGTAGACCGTCCGCTGTGTCGGCATGACCCAGACTCCTCTCTGTCCCCGCGCACACTACGGCAATACAAATCCCCCGTCAACACGCGGGAAACGCTCTGTGGCATAATGGTGGTCCATGGATCCCAGATGCTTTTCTCGCAACGGCACGATCTTGCCTATAACAGAGGCGGTCATCCCGCTTTCCAATATCGAGTACAGCTATGGGTTTGGAGTATACGAAAGCATCCGGATCGTGAGTGGGATAACCTATTTTCTCGAAGACCACATCGAACGTTTGATGGGGTCGGCACGGATGATCGGACTGGAGCACGGGTTTTCTCCAGATTTTGTGGCGAAGGCGATTGCGGAGCTCCTCCGGAAAAATGAGGTCGAGACGTGCAACATTAAGATACTTCTCATCGGAGGGCGAACTGCGGAAGATGCCACGCTCAATATTCTCTGTCTCAATCCCCTATTTCCGGACAAAAAGATCTATCGGGATGGCGTGAAGACAGTCACCCATGAATACGAGCGGCCGTTCCCCCACGCAAAAACGCTCAATATGCTGCAGAGCTATCTCGCGTTCCGGAAGGCGAAACAGGCGGACGCCTATGACGCGCTACTCACGGATAGGGAAGGATGCATTGTCGAAGGCACGCGCACGAATTTCTTCTGTATCAAAGACAAGGCGCTCTTCACTCCGGACGAGAACGACATATTGCTCGGCGTTACGAGAAAGGCGGTATTGAAGGTCGCTGCGCAAAACGGGTATGAAGTCATTGAGAAGGACATCCGACCGACAGACCTAGGCGATTATGACGGCGCGTTCCTCACGAGTACGTCTGCGAAAATCCTCCCCATCCGTTCGATAGATGGCTACGAATTCGGTGAACAGCCGACGGTCCTCAAGGAGCTTATGCGAACGTTCGATGAGTTTTTGGATGGATGCGGCGGGAAGATTGAAAAAGCCCCTGTCTAAAGGTATATTGGACTGCGTTGCGCGGTTAGCTCAGTTGGTTAGAGCGTGTCTTTGACGTAGACAAGGCCAGGGGTTCGAATCCCTTACCGCGCACCCGATGGAAGTCTTGCATCTCACAAGGGAGAATGTTGATAGTTGTGCCGCCCGCGCGGCGGAGGTCCTGCGCGCGGGCGGCGTGGTGCTGTATCCGACCGATACGCTCTACGGACTCGGCGTGGATGCGTTTTCGGATGCTGCTGTTGCAAAGGTCTACGCAATAAAGGGTCGTGAGGAGGGGAAGCCGATACATGCGATCGTTTCTGATCTTGAAATGGCAGGGAAGTATGGAGACGTTACAAACGACGCGACGCGTTTGGTTGCGCAACTTCCGAAGGGCTTGTTGACGCTGATAGTAAAAAAGAAAGATGTTCAAAGCGGTATAGCAAAAGACATCGAAACGTTCGGATTCCGCATTCCCGGCAATGATCTCTGCAGAGAGCTGGTACGGGCATTCGGGGGCCCCGTCACTGCCACGAGCGCAAATAAAAGTGGGGAAGTGCCGGAGCGGTCTGTCGAAAAAATCCTTGAGCAGCTTGGAGGGGGTGCGAAGTATGTCGACCTCGTGATGGACGCGGGGGAGTTACCCCGGCGGGAACCCTCTTCGGTCGTTGACCTCTGCAGCCCTGAACCCGCTGTCCTGCGCGAGGCGGCCGTTTCGGCGCAGGAAATAAGGTCTATTTTGGGTCATTGACTCTGGCGGACTCTGCTCTACACTGGCCTTATATCAATAATGTTTTTCGCGTGCGTATGAATATGAACGACAGGACCAATCAGGTTATCGGGGGCGTCATAGTTATTATCCTTATTATCGGAGCATGGTACGTAGGTCAAAAGCAGTTGATTCCCGTTGGGGGAGAGAACACCACCCCCGCGGATTCCGTAGGAGCGGACACGTCGTCAGACTCCGATGTGTCCGATACGGTCATCAGCGATGAAAGTACGGGGACCGATAACACTGCGACAACACCATCGGTGCGGGCGAGCGGCGAATCAATCACGGTCGCGGACCAACCGGCTGGTATGCAGGTCAAGATCGCATCTGTCACACTTCCGGAGCTTGGATGGGTAGCGGTGCGCGACAACAATGGTCGTGTCTTGGGCGCCGGACGTTTTGATGCAGGTACAAACAACAATGTCGCCGTCGAACTTCTTCGCGGCACGGTCGCCGGAGAAAAATATCAGGTACTTCTCTACATTGATGATGGGGACATGCAGTACGATCTCCACAAGGACTCACTCGTCATGAATGCTGACGCCTCGGTCGCAGGTACCATGTTCAGCGCGCAATAGTCCTCTTCTCCTCATCGGCGACGCGCCAAAGGTACCACGATGCAGTGGAGGCATGAGCCCGCCAATCTTTGGCGAGCTCTTCCATCGTAGCGTGATCGGGAAGGTCTTTAAGTCCGTAGGTGATCTGAAAGCCCTTCCGGATACCGAGGTCTCCGGTCGGGAGCACATCGGGTCGGTTGAGTGTGAAGATCAGGAACATGTGCACGGTCCATACGCCGATCCCTTTGACCTGTACGAGGTGCTCAAGTATTTCGGCACTCGTCATCTTGTGCAGCTGCTTGTGTCGAATGGTCCCGTCCATGAATTTTCTGGCGAGGTCCTTTATGTACGAGGCTTTCTGCGCTGAGAGGCCGGCGCTGCGCATTCTCTCGACCGGCGTGTTGCGTACCGCATCGGGATCGGGGAATTTTTTAGACGGGAACGATGCGACAAACCGCTTGTAGATCGTCGCTGCGGCAGCACCGGAGACTTGTTGGTGGATGATAGAGCGTACGAGCGCTCGAAAGGGATCACGTCCCCGCTTTAGATCGGGGGGTCCGTATTTCCGAATGAGCGATGCAAAGCGCTTATCTGTCCTCAGGGCAGCAACAGACGCTGATATCGGTGGTATTCGCATAGGTGGTTCATCATATAAAGACAGGCCCATTTACGCTACAATGACCCCATGCAGGAAGGGATCCGAAAATTGCTGATACAACTCGGCGAAAACCCCGAACGAAATGGGCTCAGAGAAACCCCCCGCAGAGTCGAGGAGTCGTTGCAGTTCCTGACCCAGGGATACAGGACGAATATAGATGAGGTCATCGACGGGGCTATCTTTGAGGAGGATCATAACGAGATGGTGCTCGTGAAAGATATTGAAGTGTATAGTTTGTGCGAACATCACCTGCTTCCGTTCGTCGGTAAGGCGCATGTAGGGTACATCCCGAACGGCCGCGTTATCGGACTTTCAAAGATCGCTCGCGTCGTGGATATGTTCGCGCGGCGATTACAGTTGCAGGAGCGTCTTACGCGGGAGATCGCCGACGCTTTGGAGGAGAGCTTGAAACCAAGGGGGGTTGCGGTCATCATTGAGGCCGAGCATTTTTGCATGATGATGCGGGGTGTACAAAAACAAAATAGTAAGACGATAACATCAGCCATGCGCGGATCGTTTCTCAAAGACCAGAGATCGCGTGAAGAATTTTTGCATCTTGCAACTGCCTGAGGGATCGTTCGGGGATATTTCTTTTTGTGACCCTACCGGGAAGCTTCGCGCATCGGTCACGGATAATTTTGCTCCGCAAAATTTCTGCGACCCCGACTCAGCGACCCTGAGGGTACCCCGCCTCCGTCTTTCGATTCCCGATCGGGACCCTGTAACACCTAAAAACCCGACGACATGCGTCGGGCCTTAAGGTGTTATGAGGCCAGTGTACTTGGAATGGAACACCTTGGAAACTATGGTTATTCGATGGAAAGAGGTGTTCGCAACGATGCCCACTGGTTATCTTACCCCCTCCCTTGAGGCAGCGGTATGAGGACTTTAGGCCCAGGACTCCCGTTTAATATCTACCTTATAGGTAATAGAACGCAGAGATTACCCTCGATCCCGTCGCTAGGTAAACTCGCAAAACTCGACTGTCAGAAAATGAAAAAACCCTACTAGGGAAACACTCCAGAAACTCAAGAGGACCCCATGGCGATTTTAGTCATATATAGAGGCATAATTTATGCCATATGCAAAAAATAATCCCGAATAAACGGAGTGTTTTCCGAGTAAAAAACCCAGAGTTTTCTTACACAAAAACCCCTAGTTTTGCGAGTCATTTAGGAGCGTCATTTTGGGCACCTCTATGCCATTCCAAGCGATCCTCAGCGGCACCTCGGTAACCTGCCCGCTTTCCTGATAGAGCTTCACCAGGAGCACCGACTCGCCCAGTGCTCCTCTAGAAAAAGCAGGTACATCATTCCCCGCAGCGACCGCCAGCAAGACGGAGCGATCCCCGACCATTTCTCGGTCAAGCATGTGGTTGAAAATATCGAGATAAACAGTTTGGTTGGGATAAATGTCTCGAACAGTCAGACCGTCTTTATTCAGTTGTCCGTGCGTCCAGATAAGAGGCATCGGAAAGAAATCGGTGCGTATTTCTCCGCTGTCGGTAATTTTCTCGATGTACGCCTCCACAGCTTTTGCCTTGAACTTACCGCTGTTCTTGATGATGACTCTCCCAACATCGAGAAGCGCCATCGGCTCAGAGTCGCCAATCGCTTCGGCATCTCCTTGATTAGTCACTATTGCACCTTCGACCACGATCTTGCTTTTTTGTGGGCGACGCCTCCACCATTCACTTAGCGGCGGAGACAAAATACCAAGCACGAGAGCAAGAACGATTGCCCAAAATTCTGGAGTGAGATAGAAAGGCGTCGAGAAATGGGCGGCTGTCTTTTGGAGTGCATCTATCGCTGACTCAAGTTGGTTTGGCTGCATGCAGTAATTCTACCGCAGCTGAGCAGATTAGCTTTTGTGGTTAGAAGCCAAGTACGAATAAACAATTGGGGCCAAGATGGGAGCCACAAGGCCCGCGAAGAAAGCTACGACTCTGTTAGCTCCTATTTTCTTTGCAGAGTACAGGCAGATCGGTATGGATATTCCCCACAGTATCAGCAAGACAATCGTTTCCATATTTTATTGAGCAGTCACTGTCACACTCTTACTAAATCCGTTAGCAGAAAAAGTAATCGTGTGTTGGCCACTGGTTTTGAACTCGTACAGAAATGGGTAATATGACACCGTTTCAGGAACACCGTCCTTATAAATCTTTGTTACAGCGCCTATGCCCGTCTGGTCGGTTCCCGTTCCCTTTATGAACCTTCGGCAGCTGAAGCAGTCAGGATTAGGTGGATCGGTTGCCTCAATCGTTACGTCATACTTAATAACGGCATCCCCGTTATCATTACGTGCAATAAGACCAAGAACAATAGAATTACTATCATCGGGAGTGGCACTGCCTTGGGCTAGTGTTCCGTCGGGATTTATTTGGTAGTTGTTTGCCTTGTATTGCCGCCCCAGACCCTTACCAGGAGTCGGGCTGAATATTTCAATATTCGCTTTCGATATAGGTACGGGCGCAGGCGTCGGCTGTGGTGTTGTGGGAACTGTGGGTGTTGGTTGCGGTGCTGGATTAAGCACGGGCGCGGGAGTCGGTGCAGGATTGGCAGGTTGAGTTACCACTGGCGGAACTGTCGGCGGCGTAAGCTGTTCCTCCTTGACGGACTCCGCGAGATCCACCGAAAGTACGGCATTAGCTCGAGTGCGCGTCAGAGGTCCAAAGAAACCTGATACTGGAGTAATATTTTCTCGCGCTTGAAATACTTTTACCGCCTTCAGAGTGAGCGTATAAAAATTTCCTGTTATGGGTCCCGAATACACCCCTTGATCGGTTAGGAACTCTTGGAGCTCACGTACTTCATCGCCTTTGCTCCCGTACTTTAAATTAGTATCGAAAGAAGCAAAGACAAACTGCGGGACCAAAACCAGCACGATAGCGAGGAGTTTATAGATATTTTTCATAGCAACCAGCATGAGCTTGTAATGCTGGCGCTAAACACTAAGCCCCGCGCCAGCTAGGCCTTGCGGCCCCACACCCGTTTCCAGGTATGGCCCATCGCTGAGTTGCTGAACACGGGGTTCAGTATCAGCGATGGGACTTGTCGACCTTGCCACAGCGAAGCTGCGGGTTAGGCCCTTTTATTGGGTATGTGTAACTCGATGCTAACATAGCGAGCCGCGGGTATAAAGGATAAAATCAGCTCACGTATGATCGACCAGCTACTAGCACAAAGAGCCGTTTTAGAGGCCCTTGAGGCCAAAATCACGGCCTTGGGCGGCGCTGACAGGCATGTTGGCGATACTACGCTCGAACTGTACTTTTGGGACGATTTGGCGGAAAAACATCAAAAACTTTTTAGATCAGCCACACTCGAGGACATCGCCTCGGCAATTACTATCGTTGAGAAAGAGTCAGCGGGGCGCTTTAAACTTGTATCTATTAAGCCATCTACCGCCACTCGCGACGTATTGAGAGTCGGTATAATGCAAGAAAGTGGCAGACCTATTTTGGACGTCTCGAATTTATATTGGGAAGTCCGATACACAGAAAAACTACCCGCGGGAGAAGCTCCCAGTGGTTCGCAAATCTTTTGGCTTACACCTAGGGAGCTACACTCGTTAATTTCAAATGAAAGGCGATCATTCGCGTTTCGGTCAGGCGGTGTTCAATTCCGATTATTGCAGTGGTTTTCCGAACACAAGGATTTAACTAAAAGCAAAGAGCTAGCGGAGGAGCTCAAGACCACAACACGAACAATTGCCACAGAGATCGGCAAGCTGAAACGTAAAGCTGACGAGGCATTTGGCCTCGATGAGGATAATTTCGTCCAAAGCAGTTATGGCGAAGGTTACGGGCCTGGTATCGGAATAAAAATCAAATTGGAAAGAGGTACGTCGTAGCTACCGTTGATAAGACCATAGAGCGCGACTGAATTATTGGGCTCTTTTGAGGGCTTATCGTACATGCGCTGTATGTACGCTGTAGCACCCCTTTCGGCAGAATTATGAGGTGGAACAGAGCACCGATGACAAGCTGGCCGAGAGCGCAAGCTCAGAACTTTCTTTTGATGCCTTCAAAAAAGCGCTCGGGTCCGCTGCTCTAAAATACTCGGATACGGAAATTGAGCGCATGCGGGCCGTCTGCGATAAGTTTGCGGATGCCTTCTTTGACGGTTGGCTTAAGCGACGAAACGAGCAATAATGGGCAGGAAGGGCTCGACGATTATTACAAAAACATGGAAAAAAGCACCGAGGGAGAGTATTGCATAATTCACTGTCGAGTGAGTTCAACCAAACAATCTCAGGAGGGTGAGAGCTTGGATGTGCAAGCGGGCATCTGCCGCGCCATTGCCGTTCAGAATAAATGGCCACTCGCTCATGAGCCGTGGGAAGAGAGCTTCTCAGGGCGTAAAAGTACTCGGCCAATCTTTGAAGAAGTGTTGGCATTTCTGGATGCACATCCAGGTAAAGTACGCCGCTACATTTTTCGCTCGATTGATCGCTTTACACGCGGCGGCTCATTCTCATACGAAACGATGAAGCGCGAGCTTACAAAGCGCGGGGTAGCGATGGTGGATAGCTATGGAGTAATTCAAGCTTCAAAAAACACTCTTGAGGATTTGGGGATTGAGTATGACTGGAGCAGGTACTCACCGAGTGAAATGACAGAGTCGCTTCTCGCGACGAATGCTAAACAGGAGGTTACTGGCATCCTTACCAGGATGATCGGGCAGTCAATCCGATTAACCAGGCAAGGGTATCGAGCGCGTCGAAGTACAGACGGGTTTAAGAATGAGCGGGTGTTCGTCGAGGGGAAAAAGAAGGTCATACAGGTTCCCGATAAGGAGCGGGCCCGCTTTTTTATTGCGATGTTTGAATTGCGAGCGCTGGGCCAACTTACAGACCCTGAGATAGTCGAGAGAGTGAATGCGATGGGATACCGTTCTCCGTATCAAAATAAGTACAATCACGAAAAGACCAAGATCGTCGGGCGGAGAGGCGGAGTTCCGCTGACTGTAAAGCAACTCCAGCGCATCATGCGGAATACAATCTATGCTGGAGTCGCATGCGAAAAATGGACAAACTACAAACCAATCCATCAACAGTACGACGGTCTTGTTACGGTCGAGGTTTTCAATCGAGCCAATAGAGGAGAGTTCGCCATTATGACGGATGAGAGCGCAGAGCTCACAGTCGTTCGCGGCAAATCAAAGACGGGCACGGAACGAGTAAGAAATAACCCGCTCTACCCCTTCAAGTTCATTCTGTGTCCTTTGTGCGAGAAACCCAAAACCATGCTTGGCAGCGCACCACGCGGCAAGCTGGGTAAAACACATCCCACTTACCACTGCGCTCGTACACACAAGTATTTCGGTATTCCTAAAAAGGACTTTGAGGAGAGTGTGGCGAAGTACATCAAGAGTTTGAAGTTCCAACCCGATTTGCTTAATGGCTTGGAGGCAACGTTCCTTAACAAGTATCGTAAACGTGAGAAAGAAATTGTCAGAGCATCAGGCCAAATACACTCGCACATAGGCGAGCTCGAGGCGCGTCAGGCCTCAAAACTTGAGGCGTTTGAAGCAACAAAGAGTCCCGTGCTCCGAGGAAAGCTGGAAAGAGAAATAGAAGATCTTGAGGTCCAGATCAAGCAGGCGGGTAAACAACGCCTGAAGATACAGATCACGCGAAATGATATTAAGGCCTTTATGCGAGATGCGAAAGCGATAATGGAACACCCCGCTGAAATCCTCCTAAACCCAAAGGATATAAAGGTCCAACAGGAATTATTCGGGTTAGTTTTTGAGAAAATGCCGACCTACTCGGAAATTGTTAATGGAACACCTAAATTGTCCTACGCCTTCGCGCTTTCTTCGACATTTACACCAGACAAAAACCAATTGGTGACCCTACCGGGAATCGAACCCGGATTAACGGCTTGAAAAGCCGGCGTCCTAACCATTAGACGATAGGGCCACAAACAGCGCCATTTTAGCGCATTTTCTGTCCTATACAAAATGTGATACTGTTGTCGGGTTTGGAGGCGTCGGATAGTGGTTTATTCCAGCGGTTTCGAAAACCGCCATGCCGAAAGGCATCGTGAGTTCGAATCTCACCGCCTCCGCATATGGCGTTGCATAGCACCACAGGTTTTAAACCCGTCGCCGCGGCCTTGATCGGTAACACGCTTGTCACCATCGTTAAGTTTTCTGCGGCAATGGTCTCCGGTTCCAGCTCGATGTTCTCCGAAGCGGTGCATAGTTTCGCCGACACACTCAACCAGCTTCTGCTCCTGATCGGGTTGCGCCGCTCGCTCAGGAAGGCGGATGACGATTTTGAGTATGGCTACGGCAATGAACTTTCGTTTTGGGCGCTTATTTCCGCGTGCGGGATATTTTTTGTCGGCGCAGGTGTCACGGCATATAACGGCATTACCTCATTCCTCGATCCGCACCACATAGAGATATCGCCGCTGGTATTCGGGGTTCTTCTTTTGGCTCTCGTGATCGAGTCTTACACACTCTGGGTCGCCGCCACGCAATTGATAACATCATTCCCCCGCTCGAAGTGGGGGAAACGGCTGGCACAGGCCGATCCCTCGACGCTTGCCGTTTTTCTCGAGGACGCGGTGGCGGTAATCGGCGTACTCGTCGCGATCGTGAGCATTTCGGTCTCGTATTACACGGGAAATTCTGCGTGGGACGCTGCGGGCTCGGTCGTTATTGCGTCCCTTCTCGCTGCGGTCGCTGTTGTCCTTATCGTCAAAAACCGCTCGTATCTTCTCGGCCGCTCGATACCCGAAGGGCTGCAGGAAGAATTGATCGACCTTCTTCAGAGTGAGCCGGCGATAGAAAAAGTCCTCGATTTCAAATCGGTCGTGCTGGGGTTCGGCATCTACCGCATCAAATGCGACGTGGAATTTAACGGTGCGGCGCTTTTTGGAGAGGCGTATCAGCAATCGTCACTTCGCGACCAGTATGAAGAAGTGCGCGACGACTATGAATCCTTCAAAAGATTTTGTGCGGACTACGCCGACCGCATTCCGCGCTTGATGGGTAAGAAGATAGACGAGATAGAAGCGCGGATAAAAAAGCTGCACCCGGGTATCAAACACATAGATATAGAGATCAATTGATCGATCCCGAAGGCGCCATCTTCGGCATGATGCGAGGCGACCCGAACGCAAAGTAACGAAGGACTGCTGTAGAATACGGGGGTGATATTCGACTACCATATCGTGTTGAGTGGTATCGGCATTGCTGTTGCGGCGTTGCGATACATCCTGTATTTCAGAGACATCAACCGCGGTACGGTAAAACCGCACGTGTTCTCGTGGTTTTTGTGGGGATTGCTCACAGGAATTATCTTTGTCGCGCAATTTGTCTCGGGGGCAGGCCCTGCCGCCTGGGTGGCGGGATTTGTTACTGTTGCTTGCTTCGGAATCTCCGTCTTCGCTTTCTACAAAGGATCAACGGATATCGTTGCTTCGGATTGGGTCTGCCTCGTGGGGGCTCTTGGCGCTATCGGGCTGTGGCAACTAACAAGCAATCCGCTCGCGGCAGTCATCATTGTCATGATCGCGGATGGAATTAGCTACATACCAACGTATCGAAAATCATTTCATAAACCATACGAAGAATCTGCGTCTGGTTTTGCGCTCGCGGCCTCGCGTTCGGTATTTGCGCTTGCAGCCCTTGAATCTTTTGCGACAGTCAATTGGATCCACACCGCCTTTCTCATCTTCGCTGACGGTGGTTGCGCGGTATTTTTGTGGATCCGCCGTAAACAACTGAAGGCATGATCTACGACTATCATGTTGTTTTCGCCACGCTCGGCACTGGTATCGGACTCTTGAGCTTCGTGCCGTACTTTCGGGACATTCTGAACAACTCAACAAAGCCGCACGTATTTTCATGGTTTATCTGGTCGCTCCTTGTCGGGGTCACGTTCCTCATTCAAGTTGCCGAGGGGGGTGGCATTGGCGCGGTCGTAACGGGCATCGAGGCGCTGTGTTGCGCTGCTGTCACCGTGTTCGCGTATACGCGCGGAGAGAAAAATATCACACGCTCGGATTGGGTGTGTTTGTGTCTGGCGCTTCTGGCTATCGTACTGTGGCGCCTCGCGCACCAACCACTGCTCGCGGTCTTGCTCGTTATATGTGCGGATATGTTCGCGTATATCCCCACACTCCGGAAATCATACGTTAGACCGCACGAAGAAACGGTTTCACAGTACGCGCTCTCTGCCGTGCATTGGGTCTTGGCCGTTGCCGCATTGCAAACGTTCCTGTTGACGACCTGGCTGTATCCCGCGTGGATGGCAGTGTTTGACGCCGTCCTTGTCGCGACCATCCTCATCCGTCGCCGACAATTACTTGCTCTGCCTCCTCGTGTTTGATATACATGATATTTCTGGCAGGGGAATCGTTCCCCGTTAGCCCAGTGTTCCTAATCCGGGAGGTGAAAGTGGCGAAGAAGCCCTTACGCGGTGTTCGTAAACGCGGAGTACGGATCGTTCCGCGAGGCGGCAAGTCGAAAGGGCGCACGGAGAATGCCCGTTCACAAGACCAGGCTCAATCTTGGAGACGGTCATCCGGCAAGGGTTGGAAGCCGCATGACGTGAGTCCGTGGGGCGGCTGGTGACCCAGTGTCCTGAATTAGCCGGCGGAGTCCTTGGGACCCGCCGGCTGTATCTTTTTCGGGCAAATGCTAGTATGTTCTGCAATGAGTGGGCGTAACTTTCGGGACCTCCTTGAGAAGCAATGGGAGCAAGGTAAATTCCTTTGCGTGGGACTTGATAGCGATTTTGAGAAAATTCCGGAGGCGGTCCGGAAGACGGGTGTGGGCGAGACCATCGTCGCATTCAACCGTGCCATTATCGATACGACGAAAGATCTTGTAAGCGCATACAAGCCAAACAGCGCATTTTATGAAGCACACGGCGACGAGGGATGGAGGGCGCTTCGCGAGACCGTGCAATACATTCGTGATCAGGCGCCCGATGTGCCGGTCATTCTCGATGCGAAGCGGGCTGATATCGGTAACACGAATGCGGGATATGTCGCATCGGCATTCGATCATTTGCGTGCGGATGCGATCACGGTAAATCCATATCCCGGCCGCGAGGCACTTGCCCCCTTCCTTGACCGAAAAGACAAGGGCGTCATCGTCTGGTGCCGAACCTCGAACGAAGGTGCGGGGGAATTTCAAGATATGTCAGTCAACGGCGATCCACTCTACATGGTCGTTGCCCGTCATGTTGCGCACGAGTGGAATACGAACGGAAATTGCGGGCTGGTGGTAGGGGCAACGTATACCGAGGAGTTGCGCCGGGTGCGCGGTGCCGCAGGTGATATGCCCATTCTCATTCCGGCGATCGGCACGCAAAATGGGGACATCAAGAAAACGGTGAAAGCAGGCAAGGATTCGCGGGGGCACGGCATGATCATCAGTGCTTCGCGCGCCATCATATTCGCTTCCAGCGGAACGAATTTTGCCGAGGCTGCCCGAGAGAAGGTCACAGAGTTCGATGGCACAATCCGTGCGGCGTTATAGAATATCCCGATATGGACGAAGCACAAGTTCTGGAGTTGCTGCAAAAAGTCGGGGCATTCCGGAGCGGACATTTTGTGTTTACCTCCGGCAGGCACAGCGATTCATATGTACTCAAAGATGCGATGTATGCGTATACGCGCGAGACTTCTCAAGTGTGTCGTGAAATGGCCGAGCGATTCAAGGATGCGGGTGTAGAGGCCGTCATAGGTCCCGCGATCGGCGCCGCGATACTTGCGCAGTGGACGGCACATCACTTGAGCGAAATGACGGGGCGCGAGGTGTTTGGCGTGTATGCGGACAAGGACGGTAAGGGCGGGTTTATCATCAAGCGCGGATATGACCGAGTGATAAAAGGCAAAAAGACCCTGATCGTCGAGGACCTCACAACGACCGGCGGTTCCATCGCGAAGGTGGTTGAAGCCGCGCGAGCCGCCGGAGCGGACGTGGTGGGTGCCATTGCACTCGTTAACCGCGGTGATGTAACAAAAGAACAGGTGGGGAATCCCCCGGTGTTCGCTCAGCTCTTGAATGTGCAACTCGATTCATGGGAAGAAAAAGACTGTGAATTATGCGAGAAGGGGATTCCGGTCAATACCGATATCGGGCACGGGAGGGAGTTTTTGGCGCGAAAGGCGGCATAATATGCGTGCAAGGATGTCGTGTGTGATACAATTCGCGCATATCAGTTTTGTTCTTAAATATTTATGAAACAACTCGGGTGGATTATCGCGATCATAGCAATTCTCGGCGGTGCATATTGGTGGTGGCAGGGTTCAAGCGCTTCTCCCTCGATCGATACCGGAGCGTCTTCAGCGGTGCCAGGAACAGAAAGCGCCGCTGTCCAAGGGACACCGATGCCTGTTGTAGGCAGTGTCACGGAGGAAATGATCGTCACAGCACCGATGACAGCAACCGTGACGTACACGAGCAACGGCTTCTCACCGAAAGAGGTGACCGTTAAAAAGGGAGGCACCGTGATGTGGAAGAACACAAGTGGCGGAAAGATGTGGGTCGCCTCAGCCCAGCATCCCTCGCACACCGTCTACGCCGGCACGACACGTGAGGAGCACTGTCCGGACACGGCAAGAACCGCATTCGATCAGTGTGTGGGCGGGGGCGACTACTCATTTACCTTCGATAAAGTGGGGACGTGGGGTTATCACGACCATCTCAAGTCCAGCTTTTTCGGAAAGATAACGGTCATTGAGTAGCTCGATGGCCTCGCCACAAGCAGCATGGATCGCGAAAGACTCGCACGCCTGGCATTGCAAATAGGGGTGGCGTTTGCCTTCCTGTATCCGCCCCTGAACGCACTCGTGGACCCCTCTGCGTGGGTCGGCTACTTCCCGCCTTTTATGAGGGGGTATGCACCTGACGACGTGCTTCTCCACGCGTTCGGCATCGCGGAGGTCGTGATAGCGCTCTGGATCCTTTCGGGGTGGCGCATATTCTGGCCATCGACTGCAGCAACCGCGCTGCTTCTCGGCATCGTCGTGTTTAATCCGGGGAATTTTCAGGTGCTTTTCCGCGACCTGTCGATTGCCGCAATGGCTTTATCGCTTGCTATGGTAAGCTGGCGGGATGAAACACGATCCGGAATTGCCTCCGAAGCTTGAACTGTCGTTTGAGCGTGTCGAGGTTCTGCGTTACGGCGAGAACCCGCACCAAAATGCCGCGCTCTATCTTGACCCGAGCGACAAGCGGCCGGGCGTAGCGACTGCGCGCAAAGTGCAGGGAAAAGAGCTCAGTTTCAACAACCTGCAGGATGCCGACGCAGCATTTGAGTGTGTTGCGGAGTTCGATGAACCGGCGGTCGTTATCGTGAAGCACATGAATCCGTGCGGTGTTGCGGTCAGCGAGAATGTGCACGACGCATATCTCCGCGCGTTCGCCTGCGACACCGTCTCTGCATTCGGTGGTATCGTCGCTTTGAATTCAACGTTGACGGCGGCGCTTGCGAGCGAGCTCGTGAAAATATTTCTCGAAGTCATCGTGGCACCTGACGCCGAAGACGATGCGCTCGCGATTCTTTCTGTAAAGCCGAACATCCGCATTCTTCTCACGGGCGGAATGCCCGACCCTGCCGAGAAGCGAGAGGTGATCAAATCCATCGCCGGGGGCATCTTAGTGCAATCCACGGATGGCATGGTGTTTGACGGGGAAGTGAGGACGGTCACAAAACGTTCTCCGACCACGAAGGAGCTCGAAGACATGATGTTCGCGTTCACGGTGTGCAAGCATGTGAAGTCCAACGCGATCGTGTATGCGAAGAATGGCGCGACGATCGGCATCGGCGCCGGCCAGATGAGCCGCATCTATTCCGCGAGGCTCGCCGCCATCAAGGCGGGGGATGAAAGGCTCTCGCTCAAAGGAGCCGCAATGGCATCCGACGCGTTCATGCCGTTCCCTGACTGTGTGGAGGCGGCGGCGGCGGCGGGTGCGACGGCGATAATCCAGCCGGGCGGCTCACTCAGGGATCAAGATTCAATTGATGCGGCAGATGCTGCAGGAATGGCGATGGTCTTCACCGGCATCCGGCATTTCAGGCACTAAAAAAGCCGCCATATACCGGGCGGCGCGGTTTCAATCGCTCATCTGCGCGCGATTGGTATCAATTGTTGGAAACGACGTGCCGCGTTTCCTCCACAGGAGCTGCCGGTGGGTAATCCTCTATATCGGTTACCGAAGACGGAATGAGCCAGATGCTCGGGACGATGTCCTGGGATCCCTGCACGTTGGAGACCCGAACCTGCTCGTGGTTGCCGATCTCCTCCACCGTGAGGTCATCGCGCCCCAGATTTCTCACGACTGGTTCCATCACGCTGTTGTTGAGTTTCCCGAGCGCGCTTCGTAACCGCACCGGATCGCCGACGTTGTGCCGGTAGCGGGTCACGGGGCGGGGGATACGATACACCGGATACATGTGCCACTGATCCTTCAGCATGGCGCTTCCTTTCCTAAAGCAGGAACATACCTGCCTGAACGAAAGTATATAAAGGATAAGGAAATAAGCCAAGTCTTGGGGGGGGGTAAATTTGCAGATTCATCACAATTTGTTATAAATACAACAATGCGAAAGGATCAGTTGAGTACTTAGTCGCCAGTTGCTTTCACTCTCTCGTCCGCAAGAAAGTGCCAAAGAGCAGCACTGCGGGAACTCTGGCCCCTGCTCATGCTCTGCGCAAGCTCATGTAAATATCCTCAAGCGCTTTCACGGCGTCGCCGGCAGCGATGTTGTTCTGGTGATAGAGGCCATCGGTGACGTCACCCGCTGCCCAGATGCGAGGATGGGAGGTTTGATGGGTGCGTGGGTCGACTTTAATTTGTTTAACCTCCGTCATATCGATTACGTTGCCGATCCATCCGGTATTGGGAATCAGTCCGATCTCGACGAAGACGCCCTCCACGGGAAGAAGTTCCTCTTTACCGCTCTTTGTGTCTTTCCAGCGCAAGCCGGTAACAAATTGGGAGCCTTCGACGGCAAGTATCTCCGAATTTTTTACTATTCGCATATTGGGATGCGCGAGCGCAGCGTCGACACTTATCTTGTCTGCCTTGAATGTTTCGCCACGGTTAAAAAGCGTCACCGTCTTGCAGTACGCGAGGAGTTGGAGCGCGGTCTCGAATGCGGCGTTGCCGCCGCCGATAACCGCAACATCTTTGTCGGCAAAGAGCGGACCGTCGCAGCTTGCGCAATATGTAAGGCCCTTTTGATCGAATTGCGCAGCACCGGGCACGTTAAGTTTTCGGCGATTGGCGCCTGTCGTTATGAGCAGCGCCTCTACGTTGTACGTCGTTTTTTCTTTTCCGCCCGCAGTGGCGACCACAATATCCACCGAGTCATCGTGTGGTGTGAGCGATTCTGCGAGGGCGGGGGAAACGACGGTGAGCCACCCGCCCGCGTAGGCTTCGACGTGTTTGCGCAGGTTTGCTGCAAGTTCGGCGCCCGAAAGAGACGGAGTGCCTACCCAGTTCTGCACGTCAGTCGAAACGGTGCTCTGACCGCCCCATTCGGAGGTGATAAAAACGGTTTTGAGGCGTTTGCGCGCGGCGTAAATTGCCGCGGCGGCCCCTGCGGGGCCGCCGCCTACTATCGCAAGTTCATAGGTGTCCGTCACGGCACCATTCTACACTATTGTGGTGAGCGATTGAAGCGCTTACCTTCGTCGCAGGAAAGACGGCAAACCGCCCCAGGTATCGTCCTCATCCTCTTCTTTAGGAGGGGTTACCTTAGTGGGTTCCGGTTTGGGGGCTTCTTTCACTAGTTTTTCCTGACGATGAAGGACTTCTTCCCGCCGCATCTCTTCCCGTGCGCGCGGGTTCACGGGGGGGACATCCTGGTCTTTCCTGGCGACGACCCGTTGCGAGCCGACGAAAAGAGTACCGCGCTGCCCCGGCTCGGGAAAGCCCGTGGCGATGACAGTCACGCGTACCTGACCCTTCTTGAGCGAAGGATCGGTGACGGCGCCGAAGATGACCTTCGCGTCCGGATCGATCGCTTCGGTGATTACATTGGCCGCATCCTGTACCTCAAGCATTCCCAGGTCATCACCGCCGGCGACCGAGAACAGGACACCCTTGGCACCCTGAATGGAGACCTCGAGCAGCGGCGAATTGATGGCGGCACGTGCGGCCATTTCTGCGCGGTGTTCGCCGATCGCGGTACCGATACCCATGAGCGCAGAACCGGCATTGTGCATGATGGTGCGTACGTCGGCGAAGTCGACGTTGATGATACCGGTCTGCGTAATGAGGTCGGAAATACCCTCAACCGCCTGTTTCAATATGTCGTCGCACATGGCAAAGGCATTTTTGATGCCCGTCTCACGCGATACGATGCTCAGGAGTTTGTCGTTGGGGATGATGATGAGCGCGTCCACTGCTTTGCGTAATTCTGCCAATCCCGCTTCCGCCAAACGCATGCGCTGCTGACCCTCGAATCCGAAGGGGCGCGTTACCACCCCGACCGTGAGAGCGCCGAGTTCGCGCGCGACTTTTGCAACAACGGGCGCCGCACCCGTGCCCGTGCCGCCACCCATTCCGCACGTGATGAACACCATGTCAGAACCTTTGATCGCTTCCTGAATGTCCTCGCGCGTTTCTTCTGCGGCTTGTTTGCCGAGATCTGCATTCATCCCCGCGCCGAGGCCCCGAGTGAGATTTTTACCGATATGGATCTTGCGCTTCGCTTTTGATTTGTGGAGATCCTGTCCGTCGGTGTTGATGGCAATGAAATCGACTCCCTGCACATGCGAACTCACCATGTGATTGACCGCGTTGCCCCCTGAACCTCCGACTCCGATTACCCGTATCCGCGCGAATGACTCGACATCCGGCTTCACTTGTTTGGTCATAGTGGGGACATCATAACAGCGACGAACAAAAGGGCAAACTTGACTCATTCAGCTTATAATGTTTCAATTCTCGTCCATCAACATCGTAAGTCGTTATATAAATGAGGTCAGACCTCACTGCATATCTCCGTGGCAAGCGTTTACGGGAGCAAACTTCGCAAACCCTGCTTGAGAGAATCCCACGCATCGAGGAAGACGCCCCCAAGCGAATGCATGCCGCCACTCCTATCCTCCGCGTAGCCCCAACGGCACAGCCCGTAGGCGACAGCCCACGTCACGTCGATCCCTGATGAGCGGGGAAGCTGGCCGATCTGTGCGACTTGTGAGGGCAGGCGCAATACTTCGCGCGCTATTTCAGCTGCCGAGGCGAGCCCCGAGCCACCGCCGGTGATAACGATCCCTGCGGGAAGCAGGCGATGCCGACCGATGGTTCTGAGGTGGGAATTTATGAGCGTATACATTTCTTTGAGCCGCATACCGACGATGGTGAGCATCTTTCTCTCCGGAACATCGCTGCCGGTGACACCACCGCGCTTCAGGCTCTCCGCTTCAGGAAGGGGAACGCGGAAAGAAAGGGCGATGGATTCTGTTATTGCTGAGGAGCCCGTGGGGAATATTTTGAGCGAGATCGGTATGTCGTTCTCGAACACGACGAGAGAAAGCGTCTCAGAACCGATGTTCGCAAGCACAACACCCGCGGTCTTTTGTGCCTGTGAGAGCGTTACGAGGCTCGCCGCGAGGGGGGAGGCCATCACGCCCTCCACTTCCACACCGGTCGATTCCACCGCCTCAACAAGGTCCTCCTGATGTTGGGAGAGCATCGTGATGAGAATGGTATCGACGGAGAGCCGCGTCCCCTGCAGACCCTGTGGTTTGCCGAAGACTTTTGTACCATCAACGCGATATTCGAGCGGTATGGCATGAATGACCGTACGATTGGTCAATTTGGAAGCGGCCTTTTTCTCGCTATCCCGAAGTGCGCGTTCTATCTCGCGATTGGTAACAATGCCACCCGATGCGGTGAGCGCGGCTTCGCCCGAACTACGTATCTCATCGAGCCCGATGCCGCCTAAGCCAACACGTGCACTGCGGACCTTCACTTTCGCCGCTCCCATGGCCCGCCCGAGCGCCTCGCGGATGCTTTTGGCGGCTTCTTTCTTATCAATAATGTAACCATGGCGGAGTCCCCGTGAGGAGGATGTGCCCGTGCCGAGAATAGTGAGGGGGAGATCGGGAGTGCCGCCAGGCGCGGCGATAACGACCTTCACATGGTACGTACCGATGTCTATTCCCGTGTAGATCCGCTGTGCCATTGAAAAGAGAAAGCGCGCAGGATGCGGCGCTCCTTAGCCTCCATTGTACGCCCATGCCGCAACCCCTTCAAATGAAAACATCCGTGGACAAATAAAAGTGCCAAGCGTTCGCGGAGCGGGACACCGCACTGCCGCGCTTCGCGTTCTGCTTTGCGCACATTCAAAAATATCTCTCCCTCCCGCTTGGTAAGCGGAAAAGAGAGTACGTTGGGTGCATACGCTTTTTTCCGGTACTTCACATTCATGCGGCGGGCTAGCGTATCGCCGCAGACGACAAGCGAGAGTTCGTACGAGGGCCCGAGAATGGCGAGAGCCACTCTTTCAAAGGGAACCGACGGCACAGGGCCGTGACAAGTCCGTTTTATTGAAGTGATGGAGGTGGAACGCATTAGCGTGCCGGTGCGGTCTCTGCGGGTTTCTGTGCTTGCGGCTGCTCGCGATTGAACGGGCGACCGCGACCGACCGGGACCTCGGAGACTTTGCCCTCCTTTACGAGCCGTTTGAACTCTGCACGGCGCTTCAAAAGCTTGAGCGCGCGCTTTTTCTTGACGATCTTTGATGCTCCGCGCAGGAAATAGCGCTGGCCGCGAACTGTGCGGACCAACCCCGTGCCCTGGACGCGGCGGCTGAATTTGCGAATGGTGGAGAGCGTGCTCTCGTTGCCGCTCTTGGAAACTTCTGCGTTGATACTCATGTGGGGGAAAGAATAGCAAAGATAGGCTATAAAGTCAAAAGCTTTTTGTCGGCGCCATTGACAACATACGAAATATGGGGCATTTTGTTTTAACGAACAGGCAGTCGACCGACTGCTTGGCGAGGTCTTTTAGGAGGAGGCGACAGTGACAAAAAGGAACATAATACCGTACCGACGGGCCAATAGGCCGGATGAAGTGTTGGCCAAAGGATTCGGGAAGTCGCTCGTGAAGCGATACTTCGTGAATCCCGATACCAATCAGGTGGAAGAGCACTTCCACATCGAGCAAAAACCCTGGTCCGTGGTTCTGGCCGTGACGGACGACAGGGAGGTGCTCGTCGTTCGGCAGTTCAAGCAGGGGGCGGAGAAAATCCTCGACGAACTCCCGGCGGGAACCGCGGATTGGGCGGACGAGAGTCCGATCCAAGTCATGTCGCGCGAGCTCAGGCAGGAGACTGGATATGAGGCGGGCATTGTTGAACCGCTCGCGCCGCAATGGATGTCGACGCGCAACTCGCGAACGCGTTTTTACCCGTTCCTTGCGTTGGGTTGCAGGAAAGTGGGGGAGGCGGTTTGGGACACGCAGGAGCAGATCGAGCCGCGGGCGGTCGAGCTCGAAGTGTGGCTGCGTATGGTCTTCCTCGGTCAGGTAGAAGAGCCAAGTGCCATTGTGGCCACCATGCTTTCACTCCCTGCCTTACTTAAGGCGGGAGTCCTCGACCCCGAGGATGTGGCGCGGGCTGCGGGCTGATGCCCCCCGCAAGCAACGATCCCCCTGCAGCCATGCTGCCGGGGGTTTTCTACAAAACAATTTAAGTTAAGACCCCTGCACTCATTTTACGCGTGCGCTTCCGCGCGGCCGCCGATGCGGCGGCGCTTGAGGTAATTGGGAAGTTCGGGAAGAGGGATCGCATCCTGCGAGTTGGTCGCAACTTCGCGTACGAGGATGGTGCCTTCCATTGCCTCTTTGTGGCCCATGATGAGGATGTAGGGGACCGCGAGTTCTCGCGCTGCCGTCATTTGCTCGCCGATGCGTTCGTGCCAGAGTCCCTGATGCACGTCGATAGCCGCGCGCCGCAAATTTTCCAGTACCGAAAGCGCGCGCCTGCGAGCCTCAGACCCCAAATGTGCAAAGTAGATGGCGGGTTGTGCTTCTCCGCGCGGCACTTTCATTTCGCGCCTCATGCTCGTCTTTCCGCGCACTTCGCAGGTGATGGAGACCATCGCGGCGGAAGCGGGCGTGCGCGCGAAGCGGCTTGCGAGCGGATCGTAGCGTCCCCCGAACGCGACGGGGACGCGTGCGCCGCTTTCTGCGTCCGGTGTTGATATTTCGAACAGAGAATGCGACCAGCAATCGCGACTTCCAAGGATGTGCGCGTTCAATTCATACGGCAGACCGAACATTTCGAGGTACTCGAGCAGTTCCCAGAATCTGCGGCGTTCTTCCTCGGTGAGATATTCCATGGCCTGTGGCGCGCGCGATGTCGCCGGATGTCCGCGTTCGATGAGCTGCACCAAGGTGCCCAGGGGGTCGGTGGCCGCGCGCGGTCGGAGCGTGGGCGAGATCGATTCGATGTGCTTGCGCAAATACAGTCCGATGTCGCGCACGTATCGATTCGACGAATCCGGTGAGCCGAAATTATTGACCGCAAGTATGCGCTCTTTGACACCCGATTCTTCCGTGATCGCGTTTGCAACGATGATGAGGAGTGCCTCGGCGATAGCATTGGAAGGACCGACGATGTGCAGTTCGAGTGACATTGAAGGAATGGCCGACGTATTGCCCACGATCCGCCATGCGAGCAGCGCGCCATCTTTCTGCGCGAGGGTGAGGCACTTGCGCGCGGAAGACATGAGCGCGCGCTCGTCGCGCCGCGCGAACGAGATCTCGGACTCGATCTCCGAAAGTGATCTGATGGGTTGTCGCGCGACCCCATTCATCATTGCGGCGGCGCGCGGGATATTACCAAGGGAGGAGAATCCGTAATATTCCGCGATCCGAACTGCCGAATCGAGAAATGCCGCAGTGTTCGGATGTTGGGTATCTTTGAGGCGAAGCATACAGGCTCAATTACCTGCGGGAGTCGCAGTATCGGTGTATCGAGAGCGGGACGGGAGAACATCAATGTCGTTGAACGGATACAGACGCAGGAGCACTTGTCCCACGATGTCTTCGCGCGGCAGCGTTCCCCAGATGCGGGAGTCCGAAGAGACACGGCGGTTGTCTCCGAGCACGAAATATCGATCCGGTTCGAGCGTGATCTTCATCTCGGTAATTCCTCCCATGTTTGTTTGCTCGAGATATGGTTCCGAGATCACGAATCCTTCCGGATGCTCGGCGTTCTGTACCGTGACGGTGTTATCGGAAAGCACAATAGTTTCCCCCGGAAGTCCGATGACCCTCTTAATGAGTGCGCGCTTTGTGCCCGGTTGGTTAAAAATGACAACATCACCGCGTTCAGGCCCCCCAAAGTCGTATGAGACCCTGTCGACAATCAAGTATTCCCAATCTTTGAAGTTTGGTTCCATAGATTGGCCCGAAACCACATACGGAGCGGCGATAAAGAAGCGAATGAAGAGTGCGAGACCGAGTGCCACCACTGTGTAGCCCAAAAGAGATCCTTGCCCCCGTGCGTTGACAGACGGGTAGCCGTTGGGAATGGGTGAGGAATCGTTTTTCATATCCGGTGATGAATCATTTTGCATCACAGGATCAGGCATGTGCGATATTCTAACGCTCGCGTGGCATTGACACCAAGTGTTTGGGATGTTGCATGTAATTTTTTTGCAGATGAAAAAATTTTATGACACATTTTTTATTTTTTTCGCACCAAGTACATATTCATTATAAAATACGCTATACTGTAGCTCTCATATGGCGTGGATAATTATCGGCTTGGGGAATCCGGGGGAGGAATATGACGCAACACGACACAACACGGGACGTATGGCGCTCGAATATTTTGCAAAACAGCTGAAATTCGGTGAATGGAAGGAGGATACAAAGGCAAAAGCGCGTGTAGCAGCGGGAATGATAGGCAAAACAGCGGTTGCACTCGTTGCACCCGACACATTTATGAATAAATCCGGTACGGCGGTGGTAAAATTCGTTAAAAGCCAGAAAGCCGCAGAGCGCATGATCGTTCTCTACGACGACCTCGATCTTCCGCTCGGCTCCCTGAAACTCTCATTCAACAGGGGAAGCGGGGGACATCGGGGTGTGGAGTCGATCATGAAAGCAGTGAAAACGAAAAAGTTCACACGCGTACGCATCGGCGTATCTCCCGCCACTTCAGCGGGTATCGTAAAGAAGCCTTCGGGGGAAAAAGAGGTCGTCAGTTTCATTCTTACAAAATTTAGATCAGCCGAACTCGCTGAGCTCAAGCCTGTGCTGAAGCGCGTTGCAGAGGCGCTGCAAATGATCGTCACTGATGGCCCCGAACGCGCGATGAATCAATTCAACTGACAACAGAGGACCCATTCGCGGTGTCTTTTCCACTCCGCTCGTATAATGCGATGTTGTTTATTTTAAACTATAGCGTTTTGCAAACAACACGATACGATAATTAGATATGGGACGAATGGAAACGGAGTCCAAAAAAAGAGCAAAACGCGTGAACATCGAAAACATTGTTCTCGGCACACTTTCTATCGTTGGCGTTGCAGCTCTCGCCATGGCTGCGCCGAATGCTCTCCAGCTTCTAAAGCACGTTGATCCCGACTGGGTAAGTAAACGAGATCCGAGACGCAGGTTGCGCGAGACAATATCCCGTATGAAGCGCAAAGGACTCGTCGAGTTCAAGATGCATAATGGCAGAAATCTTCCGCGCCTCACAAAGAAAGGGGAGGACGAGGCGCGTCGCGTCGCACTCGGAGAAACTATCATCAAAAAACCACTTCGCTGGGACCGGAAATGGCGCATCGTGATTTTTGACATCCCCGAGAAACGGAAGGGTTTGCGCGAACGCGTGCGCAAACTCGTTTCAAACATGGGATTCTTCCGGCTCCAAGATAGCGTGTGGGTTTTTCCCTATGATTGCGAAGAGATCGTGGCACTTTTGAAACTCGATTTGAAAATCGGACGTGAACTCATCTATATCATTGCCGACGCGATCGAATTCGATACACCACTGCGTCAACACTTCAAACTACCTCTGGACTAAATGTTGTTTGTTTCAAGCTATAGCAATTTATAGACAACACTCTGTAATGGGCACAAAACGAAGGGGCCCTTTCCCAAGGGGCCCTGTTGGAGGAGTTTGGTTGCTCACAGCGAGCAACGGTGGCGTCAGCCAAGCTTACGCCCGCCCGACGTGTTCGCGAGGGACTCTCGTCCCTGTGCGCCGCGTGCTCAGACGGCCGTGATGTTGTAGGCAGCCGCGATCGCGAACATCGACGACGATGTCGTTCTCAAGGGAATACCCTCCTTCCGCGCCTTCGACCGGAAGCTTTCCGGTGGCGCTACCGCAATTGTACCTCGCTACAAATCGTTTACTAGGCGATGGGCTTCAGAGTCATTCGACGATCTTTGGGCTCGAAGAAGGTGATGGTGAACGGATATACTTTGCCGAGTTCGAGTTTGGCACGCAGATCTTCTTCGCTGGCGAATTCTGAGATGTGCACCAGACCGGCGACGCCCTCTTCAATGGACGCAAGCGCGCCATGCTTGTTGTACTTGATGACAACGGCGTCCACCTTCTGATCCTTTTTGTATTTGGCTGCGGCAGCTTTCCATGGATCTTCGAGCAGTGCCTTGATGGAGAGCGAGATCTTGTCGTCCTTGATCTCGATCACTTTCACTTTGACAGGCTCGCCCACTTTGTAGCGGGTCTTCGGGTTCTCAACGAGCGCCCAATCCATTTCGGAAATGTGCACGAGACCTTCGAGACCTTCTTCAAGCTTCACGAATATACCGAATTCAGTCGCGCCGGTGACGATACCATTGAGCGCATCGCCCACATGGTACTTCTCGACGAGTGAGGCGCGTTCGGTAACACCTGCGCCGCGCTCGCTGAAAATGAGTTTCTGTTCTTTCGGACTCGCGGTAATGATCATGACCTCGAATTTCTGACCGACCATTCTCTTGAGTTCGGCGAATATCTTTTCTTTGTCGCCGTCAGGAACGCGCGGGTAATGCGCGGAGGAAAGCTGCGATGCCGGCAGAAATCCAGCGAGGCCGTTCCAGTTGATAATGAGGCCGCCCTTGTTGGCATCGGTAACAGGCAACTCAAACACGGTCTTCTTCTGTACCGCTTGCTCGGCTTCGTTCCAAATAACCGCCTGACGCGCTTCGCGCAGAGAAAGCTCTATGTATCCTTCAGCGTTGTCGGAACCGACGACCTTTGCGGTCACGATGTCCCCGATATTCACGTTTTTGAGCGCTTCGCGTGCCGAGAGATATTCGCGGCCGTAAATGATACCGGTCCCGTATGGAGCGAGGTCGATGAACACGCGTGCGCGACCAATCGCGACCACGGGTCCTTCCACAACGTCATCCTGCACGGGCGGGTTGCCCGATTTTTCGAGCAGTTCAGCCATTGGTCCGTGCTTTTCGGGTACCACCTCTTCAATTTCTTCACCCACGAGGATCTTTTGCTCCTCAGTTTCTTTAACCATTGTGATGTGACGTTCGGACTATCCTGCTTGCGCTACCGTTCCAGTCTGCAGGGAAGTCTTACCGAACGCTTCTATTAATTAATAATCGCCCCTTAGGGCGTGCGTCCAATATACACCAACAGGATAAAAAAGAAAGGGGCCTATGCATCTGGACGGAAAAAGAAATCCCCGGCGGACAAGAGCCGCCGGAGATACGTTGCGAGGCGTCGGTGCCGATTATGCGCGCGCGGCGCAGACGTGAGTGCCGCCTCGATGCCACAGCGATACACCGAGGAAACGGCGCTGGCTCCATGTGCACGCTACCTTGGTGCCGACCTTGAGGCCTGCCAGATCGCCGCCGCCGACCACCCGGACCATTGAGGTGTGTACGCCCCTGCGGAAGACGTTCTTGCCGCATTTGACGAGTTGACCGGCGTTGATGGCGCACAGGCCGGTTTTGGCCCGGGCTTTGTAGGTCGAGCCCGCCCAGAGCACTACGGCCGCCGCGAGCACGATGGTGACGAGAGTACTCGGTTTCAAGGTTCTCTCCCTTGGTTGTGTCAGCGAACAGCTCGCTGACTGATCTAAACTATACCTCCCACATCTTTTTTTAAAAGACACTACGAGGTATAATCAGCCCCCATGATCCTCACATTCCACGAAGGTGCGTGCGTGCGGGCACAAGCAGGAGACACCACGCTCGTCTTCGGGCCGGTCTCGAAAGATTCAAAGAATTTCAAGCCGACGAACTTCGGCGCTGATGTCGCGCTCATTTCTTTCAACCACTCCGACATGAACGGCAGCGATGAGGCGGGGCGGGGAGATAAACAACCGTTCGTGATCTCCGGTCCCGGCGAGTATGAAATAAAAGAGACCACCGTGGCGGGTTTTGCGACCGGTTCCACGTATGGAAACGACCCGCGTATCAACACCGTCTATTCCGTTTTGTTCGATGGCATGTCCATCCTCTATCTCGGAGCGCTCGGTGATCTCGATCTGCCGGGGGACGTACTTGAAATGGACCCGCCGGATGTACTCATCGTTCCAATCGGGGGAAACGGCACGCTGAATCCTGCCGAGGCTCAAAAGCTTGCAGTGAAGCTCGAAGCAAAAATAGTGATACCGATCCTGTACGACCTGCCTCGCGATTCTGCAGGCAAGGCGGGCGAGAAAACCCTCAAGCAATTTTTGAAGGAAGCGGGAGAGGAAGACTCAAAGCCCGTCGACAAGCTCACCATCAAGCCGCGCGACCTCGTGGGGAAAGAGAACGATGTCGTCGTGCTGTCAGCGTAGTACAATGGTGTGATGGCAGTGCAGAAAACTTTAGACAATCTCAAGCAGGGTCCTAAAGAGGACAAGGTCGCGGTCGCAGGCGGGATCGCAATTACGGTGGTAGTAGTACTCCTCGTCGCATGGGGGATCCTGTTTTTCAGAAGCATTCAAAAGGGTTCCACATCGGTCGATCTTTCTGGCGGGGCGCAGGATGAGTTCAATTTTACGAGCGTAAAAGAGGCGCAACAAAAATTGCAGGAAACATTCTCAAATACGACCGAAGAACTTCGCCAGATACGCGACGATGCCGCAGCTACCCAAATGCAATTTCAGCAGCAGGCAGATGTGCAGGAAATGCAGGGGGACGGTACGAGTCAGTTTGATCCGGGCGCGAGTACGAATTAATACAAAGACTAGTCGAGACGATATAATGAAAGGCAGGATTTGTCAATTTTTTACGGTATTTTTCGCTGGCGTTCCGGTCGATTTTCTGATATAATTGCCGGACATGGCACGCGAAAAAGATGAGCAGGCGGAGTCGCCCAAAGCACGACCCGAAGGGGTCGTATCGCGTAGTATTTCGACCGAAATGCGCGAGTCGTACCTCGACTACGCGATGTCCGTCATCACCGCGCGCGCGCTTCCGGATGTGCGCGATGGGCTCAAGCCCGTGCACCGACGCATTCTGTACGCGATGCAGGAGGCGGGCCTCACCGTTTCCGCGAAGACCCGCAAGTCGGCGACGGTCGTCGGCGATGTGTTGGGAAAATATCATCCGCACGGAGATGTCTCCGTATACGACGCGATGGTAAAGATGGCGCAGGATTTTTCGATGCGATACCCCCTGATCATCGGCCAAGGCAACTTCGGTTCGATCGACGGAGACGGTGCCGCAGCGTACCGATATACGGAGGCAAAAATGTCGCGACTCGCGGGTGAAATAATGCGTGACATCGAGAAAGAGACCGTTGCGTTCACGCCGAACTATGACAACACGAAGACCGAGCCATCGGTCCTGCCTGCCGCAACACCGAACCTGCTTTTGAATGGAACCCTCGGTATCGCGGTCGGTATGGCGACCAACATCCCGCCGCACAATCTGCGCGAAGTCTGCGGCGCGGCGATCCACCTCATAGAAAATCCTGATGCGACGACCGACGATCTTTTGCAATTCGTACAGGGGCCTGATTTCCCGACCGGCTGCATCGCGTTCAACCAGAAGGACATTGCCCACGCGTACGCGACAGGTCGTGGTGGTGTCGTGGTGCGCGGCAACGCTGAGATCGTAGAGGGGAAGAAGGGCGACTACCAGATCGTCATCACTTCGATCCCGTTCCGCGTCAATAAGGCCGATCTTCTCACCAAAATAGCGGATCTGGTGCACGAGAAAAAACTTGAAGGTATCCGCGACATCCGCGATGAATCCACCAAGGACATCCGCGTCGTGATCGAGCTCAAAAATAATGCGAACGCGCAGACCGTGCTCAACTATCTCTACAAGCACACGCAGATCGAGGAGACGTTCCATTATAATGTCGTGGCGCTCGTGGACGGCGTGCCGCAGACACTTTCACTCAAGGCGCTCCTCGAATACTACGTGGCGCATCGCAAGGATGTGGTCACCAAGCGCACACGTTATGACCTCAAGGTCGCGCAGGCGCGCGAACATATTTTGCTCGGACTCAAAAAGGCTCTCGACCACATCGACGAGATCATCAAGCTCATAAAGAAAAGCAAGGATGTTGACGAGGCGCGTTCGGGATTGGTGAAGGTTTTCAAGTTTTCGGACATTCAGGCGCAGGCGATCCTCGACATGCGCCTGCAGAAGCTGGCCGGACTTGAGCGCAAGAAGATCGAAGATGAATTGAAGGCGGTGCAAGCCCTCATCGAGGAGCTTACGGCGCTCTTGGGAAGCGAGAAGAAATTGATGGATCTCATCAAAAAAGAGATCCGTGAAATTATCGAGAAGTACGGGGATGATAGGCGCACAAAGATAGTGAAGCGGGGAGCCACCATCCTCTCCGCCGAAGACCTCATCGCCGACGAGGATTCCGTCCTCGTCCTCACGCAAGGCGGCTACATCAAGCGCACGAATCCGGCCGAGTACCGCAGGCAAAAGCGCGGCGGTGTCGGGGTTGTGGACCTCGATACGAAAGAGGAGGATTTCGTCACGCAATTTTTGACCGCGAGCGCGCACAGCGACCTTCTCTTCTTCTCTGATCGCGGCAAGGTGTACCAATTGAAAATGTATGATCTGCCGGAGGGAAAACGTGCGACTAAAGGCAAGTCCATCATGAACTTCATTTCCCTCGAGCAGGGCGAGCAGATCACCTCCATTCTTGCCATGCCAAAAGAGAAGAAGGCCGTTGAAGGACTCTCCCTCCTCATGGCGACGCGGGGCGGCACCGTGAAGCGCGTCGCAGCCTCGCAATTTTATGAGGTCCGTCGAAGCGGTCTCATTGCTATCGGCCTCGACAGGGGCGACGCGCTCATTTCGGCGCAGTTCGTGTATACAGGTGATGATGCGGTCCTCGTAACTTCAAAGGGGCAGGCGATACGATTTGCCGCCAAAGCGGTGCGTGAAATGGGGCGCCAAGCGGCCGGAGTGCGCGGCATGAAGCTTCGCAGCGGGGATTCCATCGTGGGTGCCGGTGTCGTTCCCAAGGGAGCAAAAGATGCGGAGCTCCTCGTGCTTTCATCGACGGGCTACGGTAAAAAGACCAAACTTTCCGAATACAAGACGCAGGGGCGCGGTGGTTCCGGTATCAAGACGATGTCCATCACGCCGAAAACGAAACAGCTCGTCGGAGGTGCTATCGTTTTTGCAAAGGGAGGCGAGCTTGTCGCAATGTCAAAAAAGAGCCAGACCATTCGCACCGGACTCGACGAGATCTCGACACTCAGTCGCGCGACTCAGGGCGTGCGGGTCATGAAAATGCGCGAAGGGGATTCCGTCGCATCATTCGTGGTGTTTGAATCAGTAGATTCGCCCACTGGGTGAGGCTGATGCTGCCACCGAATAAGTTTCCCCATTTCTCCGGCGCGTGGAGCGCTTTGTGCCCCGCGCGCGGTATATAATGTCAACGATGCAAGCACATACTCCGCTCGGGACGGCAGGGTTCGCACATCCGCGGCGCAATGTGGTGACGCTGGGCGTAGAACCGGGAATGTCGGTGGCTGATTTTGGTTCGGGGAGCGGGATCTATGTGCTCCATATCGCGGAGAACCTCCAAAATTCCGGGCACGTGTACGCGATAGACGTGCAGCGCGATCTTTTGCGTCGCCTATTGAGCGAAGCGCAACGACGCGGCTTCAAGAATGTTCAAGTCATCTGGGCTGATCTTGAGCGGGAGGGTTCATCCAAACTCGCCGATGAGAAGCTCGACCTCGTGCTTATTTCGAATCTATTGTTTCAAGTTGAAAATAAACGGGCGGTTATATGCGAGGCGCGCCGGATCTTGAGCCCCCGCGGCAGACTCGCGATCGTGGATTGGTCGGAGTCGTTTGGCGGTATGGGACCGCAAAAACAAGATGTTGTCTCAAAGGAGAAAGTGCTCGCGCTCGCGCGTGAGGCGGGCTTCGGACTGCAACGCGAGTTTTCTGCGGGAGCGCATCATTACGGACTCATCTTTCGACCCGTCTCGCCGGGGGCAAGCCGAGGCGGACCAGCCAGTCTCAAGAAGCTATGAAGAAACTTTCGATGTTCCAGACCATTTTGCTCGTCGTATTTGGCGGGCTCGCTATCGCGGGCGTCTTGGTGTTCTCACTCGCTATCGGAGGCGGAGAGACCAACACCGTCGGTGCCGTACGGATATGGGGGACGCTCGATCAGGGGGCATTCGCGACCGTCCTTCGGCAAGCCGCTGAAAATAATGCTCAGCTGGCTCAGGTGACGTACGAGCAAAAAGATCCCGCGACCTACGACAACGAGCTCACCAATGCGCTTGCCACCGGCTCAGGACCGGATCTTTTTGTCATGCGGCAGGACTATGCGCTGAAGGACGCCGGAAGGGTTACGGTCATTCCGCTCTCTGCCCTTTCCCAATCTCAATTCGAAGGTACGTTCATCGAAGCATCAAGTCCGTTTCTGACGCCAAGCGGCGTCGTAGGCGTTCCGCTCTTTGCCGATCCGCTCGTACTCTATTGGAACAAAGACGTGCTCGCTTCCGGCGGGTTTGCGCAGCCGCCGAAATTCTGGGACGAACTCTTCACCATGTCCCAAAAAATGACGACCAAAGATGACACGGGCTCCATCGTTCGGGCCACGATCGCCCTCGGTGAATATCGGAACATACGTAATGCAAAGGATATTCTTGCGACACTCATTCTCCAGGCGGGCGGTTCTATAACCGCGCGCGACACCACGGGGCGTTTGACGCCGGCACTCACACCCCGCACAGGGAATACGACGCAGGCTACCGCCTCCGCGTTGCGCTTCTATACCGAATTTGCAGATCCTTCCAAAAACGATTATTCATGGAATCGGTCGCTCCCCGAGGCGCAAAAAGCGTTCGCGGCGGGCGATCTCGCCCTCTACATAGGCTACGCGAGCGAAGACCCGTTCATCGCGCGCACGAATCCGAATCTTAATTTCGCGATAGCGCCCCTGCCGCAGATCCGGAATTCCCAATCTGCCCGCAACACCGCACGTGTCTACGCACTCGCCGCGTCGCGGACAAGCACAAACCCCAATGCCGCGATCACCGCCGCATTTTTGCTGGTTTCCGCGGACATCGGCAAAGCACTCTCAACCGCTCTCGGGATCCCCAGTGCGCGACGCGACATCATAAACCAGCCTGCTACCGGCAACGACGATCTTTTCAACAAACAGGCCATCCTCGCGCATTCCTGGCTTGACCCCGACCCGATCAGGACAGCCGAACTCTTTCGCGCTATGATTGAGAACACGACGAGCGGATCGCAGCTCGTCACCGAAGCGGTCCAGCGCGGTGATCAGGAATTGGGCCAGATCCTCGGCTTATGAAAAATTTCTTACATTCTGTACATCGAATGTGCACGGTCTTTACCGGCGCGGCGATCGTTTTTGCGGCAGGTATCGTGCAGGCGGAAACCGGTCTGGGAAATCCGCTGAACAAGAGCTTTAGCACCATACCGGCGTTTCTTGCGGGTGCTCTGAAGGTGCTCGTCATCGTGGCGCTGCCGCTCATCACGCTTTTCGTCGTCGTTGCGGGGTTCATGTTTATCAAGGCACGCGGTAATCCCACAGAACTCACAAAGGCAAAGGAGAACTTCGTCTACGTCATCATCGGCGCTCTGCTCATCCTTGGCGCGTGGCTCATCGCGACCCTCATCGGGGGAACGGTCTCTCAGTTGGTGGGAAATTGATATGCGTACGACACGCATCATGCCAGCGTTGTTGTTTCTCCTGATACCAGCCGCTGCTTTTGCCGCGCCCCGCAATTTTCAGGAGCTCTCGAACAGTATTGTGTTCCTGCTCGACAATGCAACGGCGGTTTTGGTGGTAGCCGGTATCGCCGTCTACTTTTACGGGATTTCAAGCAACATCCTGAAATTCAGTGACGAGGGGGGTGAAAAAATGAAAGCATATTTCTTCTGGGGGATCATCGTGCTTTTCGTGATGGTTTCTATTTGGGGGATATTGCGCCTGCTTCAGGATACCTTGTTCGGTGGGAACCAGTTCGGCGCAACTTCTCCGCTACCACAGCAGACATCGGGAGACGTTTTCAGGTCGTCCAACATGCGTTTCCCCGAGTGACTTCAATAATTCGCGTATGAATTATCTTTCCCGCGCCACCCTCACCATGTCGCTTGTTACGGCGGCAGCGCCCGCGCTCGCAAACGCCCAGACCATCTCGCAGGCGGTGGGGCTTTTTAATGTGTTCGTGGGGCTCATGCTGACCGCGGCGCTTCTCACCTACGGTGTCGGGATGGTTGTGTGGTGGGTTCGTCTCGGAACGTGGCCTACATACAGGACCGAGGCGATAAAGATCATGGAGTGGTCGGTCGTCATGCTGTTGGTTCTCGTGGTGCTTTTGGCCATCGTCCAATTTTTCCAGAATCATCCGCGCGCGGCCGGCTATACCGTTTCTATCGTCGTACTAGTTCTTATCGTGTGGGCAATTCTTGTCATGGCGGCAAAAGGTGGGAAAAAAGAGAAAGAGCACTAGACCCCGCTCGAAGAGAGCGCCCGCAGGGGCCGAATATCGGCTACTGCCGATATGAGGCGAGTCTGACACGCACAAGCTTGTGCGTGTCACGGAAGTTGACGTGGGGGGTGCCTCCCGGCGGGGTCGGTTATCCACACGGAGGCGGTACCATCTATTGTATTTTCAGCCCCTGTCTATACCATTGAGGTACTTAGAAAATAAAGGGGAAATCCCAAAAAACAACAGATTATGCGGAAAATTATCGTTTCTTCGGGGCTGGTCGCGGCAGTGGTGGCGCTTCCTGCTCTTGCGAGCGCAGCTACTCTTCTCGACACGCTTGCGCTCGCCAACACCTTCCTGAACGCCATGATTGGCCTCTTCATCACGCTCGCCATCGTAGTTTTCTTCTGGGGCCTCATCAAGTACCTCACCACGGCGGGGGAGGACAAGGCAGCGGGGTTGTCCATTATGTTCATGGGCGTCGTTGCCATCTTCGTCATGGTCTCAATCTGGGGCATCATCCGCCTCCTCCAAAGTACCTTCAAGGTTACCTCGACAGATCCCGTCATCCCGAAAGGCATCCAGATAAATACGGGCGTCTATCAGTAATAAGATCGACTGGGCTCAAGCACGGGCTCTTCGCATTGCCCACCTATTATGAATGCCCTCGGAAACCTGATGGACAAGTTTTGGTCTGCCATCATTAGTCCGGCGATCCTAATAGTGCTCGCGCTCGGCTTCCTTCTCTTCGTGTACGGACTCGTCCAATTTCTCTGGAATCTTAATACGGGGGGAGACAATAAAGA
>ERZ1292629.592-Hain-H43-01um-R1-592-length-39990-cov-26_pt1 | contig 34959 bp, 62 predicted proteins | sample MGYA00564399_ERZ1292629 | MGnify/ENA primary metagenome ERZ1292629 (study PRJEB36523, sample SAMEA6512636) | groundwater metagenome | collected 2019-01-08 | study: AquaDiva: Metagenomics assemblies of 32 groundwater samples
CTAAGGGCCTGGACCGCGTCCGGGTCATCCGAGTAGATGGCGCGGTCAGCGGCGGTCTGGATGTTGGCCGCCCGGGATTCCATGCTTTCCGCCTTGCGCAAGCTCGCGAAGGCCCGGTCCTCGCGGGCTATAAGGCGGGCCCTCTCCGGGATATGGCCCGGCTGGGTATTGAAAGCGGTATCCCCACGGAATTGCTCGCCTTGCTTGAACACGGCGGCGGCCTTGTCCTGACGTTTGGATGCCCACTCGCGCAGGCGGGCGGCGCGGGCCTCTCGGCGATCTCGATATGTCATCCTAGTTCCTCCCTTTTAGCCCTAACGCCTGCCGCCGTGGGAGCAGCGGCAGGGTGTCAGGGCTAGTCCTGGGTCAGGACCAGAATGCGATCATCTGTGCCATGGGCCCCTCTGCCGGTGACCTCGCGGGCTATGTTCTCGGCCTTGTCGTGCATGTCGTTATTTGCCCTACAGGCCGGGCAGGAGTAGCGCCGGACACATCGCCCGTATTCATCCTGGGCGAGCGGGTCATGTTCCATGCCTCCGGGGTTGGCACCAATATTGATCTCCAGCCAACCCCAGGCGGTCCCCCGCCCATGGCCCACCGACTTGACCGGCACGCCGAGCCGTTGCAGTGCCGCCTTAACCATCTTGGTCTCCTCGCCATGGGTAGACTGATTGCGCCAAGCCATGTCCTTCTCCTTTCGCCTTATGATCTCCCCCTGGCCCCCGAAGGGGCCAGCGGCGGGAGACCACAAAACCCGCTATTCCTTCGTGACCATGGGCATGACCACCCCATGGGCCTCTCCGTCCTCATAGCGGATATCCAGCCGTACCGGGTGATCGTGGGCGGTCACCTGCAGGCGCACCATATCGGCCCCCATAGCCGCCATGGCCCGTACCAGCTTTGTGAGGATAGCCAAGCTCAGGGTAACCTCGCGGGCCTTCTTGTTACCCCGCTTGAGGCGCTTAGGCACAAGCTGGTTATAGTTGGGGAAGGTGCCGTCAATCAGGGTGACCCAACTATCCCGGGCCATCTCCAGGTCATTGGTGGTCAGGGCCGCCCGCCCGTTGCCATCCCCCGTGAGGCGGATATTGTTCAGGGCCGGAAGGGCTGTCCTCTTCGGGAGTGCCTTGACTGCCGCTACTACCGCGGAGGCGGGGATAATCCCCTCTTTCATGGGTTCGCTGCCGGCGCCGGCCGTGGGCGGGAAGTCCCCCGCGTCCAACTTACCCAGGGGCATCTCCAGCAGGGCGAACCCATCCGTAGCGACCGCCACGCCCCTTTTGGGGTCCACGTAGACCCCCGTTAGCACCGGGCGGATGCCATCCTTTGAGACAAACTCCGTCAGGGCCAGGTGCCGCTTGTTCAGGGTACACTCTACCCGCTTCTTGGCCGTTTTCTTCGCCATTGGTCCTTTTCTCCTTTCGCCTTAATAGCTCCCCTTTGGGGGTTCCCAAAGGCCAACTATCAAACCTATTCACAACCTACACCGCCGCCCGCTGGACAAGCCTCCGGCCCCTTTCGGCCCTGGCCCATCCGGCCCGATGTGTTGCGACGGTGTAGGTTGTTAAGGTGTCCGCATAGATCACTGGCGAGTCAGGGCGCGGTCCTGACCCCTAATCACCGGGCATTACTGGCAAACCCTCCCCCTAGCAGCGGGTGCTGCAAAGGTGAGCATTGCAACTGGCAATGCACGGCGTATTCTCGCCAAGGAGCTGGCCTGGCCTGTGTCCGAGCCGCCCCCACTTCTGTCAAGGTACAGGTTTTACGGGCCTTTGGCCCAACCGCAACCCCCGGCCTGCGGCGTAGCCCCCGGTTTTACTCAGCTCCGTTCGCCTATCCCCCCAATCAGGGCATGGGAGGCCCCGCCCCTCTTAATGCAAGAGCGCCGCTACGCGGGCCAGGTGGGCTAGGGGGCTTACCCGTAAGCGGTCGTATCCCCCATGTCGGCCGCCGCCGCCCTTCAGCCGGTGGGCCTTTGCTACCCGCAAGGGCCGGGCCTCTAAGGTATTGGCCTAGCACCTATGGGCGGCGTATCCGCCCATTTCGGCCGGGTGACCGCCCGGCCTCTTCAGGATGCAAGTTTCAGGCCAGCTCAACCGCTCCTATCAGTTGATACCGCTTGCCGGTTGCCGGGTCAAGGACCTTGCCGAAAAAGCCCCGCTTGCCGCTGGAAAAGGTCTTTTCCCATGCGTCCACGACTACCAGTTGAGACACGTTGGCCCGAGCCGCCCGCGCCTTGGGCGCATCCTGGCCCTTGCCGTTGCCGGTTGCCTTTGACATGTTATTCACCCCCTTTCCTTTCCAAGTCCCATTGCTTTATGAACCCTTCGGGTAAGGGCTCAGTTGTGACAATGACCCGCGGGTCTTGCCCTAGCCTAAGAACCACCGTATAGCCCGCCGGTAGTAGCGTTGGGGTAATCGGCCTGTACGGGCTGTAATACCTGTACCGCGGCCCCTGATACTCGTCAGCCCAAACCCCTTTTATTGGCATAGCGCCGTTCCTTTCAGCATTCGCCCGGCCTTACGCAAACCGGGATAACATCCCAAACACCCGGCGAGATAGCCCGGAGCGCTATCCCCCATTCGGGCTCTGGCGGCTGTATCGAGAACGGCGACCGCCTTACCTTCCAGGGCCGCATCTCATGGCCGCACACGATGCACCGCGGGCCTGGCCGGTCGGTTAGCCTTTCGGCCTTGCAACGACGATTGGTGCATCTCCAGCGCCTACGCTTCACTACCCCTAGCATTCCTGGCCCCCTTTACGTCGTAATCTTGATAGCTCCCTAATGGCCCCGTTCCGCAGACTTCTCGCGTTCTCTTCGCAGCTTTCACACGTGGCGCCTCAAATTACTCGCTGTTACCTTACGCGCCCGTCCTATTCGGGGCCATTGGGCGGCTATCAACGGCCGCCGTTGTACACCATTTCGTCGAAATCATCGGCCGCTAGCTCCGCCGCCCCTTTTTGGCCGCATTCCTGGCAAACGGCCTTGCGAGTCAAGGGGTAATAGTAGATTTCGTCACCTTTGGCTATCCGCATGCCGCATGTGCACGTGCTGGCGAATTTCGCCGTCAACCATCGTGGGTCATTCCTGTATCGCATTCGTTCCCCTTTTCGCCTTGATAGCTCCCCAGCGGCGGTTAAGGCCGCTGGGCGGCTATCAAGCCGCCCTACAAGCTAGGTCGTGCGCTTCTACATCCGACTTGCCTTCGTTCTTGAGCCGCCGATAGGCATTCTGAAAGCGTATCCAGGAAGCGATGTTAGCACGGTCTTGAGGGTCTACGTAGGCGGTCGCCGCTTCATCGTCGCCATACTGCCATCCGACTTGTGCTGTATGATACCTGGCCGCCCGTATGGTTTCGGCCTTCGTTGGGGTTGCTGGCACGACGTGGGCGAATAGTCCCGTGTGATGGACCTTGTACTCTCTGACGTAGTCGTCGCCATGAATGAGCCGATAGCGCCATCCATCTAACTCGCGCCATACGATGGCATCGCAAGGGCCAAAGGAAAGCAACGCCGGCCGATAGTCGCCTTCGGTCGCCGCCTCAAGCTTGGCGATCGCATCTGCCTTTGCTTCCTGGATGTTTCGGCCTTCGCCTTCCATTCCATGAACCTGCACTTGTACTCGCTTGGTCGCCTTCATCCTTGTTTCCCCTTTCGTTTCGCTTCCTTCATCCTGATATGATGATACCACCATGTACCCAACATGTCAATACCTTTTGGGTTAGAATCTGATGAAGGAATTGTCATCCTTTATTCATCCCCTTGGGCCTAATTCTTATATTTGTTTTTGAAGAAAAGAAAAAAGCCCCAAAATGCCTGATTATTTCATATAATTACGAAAAGCGATCAAGGTTTGGTTAGCAAAGGCGGGCACGGGATTAGCCAGCGCGGGCCCTTGCAGGCACGTCCTGGGGCTCTCAGGGGCAGGGAATCGATTCTGAAGGGGGGGGGGCTTAGGCCCAGAAGGGCAGGAAGGGGTGTAGGGCGTAGACCTCGGCGTCAAGCTTGGCCGGGTCCGGGCGGTAATAGCGATCGACGATATCCTGGCCCTTGTATTGCCAGCCCATCCACTTGTGCAGGGCCGCCTCCCGCAAGCCTGCCTCCAGGAGTCCGGTGACCAGCGATCGGCGGACGCTATGCCACCCCTCGCCCGTCCTGGTATCCCGGACGTGGGCGCACATTAGACGCTCAAAGGCTTTGTGCAACCCGTCCGTGGTCCTCTCCCGACCCCGGAAGGTCAAGGCGCTGGCCAGGACCACGGGGATGGTGTGCTCTCGCCGCCGGCCAAGCTTAGACGTCTGGACGCTTATTGCCCTTCCGTCCAGCCCGGAGCTGAGAATGGTGGCCATCTCCGCCGGCCGAAAGCCCCATGTGGTTGAGAGAGCCATGGCCACCACATCCAGGCGGCCCCCGCCCTTAGCGCCCAGGATGAGCTGGCGTATCTCATCGGGCGAGAGAGCTGGCCCGCCAGGCCCCGCGTCGGGGAGTCCCAGGTGCATGTCCCTGGGTAGTAGTGGCCAGCTCCAGCCGTTGGCGTGGTAGAGAGCTCTGAGTCGGCTCATGATGGTGATGATGGAGCGGGGCTTGAGGCCCCGACTGACCAGGCCATCCATGTAGCCGATCAGGTACTCCCGCCCCACGCCCTTGCTCTGGGCGATGAAGGCCCCAGCTTGGCCCAGGGTGTCCCGGATGGTGTGGGGCGAGTACCGAGAACCCAGGTAGCTCTCCAAGCGGACCAGGGCGGGATGGCGGGCGGTCATAGGGGCAGCGGCAACGTGACGGCTTCTTCGTAATAGGGCTTGGCCCGCGAGTCGCATAGTGCATGCGCCGCCACGGCGTTCTCAGGCATGCACTATCGCCCCGGGGTAAGCTTCGATAGGCTTATAGTCCTCAATGACCATGTGCCCGCAACGGGTGAAGACGTGGCCCACTCGGATGTAGGCTCGATTGGTGGCCCTGACGTAGAGGGCTCTGGCCGGCTGAGTGATCTTCCAGTAGACCTCCCCGGCCTTGCGGCACTCCTGGCAGATTCTTTCATGGGGTCCGCCCATGGCATCCCTCCTTCTCGCCCCGGGCTGATTGTGCATACATTATACGCTGCAGGCCATAGTGCATGCAAGTGGCGGAACGCAAGGGGGCAAATGGAGGCCCGGCAGCCGGGACCAAGCGACTGCCGGGCTGGAGCAAGGAGAAGGGTGAAGCGGAGTAGGGGCGACTAGTCCCTACCCCGAAAAGCGGGCGTTGATGGAGGCCCGAAGGAACTCGTTGGTAGCGCCGGCGGTGCGGTCCGCCATCCATCCCATGTCGGCCCGATCCGCAGCGACCACGTCGTTAGCATAGCAATAGGCCCGGAACGCGTCGGTCACCACCTTATCAGCGCCGCCAGCGGCGGCCAGCCAGGCGGCGAATGCCTCGGGAAATTGCTCAGAGTAGTCCATTAAGGGCCTCCCTTCAGTAGTGATAGGATGGCTTTCAGATCAAGGCCAAACTGCCCGCTCAGGGTCAGGGTCCCCATGGCTGCGAGAGCCAGCCAGATTCCTCGCTTGAGGCCGTTTAGATAAGCCTTGGTGTCTGCCAGCTCCGCCTGTATGTCCTGGACCACCTTCACGATCCTGGGGCCTTCACCGTCCCGGCCAGGGAAGAAGACGCAGGTCCAGTGGAGATTCTCTGCCTTCTTGAAGGCTCCGGTTATGGTCTGTTGCTCCCGAACCAGGGCGTTCAGCACGGTGACTGTTTGGACTAGGAGTTGGTCAGTAGTTAGCCCCTCTAGGGGGATTTCTTCGGCCACTCAGCTATTCGCTCCTCAATCGCCCGCTTGCTCTTCTCTATCTCTCTGGCCAGGATGTTGATCTTCTTGGCCACCTCGACCACCTGTTCGTGCTTGACCGACCCCGCCATTTGCTTGCCCTGTTGCAGGTATTGCTTTCTCATAGATCGCCCTCCCTGCCCGCAAGTCCGTTATACCACATGGTGGGGCCTACTTCTAGTGGCTGGTCGCCCTCTCGAATATCCAGGCCATCAGGAAACAGGCCGGCAGGGTGACCAGGCCCAGGAGATAGCTCGCCGTGTCCCACGTCAAGGCGACCTCGGTCGTATGATGGCCAGGAGGGCGCCAGCAGCGGCCCGGATGGATCCGGAGGCCAAGGCCAGGGCCCACGTCCGCCAATCATCGATGGCCGCGACGTCAAAGAGTAGGAGTTCTCCCAGGATAAAGACGACGATGGCCACGCCCGCGGCCCAGACCAGTTCTGCCCATTTCCATTCGTACATTCCCTCTCCTTTCCCTTTTAATCAGAGGGGATCAGTTCCCCTGGCCCCTGATCCCCCATTTGAGTTGTCTCGGCTTTCACAGTTCGGTACTTTCTGGCTCCACCTTGGTTATTCAGTTGAATGGGAAAGGGGGCCTCCTTTCCCCCTGGCCAGGGCAGGGTGCAAATATAGCCCTTTTACACAAAAGGGGTTATCCTCGTTTCACCGCCAGGTAAGCCAGGGACGCAACCCCGGATAGTGAAAGAATGGCAAAAAGTGGGAAAGACTGTGGGAAAGTGGTAAAAAGTAGGTAAAACCCGGTGGCCACATAGACGGAGTTGCACAAGGCGCAGGAGACCACCTTGCCGGTCAAGGGCTTGGGTTTGCCGTTCTCTAGGACCCCATCCTCAGCACCCAGCGCCTTCCGAATGCGGGCGAACACCCGCCACGGCCCCGCTTCCAGGGCCAGCATGTAGGAAAAGCGGAAGGTGGCCAGGGCTAGCACCGCCAGCTCAAGCCAGCCGATCATCATCCCCCCTCCATCTGCCGCCAGAGTCGGTGTCGCTGCTCGACGATCTCCAGCCTCCGCTCAAAGGGCGTGCATGTCTGGCAGCCGGCTCCCCCGCACGTAGGCCCCATGCAGTGGAAACAGAAGCCCCGGGATCTCCCAGAGCCAGGCTGTATGGCCCAGGTGCGCTGGCAGTGAACGCAGCTCAGGGTTTCCCCCTCGGCGGTAGTCCGGCCCTCCTCGTCGCTTACGAGGTAATGGCCAGAGGCGTGCCTGCTAGAGTAGCGCGAAACGTTCATCTCACCCGATCAGGGCGTCGCTATCGGAGGGCTCTGTCCAGCCGCCCGCCAGGGCCCGCACCACTGTACCGCGGGCCATGGCCCGCGGGCCTCCACCCGCCAGTCCCGTGAACAGGGCATGGGCCAATAGTGCGGCGGAGCCATCGACGGCACCCTCGGTCACGTCGGCCACCTTGCGCAGCTCCGCATGTTGCGGCTCGAGGAGCTGCAGGACCACCCCGCCGGCCAGCCCCACGATGGGGATGAGACTCCCAATGAGAGCCGTTGAGACTCCCGTCAGGCCCGCCGATACGTTCCGGGTCAGCGTCGCACCCATACTACCTCCTCTTGGCCGCTTCCATCTTGCGCTGGGCCTCCTCCATCTCCTCGCGGGCGGCCTGCTGCTCAAGGCGGGAGGCTTCCTCTTCCAGGGTGCGGGCCTGGGCTTCCAGGGCATCGGCCTCCTGCCACTTGCCCTGGCCCCGGAGTATCGCTGCATCGTTGCGAATCTTGGCGGCCTTCTGTCGGAGCTCGGCGGCCCGCTTGCGCTTGTCGCCACGTCCAGCGAGTCCAGCTAGCCCGATCAGCCCCAGGAGTCCCACCAGCGCCCCTACCACGATAAGGCCCGTGTTATCGCCACCCCCGCCGTCTCCACCGCCGCCCCCGCCGATAACCAGGGTCACGGCATTGGTCACCACCTGGTCGCCCAGGGAGTCGGTGACCGTCGCACGCGCGCTGAAAGTGCCCACCCCGTAGGCGTGCACGGCCTCGGGTAGATCGCCCTGGGCGGACTGCCCGTCGCCGAAGTCGAAACGATACTGGTATGTAGGCACGCCCCCGCTGGCATTAACCCGGAAGGTGATATCCACGCCAGGGTCGGCCACCAGAGGGGTCGCCGTCAGGTCGGCCTGGAGAGTAGAGAATGTGATGCTGATGGGCAGGGAGACGCTGCGGGCTGTTGTCCCGGCTGCGTCGGTAGCTTCTACGAAGGCGGTGTAGACTTGCGCTAGCGCATACTGGTGTACCGCCGTAGGACTCGCGGTATCCATGAAGGCCCCATCGCCGAAGTCGAAGTGGTAGCTGTAGGGCGGCACGCCACCGGTGGCGCTGGCGGTGAAGGTGATATTGCTGAACACCTGGGCCTGGGAGGGGCTGGCCTGCAGCCCCACGGTCAGGGCAGGCGGCCCGGACATAAGGGCGGCGTACTCGGCCTCATCAGCGGATAGCTTGTTGACGATATCGATGTATTGCTGGGCGGCTGCCGGCGCCACGCACCCGCCCCCTACGGCGGCCTCAGGGACCCAGCGGCACCCCCATTGCCAGCGGAGCCACAGTAGGGTGTTTAGCCCCCCACAGATGCCGGAGACAATGGCGCTACAGTCCTTGAGGATATCGGCGGCGGCGGCCAAGCTACCCGCGGGGGTCTTGGCCAAGTCGATCTCTCCAGCCGAATCCAAGGGTGGCCAGCAGCGAGCCGGAGCATACGGCCATAGGATGGACCCCCGATAAAGAGCGGCCGCTACCCATCCGCCCAGGAGTGTAGTTCCCAAAATGCTTCCTGGTCCAAAGGTGATCTCTGGCAATATGGCCCAGATGCCAGCTATCCCGAATTGCCGAGGACTGCCGCCTGCATTGAGCCGCAAGAAGTCGGGCTGCCAGCCAGTCTGCTCGCAACAGGCGGCCAGCCAAGAGGCGGGTATGCCCTTGTTCTGGGCCGTGTTCATAAGTATGTCCCGATAGGCGCTGGGGATAGGCCAGGTTACAGGCATGATCGCCTCCTACTTCTGGATTCGGGCCACGATGATCTTTTTCTTCCCCGACTGCGCGATGGCGAAGGCCAGAGTGCCGATGATGGCCAGCCCGGCGAAACCTATGATGAGGAGCGTGGAATCCCCGCCGCCCCCACCACCCTCGCACAGGGATTGCTGATCCGGGTTGGGGCACCCGAAGGCACAACGGATGGGCGCCCCGCCGGCTCCCACGAATAGGGTCGGCTCACTGCACACGTTGGCCTTGATGGCCTCACAGGTGGCACTGCACCACCTGGGGTCTAAGGCGCAGAGTTGCGCCTTGGCCTGGGTACAGGCTTCACTCAGGCTCAACCCTCGAGAGGGCATGGGGGTTACTTGGCCTATAACGACGGTAGCCATTAGCTTGCTCCTTTCTGGGCCTGGTTTATCAGCACCACCGATCCGACCAGGAGCCCGATGCCTACGATGATGGGTGCGGTGGCGGATAGCAGGCTCCCGATAGGCGGTGGAGGGGGAGGTGTGATCCCCAGCAACTCATCTACCTCGGCCTCGGTTAGAGGACCCCTGGGGAAGGGGATATCCCGCCCCATAACCCCACAGACACTGCACGAGCCACAGGTGGACCAGGCCCGCCAGCCATTACGGGACCAGATCACCGAGGCCATCCAAGTGTTGACGTTGGGGTCCATAACCCGGGCCCAGATGTCCGGGGTAAAGGGCGTATCGGGGTTGCGCTCAGGGGACCAGCAGGCATCGAGTATCTGGAAGACCCCATAGGAGTAGGAGTCCAGATAGGGCAGGCTGCCGGGATTGCAGGAGATCATTCCCTCCGGGCCGATACAGGTCCCTGGGTAGCCATCGCGATCCGGGGAGCACTCGTGGGTAGAGATGCAGTCGCCATTCTCCCACTGGTCCTCCGGGAAGTAGACCTGTATGTACTTAAAGTAGGGCGATTGAGGCACGGAACGCCTCCTAGACGAACAATATCTTGTCCGGATACTCCCGCCTCAGGATGGCCACCCGCGGGTTGCAGGTGGGGGAGCTAAAGCCGTCGGCATCGGCAGGGTTCCCGCTCAAGCTCTGGTTCTCGTATATCTCCAGCACCGCCATGGCCGCCCCTGGCTGGGCCGGTGCCCCGCAGATGGGAGAGACGTTGGACCCTGGATGAGGGAAGGCGCAAAGCGACTGGCTAACGCACGCCGGGAAGTTGGGCTGCACCTCCTGGGGGCTCACCAGGTAGTATTCCGTCAGGGCACTGGTCACGCCGGGGTTGGGAGGCCCCACGTGGACGCCGGCCACTCCCGACCCGTACACGGTCACCCATGTCCCGCCCTGGTTCTGCACGATCCTGAAATAGGTGTAGACGTCGCGCCCAGGCCCCCCGTATTTGACCGTGGGCCTTAGCGCAGCGAAGGGATCCCCCCTGCGGACTGCGATCTGCCCCGCGCCATCCAGGTTTGGCGATCGCAAATCTTGGGGGTCCTCCCCTGGCCTCCAGGGGTTCAGGCCCCCCAGTGGATCACGCCCCCGGAAGGCCAGGAGCATGAGGCCCACGCCCCCCAGGGCCAAGAGCCCAGCGATCGCGTAGACTGCCGGCACTGGCTTCTTGACTGTTACAACGGTGGCCTGTGGCATGGTTCACCTCCTGAGAATCTTGGTGTATTGTCGCCTCTGGCCCAATTCAATGACTCGGATATGGGCACCATAGTAACCCACTGTGCCCGTGGGGGATTCCTGGGCCCAGCCTGGATCTGATGCTGGGGACCAAGGGACATCTTCGGATTGATAGATGACTGCCACTGGCACGTCGGGCAGGGAGGGCAGCATCTGGGTAAAGTGGCGGGTAGTCGGCGCAGACATTACGAGTGTTGCAGCACTTTCCAAGGGAAGTTGCGTCCTGTCCCGGCGGTCTGTGTGAGCGAGAATCGTAATGAGTTGGTATCGGTCAGATCATTTGAGATAGGGACGCTGATTTTGATGGTGTCATAGCTGGGTGGGGCACCATAGAAAGCAGAGAAATAGGCTTGGCGAGCAGTGCCCCCAGTAAGTACGATCTGGTAAACCCGCAACTCAATGATATCGCCAGCCACCATGTTCACAGTATCGACATGCAACGTATATACGCCCGCGACATTCGGGCTGGAAAGGAAGTGCTCGGTGCTGATCACGGCTGTCTGGGTTCCGCTGGCAAAGAGGCTTATGCTCAATTTTAGAGGCTCCTCCCGGTCAGTCCACATACTGGGATGTAGTTGTTGGCTATGGCTGCGAAAGTGGCCGCAGCCGGCAAGGGGAAGGCCGACGCTTGCTGGGCCGGGCCAGCCATTCTTAGCGCTGGCACGCTAGTGCATTGCACACGGCCAAAAGTAGATGGGGTGCCGCTATCGCTAGCCATGGCCAGATACATTAGGCCAGGCCCTATTATAGTTTCGGAGATGGTAATTTGCTGAACCGACGAAGTGACCTTAGCGGTTGATCCCGTTGAGACGACGCGGGTCCCTGACTCATCGTAAATGCCGATATCCAAGTTGGCAGCGCCCGTGCCAGTGGCAATGAAGAGGGTAGTGACTGCCAAGGAGCGGGGTATGTAAAAGGGGAAATAGAGGGCTAAGTTGGCGGCAGGCCAAGCCGCGTTAGACCCCCCTGGCATTGACGCGTTGGCGGCGGCCGCCTGGAATGGCCCCATGCCCTCTAAGCTCAAGGGAGTAATAGTAACGCATTCTGCCCATTGCAAGTCGGGCCAATCACTCATAATACATCCCTGGTGGATAGGCCAATAAAAGGACACAGCAATTGGCCATAGGCTGCGAAAGTGGCCGTCGCCGGCAAGGGGAAGGCCGACGCTTGCTGGGCCAGGCCAAGGACCTGCCAATTCCAGGAGGCCCCCGTTGTGATGCGGATCAAGGTTCCAACAATATCATCCTTAGCGATGGCTATATAGAAAAGGCCAGGACCAATCTGGGTATCAGTGATGTTGAAGGCTTGGAGATCACTGGTCCCCGCTTGTGCTGTGCTCCCCGCGCTAACAAGGCGGACCCCGTTGCGATCATATATGCCCATATCTATGTTGCCTGCGGCAACGAGGCCATTATATGAGAAGAGCTGTTTCACAGTAATAGGAATCCCGATGCGGAAAGGCATGAATATTGCTAGATTCGCGACAGGGTAGGTGGTGGAGACTTGCCCTGCAGCAGCTACGCTCGCGCCCACACTTTCAGGGTGCAAGGTGGAAATGTTCACCCTGGGGCCACCAAAGGGGGAGCTGGGCCAATCCATCTGGCCCCTATTCCACCCAGTGGGCTACGGCCTGGCCTAGGCCCGTGTACGAGGCATGTATCGGGGTAAAGCCGACGCCGTTATCCGCGGTGGCGGGAACTACAATCTCCTTGCCCGGTGCCGAGGTCCACTGGTAGAGGGCCCGTTGGTGCACATAGAGGTTGAAGAGGATGGCCCCGACCGTCGGCTCCGAGCTAATCTCATCCTTGGCAGTGAGCTGCGCCGTCGGGGCCCCGCCATCCAGGGCCGCCGGGGTTACCGCCGTGCCCGTGCCCGAGGCGGTGACCCGGCGCACTAGCCATTGCAACACGTTGTCGGCGGGGGTCCCGCCGGCCGCCACCTTGAAGTAATGGATGCGGCCCCTGGTTAAGGTGCTGGCCACCACCGCCAGGGCCGTATCGCCAGGGGTGGCGGTGACAGCGGCGATGCCCCCCTCAGCCGAATATGAGTCTCCCATAGAAACCTCCTAGTAGGTGCCCTTGATGCGGACGGTTGCGGAGCCGGTGACCCGCAGGCCCATGGTCTTGGGCCTGCCTTTCAGAAAGCTGAAGGTGTCCACCTCCGTCGGGTCAAGGTCGATCCAGTTAGCCGCCGCCAGGTTGGGGATGCGGTATTGCACGGTCGAGGCCCCGTCGTTGGTAACGCCGATGGAGAACATGGCTGCCGGGAAGGCCACCTCAACCCCGGTGTCGCTGGTGACCGTGATCTCCCTGGAGTAGACGATCCCCTGGGGCACCTGCTCGCGCAGCTCAAGCAGGATGCCCGCCAAGAGTATATGGTGGGCCTCGAGGTGCTCGATGGCCACCCGCAGAAGCTCCTCCGTGGTGGCTCCGGCAGCGGGGGGTCCGGGGAGAAGGATCTCCTCCATGGGGGCCTCAGGCTCTCCCGTGGTGGACATCCCAGGCAGGGGGATGGGTGTCTGCCCTGTGGTCTCTTCTGGGGGCAGGATCCCGGCCTGGAGGCTCCATCCCTCGCGGGCGGCGAACTGCCTCACTTGGGAGTTTCCTCCTTGGCGGGGATTATGCCCGGGAAGGACTCTACGATCTGCCATTTTACGCCCTCCACCACATACCACTCTCGCCGGAGGCAGTAGAAGCATAGCTTGAAGCCCTCCACCGGCTTGATCTGGCCCTGGACCTTATCCAGGGAGAGGATCTTCTGGGGAGTGGCCTCGTTGATGCAGATCATGGCAAAGGAGGGGTGCCCACACTCAGGGCAGACACTTGCCTCCGGGCCGAGCTGCATGACCCGCTGCGGACCCAGGTTGGGCAGCCTGCCGTTATCGTCAGCCATGGCTACCCGCTCGGCCAGCTATTGACCCAGAGGTCGAACATGCCTCGCTCCGGTCCGCCCTTCTCCGGGGACTTCAGGACGCCTGCCTCCCTGGCCTTCTCGAAGGTGTAGGCACTGTAGCGCCACCCGGAGAACTCCAGGTATCCCTGCAGGCTGCCGGCGCCGCTCAGGATGGGATAGAGATCGAAGCGGGGCGTCTCCTGTTCCCAGACGAAGAACTCCGAGGCTGCCCAGAAGTAGTCCCGCATGGCTGCCGGCAAGGTGGGATCGTTGATCCAGGGCGGGATCCGCCAGGTGGTGCCCTGGGTAGTCCCCCGGTTACGGGTGACGAACTGCCTGGTCGTGGTGGTAGGATGCGTCAGCTCCACCTCGAAGTTGTCCTGGGGGATGAAACGGTACTCGGCCAGGTCACCATCCTGCATCTCCAGGTGGGTGCATTCCTGGGCGGTTAGGGCGGTGATGCCGGTGAAGGCCCCGAAGTCGTGCCGATGGAGGGGGAGAGCCCCGACAGCCCGGATCAGGAGATCCCTGATGCCATCAGCCTTGTGGATACGGACCGTGTGGCCGGGCAGGAAGAGGGGCTCGAAGTGGCGTCGGAATTGGTATAGGTCAGGCATCTATCCTCCTTGGTGTGTTGTGTGAGGTGCCCGATTTTAGGCGGGAACCGCTACTAAGGTGGGCTTGCGCCAACCTCCTTCGTATTCTTCGGGCTGCAACCCGGCCTCCTGGAAAGCGTCCTCCCACAGTTCTTCTGTCTCGAAATGCTGGGGGACCTCCTCGGAAGTATGGAAGTCGGAGATGCTCTCCACCCGTGCGCCAGGCTTGAGGATCCGGGCTATTTCCTTGGCCACCTGCCGGATAGCCTTCGGGTGGATGTGTTCGAGCACATCCACGCCAATCACGAAGTCCTGAGACCCACTGGCCACCTCGGACAGGGAGTCCGCTACGGTGATCCGATCCGCTAACCCATGGGCCTGGAAGCGCCAGAGGGCGAAGTCCCGGTGTGCGCTCGGCCTCTCAATGTAGGTGACGGCCTGCCCGAGGCGGGCCAGATAGATTGAGAGGGTCCCGATGCCTCCTCCGAAGTCTACGATCCGCCCCACAGACTTGCGGATGTGGTTGGTCCTCTCCGAGTACATGGTGGAGATGTTGAACTGGACCAGGTCCAGGATATAGCCCTCAGTCTCGGAGTAATACCGCTCCACCTCGTCGGGATTGGCAGGGGCCCGCTGATCCCAGTCCTTAGCGGGTGCGACCTTGCCATCTATGGTCTGCAGCTCAAGGAGCACCTGATCCCGGGTGCGCTTGGTATAGGCGGCGTAGTCATCGATGCAATCGGTCCAATCCGCCCCACCCTCATCCAGGGTCAGGGTGACCCGGCTGGTAGTAGCATTGGAGGCCAGGTCCTTGACGGTGTAGGATCGCGTCCCCTCGTGGCGCAGCGCTATGCGTTCATCCACGTAGGTGGCGAAGCCGACCTCCCGGGCCCGCCAGCAAAAGGAGTAGTCCTCCGATAGATACTCCCGGTCCTCGCCCACGATCACGGGGTCGAAGACGGGATGGAAGACGTTGGGGCCTGAGTGGCAGAGTGGCCAGTGTGGGGCCAGGGCCTCAAGGACATCGCGGTGGATAGCCATGAAGCCCGTGGCCCCGTAGATGATCTCTTGCAGGCCGCCGGCAGGGCCAAAACTCAGGCGCTGGCCCGGATAGGCCACGATAGCCATGTGGGGCCAGACGGTGGTGCGTACCACGTACATCCCGCAGACGATGGAACGTTTCTCCAGGCAGGAATCCGCCAGGCGCTTGAGGGCTGAGGGGCTGAAGCTGATATCGTCGTCGATGAAGATCAGCACCTCTCCCCGGGCTGGGTTGTGCAGGAACTCGGTCACCGCCCGAGCCCTGGAGCGGGTGACTAGCGCATCGTACTCATAGCGCCAGCTAACCTCGTAGCCCAACTGGAAGATCCCGGAGGCCACGGAGTAGGCCGTGGCGGGGTGCATGGTGCGATGGATGCACATGGTAACGCAGATGCGAGGCACCCCTATCCCTCCTTACGTGGCGGCCGCTGTGGTAAAGGCGTCGTGGATCATCTCGTTGGCGATCCAGTTGGTCCCATCCGAGTGCACGAACAGGGCCATGCCGATGATCTCGTTGGCCGTGTTGATGGCGATCTGGTCAGCGGCCGTGTCGTTGAAGGCGATGAGGGTGTCGGCAGTAGGGGTCACCACCACGATAGCCTGCCCGGCTACGGCGGTGAAGTAGAAGAACAGCCCCTCTGCGATAGCCGGCAGGGTGAACACTACCTCGGCCGTAGCCCCTCGGTTGGTGAATATACTCCCTGACTCCGCCTCTGTGACGGTATAGTTGGCGGTCTGGGCCGAGTAACGCATTCGCTTGCCGATAGCCACCCCGGGCGTCTGTCGGTTGGTATGCATTATGGGGGCCATGAGCAGGGGGGCTGCCAGCATGGTCTCCAGGGGACCACCGGATAGGGCCACCCCTACCGCGAGGACCAAGACCAGGGCCAGCAAGGCATACGTGATAAGCTTCATCCTGTCGCCTCCTAGATCAGCTCGCCGCCGCAGCGGACCCCGAAGGCCGGGATGGTGCCGTTGGTGGTCCCGGCGGCGATATTGGTGGCGAATCGGGGCCCTTTGCCTCGATCCCAGGTATACTGAACCGTATCCTGGGCTGGGGCATAGAGGTTGAGGCGCTGGCTGGCCGCTACGGCAGCCGCCTCATCCTGGTCGTAGACAGCCACCTCGGCCAACTGGGTGGCGTGCTCGTTGGTGATCTCCAGGGACTGGAGCTCAAAGACCCGGCCATCTCCGTCGAAGTCGGCCAGGGTGGTGCCTCGCGAGAGGATGCAGCGCACATCGGTGCCAGGGGCGGTCAGGGCCTCGTTCTCGTTGCCCCCGCTGATGGGTATTCGCATTGCTCTTTTACCTCCTCAAGGAATATACAGGGGCGTTTAGGGCTGCAGCCGGCGCCCGACCACCTCCACGGCGACACCCAGCCAGGCGATCTCCACCGAGTATGCCGCCTGCGGAGTGGCTGCCCGCACATACTGATCGATGGTGATAGCCTGGTTCTGACTGATGACCAGGGGGCTGCGCAGGAACCCGGTCCGGGCCCGCAGGGACTTATCCTCCGATAGCAAGTTGAAAAGGCTGATCTGGAGGCGCCGACCCGTGCCCACGGTGAAACGCAGGCCAGCGGCCATCTGGGGGTCGGAGGTGTCCACGAGGCCATAGATCCCCACGAACACCTGATCCGGGATGGACTGGGAGGCGATAATGCCATTCTCCCAGGCGTTGGCGGTGGTGGATAGCTGCTCTGTCCAGATCTCGTTGGTCTCGCCCAGATCCGATGGCAGGAGGTCCCGGGCCACCAGCGCCCCGGAAATGTCCTTGGACGCCTTCTCCACCGTGAGTTCGATGCAATCCTGGATGCGCCGCTGTATCTCTTGCTGACTCAGCCAGAAATGGGGCTCCAGGATGCTTTCTAGTACGTGCATACCTTCACCCCCTATGGATTGAGGGTCCGACCGACCCGCTCGGCCGCTGCCCCCAGGAAGACCGGCCGGTAGGTGGTGGACGCCTCAATGGTGTAGTGCTCGATCTGGAGCGTCTGGTTCTGGGTCACCACGATGGGGGAGTCGGCATAGGCCCCCTGATTGATGCCGTGGACCTCGCCGGCGGCCGTGCCGGCGTTGTTCAACGAGAATAGATGGGTTACGCCCCACATGGCCCGTATCGCTGCCCCTACGGTGAACCGGTAGAGGCTCACCGGGGGAGCCAGATCGACATCTACAGCCAGGATGCGGACCCCCCAGATGACGATGCAGAGGTTGTCGTCGATGGCCGTGTTATTGGCCATGGTCATGACGTCCCAGGTGTTGTCGGTGCCCGAGGCGTCCACCCACTCCTCGTTGGTGGGGACCGGGAGATCCGTGGGGCGCAGATCCCGGATGGTGATGTCGGCCCCCTTGAAGATGTTGAAGGCCGTCTCGGCCAGCAGGGCCAGGGAGTCGTCTATGAGAGAGGCTATGCGCTCCGGACCCAGCTCCCGCTCCAGGCGCAGGATGCTGATGGTCTTGATGCGCGGGTCGTTGAGGATACCGATGCTAGGCATAGCTCATCCCCTCCTTACGTCACCGTGGCCAGGCGGCGCCGTCGCTCCTGCGGGATGGTCTCCACCGTGGCCCCTCGGCTGGCCAGCAGTTGGGGATCCACCCTCTTGGCGTAGTTGGGGGCAGCGTAGGGCGAGGCCCGCAACTTGGTCATGGCGAAGGCAGTGCCCCGCCGGAGCAAGAGGGCCAGCCCGCCATCCACCAGGCCATCGGCCACGTTGGCGGCCATCATGGGGGCGGCGAGCTGCAGGCCCGCGCCGGCCACCAGTCCCACGCCCTCGACGATGGTGGAGTACCGGATGGTGGTCGTGCCTAAGACCACACCGGGCTGGGATTCCAGGGCCCCGCTGGCGGCACCCAGGACGCCGGCGGTGGCTCCCCGTACTAGATTTAGACCCATGGTTTCCTCCTTTGTGATTGGTCGCTCCCCTTGATGTGCTTGCGGGCCTTACCTCTCTCGTGCGATAGGCACCTCCTGCAGGGCAAAAAATAAGGGGGCGATGCTCTTGGCATCGTCCCCTCTAGCAAAGTCCGGGGTTAAACTACGCCCATAGGTTAAGCCTACTTCTTGCCGTTGTCAAGACCCCCCTTGCGCAGCCCCGAGCGTAAGCTGAACTTCAGGTGTTCCAGTCGGCCATCCGGGTGCACCTCCAGGATGACCTGGCAGCCATAGCCCCACTTCTCGGCCAGCGCTAGAGCCTCCTGGCCCTGGGCTTCCAGCTCCTTCTTCCACACCTCCAGGACGCCGATGAAGCCTGGCATTTTGGCTAGGTCCTACCAGTAACCGAGACAGTACCGCGCCCTGGGGTAGGCTGTGTCACGGTAACAGACTTCTTCCCCATGCTGGCCAGGACGAAGCCGAAGGCGGCTATGGCACCACCGAAGAAGAACAGGGGGACAGCTAAGCCCAACTCGGCCCTGACGATGTTGTCGCCGGGCTTATCCAGAATGCGATCTATGGGGCTCTGCTCCTTGAGCTGGCTCCAAGGCACCTTCCCGCTTAGGATGCCTCCGAGGCCCACCACTTGAGTGAGCAGGAGCATGATGGCAGAGACGATGATGATGGCCAACAGTACGGGGCTCCCGCGCACCGCTTGGAAGAAGGGAGGAATATCCTTGGTGATAATCCAGAGGCGGTACTGGTAGCCGCTCACCACCGACTGGCCAGCGAAGGGAGGCGTCCAGCAGAGATCTCCCAAGCAGAACTGGTCCGGGATGGAGATATCCAGAATGGGCACCCGGTAGACGAAGTAGGCGATCACTGCCTCTCCGGCCTCCCCGGCCTGGAGTGCCACCTGATCCATGTAGGCCCCGATGGGGTCGTTCCCTAAGAACTCCACGGTGAAGAAGTCCACCTGGTAGGTGTTGGCCTCCAGGGGCGGGTTGTAGAAGTAGGCGGGGTAGGCGAATGCCTTGACCAGTTGAGAGCCTTCCGGGCCCACGGCAAAGGTGGGGACATCCAGCGTGACCTCTACGGTATCGGATATGATGATGCCCATGGCCTACCTCCCGAAGATTTTGCCCACGTTCCCCAAGAGCCGTCCGGGGAGCCCCAGGGGGATCTCTCTTAGCACATGGTCTATCCAAGCATCGCCCCGGGGACTCCGCAGGATGTGCTCAACATCAGGGCGAATCTTAGCGATGGCCTCCAGGAACTCCTCTTTGGTCACCGAGGCCAGCTCCGGGTGCTCGAGGATGTGATCGCAGACGTCATCCCGGAAGACTGCCGGTACATGGTCCGCCTCCACCAGGGTGGCGATATAGCCCGGCGGATACTTGGCCAGGGTCCCCGAAAGGCACTGGCGAAGGAGTGGTGCGATGGCGTCGCGCGACGTGGCGGTGGTAATGGCGCCACTGTCCTCGCCGCCGGGCCATCTAAGCGATAGCCCCATCTGTGCCTCCCGTGGCGACTTGCTGCGTCGGTTGGTCAGGGGTTATGGTATGCTCCTCTCCACACGAGGCGCAGATCACCCCTGTCCAAGTCTCCCGGTAATAGATGGGCTGGCCACAGTTCTGGCAGGTACCCACGATCACGCCGGGCGCCGCCGCCTGAGGACTGGCGGCGGCCTGTGCGCCGTGGGGCAGGAGCCCTGTGGCCACCTGCTTTAGAATGGGGATTAGCTGTGGGGCCGTCTCACTGAAAAACCGGTTGGTTATGGCGGCCTGGTCCTGGCGGGCCTTGATATCGGCCCGGGCGGTCTCCCCATCCTGCTTGATCTTCTCCATGCGGGCCTCGTGGTCGGCTTGGTGCTGCACCTGCCATCTCTCGTGGTCGAGCTGCGCTCGGTACTTCCACGCCTCAACCATGGCGCCATCGGCCGGCGGGAGGGTCGCTGGCCCCTGGGGGGTGACTATCTCCATCAGGCCCCGGGCCTCTTGGATGGCCGCGGTCACCAGGGCCGTGGTATCTCTGGGCGCCTCCTGGGGCCTCTCCCGGATGCGCCCCAGCTCTCCCTCGAGCATAGTCAGGCGCTCCATGAGAGCGCTGACCTGCATCTGCGCCACCTGCCCCCTGGCCTCCTCCAGCCCCTGGCGAGTCTGTTTCAGCTCCTCGAGGATGAATGTCTGCCACTGATCGGGGCCCTGCCCGTCCCCCCTGGCGGTCTCCTGCAGCCTATGAAGCTCGATCTGGGCGGCCAGCTTCTCCGTCTCAGCCCGGGCCGCTTCGGCCTCGGCCTTGACCGACTCGGCGTTCTCGGCGTTGACCGCATGGATCATCATCCGGTTGGCCACCATCTCCTTGGTCACCCGGCTGGCCTCGGCCAGGGGGTCGGCATTAGCTGGACTACCATTACGCCGTAAGGTAGGGACCGTGGCCCTGGCCCTTAGATCGGCACTGTTAAGCCCGGTCGGCAACTTCCACCTCCTCTCGTGATACCACGACGATCTTCATGCCCCAGCACTCCCGGAAGTGGTCCAGGAGCACATCGGTGACGAAGGCAGATAGGCTCCCATCGCCCTGGTGCCAGCGCTGGGCCCTGGCCCAGTCGTAGATGACCCGGGCCACCGCGGGGAGGGTCACTGCCTCGCGGAACTCGCTGATCGCCGGGGGGCCGCTACTCTTTTCCTCGCTCCACTCGCCCTCATCCAGGCTAACCGTGTCCACGGGGCCATGGCCATTGCCATTGGGCGAGGGGGCATCGAAGGAGGGGCGGTCCCGCAGGAGGGCAGCCGCCAGGGCCTCGGGGTCCTCCCCGGTGTACTCGAAGGGGGCGAAGACGTCAGAGGGGATCTCCTCATCACCGGCTTCGGGAAGAGGCTCGGCCTCCGGCTCAATGGGGGGCGCCGCCGGGGCTTCGTGGGCCTCCGCGAGCGAGGACTCCGGCATCCACTGGGTGCCAGTCTCGCTACTGCCGGGGTGCACCATCCAAATCCTGCCGGGGCCGTTGGGGCCTGTGCCTCGACACCCTTCCCGCTTGCGCCAGCCCTTGCGGTGGGCGCAGACGGACTGATAGCTATTGGTGTAGCCGCAGGGGCACTCCCAGACGCTATCCAGCGGGGGGGTCTTGTTGGCCAGGTTCCCTGGCTGTGTCATGAGCATAGGCTACCACGCCCTTGGATTTTGTCAAGCCCCCGTATCTACCGGGGCTTGCGCCCGGTGGTATAATGTCGGCATGGGCATGTGGGATAAGGTGGTCCTGGGCCTGGTCGACGTCGCCAGCAAGGCCGGGCAAGATATCGCCCGAGCGTACGTGGAGGATCGCATCCTGCATGGGGGAACGAAGCCCCGTTCGGCAAGCGCCCTCCTGGAAGAGCCTCCCCCTCCTCCCAGCTCGTGTCCTTACTGCAACATTGCCAGCTCCCTGGCATCGGCCCATCTTTACCTGGGGCGGGCCGGGGACCGGCCTGCTCTGGCAGATATCTACCGCGTGCTAGCGGCCACATCGGTCGGCGGGGCACTGGCCACGGCCTCGGCCCTGGTAGGCTCCCCATCCAGGAGGCACATGCAACTCATCCAGGGGCTAACGGAGATGGATGTGCGTCTATCTTCCCCAGTGCGCCCCGGCGATCTGTCCCTCCTGGCGGCCCGATCCCAGGCACTGTCTGATCTGGCGCTGGACATGGCCGAGTACACCAACGTGGGGGAGCTGGAGCCCGTAGTGCCTAGAGTTCCGGAGGGGGATGTCATCGAGGGAGAGGCGCGGGTGATTGAGTGAGTAACTTGGTGATTGAGTACCAGGCGGTACAACCAAGGGTTTGCCCAAGTTGTGGTGGGACATGTTGGCCATACATTGGCCCTGGGGCGCCAGCAATACGGGGCCCAGAGGTTACATCATATGAGCCTAATGCCTGGTTCTGTGCGGATTGTCGGGCGATCTTCGATCTTGGTTGGACTCCCGTCCCCCTTGACAAGAGCCCGTAGCCGCATTAACCTAACGCCGTAAGCACCCCAGACTTTGCTAGAGGGGGGCGACCCAGAGATGGATCGCTCCGCTCTTTGCTTAACAGGAGGGCCCATGGAGATGGATGAACGCATGGGGTCCGTGGAGACCCGAGTCCAAGAGATCGAGGCGCAAATCCGGCGCCTCTCTGGCACCCACGTGGAGCTCGTGGCCGCCACTGTCGGGGCCTCCGGCGAGATCACCGAGGGCCCCCACGCCGAGATCGTGGTGGCCGAGGGCCCGCCTCCTGGGATGACCGTGGCCGAGTGGGTCAGTGGGATAAATGGCTCTCCAGGGATCGTGGTGGACCCCGGCTTGGCCCGCTCCACTCCCTGTATCCGCCTCTCCCTGGGAGACAGCGCCAGGCCCCTGGTCTACTCCAAGGGCATCATCGGGACCATGGATGAGGGCCAGGAGGCCCTCTACTGCCAGGAGGGGTACGAGGACCGGGAGGCTTCGGAGGATCAGAAGGCCCGCCTCGATGCCATGCGAACGGCGGCCCGCACCTGTTCCGGCGAGGCCCACGGCGAGAGCACCCAGGAGCACCTGGAGAGCTACTTCTCGTGCCTGGGGCGGGAGCTGAAGCGCCAGGGACAGATGCCATGAAGTCGGTTAGCATGGAGTTCCTGGAGGCCGGGCGCCTGGCGGTGGTGAAGAGCCGGCAGGTGAGGGATGATGCTGTGCGGTACATGACGGCCGCCATCCCCATCTATGCACAGTGGGATGCTACGGCCGAGATGGCCCTGGCCGGCGGTTGTCCCAAGTGCACGTATCTGGGCCTCTGGACCGAGCGGTGGCCCGGCTACGAGAATAGCCAGCACGGGCTTATCATCCTCTTCGAGAGGGGGATCCGGTTTATGGGGCGAGATCTCTGGGCGCAGACCTACGATACGCTGATCCACGAGTTTGGGCACGCGCTGCAGCTCGACCATGTGATCGATGCGATGCAGCGGGCCCGTGGGCAGTACGCTACTGCGTCCGCTGGGGGTTGCGGTGGTTGACCCAAGTCGTAACGGGAGCTCGTTGGGCTCCCTAGAGGGGGCGGTGGCACTCCTGGCCAGTGCGGAGCTGGAGTTGCAGGCGAAGGGCTATCCGCCGTCTCTGATACGGGCAGCCCTGGCCAGAGCGCGAGGGACCGCCGAGTATATGGCCGAGCGCCTATCGGAGCACATCCGGGAGCAAGGGTTCGTGGACTTGCTCACCCGTGAGATAACTAAGGCTGAAGACTGGCTGGTCAGGGAGCAAAAGGGGCTGCCCTGAAGGCCAGAATCAGGATAATTCTGTGACGGAAGGAGGTGATTGAGAATGGCAACGATGGCGAGCGCGAAGGAAAAGTACGCTCGGAAGACATCTGCAGGAGGCCCTGGCGCTGCGAAGTGGAATGGTGCCAAGGGGAGGATGGCAGGGAACTGGGCTGCTGGGATGCAGAGGTTCGGGGTGACCCCCGGGCCGATCTCCCAACAGGCTTATCAGGCAGGGATTGCCGCCGCGCAGTACCGTGGAGGCGACCCGGATAAGTGGGAGGCCAACTTCCGGGCTGGGATCAGCCAATAGGCTCATCTCTGCCAAGGCCGAAGTAAGTAGATAAACCAAGCCCCTGGGTTTTCCCAGGGGCTTGATGCTTTGCCAGATGACCGCTTAACCCACCCTGCCACCCGCGGTCCCTAAATTAGGGGATAGAATCCGCTGTTTGGCTGTCCCGATCACAAGGCATCACCTCCCTTCTCACCTTCTCCATAGTCTCCTTGGCCAGCTCCTGGCCCCACGCCTTGGGGTCCTGCTTCAGGGCTTCCAGCCTGTGCTTCTCCCGAAGGCCCGGCAGGAAGACCCGCTCAAACTCGGCGTAGGTGTAGGACTTCATCCCTGCCCGTGCCTGTCTATAGCCCTGCGCCATCGCTCGGCTGTTCTAAACATATCCTCGGGCTTCAGGCCCAAGAACTTAGCGACGCCCTCGGCATAGTTCTTGGCCTCTATGGCCATGTTCCCTCTCCATACCTTTGGGACCTTTGTGCCTGGGAAGGGCAGGAGTTCCCGCCGCAACTCAACCCCCAGATCGGTGGCCACCCTGCCCAAGCCGATAGCTTCTGGGAATTGGGCAGGGTCGTGGCACTTGAGACAGATTATCAGATTGCCCGTAATGATCGCCCCCGGATGGAGGCTGCAGATGGAGCACCTGGGATAGAGAAGCGCCTCCAAGCGTCCGTACTGAGCTCGATACCCATCCTCGTGTTCGTGCACCACTCCCCAGAGTTGCACCACTCCCGGAAGGAGGGGCTTGGTTCGAAGATGCATTTGGTAATGGCCTCCTCCCTTGTTAGTCACGGGCGCTAAAGGTTGCTCGCAATCCTCGGCTCGCTTCCAAGCGTAGATGCCACACTTGCAATTCTTCACCGGGCTGGGGCTACGATGTCTCTTGGCGTTATCTCCAGCACAAGTAGCTGTTAGGCGTGGCGGCTTCCCCTGCCACAAGCCCTCTGTGGGATAAACGTTGGGTGATATTAGGAACCCCGCAGCATAGGTGAACCAGCGATAGCCCTTCACGCTGGTACCAGCACTTTCTCTGGTTCAGGGCTAGCCCCTATCTCCTTTGGCAGTGTCTCCGGTTGCGCTACCTCAATCTGTGGCTCCTCAACAGTGTGGGTGGTTACGTACTTGCCTATCTGCATCTCGCTTCTCCCTTCTTACTCCAACTCTTCGCCTGCGGGCACGTTCCGAAGTGGCTGGTCCCGTCCTCGTTCAGGGGATGCGGCTTGCCCTGCTTCGTGGCAGCCCAATAGATGGCTGCCTTGCAGGACCGGCACAGGCCCCATGTCATGGGCTTGGCCCGGTCGATGAAGTCGGGGATGTTGGCCATGGCCATCTCAAAGGATCTTCCCAATGTACCAGCCAATTAGAGTGGCTAACGGGAACAAGACCATGAATATCCATGGAGCCAATTCCATCACCGAACCCCTGCCGGCACGCGCATCCGCTCCACCTGGGCGGGCAGGCCACACAGGATATAGTCGCCCCGGTCGGGGTTCACCACACAGCCGTTAATCAGCCCCTCGATGGCAGCCCGGCCCCGGACGCACATGAGGCCCCCGGCGCCGCAACCTACAAACCCCCGCCCGGACCAGAAGATGGCCGCCTGCTGGTCCAGAGGGTGGATGTTCACCTGTCCGGCCCCCACCTTGAGGAAGATGCGGGAGGCCGCTGCCACCATGGCGGTCCCCAGGCCCCGGACCTGCTTCGTCCCGGGAGAGCCCGTCAGGTTCTCGGGGTCCACCGCCAGCAGGTGGATGTGGCCCTCGCCCCCGGCGATGCTGCCCGGCGGGGTGATGATGTAGACCATGGCCGCCAAGACCCGCCCGTCTTGGGACTGGGCCACCAGCACCGTGGGGAGACCCAGGCGAAGGTTCTCGGAAACGGCGAAGAGGACCTCATCGGCGAAGCCGGCCCGGTGGGCCACCACGGGCTCGATCTGCCGTCGGTTGGCTAAGCCCCCGAAGCGTCGGGCGGTGGCCTTCCAGCGGGCCGACTCCCGGCCCATGATCGATAGGTTGGGCAGCGTCTTCTCCGGCTTTACCATGTGGTACAGGGTGGCAACTCCCTGGGGGTCCTTGGCGAAGCCCCGACCGATGATGTCGCCGGTGAGCATCTGTGGCTGGCGAACATGGCTGCTGGTCGATCCCACTTGCGTTGCAACGTTGCCCATTCCGGGGCCTCCTTGCGGTAGTTGATATATCTATCCGGGGGTTGGTAGAGCATGGCGAAGGGGACTGCCCCCAGCTCCCATACCCGATCGAGCCGGGCCTCGGCCTGGGCCAAGCCTTCCCCATTATAGGCGATCAATACATAGCACCTGATGGCCCTGGCCGCCTCACCCTTCCGATCCTCTGCGGGATCTCGCAGGAAGGACAATCGCCTGATGGCCTTGACTAGGGGCTTGAGTGACCCCGCGGTGTCCGCAGCTAAGAACACCTCACGTAGGTTGACTCCCCGCAACTCATCGGCCACCTGATCTGTCAGCAGTGCCGAGTCCAGCCCGCCAGTGAAGCAGGCCACCATCTGTCGGTTGAGCATCTGGTAGACGCGGGAGCGGTGGGTTGCCGTGGCTTGGAGGAAGTTATTGTCCTGGATAACCGGCCCCTCCGGGAAGTCGTCGATTACCTGTAACCTGCCTTCTCTCTCGGGGACCAAACACCAGGGACACCTATCATTGCAGCCCCTGGTTGTAAAGGTGACTCCTCGTCGGAGATACATCCCAGGGATAAAAGCGGGAACTACGTATTTGGCGGGGGTTATTGCCGGGCCTCCCAAGAGTACCCTGGGATAGTGTTGTGCCCAAGCCAAGGCCAGGCGTTCGGCCTCCGGGATATCCCAGGTGAAGGTGCAGGACACGTGCACCTCGTCAGCATCCGGGCGAATTAGTGGCGGATGCCCGACGAAAGCCAGCGGGTCTGTCGGGGTCCATTTAGTGCGGCGAGGGAAGACTCGGATGATCTTGGCCAACTCGCCGGTGAGCATGGGGGCGACAGTGGCGGTGGGGGTCATCGCCCTGCCCTATCTCCCAAGCACTTCTTGCAATCGGCCTTGGCCTTAGTCTCCGTGTAGGGGTGTCCCTGGTTCAAGCCCAACCGAATGCCGCACTTGGTCCGCAGAGACGCATCCTTATCCTTGATGATCTCATGCACCCATAGCCCCCATCCAACGAGAATGTTCACCCCACCACCTCGTACCCTGGCGGGATCGGCTGGCCCGGCTCCAACTCCAATGCGGGCACCTCCTCCACCTCGGGGCCCAGGAATTGGCGTCGCACGGGGCCCACGCGAATCTCCCCAGTGATCCCCGCCAGGTCGAGGGCGAAGAGGGCCACGGCGGCGCTACCGAGCAGCAGGCCAGCCACGATGCCTACCAGCGAAGGGCCAGGAGGCGGGATAATCACCCCGTCGCCCACGATGTAGGGTACCAGGGGATCGGTGTTGAACCCCTTGAGGTCCCAGTCCCCGCCAGAGTAATCGTTGGTGAAGACCGTACCCCCGATCACGTAGCCATCGCGGGCCAACTCCGCCGCATACGCCGCCAGCTCGTTGACGTAGCCCTGGGGATTGCCTGCCAGCTCCGTCTTCTGCCACCCCCAATCCTGTGGCCCATCGTAGTGGCGCCCGCATTCGGTGATGATGATGGGTGGCGTGTTCCCCCCAGCCCACTCCCTGATCTGGCGATAGCGTAGGGTCCCCTCACGCGGGAACGGTGGAGGCCCGAACCAGTATTCGTGCAGTGCCAGGGCTTGCACCCCAGCCCATCCATTGGCCACCAGGAAGGCGATATCAGCAGGGCCAGGCGATCTCTCCGAGAAGGAGAACCCCGCCACCTGGTAGCCGGCCGCATTTAGGACAGCAGTTGCTTCCGCTGTCAGGACCACCCGCCTCTCTAGCCCTCCCCGGTAGACTCCGCCAGGCCCGCAACCACTACCGACATTCTGGTCGAGCTCATCGCATTCATTCCAGAGTTCGGTGTAGTCAGGGGCGAATCCCTTACTCTGGTAGAAGCCGATGATCTCTGCGGCCGCTGCTTGCCCAGAGTCGGTCCTGAGCATGTGAAAGGGCCGGCACACGGCAATGACGCTGGGGTTGGCGGCCTTGGCGGCCTGCAGGACGTCAAGGCCGAAAGCTTGCTTCACGATGGGGGCGTTGGCTGACCAGCGACGCACGGGTTCGGTGTTGGCAAGGGCATGGGGGCCGAGTTTCGGAATCATGGCGGTGGGGCCTCCTTCCCGCAAATCGTCTCCAACTCCCTGCCGCAGTAGCAGCATGAGTAGGTAGTGTCGGCTATAGGAACAGCAGCATCGCCAGCCGTGCCCCCCGGGATGAAACGCATGGTCCCGCCGACCATGGCCAGCACCCGCTTCTGGCAGGCCGGGCACCACATGAACTTAGACATCGCCTATCGCACCAGCGGTATCGGTCGCCGGCCTTCGGGCCAGAGTATCTGACACACCTCGAGTACCCGGCGGGGGTCGCCCCGAGAGAGATCCGCTACCTTCACCGCCATCCTCACGTTGGTGGTGTGGGCGCTGACCTCCCGAGCGATGAGCTGGGCCATGGTTGGCCCCACGCTATAGCGCCGGGTTAGCACCTCCGGGACCAGACGCACGAACTCCTCCCGGCTGTACCCAGGGACCTTGACTGGGGTGAATCGCTCCCGGATAGCTTGGTTGATGAGGCCCAGATCGTTGGCTCCGGCAAAGACCCAGGTCTGCATGTTGGTGCGCTCCTGGTGGCCATGCTGCAGCCGGGTCACCATCCCCGTCTCCATGAGGTTGAGTAGCGGACTCATATCCACGGCCGGCATCTTATCCATCTCATCGAGGATCAGGTACCGGGGGCGCTGGTCTAGGAGAAAGCCCACCAAGCCGCTCTTGGTGGTGGTGCTGCCGGCGAACATGTGGGCACCGGCGAGGGTGGCGAGGTCCTCCAGGAAGAGGCTCTTGGCCGTGCCCGGCGGACCCACCAGCACCACATGGACGGGGCGCTCGGCCTGTAGGGAGAAGCGCAAGAGCGTCTTCACGGGCTCGTGGCCCACGATGGAGCCAAAGAGGCCATCGATCTGGATGGGTTCGTGGAGTACGGGGATTGAGGGCCCCTTTTCGAGGGCCCGCCGGGTCATCTCCAAGTCCATGAGCCGGTAGCTCTTGTGGGCCCGGGAGCTTGAGACGGCACGGACCAGGCCCCGACCCACTAGGGCGTTGACCACGGCCGGCGGGGTGTTGACCTCCGCGGACTCCCACCCGGACCACTCCCGATCCATGTCGTGCATCTCCTCGTACTCGATCATGGCCCGGATGCACCGCACCCAGCGGGGGTTCATCTCCAGCCACTCATCCAACTCCAGTTGGGCCTCCACGTATGCCCTGGGTTGCGCCATAGCCATTTCGTCCCCCTAGTTCTTAATCTCGATTATAGACCCTGGGTCAAGAGTTCACCGATGGACTGGGCCAGAGGTAGGGGCCACAGCACCTCAAGTATGGTCAACCCCAGGATAATGACCCAGAGTTCTGAGATGGCCCGCTTCATGGCCTGATCCCTGTCCTCAGCGTATAGCCCAGCCCCCGCAGGATAGCCGCCATATCCTCCAGCGACTCTACCCGGAAGAAAAGGCAGCCCTCGGCCTCTAGCCGGGCCTTCATGATCTTCTGCTTAGGCTTCAGGGCTTCTCCTGGTCTTTTGTACTCCAAGTGCAGGTAGGTGGGCAACATCTCCTCAAACAGCCTCTTGCCCTTTACGGCCAAGCGGTCGGCCCACCCCTCGGGCGCTATTCCCCCCAGCCTACCATGGGCCCCCGGTTGGGCGAAGGCGAAGACCTGCCACCCCTCCAGGACCAGCAATTGATCGATCTTCTCGCCGATATCCTTCTCTGGCTCCTGTGGGACCTTGACCTTGTAGATTGCCCTTCGCTCAGTCACGCTCAAGCCCCTCCAGGATTTCGCCCGTATCCCTCCAATGGGCGATGGCTCTCTCCACATTGGGGAAGGCGCTCTTGAGAAGCTGGTAGTTATGACGGTCGGCCTTCAGAAATAGGTGGATGAGGATATAGCCAAAGCCGTCTGGCTCATCTCGATCCCGCCCGCCAAGCTGCCACTCTCCCTTTTCCTGATAGCTGACCATCCACCGCATATCATCGGCGATACTCATGGCTCGGCCTCCTGGAAGTCACACCCATCGCAGTAGGACCACGCCGTAGTGCTCAGGGTTAGGATGCTCTTGTCCTGGAAGTGCCCCCGACCGCATCGCACCCGCTCGTGCTTGCGCCTGGCGGTCCCATCGCCGGCAGAGAAGACCCGTGCGTGCTGGCAGGGCGAACAGCCTCGACGGGCACGCTGGTGTTGCCCACACCACTCCTGGCCCGTGGGGATGGGCTCAATACAGCCATAGCGTCCGCACATCCCGATGCCCCGCAGGGGCTTCATCGTCCGGCGGCGCAGACAATCAGGTGCGCCAGTCTCTCCATGTCACTCTCCAGCCCATCCCAGATGCGCTCGCATAGAGGGCAGGCCAGATCATGCAGATAGCTGCCAGAGATCCGTCTCTCGGATTGGATTCGAAACGACATCCCCCCAGTAGCGGGCGGAGAGGGTTGCCCTTGGCCCGTATCGCCTTGCTCACTCATGTCAGTTCCTTGTTGGCCTTCTGCAAGGCCCTGTCCAGGCAATTCCAGATGTTCGAGGCTGTCTTGAAGAGGTCCTCTGGGAGTCCTTGATCTGAGAGGAAGGCCCTGACATCGCGCTTGGTCGGCTCCAGGATGTTGCGCAGGTGCTCCACTAGCGAGGCCCGACCATCGTAGAGAGCCTCTGCCCTCTCTTCCGGCTCTGGCGGGCTAGCCGGCTCCCCGTTATTGACCCCCTGGGGCCCCCAGGAAGGCTTGCGTATGTGGTTGGTAGCTCCGCAATTAGGGCAGTCTCCCAAATAGCCCGCCGGAGGCGCATCCGGGTGGGGGTCCTCCTCAAACTCGGCCCGAACGAACTCATGGCACCGGTAGCAGCGGAAGCCGGCTTCAGGCATCGGGCGCCTCCGCGAACAGCTCCGGGGCCATCTCTCTGGCCAGATCGTCCATCCTAGCTAGGGCCTCCATCTCCTGTTCGTTGGGGCTCAACTCAGCGTCGATTTGCTCCATGGCCATGCGCGACTGCTCCTGAGCCTCTTCCTCTGGGGCAGGAAGGCTATACCGCAGCTCACACCAGTGGCCCAGGTGTTCCTCCAACTCCTTGCGGATGACCGCGGGGGAAGACTCCGGCGACTGGTACTGGCAATCCCGGCAGAAGAGTTGCAGGCCGCCCTCCTTGAGGTTGATGGTATCTAGCCCGCGAATCAACTCATCGGCCAGCATATGCGCCCCATCCAGCGCAAGTTCCACAGGGTTGGCCGACACCTGCTCCTTCGCCGGCACCGTCGGGTCAACGTACCCGTGGGTCTTCAGCCAGGCCAAGTGCATTGGGTCCATGTTGCCGACCATCACGTACAGCCACCAGTACCGCAGGAGCTCGCCTCCATCTGCGGGGCTGAAGACCAGGGACTTGAGCTTGTTCCTCGCATCCTCCTTCTTGGCCTTCTTCTCCACAAGCCCCATGATCTCGGCCATGCGATCGAGAGGGTCCTTCCCCCAATACTCGTCGAGCTTCGCCAGTTGCTGGCTCACATAGAGCGCAACCTCCTCCTGGCCTACGGGAGTCTTGGCGTCCCACCAGGCCCGCAGCACCGATGTTATGGCCTGATGCTGCAGCGCCTGCCTCTCCCGCTGCTCCCGCTGCTCCCGGTCATAGGCTGTCTCGCTGCGGGCCTTCTCCTCGGCCTTCTTCAGCGCGGCCAGCGCCTTGGGGTCATTGCATAGCTCCAGGATACCCGCCTGATAGACCGTATAGACGAGACAGGCCAGGCCAGCCTTGTCGTGGAGGGCCTTCTCGTTGGTCCAGTGATCCAGGCGCACGTAGCTTTTGTCCTCATAGCCCCCGTAGTCCTCGACGAAAGTGGCGCCGTCATCCTTGAGCTTCTGCACCTTGGCAGCCAGCTTGTCCTCGCGGGCCTTGGCCTCCAGTACCCTGCTCACTCGCTCGGACACCGTCTCCGGCACATGGCCGATGCGCTTCTGGAGAGCCTTGCCCTCTTTGGATAGGATGCCCTTGATAGTGTCCGGCTCATCGGCCACCCGCTCCAGCTCCCTGGCCTCGGAGAAGCTGATCTTCTTCTCCTCGAGGGCCTTGTGCGCCACCGAGGGCAGGCGCAGGAGCGAGAGATACTGCGATACCCACCCCTGCGTCTTTCCCAGGGCCCGGGATATCTCCTCTTGGTCCATGCCTTGGTCCCTGAGCTTGGCCAAGGCGTGGGCCGTGTCCATGGGGGAGAGGTCCTCCCGGTGTAGGTTCTCGAGGATGGAATACCTGGTCGCCACATCGTCGGGCAGCTCCCGGTAGACGATCACGGGCAGGGTGGATAGGCCCACCACGCCGGCGGCCCGGTAGCGACGCAGGCCCGAGAAGAGCAGGAACTCCGTGGGCGCCTTGCGCACCGCCTCCAGGGGTATGCGGATACCATCCTGCCGGATGGAGTCGGCCAGTCCGGTCAGGGCCTCCACGTTGATCTCCTTGCGGTGCAGCCAGGGCCCAGGAGAGACCCATTCGATGGGTATCTGATGCAACTCCCGCCCCAGGGGGCCGAAGGCGAGATCGCCCCTGTCATTCACATCCACTACGGCGTTGAAGGCCAACTCCGCATCCGCCTGGTTGTCGAAGACCCTGATCCTATGGCCGGCGACGACCACCTCGAAGGTGCCATCGCCCAGGGCCGCCACGTAGTCCTGGCCTGGGACCATCACCGCTTTCCTTTCCCCTGGCCTCTCCCGTTCAGCCATCATCTTTGCGGTCGCCTCCGGGTCCTCGTCGTGGTGTCCCAAGGAGGCACTCCCGAATACCGCCGGCAGCGCCGTATCAGCCGGCTTGGCCCGCTCCAGCCTCGTCTTTCTCGCCATATCCCTTCTCCTTTCTCCGTTATTGCTCAGTCTTAGGCCCATTATCCCCCCTTAGCCAGCCCTCCACACAGGAGGGGTGGAATTGTACCCTTCCGATCCTGGACTCCACCAGGTGAATCTTCTGCTGACCCTCTACGGGCTTCCAACACAGGTGACAGGAGTACCCCTGCCATGAGTGGTTGCGGATGCCCTTGGGACTAGCCGCCCAGGGGTCCATGATGATCCAAAGCCCGCCTTATGGCCCTGGCGATGGCCCGGCCCATGGGGAGGGGGACCCCATTGCCGATCACGCTGCGTTTGCCCTCCAGCGTGAAGGGCATGTATTTGCAGAAGTCGTCCGGGAGGCCCTGCAGCCGGCACATCTCCTCGATGGTGTAGCGAGTATTGTGAGTACGCCTGGGATGGTTAGGGTTCCCGCTTCCCCCATCGGATGCCAGTACGGCGCTCTTCTTCACCTTCCCGCTCCCCCCCATGAGCACAGGCACCTGGCGGGAGTCCGCCAAGACCGCCTGGATCTTATGGGGCGGCAGCTTGCTCCCATCCCGACCGTCAGCCAGCAGGGCCCTAGTCTTCACCCTCTGGCCCGGCGTTGGCCCGTGTCCGGCTACGACACACATGCCTGCCTGCACGCGCCCTTTGGCCTCTGGACTGTTACCTATCCCCTGGGACCAGACGGTCGCGGCTACCGATGGCAGCTCCAGGGCGGCGTAGTCGATGTATTGGCGCAGATCGATCGCCTTCTCTCCCAGGACCCCGAAGGAAACTCTCCGATCCCGCTTCTGTTCCTGGCCAAGGCCATCCTTCCCCACTAGCCGATGGTTCCCCAACATGAAGCTGTGCACGCCATACCCGTCCGGTTTGGGCAGCGGTGCCCCCCGGACATTCTCCATGAGAAACCACCGCGGCTGAGCTTGCAAGACCACGCGCTCATACTCAGGGATCATGTTCCCGAAGCGGGGCTTGATCCCCTTGGCCCGCAACATGTTGGCCATGGTGGAAAACTCCTGGCAGGGCGGGCCGCCGATCACGCCATCGAACACTCCCGCCGGCGGGTGGAAGGTCTTGACGTCGCCACCCCAGATCAGGTCAGGCCCCCGGACAATACAGCAGTCGGGCCATTCCTGCTGAAAGGCCATGTCCAGCATCCCGATGCCGGGGAAGAGCGAGAGGATCAGACTCATCCCTTGTACCCCCTCCCTAAGCCCTTTGCCAGGGCTCTTTCGATGGCCTCCCGAGCCGTGGCGCCCACTCCTAGATAAGGGTCAGCGTAGTGATCCTCCATAATGTCAAAGGTGTAGATATGACTGCCCTTGCCGCAAATCCAGTCCCCGTTATTTAGGGGGCTGAGCATCAACCCCTCTTCCAGGAGGATATCTTCCACGGGCTTCGGCACCTTATCCATCTCACTCTCTCCTCAAATTGCCCAGGGCTCAGTTTTGCCACAGGCCGAACAGCGGGGGTAGATCACCGTCACCGACTTTACCTTCTTGGGCGTGCCACCCTCCTGCGCCTTGACTAAATCGTCTATGGGTGCCTTGCAGTAGTAGCAGTGCAGTTGCCAGCCCTGATTATCTGGCTCCCCCTCTGGCTTTACCTGGTAATCCTCCTTGAGCATCTTGAGTAGGAGTCCCCTGGGGCTCCGGGCCCCCCTCTGTCTAATTGCTCTTAGTTTCTCCTCAATAAAGGCGGTCGGGTAGGCTGCCAGGACCCGCTCTGTTTCTGGACCCCCTAACATACCCAGCAACTCCTCACGTAAACCGTCAGCCATTTTGGTTTCCCCCTAACAACCCCCTTCCGCGGCGGCGGCGGCTAGAAAAAAGCGGCCGCGGCCTATTTACGGTTCTATTACGGTTCCCCGTTTGGCAGCTTTGGCAAATTTCCCCACCTCCTGCGGCTGGCCGCCATTGGCGGCAATTGCAGCACCCACAGAAGCTACTGCACCACCCCCTGCGGCGGTATCCGGGGGGTGGTGCGCCAACACATGGCAGTGGTGGCAGAGGGTAATTCTATTGGAGGCGATATCTCGTCCTCCTTTGGCCAGTGGGACCACGTGATGCTCTCGCAACTCTTCAGAACTCGCACAGTTTGCGCAGGAAGCCAACGTCGGCTTTGTAATTGGGCCATGAGGATCGTATCCCACTATGCGATAGGCACTTGATGTAAGGCCCCCGTTACCGTCTTCACGATGTTGGATGTAGATCACTCCCTTGTCCACGAGTGTATGGAGTAATTGTCGGGTGCGCCGTTCCGACATCAGGGCATCCCTGGCCACCTTCTTCACGCTTGGCCAGGCCATGTGCTGTTCGTCATTGTAGTAATCTGACAGAACCATGAGGATGCCTTTCTCTCCTCTTGTAAGGGCCTCGCCGCTTGTGCCATGGCTTAGTGCCTTGACATAGGCTGTGGCCTTCCAACTCATGGTCGGTGAGATGTTCTCAACCAATGGTCTATTCCCTTCTGTGGCGTTGCTGTCAGAGCCATCTCTTCTCCAGCTTACCCGGTTACTGGTAGCTGTGACTGCTTCGTCTCCTTGTCCCCCTCCGCATCCACCCGGGCTATAGCCAAATCCAGGAGCGCATTGCCGAACTC
>ERZ1292629.532-Hain-H43-01um-R1-532-length-42002-cov-14_pt1 | contig 34945 bp, 34 predicted proteins | sample MGYA00564399_ERZ1292629 | MGnify/ENA primary metagenome ERZ1292629 (study PRJEB36523, sample SAMEA6512636) | groundwater metagenome | collected 2019-01-08 | study: AquaDiva: Metagenomics assemblies of 32 groundwater samples
ACGAGTGTAAGCAATCCTGATATTGCAAGAATTTTCCCTAATTTTTTCATATTAAATCCCTACTTCTTGAGGATTTAAATTTTTGTATAATGGATTATATAATTCACTCGCTCCAAAGTCGCTCGATTTTAATATTTATTAAAGCATAACCTTCTAGTAAATAGATAAACAGGTTGTATATACCTTTGATATTATTGATTGTGAGTGAAACTTTAGCTGAGCGAACGTATTTTTCAATACAGCAATCATTAAAAATAAGGGGTTTTTGTTATTTTTATGATAATGAACCTTTAGAAAATAAACCTTTTGAAAAAAGGTTTCCAAAAAATAATTTAAGATGATAACTTACAACGATATCTATGAAGCAGCGCGGAAGGAAAGATATTCTGAGCAATTGCAGGCTATTCCTAAAAATTTCCTTGAAGAAGTTGCCTCCTATTTGAAGGACAAGAAAGAAATTTCATCTAAAGAAAGTGATGCTTTTTCTGATGTCATAACCAAGACAAAGAAACAGCTTGAAAATGCTATTACTTTGTTTAAAGAACTTTTAGTAAGGAGAAGAAAGAAGATACTTAACTTAGTCTTGATTGCTGCTGAAACAGGCATTTCAAAACAGGATTTTGAGAACATGCTTGCCTTTGAAAAGAGCCTTTTTGAAGAGCTTATGAAATGTGTTGAATTTTCTGATAAGAAAATTGAAAAGTCTTTAAGTGGAAACGACCATGAAATAAATAATGAGCTGATTCTATTTGGAGAGAATGTTGAGGAATTTTTTGGGTTAGATGGAAACAAAATGGGACCATTTCAAAAAGGGCAAATGGCTAATATGTCTAAAGAAATAGCAAAAATTCTTGTTGAGAGCGGGAAAGCTGAAGTTGTTGGTGATGTTTAAAAACATTAGAAGATTGCATTTATGATGGAGGGTTTTGCAAAGAGGCGCTTAATGCTGGGAGTTATTGCTTCTAAGGTGAACTCAAATACTGGCTGGAAGAAGTTTTTGCATTATCTTTCTGGAATTTATGTTGGAGGTGTTTTGCGCGGGAAATATCAAAAAGATTTTTCAGATAAGGTTGGCTGGAGCACCGCCAAGCTTACTTTTTTAAATGCAGTAATTTTCGGAGGCTTGGCCACACTAGAGTATTTTTTTCTCAGAACAAACGGAAGTTTTATTCTTAAATCATTTACAAATGTTCTTAGTTTTGGGCATGACACTTCTTTAGTAATTTTGAGAGATTATGCCTACTTCAATGTGGCGCAGAGTCTTGTAAGGGTTTTTGGCGCTGTTTTTTTCAAGTTTGGAATGATGTCTTTGTCTTTAGAAGGAATTTTAGTGAATATTGTTTACCCTAGGTTTAGAAAAGCTAGAAAGGATTTTTCTGGCAGATTTTTTAGATGAGAAATTTTATTTATATCAGGGCCTTTTGAGAAGCATAACTGATATAGTTATCATTAAAATTCCTATTATTCCAATAATTGCTCCGTAGAGAAGATTTTCTATTGAAAGGAAATAAAGAGAAATAAACAAAAATATTGTTCCTAAAAGAGCTGAACTTGCCTTAAGCATTTCTCCTTTTTTTTCCATGTTTTGCAGAGGGAATTGCCATTTAAATATTCTTTGCAGATAATTATTTATAGTTTGAATGTTTTGTTTTTTCATGAAATCAGAGTTTGGATTTTTGGATTGGACAAAGGCAGTTCTCGGGATTTTTATTATAGCTGTTCTTCCGTTTATTATTGCTTATTATAGATTGAGATAAGCTTGAAGTATTTAAATGGGAAGTTTTAAAAGTAAATTTTTTCTATAAGATTTGTGCCTCATTAGCTCAGTGGCAATTTGGAATGAGATTCCGCAAAACCCCTGAGAGAATGCCTCATTAGCTCAGTGGCAGAGCACGAGTTTTGTATGTTTTTTACAAAAAATCCAAGAGAACTCGGGGTCGGGGGTTCAAATCCCTCATGAGGCTTTTATTCCTCAGAGATCTCAATCTGCTTCTCTGTTTCTTCTTCTGGCTCTTTTCCTGGTTTTTTTTCAAGCTCTTTTTCGACCTTTAAGATTCTTATTTCACAAAGACTTAAAGGATAGATTTTTTTTAATTTTAAGCTTAGGGGTTTTTGGATTCTTCCCTGAATAATGTCGTTGAATAATGCTTCAGAAGTTTTGCCTTTAGCATATTCTGTAAGCTCTTCTCTCGCTTTTTCTCTAAGTGCCTTTCTTACAGCTCTTGCAACTTTTCTTCTTGTTATCAAAAATGGCTTTATTCTTACTATGGCATCTCTGCATTCAACTGTGAATGAGTCTTCAACATAATTTGTCCCTTTTCTAACCATTTTGCTTAAAAAATAAGGAAGCAGCTGTATTTCTTTGGATATTGCTGCCGCTTTTCCGTTTTTTACTTCAACCTTAGATGTTAGAATCATGTTTTTTCCCCTGAGAAATCTTGTCAAGTCGTATTTTATGTATCTTCCATTCAGGTCTTCAATTTCAAAGGCGAATAATTGCGTCTCTTTTTTGATTGTCGGGATTTCTACTTCAAAAAACTTTTTTTTCTTTTTTGCTTGTGCCATTTTATTATGCTACAATAATTTCTAAATTTAATCCTTTTAATGTTATTGTGTTTTTATGGTCGCACGTTTTACAATTATCTGCATATTTTTGGTTCATGTTATCTTCATCGCCAATTATTGTGACATTTAATTGGTTAGGAATGTGACACTTCTGGCGTTCATAGTTTATTATCCCTTTTCCATCTACTCTAACAGAATTATTTTCAGTATTTTTTGTGTATCCTAAGCTTATTGCCGATGTAATCTCTGTCATCTTACTCCTGTGTTTGTTTTCCTGATCTTTTATTTCTTCTGCCCTGCCTGTATTTTGATTTTTCGCAGACATTGCAGGTATACATTATGTTTGTTTTTTTGTTTGTTTTTGTTTTTCTTTTGTTTTTGGATATTGCCGGTTTTGATCCCCATTTTCCCAAGTTGCCCATGCCTCTTCCAAGATTTCTCAATCTGGCTCTCTGCTTTGAGCCTCTTGTTAAAGTTCCTCTTTGGAAGCCTGTTCCCACTAGCTTTATTTTCTGTTCTGTCTGCTTTTTGCAGTAAGGGCAGAACCTTTTTGTTTTCTTTGGAATCTTCATTTTTAAAACGCGAGGACACCAAGGTTTCCTTCTCTTAACCTTCCTTATACTCTTGTTAATCCCTTGAGCAACTTCTTTTCTACTCAGCCATTGAAATTGTTATTGATTGTCCATTTTGTCAATTCCAATAACCTCGTCATCCAAGGGAAGTTTATACAAAAGAGTTACTAATCTGGGTTTAAAAAGTTTTTTATAGTGTGGTCCCGCAGTATAAAGGAAACCACAGTTTCCCTTATCAACCCTTCCTTTAAATTATCCTCAATGGTGATAGAAAATAGCATAATATGAGAGTAAAATTCAGAAAAGGAAAACAGAGAGAGTTTTTGCAGAAAGTTTTGGCTGAAACTAACTGCCCCTCTTTGAGAGAGCTTTCCAGAAGACTTGAAATTAATTATTCAACTTTAAAGAATTATTTTGCAGAGGACAGGCTTTTGCCTAAAAATTTGTTTGACCTGCTTTATAAAATTTCCGGCGTCAAGGCAAATGCAGGTTTCCTAGATGACAATTGGGGGCAGAGAAAAGGCGGAAAATCATGACTTTTACTTTTTGAACATTCTTTTTAGATTAGACAGCTTTCTTTTTGCCTCATTTTTCAGAACTTGATGCACAATTAAAATTATTATAAACATTGTCGATGCAAGAATGACTGACAAGAGATTTTTGTTTAGTATATTGACTATTAGTATTAGACTGAGAACTATAAGCAATCCTAGAGACAAATTATTTTTTATCTTGTTGTCTCTTTTTATAGCTTCTTCATATTCTTTCATGGAAGGCTGAAGGTTGGAATGTTTTAATATGTTTTTGTTTTAAAGACTAAATGGGGAACTAATATTGCAAGTGAAAATGCTATTAAAGTTATTACTCCTCGGACTATGGGACCGCTAATTAAATCAAAAATTCCGAATAACGGCCATCCCAGAATTATAATAGGCGTCCAAACAATATTAACACAAGATATTGAATCGTCTTTGATAGAAACGTAACAGGTATAACTTTGATAGATTATTCCAAAGATTAAATAGAGAATTAAGAATGTTATTAATTTTTTGTTTATCATGTTGTTAAATAGATTGTATTCTAAAGTTTTGCGGAGTTAAAATATGGCCTCACCCAGGATCGAACTGGGGCATTGTCCACGTCAAGGACATGGTCTACCATTAGCCTATGAGGCCTTTGAAATCTCTTGATAAAAAGTGTGTTTTGGAAATATTTAAATATAGTGATTCTTTTAATTCCAACATGAGAAGTGGATCGAAGTTGATTATGTTGCTGATATTCTTGATTTTTGCAGTTTATCAGATTAATGTCGCATTTAATTTCGTAAAGCTATCTGGTTTTTTTGAAGATATAAACAAGTGGATAGTTTTTGTTGGAGGAATTTTGCTTGCTTTTGGGGGGTTCTCACATTACAGACTTAAAACAATGCAGGGTTTTTAGAAAATGAGGGGTGGTTCTAGTCAGCTTTTGTTTTTATTGTCTTTAATTTTTGGATTATACCAGATTAATACTGCTGCTAATTTTTTTAATATTCCTGCTTTTCCAGATACTTTGAATAATATTCTTTTGTTTATCGGAGGAATTTTGCTTGTTTTAGGAGGAATTAACTACCTCAGGCTTGGCTATAGAAATTCAAGAAGGCCTTATTACCGATAGTTAAACAAATATTTATATACGTAAATTCTTTTAGTTTTTTATGCTAGTAAAAGAGGGGGAAATTGGGTTTTTTAGCAGGAAGGCGCAAGTTACGCTTTTTGTGATTATTGCTTTGGTGATTGTTGCTGCAGCTATTTTGATTTTCGCTTTTAGAGAAATTGATACAAGTTTTGAAGCAAATTTGCCTGCTGAAATTCAGCCAGCTTATGATAATTTCTTAAAGTGCCTGGAAGATGAGGCACTTACAGGAATCAGACTTTTAGAAGACCAGGGAGGTTATATAGAACTTCCAGGATTTGAACCTGGCTCGCTTTACAGCCCATTCTCCTCTCAACTTAGATTTTCTGGAATAAATGTCCCTTACTGGTATTATGTTTCTGGGAATAATATCCAGAAAGAGCAATCACCTTCCAGATCCTTGATGGAAGAGCAGCTTTCTAAATTTATTGAAAGTGGGATAAAGAACTGCGATTTTGATGATTATTATGAAAGAGGTTTTGAAATTTCTTTGGGTGAGCCAAAAATAAACACTATTATCCAAAATGATGCTGTTGAAGTTTCGTTGAAGTTGGATTTAAGCATTGAAAAAGGATTTGACAGTTCAGCAGTTAAGGATCATAAAATTAGCGTCAACTCAAAACTTGGTGAGTTATACGAAGACGCTAAAAAAATTTATGACAAGGAGCAGAATGATTTATTTTTAGAAGAATATGGGGTAGACGTTCTCAGACTTTATGCGCCTGTTGATGGTGTTGAAATTTCATGCAGCCCTTTAACATGGAGTGCTGATGAGGTTTTTGATAATCTTGAGAAAGCTATTGAAGCGAATACTCTTTCTTTGAAATCTCAAGGAGATTCTAGAGATTATTTTTTTGTAGATGCTGGAACTAAGAATAAGATTAGATTTATTAATTCAAGAAATTGGAGCAGAAGTTTTGAAGTTAATCCAAGTGATGGAGCAATTTTGATGTCCAAGCCAATTGGAAATCAGCCAGGCTTGGGAATTTTAGGATTTTGCTATGTTGATTATCATTTCGTTTATGATGTAAAATATCCCGTTCTTATTCAGGTTTATAGCGATAATGAAATTTTTCAATTTCCAATTGGTGTTGTGATAAAAGGAAATTTGCCTAGAGAATCTTATCCTGTTGCATCTGCTGACACGGAAATTCAGGATTTGTGCCAGTACAAAAACACTTTAATTGATGTTAACACAAAGGATTCAATGGGAAGAGCAATAGACTCAGATGTTTCTTATGAGTGCTCAAATACTGCCTGTTATATAGGAAGAACTGATAGAGGAAATTTAAATGAATTGTTCCCCCAGTGTGTGAATGGCAGGATTATTGCAAAAGCGGAAGGATATGAGGAAGCTTACGGGACCTTTTCAACTGTTTCTCCTGGGAGTGTTGATATTTTCTTGAATAAAATTTATTCTATTGAAGTTGTCTTGAGTTTAGATGGAAAGCCTTACAACGGCCAGGCAGTGATAAGTTTTGTTTCTAATAATTCTAAGAGCATTGTTTATCCTGACTCAAAAAATGTTGATTTAACTTATGGAGAATATGATGTTGAAGTTTATATTTACAGGAATGCCTCACTGGAATTTCCATCTACAATAACTCGGCAATGTGTTAATGTTCCTAGATCAGGAATTATAGGGATTTTCGGGCTTACAGAGAAAAAATGCTTTGATGTGGAAATCCCTGACCAGATTATAAGCAATGTTTTGGCAGGAGGGGGAAGCCAGTATTATTATATAACCCAGAATGAGATAGAATCTTCTAGAAGAATTTTTATTGACGCTGAAAGCCTTCCTTTGCCTAAATCAATAGATGAGCTCCAGACAAATTATATTTTGTATGAATCAAGAGGTTTGAATATAGATTTCAGATGAAAAATAAATTAACTATTGTTTTTGCAGTTTTACTAGCTGTTGCTTTGATTTCTCAGGTGTCAGGAGTTTATCAAAGAAGTATGCCTTCTATTGTTCCTATTGGTCCAAGCGGAACAGGCTTTGGGTTTTCCGGAAATGCTGAAAAAATAAAATGCGAGACAGGGCAGGATTTTATATTGAATGTTGCTCCTCTTGGCTGTAGTCCTCTTCCTGTAAGTGATGATCTTCTTGAAGACCAAGATACTCCTGTGTTCTGCGAGCTTACAGCAACAAAGATAAACCCTCTTGTAAGCGTTAATGGAATTAAGAATATAGAATTCAAAATTGAGAATTCAGAATATATTAAATCTATTGAGTTTCATCCATCATTAGGAGCTTTAGGAAATAGGAAAGTTTACTATGACTCAAGCCTGGTTTCAAGCATTGGCTATGCTGTGATTCTTTTAAAACAGCAGAAGAATACATCTAATATACCTGATTTTGTAGAAGGAAGCATTAATGCCACACTAAGATATGATGCTGAAAATGCTTTTGGCGTTGGTGATGCGACTTTTTATCTTCCGGTTTTTTCAGATGAAGAATGGCAGAGCGTCAAGGATAGATATTCTTTTTGGAATGGAAGAGCTTACATAAGGGCTGATGATACAGGCTCTGACAGCGCAGATATTTCCATTTTTAATGATGTCAGCAGCATTGCTAGAGTTAATCTGGATAAGGGAAAATCTTCTAATATTATTTATCTTCCTGGATTTGAGTGCCAGGCAGGATTAAATTTGAAATTAGTCGGAGTTGAAAATCCCGGCACAAGAGCTAGGTTTATTATTAATGGAGAGGAGGTTGAAGTTAAGGAAAAAGAGAGTTTCCTAAATGATAAATGTGTTGTTAACAGCATAACTAGACAGGGAGTTGTTGAGAGAGTAAGCGGGAGATGCAAAGAAGATAAAGGCAGCAAAGATTTTAATTTGTTTATCAACCCAAAAATAAAAATAAAAGCTGGAGATACTGTTGGAGATTACAAAGTTGGGGATTTTCTTTATGAATTCAAAGATGGCGTGGATGTTTATTATGCCTATTTAGGATATGCAGATACAGGAGATAGCGGCAGCGAAGATAATTTAAGAATTCTTATTATGGCTTTGCCTGATGAATACGCTGTCAGCAAGAAAGCTTTGACAACAGAGCAGGTTGAGATTGCCAGAAAAATTGCCGAGTCTAGAAGATTTGAGCCTAAAGGCGGATTGATTGATTGGAGCTCAGAGGCAGGAAAATCTGTTATTGGATTTTTTAATTCTGCCACAAGGAGAATTGTCAGCGGAACACAATTTGAAGTTATTGCTTATGGAAGCCCGGAGAAATTTGGCGAGAAAGATGTTTCTATTATAGGTTTTAGCGATGCAGAAGATTTTGATCTTTCAAAAAATCAGGACATATTAAATTATTATCAGGAAGCTTTAAGAGATTACGACAATGTTATTAATTCATATTCTGGAGATAAATATCCTTTAGATAAAGATGTTACAAAAGCAGAAGAATCTTTTGTCGCAAAAATCCAGCTTGCCAACGATTTGCAGCAAAATAAAGATGTTGTTGATTTTTGCAATTCTTTCAGAGAAGTTTATCCTAGATCTTCCAAGATTTCCGATGTGAAAAACATTTGTGGAGACAAAAGAAAACTTTCAAGCCAGGAGACAAACAGCAAAAATGTAGAGATTTTTGGAAATGTGAAAGAAATTGCACTTGAAGGAATCTATGAGCCTAGGTTTGAAGATTTTGGCGTTGAAATATCTGTTACAGGACCTAAAGGCCAGGTGACTTATTCCATGGAGAAAAATCAGATTATTTATCTTAATGATGATGCCACTGACTACATGCAGCTTTTGGATATTCAAGATAATAACAAAGCCAAATTTTATTTTTATATTTCTAAGAATTCTTTAAGAGAGGTGAGAGATTTCTTTTCATCGCCAAATGAAGTTCTAGAAAAAGATAAATCTGTAAGTTTTGGAAGTGTGTACAGTTTTAACTTGGTGAATGTTAATTTGAAGAAAGTAGCTAAAGTGACCATTGAGGCGCAGGTTAATAATAAAGAGTCTAAAGCTGTTTTTCCTTTTAAGCTTGGAATCGAGAAAAGAAGCATTCAATTGTCGCCTGATGAAATAAGAAAAAGGATTGAAACAACAAATAAAACTTTAGAAGAATGGAAAAACAAGAATGAGAAACTTGGAAAAATCGTTCAGACAATGAAAACAGCTTGTGTTGCTACTGGGGGAATTTTAACTATAAAGAATCTTATTAATAATTTAGGCATGAAAGCCATTGCTAGAAGCGAGGTAATGACAAAGAGTTCTGGATGGAGGGAAATATGCCAGGAAAGAATAAAAAACAAGTCTTATGGTTATAAAGATTTTGACGACTGCATCGCAAAGAATTCTGCTGTGATTGACAAAGATGTTGGCTTGGCTAATAGTATTCTTGAAAATCACAATAATGAATTGAAAGGTTATGAGAAAAATTGCCAGAAGGAGGGCCTTTTGGGAAGCAAAGTTGTCGATAGTGAATGTGTTGCGAAAGCCCTTGCCTCAGACAAGTATAAGGAAGATTTGAGAAAAAACTTGAATGAAAAGTTAAAGCCAGATGTAAATGGAGATGTTGAAATCGGGGAAGAGAAAATAAATATTGATAAGTTTGTTAACAATTTAGATTATTCTAAAGTTCCTCTTGAGACCTTGAGAGAGTTTGAGCTTTATTCTAGATTTGAAGGGACAGAATCTCTTAATGGTATGTCCAAAGCAAGGCTTACATCTATTATGAAACAGATACATTTGAATACGAAAGCGGAAGTTGAAAGGAAAACAGATACTGATTATTATGGAGTTGAAGTTGATTATGGGAATGATCCTAATATTAAAGTAGCCCCTCCTATTCCAATTGTCAAGGATACTTATCTCAAGGATATTAAAGGCATAAATATTGTTCCTATGAATCCAGATACACATGCCAGAGTCTACAAAGATACAATCACTACAAAGAGTTATGTTATTGTTATTGATAATAACTATCATGTTAGCCAGACTTATGAGATATTAGGAGATGGACAGCTTAACATGACAGAAACACCAAATCCCCTTAACCTTAATTTCAAAAAATATTCCAGCGCAGACTATCAAAATACTTACAAAAGCAGTTTTGGAGATACGGTTCCTGTGTTGAGATATTTTGAGACAGAGCCTTACAAAGGATTTCCTGCACTTGTTCCTTTTGATATTGTAAATGGATGGTATGTTTCTATAAAGCAGACACTGCCTAATTATGGCGCTTTGAGGGCTTATGATGAGTCAGGGCTTTTGAATAGCTTTTATATATGCAATGTTGGAAAAGATGGAGTTGAACACAATAGAATTTCTCCTGATGATGAATGCCAATTAATAAATTCAGGAACAGGTCAGCCTTATGGAGAGTTTTATGGATTAAAAGATGAAGAGGCGAAGAGTCTCGTTCAAGCTGCAAGACAGGCAGTAGAATCTGTTGGAATTGCTAAGCCAGGCCAAGGAATAGCAAGAGTTAAGATGATTCAAGGTTATGTTGATGTAAAAGTTGGAGCGCCTGCTGTTGATATTCCAGATATTCAATGCCAGGATTTTATGTCTTACAACGACTGCAGAATTCTCTTTAATGTTTGCGATCCAGTTATATGCCCAAGTTCTAGATGTGATTTAGGTGGGGCGTATCCTGTAAAGAATGTCATTCAATCTGGTGTTATTGGGAGCGTTGCTCTTTGCCTGCCTAATTTTCCAGAAGTTTATGTGCCAATTTGTTTATCTGGTGTGCATGCAGGAATAGACGGCTGGACAAAAATTCTTGAGAGCTATCAAAAGTGCCTTAATGAAAAGCTTGAAACAGGCGCTAACATTGGAATATGCGATGAGATAACTAGCTTTTACAAATGCAAGTTTTTTGTTGAACAAGGGCTTCCTTTGGCAAAGTTTGGCGTTTCTCAGGCAATAGAAGTTATCAGCGGTCAGAATGTTAGAGGAGGAGGAGAGTATTTAGGTGTGCAGGCTGCTTTAGATTCTGCAAGCGATTCTGTTAAATATTTTACTCAGTATTATGCAGACGATTCTTATAAGGCATTTAAGTCAAGGTCTTTTGAAGAGTTTGGAAAAGATTTAACATGCAGTATTTATATTTCTGGAGGAGCTGCATCTTTATCTTCGGCTATTGAAACTTTTACAAAACCGGATTCTCCAACGCAGTTCAATGCTTGGTTTGAGGAAAGCCCTATAACAACTGCAACAAATCCTCCTACATCTCATTACAAAGTGTTTTATCACATCTATGCTGGACAAGACCAGGGAGTTTATTACAGAGTATTTTTGAAAGGAAGCACAAGCTCATTTTATCAAGATACTTCTGCGTCGAGAACAGTTTCTCAAGGATATATTAATGCAGGAGAGGTTGCTGATGACACTCCTGACTTTACAGATTATTCTGGATGGAGAGAGCTTTGCGTTACTTATAATCAGCAGACAGAATGCGGGTTTAAGCAGGTTTCAACTGATTTTGGCCTGAATTATATTACAGAGAAATATATTCAAGAGCAGTCAGATAAAAGAAATATAAAGACGGCAAAGGAATGTGTCCAGGGAACTCCAAGCATATACAGTTTTGCAAATCCTAATCCACAAGCAGGAGCAAGCGAGTTTGTCAATCCTGATATTTATAATTCAGGGATAACAAGAATATGCGCGACAAATAATCCTGGAGGAGGAGATGATTCTTCGCCTGATAAATCAAGATGGATTTCAGTAGGGTATTGCGATGATAAAACAATGATATGCTGGCTTGACACTAAGAGCATTAAGGATGTTGTTAAGAATGCTAATATTGAAGCAGACATTCTTGATAAGGCAAGAAGTGATGCTGAGAAAGTTCTTCTTGAAAGCGGAAATTTCATAAGAAGCGATGCTGAATACGAAGACGCTTTGAAAAATGTTACCGGAAGCTCTCTTGAGAAGATATCCAAACTTAGCGAGATAATAGAAAGGATTTTTTTCAGCCACCAGAAAGCCCATTCCCTTTTCTTGAGAGGAAATGAATATGGTTTGATTTCAATTGATAAGAAGCAGAAGCTTCCTGAAGTTCCTGGCGACAAAGAAGCGCAGACTTCTGATGATAAAAAGAAGCAGCTTGAAGATTTAGGATTTTCCTGCGATGGTTTGACAGATGAACAATGCAATTTAATCTATCAGATTTATGCAGGAGAAGTCTCACCTGTTTTCAAAGTTATAAAAGTTAATTCTCTTATTTTTGATTTTCTTTCTTCTGATGACGAAGTTTATTTGAAATATAGCTTGGGAGAATGGTTTTGGAGTGATAATAATATTAATTGGCTTAGTGTTGCAGACGTAGTTACAAGAGAGCCTGGTGCATTCATAGACATTATTAAAGAGCTTAATGAAATGGTTAATGGTGAGAAAAAAACTTATGCTCAAGGCCTGAATTTAATGCTAAAGAGAGCTGATTCTGACGGAATGATTGTTGAGACTAGTTTTGTGACTTTTAATACGGATTTTAATAAGGATTCCTCTCTAAAAAATGTTTTTATTCTTAATTCACCAGAAGTTGTTGCTGTTCTCCCTATTCCAGGATTAGGCGGCACTCCTTTTGGATATGCTCCTGTTAATTTTGGGACTCTTAAATTGCCAATTTATTTTAGATATACTAATCAGTGGGAGTGGAGACCTTGTGTTGAAGGTGCTCGTTATTGTGAATCTCTTGGAGCTTTAAACAGCTGGCATAGTGTCAGTAATGATTCTGTTTTATTTGAAAATGATTTTGGAAATCAGATAGATGAGTTTAGAAAAATGGTTATTGGCTCTTTAAAGACAAAAGATTTTAATGAAGGAGCTAAAGAGTTGTTTAATGTTAATATTTATTTGAGGTATGCAGAAGAAGTTCAACTTCCTGAAGAGGAAATTTCTGATGAGCAGTATTACAATGTTATTCAAGAAACAGAGGATGAATTCGAAGATTTAAGCATTGTTTTTGATGATTTTAATTTGCAGCAATACACTCAAGATGAAAAAGAGTCTATTGTTGATGATTTTGCGCAAAATGGCTATCCTGTTTTTGAGTTTGATAATCTTCTTTTTCAGCATAAAAATGGGAGATGGTATTGGGGTTTTGAAGAGGATTGCATGACTGATGCCTTTTCTAATCATTATTCTAACACTATTTTTGATGAGAATTGCAAGAACCATGAAGGAGATTTTGCGCCAGATGAGCTTAAAGATTTTATAACTTTATTGGATAGAAAAAGCTATGACGAAGGCGTTAAGATTCTGGCTGAGAAAAGCCTGGAAATAAAGAAAGACTTGAAATCTGACAGAGTTACTATTGATTCCAAAGATAAAGTTTTTGAAGTTATGCAAGGAGAGGGGTATGATAAATTTTATGTCGCTTATTCAGAACCTAAGTGGAGATATACTTTTGATACTCCTCAATCGGGGGTGGGAAATCTTGAACAATGGGCATTATCAGGAGACCTTGCCCCTCCGCCTAGAGGAAGTGTTCAAGATATGCCAAAGCTTGAAAGTGGGGCTGAGAATATTCTGTCTTATTTGGAAGAGAAAAATTTTCTCGACGGTGTTTTGTCTCTTTTTAATATGAATTTTCTTGATTATTTTTCTAATCGCGAAGAAAGGCTTCAGCAAGAGGCAGAGAGCTTTGAAGATGAATTTGAGCCAAAGGTCTGTGAAGATTGCGGCAAAGGAACTTTAAATCTTAATGGATGTGATGAAAACGAATGCAGAGAAATTGCAGTGAAAACTGGTCTGAATTGTGTCTTTGAAAACAGCAATTGCGTTAATAAAATTCAAGCAATTGAGTTGCCTCCTCCGATTGAAGACGTTTTAACAGACGAAGAGATTGAACTTAAAGAAGTTGAAATTAAAAGTGAAGCAGAGATAGTTAAGGGAGTTATGCAGCAGGCTATTAGTGACGGAATTTCTGTTTCTGTTACTGAATCTAATGGCAAGGTCGTCACCAAAAGTGTTGATAGGCGCTGCTTAAATTATATTGATGAAGCTCTTGTATTTTCTAAAAAATATGGGATTGATGCCTTGCTTTTGATTTCTTTAATGAATCAGGAATCTAGCTGCAGTATGGAGGCGAAGTCTAGCGCGCATGCTTATGGCTTGATGCAGATTACTTTGATACATTGTGGGACTAAAGGGCTTTCAGCTGACAAGATAAAGTGCAAAGAAGAACTTTTAACAAATCCTTCAAAAAGCTTGGAGGCCGGCTCTGCTATTCTAAGGGAGTATTATAATTGGTATAATGGAGATTCTAAAAAAGACTCTAGCTACAATAACAAGGTTGCTAAGTATTGCAAGGTTAATTCTTACAGAAAAAAATATCTTGAGTATTCTGGCTGGGAAAGGTCTTTGAGAGCTTACAATGGTCTTGGATGCATTCCTCCTAATTCAGATGTTTTTTATGTTGAGAGAATTTTTGGAATGTATAATAAGCTGAAAAATTTAGCTTAGCTCAAGGTTTTTATACTGATTTTTAATTCTTTTCCTATCTTCCAACAAGTTGGAAGTGCAGACTAGAAACAATAGTTTCTGTCGGCTCCATTTTGCAAACAAAATGCCGCGGGAATGCCGGAGTGGTCAAACGGGGCAGGCTTAGGACCTGCTAGCTTAGTGCTTGCGAAGGTTCGAATCCTTCTTCCCGCATTGCGAAGCGATGTGGCAAATTTGATCCAAATTAGATTTCCCGCATGTTTCACAAAGCGGAACTTTTGAAAAATGTATAAAGGAATAATAGAATCAGAGTCTTTAATTGACAAGAAAATTTTGAATGAAGTTAGAATTGTTAAATCATACAAAGAACAGCATCTAGATGAAGATCCAAAAATTTGGACAATTAATAAAATTAATGTTGATGATAAAAAATTTGATTCTTTTATGAAGGATTTGTCTAAGAATATGATTAAAGGCTGGTATTCTCTTTTATGGAATGATAAATTTGTCTACGTTATCTTCAAAAATAAGATTTTTAAAATCAAGAATATAAACCCCTGGATTAAAAGTGAATTCTCTTTTGTTATTAATTACGCTTTATCCGTAAATATTAATAAAAAATATTTTGATAATTTAAGGAAGTCTATTGAAGAGTGGTAGAATTACTTCTTCTTAGCTTTTACATATCATGCTTTAGGATTTTTATAACTTCAATTTTAGCAGTTATTTTTTTCATTGAGTTAATAAAAATCTCCTCGAATTCAGGCTCTATCTCAATTAGACCAGGGCTTAAAATTTTTCCACCATAATTCTTCAACATTCCATATTTCCCTTTTTTGCCATTAAGGGAATAGTTGAATCTAACTTTGTCTTTTTTCTTTAAACCCCTTAAATAATATTTTATTAAAATTTTTGGCTTAAATCCAAAATAATTAGAAAAATAATCTCCTGATATCAAACTCCTGCCGTATAAAATAATGTTATCTTTAGAAAAGTTTGCCTTGTTAAAAAGAGAATAAAAGTCAAATGCCTTTATATGAACAGGAATTTTTATTATTTTTTTTAAATCCTCTTTTATTTTTTGAGCTTGATTTAACTGGTCTTTTACCGGAATCTTATTGAAAATAACAGCTATGTCTATGTCGTTAGGGCTTTTTCCTTCTATAACTGATGAGCCAAATTGGACAATATCGATTATGTCTTTGCTAAAATGTAACTTTGGTCTTTTTTGCCATAATTTCAGCGTCATTTTTTATTACCTCTGCAAGTTCTTTTGTCATTATTTGAACATAGCTGTCTTGATAGAAAGGAAAATCCTTGTCTAATATACTGTAAATTTCTGGAAATTTTTGTTCAGTGATTCTAAACCTGTCAGTATGTGAAGAAGGTGTATTATTTGTTTTTTGCAATATGTATAAGTCAATTAAGGATACTAATGATTTGAAAAATAAGACAAGCGCAGAATTATATCTTTTTTTGGTGAATTCATCTCTTCCAGCATTGAAATATTCTTTAGCAGTTCTTTCTAAAATTTCTTCCTTTACTTTAATCTCTTTCATACCTAGTAAGAATTATTGACTACTTATAAATCTTTTTATTACCTAGTAAGAATTTCCCAAAAATATAATTATTTTTTCTTACCTGGTAGAACTATTTCTTCTTGTTTTCAGCTTCTTTCTGCTTAATTTTTTCCTCTAACTTCAGCTTTTCTATGAGCTCTTTATACCTGTTTCTTATTGTTACTTCTGTTATTCCTGCAATGTCTGCCACTTCCCTTTGTGTCTTTTTTTCGTCGTTTATAAGCGCTGCGACATACAGGGCAGCTGCCGCAATTCCTGCAGGACCTCTTCCAGAAGTTAATTCAACACCCTCTGCATCTCTCAAGACCTTTAAAGCGTCATTCTGAGTTTTTGGAGAGAGATTTAGCACTGAAGAGAATCTTGAGATGTAATCTTTAGGAGAGCTTTGCTTTACTTTTATTCCAAGCTTTCTTATTATGAATCTGTATGTTCTCCCGATTTCTTTTCTTTCTACATCTGATGCTGTTGCCATTTCGTCTAAAGTTCTTGGGATATTATATGATCGGCAGGCTGCATATAAACAAGCTGCAATAACTGATTCCATGCTTCTTCCTCTCACAAGGCCTCTTTGCAAGACATAATTGTATATTCTTGATGCTTCGTCTCTGACGACATTTGGGAGATTAAGATAAGAGGAGATGACTCTGAGCTCTGCCATTGCAAGCCTTAAGTTTCTTTCAATAGAAGTTGAAACTCTTTCCTGCCATTTTTTTAGCCTTAGGAATTTTCTTGTTTGTTTCGGATCTAGCTTATAGATGTCTGAAATTTCTCCAACATTTGTTGTTAGACCTTTATCGAATTTTTGTATTGAAGTTGGCGCTCCCCCTCTGCCTTTTTTCTCAGATTTGTCAAATTTACCCTGCAAGTCAGCGCCCGTGTCAACCATTTTTTCTTCTACGACAAGACCGCAGTCATTGCATATTATTTCTCCAAGATGAGAATCAAAAGTAAGATTAACGCTGTCGCATTCAGGACATCTTTTTACAAAGGTCATGGTATATGTTTTTAATAGTAAGATTTATAAATCCTTTTATGAGTTTTTGATTTAAAAAGCTTTGGGTTTCTATTGCCATGATTTAGAGGTAAAAGTTACTCAACCAAAATTCCGTTAATCATTCCCTCTTGACCTGGCCTGTTTGTTACCCTGACTTTTCCGGCTTCTGTCTGGATAATTGTGCCTTTTGTTATGACATTCTGCCTTGCTAAGAATTTGTTTGATGGAGTTTCTAGAACATTTTTTATTTCCAATTTCTTTTTTCCGCTTTTTGTCTGGACATTTACCTCTTTTGCTGAAAGCATCACTGTTTTCTTTTTTCCGCTTTTCATTCTTAATTTTTTCTTTTTTCCAGCTCCGAGCTTGACTATTCTCCTCTGCCTAGCTCTTTCATTTTTTATTTTCTTTCTGCTTTGAGTGTATCTTCCTCCGCTGATTTTTCTTCCTAGTCTCATGCAAAAAAGTAATGAAATTGATTTAAATATGTTTGGGTATGGAAATTATTATAAACTAAAACTCTTTTTGTTCACATATGGCTTTTGACGTGTTTGTTCGGAGTTTTTGTGCTTTTCAGAATGTTATAGCTTATCCATTTAGATATACTTTGGAGCTGGAAGTTGAAAAACTCCCACAATCCATGTCTGATTATGAAAAAATCTTTGATAAAGGCGAAGAACGGCAATCTTTGGCCATCAGCCATTTTTTTCGACCAACAATAATAATTTATTCTAAAGAAAGTATTAATTATGAGGAACTGTCAAGAGAGGTGTCTCCTTTTCTCCAGAACCTTTCCGCAAAAGTTATTTTTTCTAAAGAAGGCATTCATGCACATATGGGCTAATTTTTTCCTTGAATTTCTTGCGAAATCTTTATAAATGAACTGAATTAGATTAATTAATGGTTAACGGTATTGAGAGACCATTGGATCTGCTGAACAATTCCAAAGGAAGGGAAGTTTTGGTGCATTTGAAAGGTGACAAACAATTTGTCGGAACTTTGCTTGCATTTGACATCCACATTAATTTGGTTTTGGACAACATTAAGGAAATGCAAAACGGTGAAATCAAAAGAAACCTTGGATTGACCTTCTTGAGAGGAGATACTATTATCTTTATCTCACCGGCATCTACAGCTCTTAAAAAGAGTGGTTGAGCGTTTTTACCTTATCTTTCGCAAGGTTGACTTTTTGAAAGATTAATGTTAGTGGGAGCTTTAGGCTCTGTCCGGAATGGACTTTTTAAAAAATAATTTGGCTCTTTTGGAGCTTAAAAGGATAAATCAACTCTCAGAATATATTAACTCCGGACAAAGCCGAGCCTTGGATAAGTTAATAAACAGCAATTTAATCACAAAATTATGAATGTGCTTTTTGTTTGTTATGGAAATGTTGGAAGAAGCCAAATTGCAGAAGCTTTTTTTAACAGATATGCTAGTAAACATAATCACGCAGATAGTGCTGGAACTCATGTTGACGGTTATGATGGAAAAACAGGCCAGACTTTAGAAGAATTTGCAGGAATAGAATCAGGCGCTAAAAATGTTATAATTGTTATGGATGAAGAAGGAATTGATGTTTCTGAATGCCGAAGGACTCAGATTACTAAGGAAATGCTTGATAATTATGATAAAATTTTTGTTATGGCTTGGCCTCAAGAATGTCCTGATTATTTAATAAAACATTCAAATGTTAAATTTTGGAAAGTTGAGAATCCAGTTGGAACAGGATACGATGTTTATAAAATTACTAGGGAGAAAATAAAATCTCTTGTTAGGCTTCTTGTCAGCGATTTAGGATAATTATAAAAATCCTTTTTCTTTATATTGTTCATGCCTTCACAAATAAAAGTGACTTTTCTTGGGACGTCTGATCAGATTCCCAGCGCAGATAGGAATCATACAGCAATCCTTCTTTCTTATGAAGGAGAAAATATTTTGATTGACTGCGGTGAGGGAACTCAGAGGCAGTTTAGAAAAGCCGGATTAAACCCATGCAAGTTGACTAGAATCTTGATAACGCATTGGCATGGAGACCATGTTTTAGGGATTCCCGGTATTTTATCAACTCTTGCTTTGCAGGGCTATAATAAAACTTTGCATATATACGGGCCTAAAGGGACTAAAGAGTTTATGGAAGAGCTTTTGAAGGTTTTCGGCTTTAAGAAGAAGTATGAAATAAAAGTTGAAGAAGTTCATGGAAAATTTCTTGACATGAAAGATTTTTATCTTGAAGCTGAGAAAATGGAGCATGGCATTCCTTGCAACTCTTACAATTTTGTTAAAAAAGGGTTTTTGAAGATAGATAAAACTAAATTAAAAAAATTGAAGCTGCCAGAAGGCTCTCATTTGGCTGAATTGAAGAATGGAAAAGACATTGTTTTTAATGGCAAGAAATACAAGGCTAAAGAGCTGACTTTTTCAGAGAATGAAAAAAAAGTCAGTGTTATTTTGGATACTAAATTTAATTCTAAGATTGAAGAATTTTCTAAGAATTCAGATTTATTAATACTTGAAAGTTCTTTCAGCGATGAGCTTGCCGAACAGGCTAAAGAGCATCTGCATATGACTGCAAAGCAGGCAGCACAGGCAGCGAAAAAAGCAAAAGCCAAGAAACTTATACTGACGCATTTAAGCCAGAGATATGAGAAAGCTCCCCAGATTATTTTGAAAGAAGCCAAAAAGATTTTTGGCAGTGTTGCTATTGCAAAAGATTTTGACGTTTTTGAGGTTTGAAGTGAAAATTCTTGTTTTTATTGAAGGAACTGTTTTAATGCACAAAGGTACAGATGGTATAAACAGGAAGGATATTGTTGAACAATCTAAAAATAGGGAAAAATCAGTTAAAGAATATTTTTCTTACATTCCAATTGGAAATTGTGTGAATAAACTAAAAATGTGGAAGTCTCAAAATGTCCAGCTATTTTATTTAACTTCCAGAACAAAAGCTAATGAGGTTAATGATATGAATAATGTTCTTAAAAAATTTGATTTTCCCAAGGGAAAATTGTTATTTAGGAAAAATAAAGAAACTTACGGTAATGTTGCTGAGAAAATAATTCCTGATGTTTTAATTGAAGATGATTGTGAGAGTATTGGAGGGGTTAGTGAAATGACTTTTCCTAAAATTAAATCTAATATTAAGAAAAGAGTTAAGTCTATAATTATTAAAGAGTTTGGGGGTATTGATTTTCTTCCCGATAAGGTTAATGCACTGTTAAATTATTGCTAATAGAAACCTTTTAAACTAATTATTTCTTCGTTTTGTTATGCCCGAGTAGCTCAGCCCGGATAGAGCACTGGCCTTCTAAGTCAGGGGTCGCAGGTTCGAATCCTGTCTCGGGCGTTTCTTGTTTTTATATAAATTCTTATAAATGACTTTTTTCTGTTTGTTTTATGGGACTTGATATGCTTGTTGCTCTTTTTGATAGGTTTAATATTTCTGTTACAAGAGAAAATCACGATAATCTTGATTTGAGAAGATTCCGACAGGGGTTTGTTTATTTGTCCACTATCTGTGGTATTGATTCAAGTTATAGGCATAAATGGGTTAGGGAACCTTGGTCAGATGATTTGTCCGAGGATATTTTTCGTCTGGCTGTTGGCGGAGCAAAAAACAGAGGCGGGACATTTAAAAAAGAAGCAAATGAGTCTTTGAAGGAAATTGAGAAGTTAACTACGTCTCCTCCTGGGCTTTCCAAAGAGAGGTGGGTTGAACTTTTGTCAACTATTCATTATTATAGGAATATTTGTGAAGTCAGGAATAGAGGCCCAGATCAGATAAAGAATGCCCTTAGAGGGATTAATTCTAGTAGGAAGGTTTATTTTGAAGAATCTCCAGCAAGAAAGTTTTACATGCTGGAGTTTAAGAAGGCTTGGGGAAGACTTAAAAGAAGTGGATTGCTTAATTATAAACCCGATTATTGGTAATCTTCTTTTAAAAATTTTCTAACAAACAAATTTAAATATCTTGCTTTTAAGATTATTGGGTGTCTCTTATGCGGAGGTGGCACAGCGGCTACTGCGACTGCCTGCAGAGCAGTTTTTCGTGGGTTCGAGTCCCACCCTCCGCTTTTTTTGAAAAATGAAAAAAGTTTACCTTATTCATCGCTGGGGAGGAAGCCCAAATGAACCATGGTATAATTGGCTGAAGCAAGAGCTGGGGAAAAAAGGTTTTCAAGTTTTTGTTTTTGACATGCCAAATAAAGAACATCCAAAAATAGAAGAATGGGTTGGCTTTTTAAGGGAAAATATAAAGGATGTTGATGAACATACTTACTTTGTGGGACACAGCATAGGCTGCCAGACAATTTTAAGATTTCTAGAAAAGTTACATAGGCATAAAAGAATTGCAGGGTGTGCTTTTGTTGCTCCTTGGCTTGATTTGATTAATATGGAAGAAGAGGAGATGGAGATTGCGCATCCTTGGATAAACATAAAGATTGATTTCAATAGAATTAGGGATCATTGCTCAAATTTTCTTGCTATTTTTTCAGACAATGACCCTTATGTTCACCTTGATGAAGTTAAGAAGTTTAAAGAAAAACTTGGAGCTAAAGTTTTGATCAAAAGCAAAAAAGGGCATTTTGAAGAAGTTGAGAAAATCCCTGAGATTTTGGAGTTTTTTAAATGAAAAAATTTGGTATGATAAAATATATAAACTAGTAATCCCTGAGGATTACTATGAAAACTATAACTATAAAGTTGCCAGAAAAGGAAGCCAAAGAACTGGAGGAATTTGTTGTTAAAAGAAATTACCCTTCTAAGTCTGAATTTATAAGAAATCTGATAATTGAGAAATTAGACAAGACCAAAAAGGAAAAAATAGGATGGATGATTGTAGCTGAAAAATCAATGAGGGAAATCTGGAACAATAAAAAAGATGATGAAACGTGGGGTAAATATTTATGATAGAGCAAAGAGATTTAATTTTAGTCCCATTTCCTTTTTCGGATCAGTCCGGCAGAAAAGTTAGACCTGTGATTGTCATCAGCAATAATAAATTTAATGAAAAATCTAACGATGTCCTTGTTATAGGAGTGACTTCAAATATTTCTAGAGATAATTATGCTATTGATTTGTCTAATGAAGGTTTGGAAGAAGGAAAACTGCTCACTAAATGTTTGATTAAGGTTGAGAACCTGTTGAAGATTGATAAGGAATTAATTATAAAGAAAATAGGCAAAATAAGGAAGGATAAGCTAAAAAAAATTGTTGATGTTTTGATGAAAATAATCGGGAGTGATTAAATCTTCTTTTCTTTTCTGAGCTGATACAGCTTCACAATTAGTCCTAGGGTTGCTAGGAAGCTCAAATAAACAAGGAAGTAATTAGTTAATATCATTTTTTTGCTGTCTTTTTTCTGTATCTTCTTTCAACTGCAATTAAAATCATTGCCCCAAAAATTACAGCTATAAAAACATATATGAATGAATTGTTTTTTATGTAGCTTAATAATGCTTCTTCTTGATTTTCGTCAGGACTTATTCCTCCTGTGAATCCTGCCCTCCCTGATGCAGAGTCATCTATTGCGCCAATTGCCTGGCCTGTCCCGGAAAGTTTTATATCACTTCTTATTAGGGAATTAGTGCCGTCAGTTACTCTGATGTCGTATGCACCCTCTGGCGCTACAAGTCTGTAAGTTATTGATTCTCCAATTTCCAGACCCGGCTGTTTTGTTCCTATTGTCTGGCCAATTCTTATTTCAATTGTTTTCGAGTATTTTGTATTTCCATTGTTTGTTACTTTTAGAGTGCTTCCTTCCAGCTCAAATAAAACTTTTTGTGCTTCACCTATTTCAAAAAAACCATAAAAGTTTTTATCTTGCAGCTTTGCAGTTATAACTCCCTGTCCAGATGCTGCTTTTTCACCTAAGTCAACTGTTATAAGCTCTTTTGAGTTAATTATTTTTTGAACTACTGCTCTTTTGCTTGAGTCTTCTACAGTTATTTCAATGGCGCTGTTCATAGGTTTTCCAGAGTCGTCATAAGCAGTTGCTTTAAATGTTATTGGAGCTCCTGCAGGAAACGAAATTTGATTTTTTGGAAATTCTATATCCACTCTTATTGCATTTATTGCTCCGAGCGATAGAACAAGGATAAACAGAAAGGCTAGTATTTTTTTCATAGAATCATGAGTTTCAAGGATTATTTAAAAGTTTTTGTTTGTATTCTAGATTATAATAAATTTTAAATACTCTCCTAATTAATCTGTTTTATGCTGAAAAGAGGAAGTAAATTTTTAATTGTTGTTTTTATTAGCTTTGTAATTGCTTTTTCTGGTTTTGCTTACGCAAAACCACCAGTTTCAAATCCGTGTCCAATTCAGCCAGATACAAATGTTGTTTTTTATGGACAAACTGGTTTTGGAGGTGTTGGTGATTTAAGCAAGTCATGGATAACACATTTTTTTGATTGGTGGAAACAGCAGGATCCATCCATAAAGTATGTAATTTTGGATTCAGGAGATTTGAAAACTGACTGCAACCTTGCTAATTACCCCAATGTTAAGATTTATGTCCAGCCTGGAGGAAATGCTTATTATCAGCAAAAAAAGCTTGATTCTGCTGGCAAGAACAATATTAATAACTACATAGATTCTGGAAAAGGTTATGTTGGAATTTGTGCTGGATTTTATTATGCTGCAGGGGATTATTACTGGCAAGGAAGCTATTATGATTGGAATGATTTGCTTGGAAGATATCCTACTGTTGAAGGTTCTTTGACAGATATTGCAGATTATGATTCAAATCCAGGCTATGCAATGGCTCCTTTGAGCAATGGCAGGAATGCAATTTATTATGGCGGGCCAACATTGGGCTGGAGACAGACAACTATTGGTCATCCTGGAACAACTGATTCAACCTTTGCCTCAATATCTGGAAATCTTCCTGCAGTAATTAAGAATGGAAATATGCTTTTGACAAGTGTGCATTTGGAGGCATATGAGAATGATGGAATTTCAGGACTCAGCACTTTTGATAGGACTGAAAACTACAAATATTTAGCTAATTTGATAAATGAAGTTTCTGGAACAAATTTTTATGTGCCAGTTTCTATTGAGCCACAGTGCAGTGACGGAATTGATAATGACAATGATACTTTAATAGACTATCCTAATGATCTTGGTTGTGTTTCTTTGAGTGATAATAGCGAGATTGATTCAAATCCTGGAGAAATATTTTTTGATGATTTTGAATCAGGAATTTCTGCTTGGACAACAAGTTCTGTATCAGGGGGAAATGCTTGGGTGATGTCAACTGCAAATCCTTATCAGGGAAGTTATCACGCACAAAGCAATCCAATGTCAACTTCTGAGCCAGCATCTATTCTGGAAAAAGCGATTTCAACTATAGGGTTTTCAAACATAAAAGTTAGTTATTATAGAAAACTTGTTGGTTTGGATTCTGCTGATGAGTTCAAGGTAAAGTGGTATGATGGGACCACTTGGAATGTTTTAGAACAAACTGGAAGCAATTCTGCAAATGATGCTGGTTATGTCTACAAAGAATTTAATCTTCCTTCAAGTGCAGGAAACAATCCTAGCTTTAAGGTAAGGTTTGAATGCACTGCAGGAGCAGTTTCAGAGTTTTGCAGGGTTGATAACTTTAAGATAAGCACGTTTTGATTTTATTTTTTCTTTAGGCCGACCAAGCTTGGGCGGTCTTGTTTTCTTTTTATTTTTAATCTAAATGTTTTTATAGTTATTTTATTTTGTATTATAATGAAGAAGAGTGTGGGAAATAAACCTTTTGAAAAAAGGTTTCCAAAAAATAAAAATTTTATTATACCTTTAAATTTAATTCTTGCTGTGGTTGTTGTTTTTGAGCTTATGATTATTGGAAATGGCTATAACATAGGAAATGCGATAAAAAGCATTGTGCCTGCAAAGGTGACGGATGTTGATAGTTCTCAGACAAAAGTTATTTCATGCATACCAGCAGCAGAAATTTGCGACCAGAAAGATAATGACTGCGATAAATTGGTGGATGAGGGGGGAGTTTGCGAGGTGGAACTGACTGGAACTTTGGAGACAATTGTTGTTGATGATTTTGAAAACAATAAAGCAGATTATTTGTATTACTTGAATGTTGATGGAAAGAGGTATGCTCTCTCTCCCATAGAGACTATTTTCCCATTACCCTCTAGGACCAAGGTAATTGTGAGAGGGCTAATTTCTGGTGACAAAATAACATTAGAATCTAACAAAGACACCTCCTTTAAAATTGTTTCAACATCTCCTGATTTAAGATTAGAAAATATTGGTCCACAGAGAACTTTAGCAATTATGCTTGGAGCTACTGGGCTTCCTCCTCTAGCAAATAATTCTGAAACGAATAACATGATTTTTCAACAAAGTCAAAACACTGTACAGGATTATTATGTAAAAAATTCTTACAATAAAACATATTTCACGGGAAATGTTGTGGGGCCATTTATTCATTCTTCTAACTCTTTGTGTAATGTTGATAAGTTCAATTTTGCTATTCAATCAGCTGATCCAACGATATACTTTCCAAATTATGATAGGATTGTAATATTGTCTCCTTATGAATCTTGTTATGGTTCTACTGTGGGGATGTCTAGCATAGGGAAGACCGGGATTAACACCTCTGATGGTGTAATAAATGCAAGCTACGCACATATTTTTGCATTTATTACAGGAGTTATTGCTCATGAATTAGGTCATGGTTTTGGTATTGCACATTCAAATTATTATACTTGTAAAAATATTGATGATTCTTTAGTATCTTTTTCTTTTGATTGCACTAGTGTTGAATATGGAGATAATTATGATGTAATGGGAAATTCTTTTCAAGCATATTCTCTTCCAGCACATTTTAATGCTCTTCACAAAGAACAAGCTGGTTGGCTTGATGAGGAGAATAGTATTGTCGCTACAAATGGAACTTTTTTATTAAAGTCTTTAGAACTTTCTCAACAGAATGGAACTATTCAACAGATAAAATTGCCAATTGATATTGAAACCAGTTTATATGCGATAAAAGATAACAGATTTATTTCTATAGAATTCAGACAACCTATTGATTATGACTCTGGTTTTCCTATTAACATCTATCAAGGAGTTCTTATTCACATTGGGAGAGTAAATAATTTTTCCACAACATACTCTAAGACTAATCTGTTAAGTATGCATCCAGAATTTCTTGAACAAGAGCAATTAGGTCTTGGTGAAATTTTTATGGATGAAATCAATGGATATAAAATTAGGTTAGATTCTATTACTAGCAGTGAGGCACAAGTTACTGTACAGCAAATCCATCCCTTGAATATAAATCTTGATAAACCTTTATTATATTACAGCTTTGATAATGGAACAGCAATTGACATGGCGGGTTATGTTAAAAATAATGGTATTCATTATGGTCCAATCATTCCTATGGAAGGAGGAACTTATCTTGATGGGGGTCATGGGATAGGTCTTAGATTGCCATTTACAAATGAATTCATTAAAAATAATAATGAGTTTACAATATCTGCATGGGTTAAAATCGAGAATCTCAGTTTATTCAGTACATTACCCATTTTTGATAATATTATAAGATTAACTCCTGAAGGAAATATAAATGTGGGTTTTGATTCTGAAGATGGAGAGAGATTTGATGTATACTCAAATCAGTCGTTATCCGTTCAAAAATGGTATCACATTGCCGGGGTTTATAATGGCAGTGAATTATCTGTGTATACAGATGGAATTAAAAAAGGAAATGTCGTGGTAGTAGATGGACGAATTAACCCTTATTTTTATAGTGAGCTAGGGGGAAGTAGATCTCCTAAGTTTTCAGGAATTATAGATGAGTTTAAAATTTATGCCAATGGTTTAAACTCTTCTGAAATTGTTAAGTTAGTGGAAATTGGTCGTGAAAAGTTTGATGTTGAATTTGCACCCATTCATGATGCATTTATTGATTCAAACGGAATTGTAGATAGCACAAATCAAATATTGACAGCAGGATACTTTGCTGATGATTCCGAAAAAAGAATTTATTTTAAATTTGATCAAACAAATATTGATACTTCTTTTCTTGATTCTGCAAAACTTTATCTGACAAAAACAGGATCAGCGGGAGGTTCCTCTCAATCTCCTGCATTATATATATTGAACAATGACTATGGAATTTTAGGATTGGAGGATTGGAATCCCTCAAAGACAAGCTTAGGAAATATTGGAGATGGTCCAAATTATGAAATAAATGTTTTGCCTTACTTAAAAAAAGGAATTAATTCTTTTATGATAAAAATCTCTGGAAATAGGAGATGGTATTTTGGATCATATGAGAATGTAAATCTTAGTTTAAGGCCAAAATTAGAAGTTATATCTTCAAAAAGGCCATATGTCTGTGGAGATGCTAACTCAGACACAGCAGTGGACATTTCAGACGCAGTATTTTTGATACAACATATATTTGCAGGAGGGCCTGCACCAAACCCTCTTTTAGCGGGAGATGCTAATGGAGATGGAGCAGTTGATATAAGCGATGCTGTTTATTTAATACAATATATATTTGCAGGAGGGCCTGAGCCTTGCAATCCTGCGCCAGGCTATAGTCCTGAAGGTTATGATTCTTGGACTGAAAAACAGGTCAATGACTATCTTATTGGAAAGCAGAAAGAAGCTGCGAGTTCTAATGTGAATGCTGAGTGAGATTTAAAAGATATTTTTAATGGAAAAAGCTAATCTACCCCTTCTATTTTCACATTTGCAGGGAGAGGTATTCTTATATCCTTCATCCCTCCTCTTTTTACAAGATTAAATATTTTGAAGCCTTTGAGCTCATTTGTTTTTTCATCTCTCCCTTCAAATAGATCGTCATCAATTTCATCAAAGTAAGACTCTGCAGGCTCACCTATAAAAATCTCCAAAATATCTGTTTCATTATCATAATAAATTTCCAGGTTTTTTTGTTTCATCTTCTTATAATTTTTCGGGCAATAAACGATGTAGCAACATATCCCCTGCCATTTAAATATTTAACTGAAACCAGCAAGTATCTATCTTTGCGCTTGTAATAAGCATAATAATTTCTCATAGAGTCATCAAATTTATGATTAATAATTAAGTCTGGATTGGTTAATGTGTTCTTTATGTCATTTAATATGCTTGACATGTAAGGATGTTTTGACACTATATGCTTCCATCTTTCTTTTGACAAATGTATTCTTCTGCTTGTTTTGTCCAATACCTCAAAAACGAAATTCATAAAGATATGAGAAGATATTTATTTATAAAATATTCTTTGGTTTCTGTCACCACAGGTTATCTTATTGGAAAGCAGAAAGAAGCTGAAATGAATTCTGCTAATGTTAATGCTGAGTGAAATTTGCTTAATTTTTCAAATCTTATAAATACAAAAGTATATAAATACTAATATGTACTTAATAGTTATAAGTAAATAACTAAAATATATAAAGTGATACAAATAAAAAAACATCAAAAAGCCGAGGGGATTGTACATTGGCCTACATTGAACACTGTTATAATGGTGGAGAACACCCTAAAAAATATGAAAGAAAGTGTTGTTTCAATAGCCCAATTGAAAAGGAAACTTCCAAGGCAGGTAAATCATATTACTTTGAAAGTAATTCTTGAATATTTGGAAAGAAGCAATAAAATTGCTGTAACAATTAAGGGCATAACATGGATAGAAAACTATAATCCAAACTTGAAAAAGGCAATTTTACAAGGAATGGAAATATGAAAGAAGTAAGAGTTATATTGTCTCAAGAAGCTGAAGAAGTTTACAAGAAACTGAATGCTGAGGCAGAGAATAACAAGCAATCTAGAATGATTCTTAAAGCTATTAATCACAAAATTAACCTGATTAAAGCTAATATTCATTATGGAAATCCAATTGCAAAGGACTTGATTCCTGAGGAATACAAACAAAAATACTCTGCAAAGAATTTATTCAGAGTAGAACTTCCTGTATTTTGGAGAATGGTTTACACCTTAACAAATAATGGAGAAATTGAGATAATTGCCTTTGTTCTTGATATAATTGACCATCCTGCTTACAATGACAAGTTTGGCTATAAGAAAAGATAATTTTGCAGAATTGTTTTTTTATATTCTGTAGCTGTTGATTATTTTGTGTTAACAGAGAAGGGCTTAGTGATTATTTGGTTGGAAAACAAAATCAAGCAGAGTAAGTTTTAAATACAATAAATAGTATTATCTATGGTATGAAGAAAGGTTCTTTAAAAAGTACGATGAATCGCATTAGTATGAAAGAGAGTATACTGAAAGTTATTAATAATTCTGAGAAGCCTCTTTCTACTTCTGAGATTGCACAAAATCTTAATAAATCATGGCATACTGTCATTAGATATTGTTTGGATTTGGAAAATGATGGGAAACTAACTAAATTCGGTGTTGGCAGGATTAATATTTGGCAGAAGAAGAAATAAAATGAAAAAAGAAGTGATAAAAGATGAAAAGCAATTTAAGAAGATTGAAATTATTATGAATGAGATATTAAAAGCCAAAAAGAAGTATTTGTTGTTTTTTGTCTTGATTTTTTCTTTTAACCTGCTGAATGCTGTTGTTATCTTTAATGATACTTTTGAATCTGGGACTTTGAGCGGATGGGGGCTTAGTGCTGTATCAGGGGCAAATAATTGGACAGCTTCATCAACAGATCCTTTTGGCGGGTTATGGCATGCACAATCACAGCCACAATCTACAACAGAACCGGCCAGTGTTATGGAAATAAATGTAAGCACTCAAGGATTTAATAATATTAATTTCAGTTATTACAGGAGATTAATTGCTTTGGATGCCGCTGACGAATTTCAGGCAGAATGGTTTAATGGGACTGGATGGACAATACTTGAACAGACTGGCAGTGTAAGTGCAGATGATGCTAGTTACTTGCAGAGGTCTTTTAATCTATCTAATATGGGAAATAACAATTCTAATCTAAAAATAAAATTTGAGTGTACTGCAGGTGCTGTCTCTGAGTTCTGCAGGGTCGATAACGTTACAGTAATAGGCGATACTATACTGGTAAATGATACAACTCCTCCTCAAATCACAATAAGCTCTCCTTTAAATGCAACTCTAAATACATCTACTCCGAGATTAAATTTAACCGTAACAGAGCCAAATATTGACAGAGTCTGGGTTTCTATTGATAATGGACCAAACATAACTTATGCTTATTCAAATGGCACAATTGATTTTGGAAAATTAAATTTAATTTTTGCTGATGATTTTGGAGGTTATGCAAATGGAAGTGATGGAAGCCTAACTTGGACAAATCCTCTTAGTTTCAGAACAGCAATTATAGAAAATAAAACTTACAAATTGTTTAATGAAACAGCTATCATTGATGCTTTGTCTTATATTACCAACTTTAATAATTTGAATTATGAGACTAATGTAAAAGTAATGGTTCCTAACGGTTCGTTTGGAGGCGCTTATTTAACTCCTAGATTTGGAGATGTTAACAATAAGTACGAGATTGCCTTAGATTATGATTTCAGCTCTATAAACATAAATAAAGTTGTTAATGGAAGCTGGTCGAATTTAGCTGCTTTGTGGACAGGGAATTTGCCAATTCCTGTTTTTGTGGGCAAAGATGAATGGCATGTTTTGGGATTAAAAATTTATGGAGACAACATTTCTGCTTATGTTGATAATCAATTAGCTTTAAATGCAATAGATAGTGGCTTGAGGAATACGACAGGGTTTGCGATTATTGCATTTGATGATATAACCAATCATACTTCTTATTTTGATAATATAGCTATAAACACAGAGCTTTCTTCTGGCTCGCATACTTTGAGAGTTTGGGCTAATGATACTTTTGGAAATTTGAATTCCACAATAGTAACCTTTTCTGTAAATGTTTCAGATATTTCAAAACCAGTGTGGGTTGTAGAGCCGCAAAATCAGACGTTAAATGAAACTCAATCTTTTCAGTATGATATTGAGGCAGGCGACAATATTGCAATAGATAAGTATTTTATAAATGACAATGTTAATTTCTCAATAAATCAGTCAGGTTTTATACAAAATATTACAGTTCTTCAACCCCTTAACTATACATTGAATATTAGCGTTAATGATACCTCCAATAATATTTTATCTAAGGTTATTTGGATAAATGTTAATTCTATTCCCGTTAATTTGCCTCCAATAATTCATTCAAATTTAACTGCTGTAAATGGAACAATCAAAATACCCGAGTTTGAAGATAATTTTATTATACAGGTTAATGTGTCTGACCCAGAAAATGATACAATATCTTTTGTAAACTTTACAATAACTTCTCCAAATGGGACAAAAGTTGCTAATAATGTTAAAGGAATTAATTTTTCAAACGGAGTTTATTTAATCTGGAACTCGACAAATTATACAGTAGATGATTATGGAGCTTGGAATTGGTCTTACGTATTGTCTGATGGAACTAATACTCTAAATAGAAGCGGAAATTTTAGGGTTTTTAGCGAGGTTTTTGTTTTCCCGGCAAGCTATGTTGAGAGCCCAGACCCTTATAATAAAACTTTAATATGGAATCTAAGCCTTTATCATTTGTCTTTGGAAAATTATACTCTAAATTTCAGCTATTCAATTAATCAAACTTACTTTAATTTGACGATTGATCAAAATAGTGTTGTTACAAATAGGATACTTCATACTTCATCGAATTTTTTTAGAAACCTGGTTACTATCACGACTAACTCAAGCACTCCTGTTGGTTCTTATTCCGGTTATATAAACATAACGAGGCAGGAAGATGGAAGAGTATTTACAATCCCTATGCAGATAGGAATAAATCCTCCAAGCGGGAATATTGATGCTTTTAATTTAATAGGGGTTAAATGTTTGAATGGAAATTGTGATGTTAGCGCACAGATGGAAAATGATGAAAGCCAGAGTTTTAACTGGAAATTAAAGAATGTGGGCAACTTCACATTGAGCGAATGCAAGCCCGGTATAACTGGCTTTAATGTTTCTAAATTTGGCAGTTTTTCCAATAACAATTTCAATTTGAGTATTTCTGAGGAGTTAACTTTAACTTTAAACATGAATAAACCAACTATAAACAGTTATTATGGAGAATTAGAAGTTGTTTGCAAGGCAACCTCTCTTGGATTCAACAGCTCTTTGGGGTCTGAAAGAGAAAATGTTCCAAGTTTGAATATAATTGTTTTGGCTGATTCTGGAAACCCTCCTAGTTCAAGCTCCTCATCTGGTGGAGGCAGTTCTAGCAGCGGGGGAAGTTCTGGCGGAGGGGGCGTTATTCCAGTTAAGCCTAGTTTATATGTGGACAGCATTTCTCCTTTAGTAGTAAGTGAAGGCGGAGTGAAGAAAATCATAACATGGAAAGTCAAGAACAATGGAAAGAGTTTTTTGAATGAATGCAAATTTAAAAGTTTGGGGCAGTATTCTTCCTGGATTACTTATACAGAAACAAAGGGCCTGGCTGCCGGTGAGGAGTATAATATTGTTTTTGATGTTGATATTCCTGAATCAATCGAAAGCGGAAAATATGCCATGGAAGTTTATTTTGGATGCAGGGAAACAAACAAATCAACTTCTTTTGATGTTGAAATTTTAGGGAAACAGCTTGAATTTAAGCTAGTTAATGTTGAAAGAAGCGGCAAGGAAAACGTTAAAGTTAACTATTTTATCCAGGAAGTTGCAGGCAAGGATCAAAATGTTAATATCCAATTTATATTATTTGATTTAGACAATAAAAAGGTAGCAGAAGTCAGCGAGGCTAAGGATATCATTGCCAATTCAAAAGAAGAATTTGAAACCTTTATTCCTATTAATGAAGCTCTTTCAGGAGAATTGAGCCTGCTTGTGAATATTAATTCTGAAACTTATTCCGGATTTGTGCAGGAAAATATTGTTTTGGGAAGCCCTATTGGTGGGTTTGCTGTTTTTGGCGGGGAAGGCTTTAGCGACAGGTGGATAAGCTTGCTGCTTGTTGTTTTGTTCCTAGTTTTCGCGCTTTTTGTTGTTAGGAGAATAAGAAACAGAAGAAAGGCTGTTCACAGATGGAGCCATGTAAAAAAACACGAATGATTAATTTTTTATTTTTTTTGGTTTCTTTCTAGTTTTCTTCAGTTTGTATAAAATTATTAATAGTATAATTATTATTGGAATTATAGAGTATAATACTATCTTTTTGTATATGTAGCCTTTTGGCTTGCTTTCACTATAAATATTGCCTTCCTCTATTGTTTTTTCTATTTCAACTGCCACTAGAATTTCTTTTTTAATTTTTCCAGAATCTGCTATTATTTTTCCAGAATAAATGCTTGGTGTTATGCTTTCATATGCTGTAAAATTTATTTTTGCAGTTCTCTCTTCATTAGGGTCTATCTCAAAATTATTTTCTTTAAAAATTACAGATTCTTCAATATTTTCTGCCCTTAAGTTTATTTTTATTCTTTTTTTACCAACGTTTTTTATTTTCATTTCTCTTTCAATAGACTCCCCTTGGTTTAATTTTACTTTTATACTCTCTGCATCAATAGTGAAATTTTCAATTTTAGAACTTCCTCCACTTTCGCTTGTTGAAGATGTTGCAGTTGAGCTTTCATTAGTTGTTGAAGTTGTTTCCTCTGTTGAGTAAACTGTAAAGTGAGATACATTGAATTCAAGGATTCCATCTGAATAACTTATTATTTTGCACACACTTTCTGAACAGATTTCCTCATTTTTTAGAATTCTCGGATTTGCAAAAGTTAAATTGTATAAACTCAGAGTTGCTGATTTATTAAAATTTGGAAGGGTTGTTGAATTCAGCTCTATTCTGTTGAAAGAGATGTTAATGTTATTGTTTATATCTAATCTTTTGTCGTTGGGATTTAAATCATTAGTTAAATTTATCTGTTCCCTGAACCATATTTTTGCGGTGGATGTTTTTTCAAATTTTAGGTCGCTTATATTTTGAAAATCCTCATAAGAATAATTTGCGAAGTTTGTAGTTTCTCCCTTTTTTTCACGCCAGCTCATGTTTTCGTTTTCCCAGCTTCCATTCCAATTGTAATCAAATTTGCTGTCTATAATTATAAAATGCGTTACATTAACGTAAAAGGTTACATTTCTTGAGATTGTGCTGTTGCTGTTGTTTGCATATATAAATAGAGTGTGGTTTCCTAAAGTTGTATTAAAATTTATTGGACCAGTAACTGTAATGTTTGTGCTGCTGTCAATTTTATACCAGACACTGTCTGCAGATTTTGTGAAATTCAACAAAAGATTTCTTTCTGTCAAATATGTGTTGTTTTTAGGGCTGTGCAGTGTTAGTGTTGGAGTGGGCTGGATAATAGTTATATTTAACCCCACCTGCCCGCTTATTGCCTCTCCTAATGGATTTCCCCTTTCTGATATTTTAAATGAAAATAATACTATAAGAAGCAGCATAAATAAAAAACCAAATATCACCCACTTTTTCATTTCTTGAAGAAATAAAGAAATTATTTAAACTTTTGGAGTTACTTTGCTTGACCGTTGAGGTTTTGCTTTTTGGTATTTCTTAACAACTATTACTGCAATAACTATTGCTATAAGTATTGCTAAGGTTATAACCCACATGTAATTTTTCTCTTCTTGAGGAGGTGTTTTTTGTATTTCTGCTCTTTTCACGCTTTCTTCATAGCCGACTATTTCAACCGGAAAAGAGGCTGTAAGACCTGATGCAAGGCTGACCATTCCCCCTTCTCCAAGAGAAATTTGCTGGAATGAAACACTAATTCTATACCGCGCTTGAAGCTCTGCATTTTCTGGAATTTCCACTTTTATATTAACTAGTTTGTTAACTTCTCCAGAAGGAACAGAATAATCTAAATTTTCATCTACCAGCACCGCTATTTCAGAACCAGATGTTAGGTTTGCCCTAAATATTGCATCGTCTTCTCCTGTGTTTTGAAGGGTTAATGATATTATTTTTGATTCTCCCGGAGCTAGTTTTAAAGGATACCACTCTGGGTTGTCCCAATAAGGAATTGCCACACCAAATGCAAGGACTACAGATGCTATTAATACTGCAGATAGAATAGCGACCGCGAAAATTCCAATTTTTTTATTTTTCATTTTTTTAGTCTTTGACGGGTTCTGGTTTGGGAACCTTTTTTAAAGGTTTATTTGTTTTATATATTTATTTCTATATGATTAGGAGT
>ERZ1292629.770-Hain-H43-01um-R1-770-length-34943-cov-7_pt1 | contig 34943 bp, 42 predicted proteins | sample MGYA00564399_ERZ1292629 | MGnify/ENA primary metagenome ERZ1292629 (study PRJEB36523, sample SAMEA6512636) | groundwater metagenome | collected 2019-01-08 | study: AquaDiva: Metagenomics assemblies of 32 groundwater samples
GTCCTCGATCAGATTCCAATAGGCAAAGGCCGTGCGCTTGGCAAGCTTGCCCTTGCCCTCGCCCATATCGGCGAGCAGGGTTTTGAGCTTGTCGGCGCGCTCGCCGATGTCCTTGTAGTGATCCAGCCAGCCAACCATCCCGCCGGCATCCCGGAACTCGCGGGCGTGCTTGGCCCACTCCCCTTTCAGGTCGCCGCGGCTCATCTGCCAAAAGCCGCGGATCGCGTTCGGGATGTTCTTGAAAACCTCTTTTTTCCTGTCTGCCAGTTCAGTATCGGACAGGTTGACGTAGGCGGTTTGCAGGTCGCGCATGAAGTTCCGGGCCACAAACACCGGGTTGGCTGACGTGTTCATGGTTGCTAGCAGGCGGGTGAATTTCCCGACCAGCACCGTAACCTCGCCCAATTCCCGCGCGCTCAGGTTCTTCATGGCGGCAGCGATCCGCACCGCCTCCGGGCTGCTGTCGTCAAAGGTGATGGTGTGTTCCTCGCCATCAATCTTGAGCGTCAGGACATTGGGCCTTTGCTTGTAGGTCGGATTGACGTGCTCCACCACCACGCCCGATATCGGATCAACCGTTTTCGTCATTTCCGCCGTGTCCAGTGACCAGATTGGGTCCGGATTGGCTTGAATGAAATCGAACAGGGCGCGATCGACGTTGACCTTCTCGGCCCGGATCACGGCGGCATCATGCTGCACTATGACATGCGCCATAATGTTGGTGACTTCGCGCTCCGAGCCCGTCGCCCGCTTGCTTTCCCGGCCCCGGATATTGAATCCTTGGCCGACCGCCGGCAGTCCTTCCCCCACTTCGTCCCGGTGCAGCGGGACGTAGTGTTCGTACTTGGCTTCCCAGGCCGCTATCGTTTCCGGCTTCTCCAGCCCGCTCTCCGTATAGATACGGCGGGTCTGGCTGGTGATGGCGTCGATCATGGCGGAAATGCGCTCCAGATCGGCTGCCTTGCCGTCCTTCCCGGCCTTCTCGATCACAGCCTTGGCCTGTCGATCGCTCATGCCGGACAGGGCGGTATTGTCGCCAGAATAAGGCGTGATGTTACGCAGCGCCCTGAGCCGGTCTATGGCGCGGGTGTAATCTCGGACCTCCTGAACCCTCTGAATGGCGCTCAAGTTGCTTTGAATGCGCTCCACGGCAGATTCATCGGCTATGCCGTCATCGACCTCGGCCTGCGCTTCCCGCAGTTCTCGCCTGGCTCGGATGAAAGCCTGCACGTTTTCATTATCGGCCAGTTCATCTCGGATGGCTTCCTGCTCTGCGCGCATGACCTCCAGTTCCGGGGCGGTCGGGTTGATCTCGCGCATGGCCGCATTGCGTGATGGCGCGTGCTTGGCGAGCAGATATTCCTCAACCTGCTCATACTTCAGCTTGGCATCATGGATGGCCTTGAACATGGGGTTAACCATGTCATCATGAAAGTCGTCGATCTTGGCGCGCACCCGGCCGGAATACAGTTCTTGCTGCAATCCAGGGTCCATGCTTTCAGGAACCGGCGCGAGCGCTTTCACTGCGTCCACCCTTTTCCGCAGATCCCGGAAATTATCGACGTAGTTGTAGAGCAGGGTATCGGTCAGGCGACTGATGTAGTCTTTCGTCGGCTGCGGGATGCTGGCGACAACATTCCCCGCCATAACCCCCGCCCTGCTGAACCGGATGTCAGAATTCTCGGGCGTGATTTCTCCGGAGCGGGAAAATGCAGAGTACCCGTCATACCGATTCTGTCCCGTCCTCTTGCCTTGGGCGATCTCCCATGCCCTTTCCAGCAAGAACACAACATCATCATCAGTGAAACTCTCGACAAACTCGGGCGTGAACCCGTGACGGCGCAGCCAGTCTTTCACCCAGGCAACGAACCTATCCCACGCGGCGAGGCTCTTCACGTCGCCATTGACGGACATTTCAACCAACACTTCGTTCGTTGCTTCGACAATGGACAGGCTAGGCATTTCTGCGCGCATTATGCTAACTTTATCTCTGACGTTTTTATTGCTTTGGTGAATGCGAATCATCATGGGATTGAGTTCGTCACCAAATAGCCCGCGTAAGCCGCCATGTTCAGCCTCATGCAAGATCAGGTGTTGCGCAAAATTCAGACTCTGAACGCGGTCGCCAGCAAGCCATATTTCGCCGTCGTAGAACGCGGCGTTGATCCTCTCGTTGTGACTGGCCGCATTAACCTGCGCGCGCAAATCTACCGGCCATTCGTTGACCGACATGCTCGGATGGACTGGATAGGCAAGCTTTATAGATTTGGACAGGGCACGCAAATCCTCAAGTTTTATGCCTTCACCGGACTCTTCGTGGTTGAATGTCTGGCGGGAGAACATCGCCGCGCCGGTGTCGGTTTCGCGGGTTTTTATCTCTGATACGAGCTTACCGATCTGCTTGGCAGCGGCATGGCGGTTGGTCAGGGTTTCGATGAGGGGGCGAATTGTTTCATGTGAAACATCGGCTTGGGGCGAACCTTTAACAGCGGCGGGTGTTGCTAAAGGTTGACTGATGGGTTGACTAATCGCCGGCTGGGGCTGATTGCCGGCTGGCGCTTGTTCGGATATGCCGACGTTTCGGCGGGCAAGTTCGGACTGTGCGGCAGCCTTGACAGCAGGACTCCCGCCTTTCAGGGCGACATTCAGTTGTTTGGCGGACAGGTCGGGGAGGGGTTTACCGAAGATGGTTGGGATGGGTGGCGCGACGGGAGGCGGCGCCGCCTCAACCGTCGCGGGAGCCGCAGACGGGGCTACCACCGTTGCCGGACCACCCGGCACGATTTGGGGCGCTACAGCCGGTTCAGCGGCGGTCTGGACGGGCTGGGAGGGTATGGCAGGCTGTTCAGGCGTGGGCGGGGCAGCGCCGGGGGCTTCGGGCGGGGCGGTCCTGGCCTGCAAAGCCGTCGTTGCGGCGTGGCGCGTTATGGCCGGAGTCTCTGGAGATGCAGCGAGTTCCTGCAACTGTTCGTCGGTATGGTCGTCTACGGGCCTCCCAGCGACAGTTTGGGGGGTTAGTACGGTTTCGTTGGGCGTACCGGCTTCATTGGCTTGCGCTGTTTCTGCGGTCGCTTGATCTGCTGCGGGATTTGGGTTCTGCCTATCATTTGGAGCCTCCGTTATGGTTGATTGCAAAGATTTTAGCCGTCTACGGCCAGCCGGGAGAATGGCGAGCCCGTCATTGTTTTGACGTGCGAATCCGGATCTGGTCAGAAAGTCAATATCCTCCGGGGTCAGTTCGCCCTGGCCGAGCGCTGCGCGCAGGGCATCCGCCTCGCGGGCATAGGACCAAGCGAACTCGCCTTCTCCGAAAAAAGCATCCCTCAGACGCTGTGATTTGGCGGCATCTTCCCGAGATTTATCAAAGGCATCCTGCACATCCGGGCGAGATATGCCACCGCCGCCCGGGCCGCCGGGCGGCTGGACATCGGGACCTGCCTGCTGCTCGCGCTCTTTCTTGATGACGAATTCGGCGGTATCGTTCAGGAGTTTGTCGCGGGGGTTGAGTTGGGGCTTCGGCGGGACGTTGACAGGCTGCGCGTTGCCAGCCAAGGCCGCTGCAGGACCACCCATTACGGCGCCGGTCAGCATGCCCATGGCGCCGGCTTCCGGGACACCCTGCATGAGCGGCTTGCCAAGGGCGTAGTTCTGCCACATCTGCTCTTGCAAGGACTGCGGCAATTCCTCGAATCCGCCCTCGGAAATAGCGCCCTCGGCGAGGCGGCGCGCAAATCCCTTGCCGCTTGCGCCTACCGGCGCAGCCAAGGTTCCCTGCGCGATCATGGTGTCAATGTCGGCGATCTTGAGTTTTCTGGCGAGTCCGGCGCCGACCAGCGCAAGGGCGCCGGTTCCGAAACCAGACGCGACCTGTGACGCAGCCTGCTTGGCGTCCAGCAGCCCCCCAGGCGTTTCCTGCCGCGTCTGCTCGGCGTTCTGTCCGGCGCTCGCCAAACCCTCGCCAATGGCACCGGCAATCCACGGCGAAGTCCCGGCACGCTTGACAAACTCGCGCGCAACCACGCCACCGCCGCCCATCAGCGGCAACGATTCGACTACAGAATGCAGGATGGTGCTCGGGTTACTCAGCGCCGTGCCGATGGTCGGGAAGAATCCCTTGGTGTCGGCTAGCGCTTTGTTCGCCGTCTGTTGTTGCGGCGACAGGTATTCGTCAAGAAATGCTTTTGCCTCTTTCGGCCTGAATCCGGCCTCTTCAGCGAGTCTCCCGGCTTGCCCGCCAGTAACGATGTCGGCCAGCCCGACAATAAATTCTGGTACGCCGATCGCGCCCTTTACTGCGGAGATTCCAACATCGGCAACACGCCGCATGGAAGATGCGGGCTTCTCCGGCTTGTCGTCACCAATGATCGTGCCGCCGAACTGATCCAGTTTTGAATCTTCGAGCAGCGTGCCGCCGAAGCTATCGGTTGCCATCAATCACTTCCTCGCACGCCTGCCATCTGGGCCGATGTATTCCGTTCCCTTTGGAAGCGCGTCAAATTCAGCCTGGGTTGATATTTTCTTGGGACCGCTGGCCACCGGCTTTCCGGCCGCGCGCTGTAAGTTCTTCATGGTTTGGCTGAAAAATGCCTCTATGTTTTCGGGCCGCACTTCGCCAGATTTGGCAGCGTCCGAAACGATGGCTGCGGCCTTATTGAATATATCCTTGTCGGTAACGGCCCCCCTCGATTCGGCTGATTTATCTCCAAGCACGCTGTCGGCAACATCGCCCACATTTCTTCCGGTCAAGGCAGCAATCGCTTTGATGCGTTTTACGGTGGCGTCCTCTGTCTCGCCCTTTGGTTTTGTGCTGAGCGGTCTTCCATTGGCATCAGTCACAACCCTGCCTTTATTGGTCTTGGTATCAATCGCCACCCAAACGCCGTCGCCTTCTTTAATGACGGCTTTCCCTTGCCGCACCTGTTCTTCGAGAATATCCATATGACGATCCTGGATGGCCCGGTTGCTTTTCCGATCTTCGGCCCGAGACACCAAATCCTCTTTTTTGAGCGTCCTGTCTTCGTCCCGTCCGGCCAAATCAAACTCGGCGCGGACGTCCGCCCGGTCTTCGCCGCGACGTTTATCCGCCTGTTCTCGGTTGATCCTTTCCATTTCTCTGGCGACGGCAGTGCCTTGCATCCCGCCCTGACCGATTGACCCCATGAGGCTTGCTCCGGGCTTCGATCCGGCCGCCATGATGGCAAGGCCGGCCTCAAGCAATGCCTGCCCCTTCTGCTCTTCCGTCATCCCGGTCGAACCCTTGCGATCCATGCCGGCCAAACGCTTCACGAATTCATCGCGCAGGTTTTTGGCGGGAGCGGTAACTTGGGGCGCTGCAACCGCAGCGGGTTGCGCTACGTCCTGAGTAGTTTCACTCATGGCGGGGACATCGGGAGTTTGAATGGTAGACAGCGCGCCAATGGCCGGGCGAGTCACGGAGCGGCGCGGCATGGGTAGGGCGCCGATATTGGATGTGGGATCGGCCAATTCTGCGGCGTTTACCGGCGTTCTGGCCAAGGTGCCTTGCGGTTGAGCATCTCTCCAGCCAAGAACATTTAGCGCACCCTGCCGACCACCTTTTAGTGCATCGGTCAATGATCTGGTTACGTTACCCGCTTCTTCAAGAGACGGGGTAGCATTGGCCGCGGCTTCCGCAGTGGATGCGTTCGGATCTGGTCGCTGTGCGCCCATGATGGATGCCGCCATGTTTGCCAGGGCATCCTGTGTGCTAGCGGCACCAACACCCAATACATCTTTCCCGGCACGCCACGGCGCAGTTAATGCGCGCTGCTTTTCGGCCAGGTATTGATAAGCCCTTGCCAAAGCCTCGGGCATGCTTCCGATCAGTTCTTCGGCCATAACTTGCTCCAGATTAAATTCGCCATTCCTCGGCACCGGGTTCCGGGATGTCCCGTAACGCGCCCTGCCCCGCCATCGGCCCGCGATAGGCGTTCGGTATTTTTGTTGGTGGAACAGCCTTTCTTGGATCGCCCATGCTCATGGCCATGCCGTTGTCTTTTATCATGTTGCGCATCGGTGCCGCGCTGTCAGGAAGGCCGCCAGTTCTGGGCGCCATCGAGCCGGGACTGAAAGCGGAAAGTATCCCCGACAGCGCCCCATTGCCGCCGGTTGGATTTGACGGGGCGTTCTGACCCGCAGGCGGACCGCCCCTCATTTTGCTCTGCATACGACCCATGAATGCGGGATCAAGATTAGCCGGGCCGTCACCGTTATCGGCAAACGGAGAGCGCCCTGCGCGCATTCTTTCAGTAGCAAATTTCACAGCCTTATCGAGTATGGATTGGGTGTAATCTTTCCCGCTCAATAAATGATTGATTTCCGGCTTATCGAGTGTCGGCACCAAAAGCGGAATCAGAACTTCCTTGCCATCAAGATTAACTCCAACGGATAACTCCGTTGACACGCGACCATCGGGACGTTTCAGCTCACCGAAATACCCAAGTCCCTTGGGTGTGCCATCCAGCCTACCACCGTAATTGTCGGCCATGATTAGAATTTATTCCGGTACTGAATTGCCCACCGATTCCCACGGTCGCCGTGGTGAACGCCAACCCCCATTTGCTGGTCGCCGGACTTGTGTTGAAGATCCAGTCCGCGAATCGGGCTTGTTTGGACGCCTTCCGGACTCGCTGTTATCTCCCGGCCAACGGTAGCCCCGGCCCCGAATCCCTCTGGACCGTAGCCAAGGCGAAGACCCCTTGACATGCCAACAAGTCTATCTTCCAGTATTTGCCTTGCCACCGGGGAAAGCGTTAGCCCAGGAATACCCAACTCCACATTTCCTTGCTGCGCAATGCCATCCAATGCGCCGCGCTCGACCACCTTGTTTGTGTTGTTCGCGCTCATCAGGTTGCGCATGGCTATGGAGTCGTCTGGAATGCCGCCTTTAACCATCGGGCCGTCGCCGCGCTCGCGGAGAATATCCTTGACCATCTCCATCGCTTTTTTGACTGCGGATTCGTCCATGATTTACTCCTAGCTAAACAACCCCTGCTTGTTCGCGCCGATCAGCGCGGCGAGCGCTCCAGTACCTTGGGCAAACTTACTGGCTTCCGGCAACGTCGTGGTTGAGGTCGAGTTCGGATTACCGGCACCACGCAGGGCTGCGGCATAACCACCAATGGCGGTAAGCGGTGCATTTCGTCTCGCCTGCTCCACGGTGCGTCCAGTGCCTCCAGTGGACATCAGGCGTTGAATATCGGCGTCAGTCAACGTGCCCAGCGCCCCGGCATTCGTGCGATAGCCTGTAGCGGTATCGGTCATGCCGCGGCCAATGTTGGTATTGGCATTGGCTCCGCCCGTCGCCACAACACCGGCATTGTTGAACGTTCCCGCGGTATCTGCGATGCTCTTCCCGATATTGCCGTAGGTTCCCGCCGTAGTATTGGCGACTTGTCCGAGTGCGCCGAATTGTCCGGATGCGGCGAGTTTTCGTGCGAGATCTGTTTGAGCCGCACTAAGTCCTGTCGTAAACGCGCCACTTCTGATATTCGCCTCGGCTTCGTTCAGGTTGCGATCGGCAGACTCAGACGCCAGGTTGGTAAGTAGATCGTTGCGACTGCCGCCAAAAGCCCCTCTCATTCCGGCCTTGGCATTGATGTCCTGAAGTGTACCCGCCTTGGCGATTTCGTTGCGCCGCTTGATGGGATTCAGCACATTGTCGAGGTAAGGATTCATGTAGGCCGACAGATCAATGCTGGGGATCCCGCCAGCCGCCTCATTGGCAAGCGTCCCGGAGCGGTCAAGGTATCCGCTAACCGTATCAGCGGTCGCGCCGGCCTTGCTGAAATAAGGCATGGAAGCGTCGACCTGACCGGCGGCCCTTGCCAGATATCCCGGAACAGTTCCAGCCAACGCCCCGGCCCGGTCGAAATATCCTTTGGACGAATCCAGTGTAGCGTCGGCTTTATCGAGTATCGGCCTCCAGACACCGGACGAATCTTTCGCCATCTGGATGGCTGTGTTTTCGTTTTCGGACAACGGGGCCACGGAATCCGGACCAAGCGCCGCGAATTTATCGGCCTGAGATAAGGCACCCTTGGCGCCCTCGTTATACCAGTCCGGATACCTGACTTCGCTGGTTTGGGTGCGATCGGGATTATCCAGAAGCAAGCCGCCGACGAGCGCAGGGATCGCCCACGACGGCAGCCCACTTAACGCCCCGCCCTTCCCTCCGGCAGCGGCCCCGCCGACCCCCAGCATCTTCTTGATGGCATCACCAAGGCCGCCCGACGACCCGCCATTCAAAGCAGACCCCCATTCATCTGACGTCATGTACCCGCTGTTCGTGTCGCCCATGCTGAACGGATCGGCTTGGTCAAACCGATCCCAGTTGATTGAACCGTCCTCATTTAAGCCGCCCCAGGTATCGGCCCACTGCTCCGGCGTAAGCTCCATCGCCAAATCATCGTAATTGGCACCCGTAAAGTCGTCCATATTTACTCCGTTATCCCGAGGATTCACGTCCCATGAATTATCTGCGGTGTCCAATCCGTTGATACCGCCGCTCACCACGCTGCCAAGAGCGCCTTTCACTGCGCCGCTTACCGGGTTCCCGCCTTGAAGCCCGGTCATGATTCCGCCTGTAGCCGCTGACTTTAGGGCGCCCGTTGCGAGATTGCCGCCCCCGAAACTCGGCAGCATGGGGCCAAGCGCGGTTGAAAGGCCATAACCGCCGGCAGCCATCAGGCCGGCCCTCACCAGTTGCATGTCCAAGGGGTCTGGCGGATTCCAACCCGGCACGGGATGAAGCGTGTTGACAACATCGCCGCTGTTCGGGGCAAAATACATACCGCCGGGGTCTTGCGTCGGGTTACTCGATGGGACAACTTTACCGGGACCGAACAGCCATGCGTAATACCGCTCCGGCGTGTTGGCCGGAATGCCGGGGTTTTGCTGCTTCAGTTGGTTGAGTTGATCCTGCGTAATCATGGCCACCGCACCGGATGGCGTGTAGTCGGCGGGCTCCGCGTTCTCGCCACGATTCCGATTCCTGACGGTGGGTCTAACTCTTTCGTCGTTGTCACTAGACATGTTCAGCCCTTAGTGCTGCCAAACGTCGGCACGATAAGTCGCCCCGGCGCCATCTGGATCTGCCGCGACACCAGCGTATTGAAACCATACGACCGTCACCGTGTTAGCGGCAGAAACATAACCAAACGGCGGCAGAAAATTGGCTGGCGTCGCAATACTTGCAGACGCGCTCACCGTATCCCATAATGCAGCACCCGTTACCGTGATCGTCGCCGTGGAAATGCCGGGAACGGCGCCGGGCGCGGCAAAGTTCAGGGACGCCGTGGCTGACAAATGCTTGAGTATCGGAGTACCACCTCCAATAATGATCTGGTCGTCGATCCTGATCTTGAGAAAAGCCAGTTCGATTTCTCTGAGAATCGTACGAACGGCATCCCCCAGCTTTGGCGCCTGCGGGAAATCAGGAAAGGATGAAAACCTGACTTTCATTTTTTGCCGTGTGGTTTAAGATCAAGGCGAAGCGTGCCCATGCGCCAGTCGTTGCCAACTGCGGAAGTAGACAGACTGACGGACACCTGCCTTGCCCGAATCCGGGGATTCACGAATTTTGTAGATGATGTGATCGTTTCTGCAGTGCTCGAAAGCGTTTCTGAAGAGCCCGGATACTTCTTGCCGTTTAGCGTCATCGAAACAGATCCGGTCAAACTCACGAAATCAGGAATAACTTTTTTGACCTGCATCAAATATTCACCCTCTCCTATATCCACGTCGCCGCTTTCCAAACTGGAGGCGAGGGCGCTTGCGTTATCATTCACCCCGGATTCGTGGTCATAAAGATTGCCGTCCGTTCCCGCAGCGTACGGCGTTGAAAACGTGTCTGAGTCGCCAACAATAAGCGTTCTTGAAAGCGTGCCGTAGCTCCAGTGGTTTTCAACCATGTTGTAAATAACGTAGACATCGCATTCCGTGGCCGCTGCCGTGCAGTAAAGCCACCAGATTTCGCCATACTGACGATTTGCGCCAGCAAATACCTTTGCCCGCTGAATCCAGTTGATGTCGTCAAACACATGGTTTAGGACTTCGCACGGAAGAACCCTGATCGCGCCATCGTAAATAAAGAAATTACCATTGCCCATCCATGCCACGCGGCCGTCCATTTCTTTGACCGCGTTCGGGCTGGCAATTCCACCGTTCATGCCGATTGACTCAAAGCCGAACGTGTACGGCGGCCCCTCAAACCGCATTGAATACAATGCGGCATCGGTGAAAATAAGATGCTCCCTTGAGTTCTTGACACCGCAGTAAATCTCGTTGCCGGAGTCCAGCCTTTTATCTCCCGCGGTATTCGTGGCCGAAGCCGTCCAAGAGGTGTAATCCTCGCTGTCGCACCACTTAATCAGCATGGGGTCGTCTGCGGAGCCGTCGCGGGCACCAAGGGCAATTAAATGCCGGTTCTCAGTAGAAACCATGATGGCCTTGGCCGTGGTCGGCGCCCCGGAAATAACCGCAGCCCTTGTGCCAACCCCGACGCTGGTATCCCATGCATAAATTCCGCCACCACGAGGGCAGGCAATCAGATCCTCGCCCCAGTTGTCCAGCGACCATATCCTCGCCATCGAAAGGAAGTTGGATACCAGCCTTGGGGTGCCGTAAGTAGAGCTGCCGTAAGTGCCGGCACCGTAACCGAGTCCGACAACAGAATCCGCAGAGCCGACGTGAATCTCGTATTGATACGTGACGGCAGCCCCGCCACCAGAAACGGTTGAAGTGGCGGCGGCAGAATGGGTAATGGTGTAACTGTCGGCATCCACCACGGAAACAACGGTATACTCCCCGTTGATCGTAATTCCTCCGGCCGCAGACGCCCCCGCATAATGCACATAATCGCCAACCAGGTTGCCGTGCCCCACGTCGGTTACGGTAACGGTGGTCGAAGTATTGGTCATCGCAAACGGATTATTGCCAAGCGTTCCAGACTCTCGCAGCGGCGTGATATCCGTAAACGTCGCGCCGATCCAGGCATACAATTTGGCGCTTGTCCCGAGCCCAATAATTTTCTCAACGGTCAGAGATTGCCAATCCACCACGCCGCGGGCCTTGCCTACGAAAGAATTAGTGCCTACCGAGATCGTCCAGCCGCCAATTTTTTGAGGAAGCCCCTGATAGAAACGGACGTGATTTCCATCCTTCCAACGGCCTTTTGCCCCCCGGTCGGTGTTGATCGTGTACAAACCAGGGGCAATATTTAGATCTCGCAACGTCATTCTAGTTTTTCCTTTGCCCTGGCGGCATTTTTGAGTTTATTGGCAAGGCACATTGCCGCCACCTTTGCGGCCACGATAGCCCTCACGCTTGCTCTCTCTGCGCTCTTGTCTGATAATTTCCAGCAGCCACGGCAGCATCGTAATCGGGTTTCCATCGAGCGATTTTTGCGGCCAGAAACTCATTTGCCTTTAGCTGCCCAAAAGTAGTTATTGCGTGCGAATACCACGAATCTGGATCAATGACAATATGCGCTAAAACTGCCCTTTGTTCGATGTCCATACCCACTCCTAACACGCTAAAAATCCAGAGAATGAAGTGCCAGCACCATATAATCCGGCTGTTTTTGTCGAACCAGTAATAAGAAGCGTTACTGTGGCGGTATCCCCCGCGTCCATATCCGCCAAAACGTTAATGTTAAGCATTGTGTCCGTAAACGGATTAGAGCTTGCAAAGTTGTATGCAACTGGATAAGAGCGATTGGAGGTAGCAATACTTGCCGATACATTCGTATGTCCAGTGCCCATTCCAGAGGAATTTATAAAGGCATTGAGCTGATACTTCGCGGTTGTGGGCGCTGTGAAAGTATTTGATGCAAAGTTGTTTGCTTGGTCGAATATCTCCGTCCCGAAAACCACCGTATAAGTAGTGCCGTCACCCGTAACATTTGCGGGGTTGGATGCCGGCGTAGCAGAGAAAGCGGGGCGTGTTGCTTCGACAAAAGGATAACTCGTGCAATTCGCAAGGTTGCCCGATGCGGGAGTGCCGATGGCGGGGGTAAGAAACGTCGGGCTTATCAGATAATCAATCGCCTGAACGACGTTCGTGCCGTCGCAAAACAGCAGCATGGTATTGCCATTCGGCACGCTGATCCCCGTTCCGGCGGAAGTCTTGACCGTGACGGCAAAGCCCCCTGTCGTCGCGTTCTTGACGACATATACCTTGTTTTTGGTTGGCACAACCACGTTACGCGCCGCACCCAAAGCACCGCCGATGTTCAAAATCATCTTGCGGGCTTCGTCGGCAGACCCGTTGGCCGTCGTCAGCGTGTAGTTTGCGGTGTCGTCATGGGTTACCGCGGCGCGACCGGCGATTGCGGCTTCAAGAAGATTGATGCTGGCGTTATTGACGGTTCCCCACGAAGAATCGTGGCCACCATTTTCCATTAACGTGACTCTTAGAACATCGCTGTAGGTATCAGCCATGATGCAATCCCTCTGTTACAGATGCCCAAATTTTTCTGGATTTGATCTGTCTTGCAATGCCGTGTGACATACCGTAATCGCGCTCAATAACCCGATTCGGGCGGCGATCAAGATAAATCTCACGAGCCTGTTGTTCTGTAAGTTTTGCGGCTACCCGAAAAATTTTTAGCCGCCTTGAATTCTCGGCGACCAAGGCGGCCTTGACGTGCGGCAGCGCCAGAGTGCGCGCCGCTGCTTGGCTCCTGCGCTCAGATGTTCTTTGGCCTTGCCCGCATTTGATCGGCGGATATTTCTCGTTAAGATATGTCCAGGAGTCGCCTCGACGCGCGTCTCTTAGACTATCTCTCGTGATTTGTATTCCAAAACGTTGCGTAACCTCATCACGTAATTCTCTGTTACATGTTCCTGAAATTTTCGGGTCTCGTATAAAGGCAATTACCTCTTCACGCATTACAGAATTATGGTTGGCCGCGCCCTTGGGATGGTTCTGATGTCTCCCGCCCTCCCCGCCCAACGTCAGGTTGTATCCGCCAGCCCCTGCGAATGTTCCGTATTGCGCTATCAAACCTTTCTCGACGGCGAACATCTCGGATTTGGACGTTGCCTCGTAGACAAGTGTGATTGAAAAAACTTCTACGCCGTACTTTCGTATGGCCCGATACAGGACATTCTCGTTTCCGGTTTGGGACGCGCACCGATGCTCACGCCACCGCTTTTCAAGCGAGCCCGTTGTAACTCCGATGTAAACTGTGCTGTCGCCGTGAGAAATTTTGTAGACAAGAAATGCCATCTATTTTCCTTCGGGTGGCTGCGGCAGCGGCGGCAGGTCGTAGTCTTTATGAAGAAGGTGGCGAAATTCGATGCGGCGCAACGCCAAGTCTTCGGCGTATTCCGTCTTCCAGCCGCCTATCCGTTCGTCAGAAACATTGAATTGCTCGGAAACTACTAGGCATGCCTTAAGAAGCAGACTGCCGCAGTTCAGGGACAACCACGATCCAGACGTATCGGTGACAACCGAATTGGGCCGCTTGATGCCCCTTGCCGTTGCGGTCAGGGTTGAACTTGGCGTCGGGGCCACATAGATCGTTGTCGTGGTGTAGGGCGACCAGTACAACGGCGTTCCCTTGGTGCTGGTGCTAGGCCAATAATCAATCAGGTATTCGTATGTCCGCTGCTCCATGAACGTCCGCGTCGTCCCGGACGTGTAGAACATCGAGCGGATTTTGACGAAGCCCGTTGGGATGGTTGCGGTCTGCGTGGCATCCGTCAGCGTGACCGAATCCGTTGCATCAAAAATATCGATATCCAGATCAAGCAGAACCTTGTCTTCGGCGAGTTTGATCAGGTCGTCAAGACTCCCCGAAAAGTCCGTTCCCTGGTCCTCAACAAAATCCTTGATGCTGGTCTTAAGGGCAGCGAGGGTATAACTGCTGGCCATTACGTGCCCCCGCCAAATACGGTCTGCCCGCTAAACAGGGTTGAGGCAAGCGAACCTCCGGCGCCGGCTGAGTCGTCGTCAGTGTCAGGAGCCGGTCTGCGCAGGGCTTGCGCATCGGTGGCATCAAACGGCTTTTCTGCGGGATGCTTGATGTCCCGCCACGCCGGGTCTACCAAGAGGCCGGGGTTCTGGCCGTCGGGCACCATATCAAGCAAACGCATCTTCCGCCCCGACCGGGCGCATATCCCCATCGCGTACTTGCCGGTTGCATATTTAGTCATGGGCTAATCCTTGAGAACGCAGCGGAAGAGGCCGTATACACGAGCTTCAGGCACTTGCCGCAAATGTGCTGCGTCGGCCCAACCTCGTAAAAGTTTTCGTCCATGATTGGTAGCGGCGGCGAGTTTTCAGGACGCAAACCTGCGGCAGTGATTTTCCTGTCCGCCCCGATATGGACGTACGAGGTAGTCTGAACTTTCCTGCAGGTATCGCAGGTCAGCTTTTCGGTGATATCTCGCATTACGGCCCCATTGTGAATTGCGTATCACACCGCTCACGCTCTTCACTGTGGGCGGCGTCGAACGCAACCCCGGCAAGCACGGCCAGTTTGTCAATGCGGTCGGGGGCAAACTTGACCGCAAGTTTTGCCGCTAGTCCAGAGGCAACGGGCTCGAACCAGCGGCTTGAAACATCCAGCGTATTGCTGGGGTCGCCTACGTCCTGCAGCCTTCTTACCCGCCAGTACAGCATGTCGTCGGTGCTGTTTTCCGGCGACGGCCATACCGTGATCGTCGGCGTCGTGATGGCGCGATCCAGATAAAAGCGTGACGGCATTCCGGTCGTTGTTTTATTTGGGATGGCCGCGTACTCAGACCGCGACATGGGAAACATCGGGGTATCCACGCTCGACCGTCTTAAAACGGCGTCAAGAATGCAGATCGTCCCGGTGGCCGAGTTGTAAGTCTGCGTGGCCGGGCTGGACACCATGTCCAGCGTCACCTGACCAACGGCCCACAGCTTCACGCCTTTATTCGGCCACTCGCTGAACATGAGATTGAGCGAACGCCGGGCGCTTCTCATGTGGCGCACCGTCAGCTTGGCTGGGTCTATTCCGCAGCGCTCGTACGCCTCGTCTATGAACTCGTTAGAAGCGGGGTCGTAGGCATACGCCGAACTTGTGGTCATGGCGTGAGTTTTCTCAGCTCAAGGACGATGGAACCCTTGGAGCCAGCCGTGGTAAAGCCATTGGTGCTAACCCAGAGCTTCCCGTTCTCGTCACTGGGCGGGACCGTATCGTAATCCCGCAATCCGCCAAAGGATCGGAAATCAACGTGTGGGCAGGTGTCTCGCGCAATGGTCCATGCAGCCTCGGGCTGCAATGTGCCGTAGCCCAGCGTCACGTCAAATCCGGGCAATCCGTACCACAACTGCATGATGCGGAAAGCCGGTTTGCTATTGGGCCTGGCCGGAACAAGGTCTGACGGGGAAAGCACAACCTCATTCACCAACTCTCCAGTCCCGTCGCTCAGAAAGCTAACGCGAACAACCAGATGTGAATCCCCCTCGACTATCTTCCTTATAGTGACTTGGGACATGGCGCCTCCTTATGCGTCTACTTCGACCCAGGAAATGCTTCCCAGGCCGACTGCGGTTGTGGTGACGGCAGCAAACGCCAAGGCACCGCCGGGCTGCACCATCAGCGCACCGTCCACGTAATCGATAAGAACGTGTGGAGAAACGCCAACGCTAGTACCCCACGCAGCGCCGAAGCTGATGCGCTGGATTACGGGGGCTACGGCAAGGGCGGCGGCGTCATAGGCTTGCGCTACCGACAGGCCGCGATTGCCGCTGCCGTCACCGGACAGCACGCCAGACCCGATAGCCGTCAAACTCGTCGGCACCGTGATGTTCGGAGCCATGATGGCAAGCCCGATGTTATGGACGGCGCCCGGCACGGTGGTCCATGCCCAGCCAGCATCAACGATGGCAAGAACCTTGTTGGAACCAGTGGGGTTGTAGAGAATGACGCCGGTCATCGCGGTGGTTACCGCAATGACGGACTTCGCGGCGACGTTTGCGGCGGTGAAAAGCTTACCCGCGCGGTTGTAGGCAAGACGATCAATGTTCGACATGATGGATTTCCTTTATGAAAATACTGAAAGTGAGAATGAAAATTTCTGCCGCAGTGGACACGCTTAAACCCGGCGTTTAGTCATGTCATCTCTCCTTGGCGACAAGAAAAAAATCAATCGACATGGTTTTCGCCACGCCCTCGCCGTTCTGCACGCCGAAACTGATGGTCAGCTCTTCGTCGTCAGGGGCTTCGGTAGTCGCGTCGATGGTCACGGTTTGCCGCCAAATGCCGCCAGAGTCTTTGTAAAAAACCTTGAACGGATAGGTGGCCGTGCCATTGTTGTCGGGCACAGGTTTCCCCGCGTAAACTATGGCGACCTCGACGTAGGTGTTATCCGCCATCGTCAATACGTCGGTCGTTGCGGCGGTATTGTTCTTCTCGACGCGCGCCGTAAGGGTTGTGGATGCGCTCGCCTTGTAGAAAAAGATGCCGTCCGTCACATCCATCGGGGTCGTATCGGTTATCTGCAGCCCGAATACAAACGTGGAGAGCGTGGCGTCAGAAACCTTGAATCGGCCAAGGATCGCCAGTTTCTTCGTGGCCTCCCACTTGAACGACTCGCCTACCTTCTGAACGAAAATATTGTCGCTGTTCGCGGCGGCGTTGGTGAGTTTGAAAACCCCGCCATCCTCGTCTTGCAGGGCGACGGCTGCGGCCCCTGTTGCCGCAATCGTCCAGTCGTTAGCCGTGCTGGCTGTGATGCCCTCTGATCTGTGAAAGTCCGTAAACCAGTAGCTATAGCGGGACTGGTCGATGACGCCGAGCTTCGCCAGCGGATCATCGGGGCCGTGATTGGTGAATCCGGCCGCATTGCGTAATGGAATCATTTGCTACTCCCAAAAAAGAAGCCGGGTTTCCCCGGCCTCATTGCTTCTTGATTTATTACGTCCCGGTTACGGTCACGCCACGCGCCAGCGGGCGATAACGCAGGTGATGCTGCCACGTCCCGGTGGTCGAGCCTACGCCCACCACGCTGGTGATGATTCCGGCGCCGACCACGATGCCGTTTGTCACCTGTTGCGCGATGTTGCAGCCGCTTGCGGAAACCAGCGGGGCCGTTGCGAGAGTGGTTCCTTGCAGCGTCACCATCCCGCCGGCCGCAACGCTGGCCAGGGATGCGGACGCCGCGGAGAACGTAACGGCTACGCCGTCTGTCGGGTCAGCGCTCCATTGCAAGGTGCTTGCTGTGCCGTCATTGGTCGTCACGCAACGGGCGACCAGAGACAGAATCTCGATTGGACCGCCGGCAATCGTAAAGAGCGTGGTGGCGTTGACCAGGGTGGCGGTGGTATTGGTTACGGCCTTGTCGGATTGGTCGTAGGCTTCGCGCAACACTTCGGCAATCGACACGTTGTTAGCTGGCAACGCAGCCGCCGGGAAAGTCGGGATACCCGTAGCCCCGGCCAGCACGCCATACAGCGACGTATTGGTGTCCAATGCCGTGCCGGTGCCGTTGATGATGTTATCCGACACGTACCGCAAGACCTCTGCGAGAGACACGTTGTTTGCCGCCGCCGCCGCCGCCGGGAAGGAGGCAATGCCGGTTGCGCCATACAGCGCATCGGTGACTGCGGAGATCGTCGGATCGCCCGCAATCGCCGCCGCAGAACCGCCTTTGTACAGCGCACCCGCGGCACCCGCGTAGATACTGGCATACCAGGTCGAACTGCCGATGGTGTCCACCACCAGCTTAGCGCCAGTGGTATCGGTCGAGTTGTAGGCATAGCCGGTAACTACAATGTCGGTGGAAAGAGTCGTGATGAAGTTCACGACCGCCGTGCTGGCGATGCCGTAGAAGTCAACATTGATGCGGCCACCCGTGCAGCCAACCAGTTTGATCGGCGCCACGCAGGCATTACCCGCAGTGAAGCCGACGTATTTCAGGTTGATATTCAGCCTGTCTGCCGCCGCCGTGGTCAGGACAACGGTTTCCGCTTCGATCGTTGAACTGCCGTCCTGCCACTCGATGTCAAGATAGGCATTGGCGCCGCTGATGTTGAACGGATTGGTCATGGCGTCGAATCCAGCAACGCACACGATATTTTCAAAACTGCAATTCGCCGCCGACCAAGTGACCAAGTTCGTGCCAACCGCTGCCGGAGTGAAAGTGAGGACGGGCCGGTTGTTGCCGACACCCAGGCCGACGATGGAAACGCTTGCCACGTCCATCGTTATTTGACCCGCAGTAGTCAAGGTCTCGGCATGCCCCGCCTTGACCGCAATGATGTCGCCGGCCGAGCAGTGATTGATGGCGGTATCAATGGTCGCAAAAGGCCGGTTGAACTTACCGTCGCCGATCTGCGCGCCATTGGAATCTACGTACCAGACATTGCCGCTGTAACTGTTGAGAATGGAAACGCCGCGGATAGCCACTCCATTCGTGAACCCCTTGGGATATTGCGCGATGCCGTTTTGAACATTTGCCATGATTTCGATCTCCTGTAAACGCCCGAAAGCGTCCTAAGAAAAGTTACAGATCAATAAAAAAGCCCGCACACGGCGGGCAATAAAAAAGCCACCCGAAGGTGGCTCTATCGAATCCGTAGCTTTGAGGCTACGGAGGGGATTCTGTTATTTCTTCTGCGCTCGCCATTTTTCCCACCGCAATTTCATTGCGGCCGAGCGCTGCGCCTTCATTGCTGGTGACGCCAACACCTCCTTCATCTTCTCGCTTTGCCTTGCCCTGCGTTCGTCGTCCCACAGCGCACTACAGGACGCGCTGAGTTGCGCCCGCAGTTCTGGCGTGCGCGATGCTTTAATGCCATCAATACGCGCTTGGCGCGTCTTCTCGTTCTGCCAGCCCGCCTTTGTCGCTGCGGACTTGATGGCCCTCACTTCCGGCGTTGCCGCCGCCGCACGCTGCGCCGCGATCGTGCGTTCCCGGTATTCCGGGTCTTCCCAAAAATCCTTGCCGACAGCCTTCATCTTCTCCAGGAATTCCGGGGTGTGATATGCGGTCATATCGCGGGCGCGTATCGCTTTTACGTGCTGCTTCCGATGTTCGGTGGTCCACTTCAATCCATCAACCCCAACACCACCATTTGTTCTATTGAACAACGGACCAGATTTTGTATCCCTGCGACCGTAGAGTTCTATAAGCGAGCATTCGTAGTCGTGCGCCTCAGATTCGCCCTCAAATTCAGAGACGATTTCTATGATCGGCTCAAGCTTAATGCGCCGGAGCATTGCCAGCCAATCGTTAAACGGCTTATTGCCAGTATTGCCTCGCAGCCAGTGATGGTTTAAGCGATTGCCGCTTCCTTTCCCGACATATACGGGTTGCCGATTCTTCGCTGGTCGCGGATCTCGATACACGTAGACGTAGAACATTTGCCAACTCCTTTTCATATTAGGAGTTGGCAGCCTACTCTTATTGAAGATGATTTGCAAACAGTATGCTATTTTACATACATCCGTTTACGTATCAACCTCATAAAAATGGGCGGCCCCAGCGAACAGCCAAGACCGCCAATGACACGTAACTACTTGATTACTAACCGCCTCCAGCGGTGCCGTATGCGCCGTGGTAGTCGGTGTGTCCGTTTGCATAGCGTTCGCGGAATTTCATCCGCATGTTTCCAGTCTCAAAGTCACCTTCGACGCCTTTCTTCAGCGCTTTCCGCATGACATGCTTGAGACCATCCGGGCAGTCGGTCGTGACGAACCATGCGTCGGTGTCGGTCAACTGCTTATCGACCACCATGCCGCCGGGCAGCAGCCCCATCGCCTTGATCGCGTTCTCGTCGTTGTTCGGGGTTTCAACCCGGCCATTCGAATGGAGAATGCGGTGTCCGGTGAATCTGAGCGCCGTCGGCACGACCAACTTCTGGGCTTCGATTGACATCGGGATGCCCTTATAGTCGGTTGCGTTGTCGACCAGGATCAGCATGTCTTCCAGGCTGGTTTCCGACAGATCAGCCGCCGTTGACAGCATGTTGGCGACCTGCCCCTCGCCCAGATGGGCGGTTGAGAACAGGGCGACACCATCGCCACCGGGGTAGCTTGCGTTGAAGCCGTTGTTCAGCACGTTGGCGGCCTTCACGCGCTTGGTGTACTGCATGCTGCGCATAGCCGCCTTCGCCAGCTTGTTGACGATCGAGCCGTAGAGTCCGTCTTCTTCCGCCTCTTCGGTGACTGCAAACTGAATCACAATCGTTTCGAAGAGATACCTCGCGGTATAGAGTTCGGACGCCGTGACGTAACCTCCCGCCGCGCCTTCCGCTTTGACCGAAGCTGCCGTGAAGCCGGACATCATCACATCTTCGATGTAGGCTTTCCGGGTTGCGGTTTCGATCGCCATGTACTGTCTCCACGGATCCTTCTCCGGCTTGTATTCCAGGCCGGCGACGGTGTTGAGGCCCAACTGCAACTGCTTCTTGAACTGTGAACGAGTCATTGCCATGATGGGTCTCCTTTAGGCCGAGTAGGTAGCGGCTAGGCGATGGTCTTTGATGCGGCACTCGACCTTTGCCCAGTTACCAACGGCGTTGCCCGGTCTGTCGATCAACTGCAGCACCAGGAACTGTTCGTCGCCGGCGGTTCCAACCAGAAGTTCCTGTTTGGATTGCCCGGTGACAGTGCTTCCCGCATGGGTAGACACGAGATCGCACAGCGTCAGGTTGTGCGTGGCCAGAACAAACGCCACGTCGTCACTGGTCTGAGCCTCGAAGATGGTGTCGGGGTCGTCGTAGACCAAACCGACGGCATCAACGCTGCCGAGCGTCGCCGTGCTTGCCGGCCAGTAGGGTGAAAAAATGATGCTGCCGTCGGCGGCCGTGTATTGACAACCGGCGAAAACACCTAGCAGACCAGCGGAAGCGGCCGTTGCTACAGCCAGTTTGCCGCTGGTCAAAACCACCGCGTCACCAGTGAAAATGTTGGAGCCGTATGCGCTGGCCAACGGATAAGCGTTGGGCGCGGGGCAACCACCACCACTTGCATGACGGCGCGGCTTGAAGCCCATAGGGGCGTCAGTATTTGCCATAATGATTTCTCCTTGAGAGAAAATGGGTTAAAAATGGGATTGATCCGCGCCAACTGCACCGGAGAACCGGCAGGGGATACTCGTTAAAGCGCGCGCCCGAACGGGCCACCGCTCTCAGAATAGAGAGCGTGTTTGTGTTACAAGGTGGGCCGAAGCCCGCCTCTTGTTACTCGTCCGCCGCTACTGGAACCTCGCGGACGACCTTCGTAGACCTTTCTACCTTCGCCGGACCGAAGCCAGACGAGCCGCGGCCGGTTTCTTCATAGAGCTTTGCGTCAATCGCCTCAGTCTGCCGATTGTTCTTGTCTGCGAAATACTTATTGCGGGCATCGTTGCGCGCTTTCGGCATTTCGCAGAGGACCATGCCCTCAACGCCGATGCAGCCTGCATATTTCCCGATTTCTATACGCGGAACCGGAATCTTCTTCGGCACCGTAGAAACCTGCCTCGGCAGCCAGCCTTCGCGGAACTTTCTCGCCGCGTTGACTGAATCAGTTTCTGTGCGGAAGGCCACGCGAATCCATCGCTGCACCATTCCTGCGCGTGGTGGAATATGGGGAAGGCTGACCGGGTTCACCCAGGGTTCATCGGCCCTCTCATGAATTTCCTGGGCCTCGCGTTCATCGGCAACGCGCGAGTCATGAATGCTGTCGTCGTGCGCGGTTCTGACGCCGGTGCGTTTGCCTTGAGCAGGCGCGGCAGCCCAGTTCTTTGTTTTTGGGCGACCGGGCTTTCTTTTCACTTCAGTTTGTTCGGTGGGCATTATTTAGTCTCCTTTGGAGGCTTGCAGTTTTTCACGCGCATAGGCAGCGACGTGCGCCTTGTTGGTCGGGTCAAGCTTGAACTCGCGCATGTTTTTGATGTCGGTGCTGTCCAGCGTCACCCGACGCTTGCCTTGAGCGTCTGTCTTGACTGAAGCCGAACTTCTCGATACCGGCGCAACCGCGCTCCGGGGCGGAGACTGGGGCTTGAATGCCCGCTTGACCTTATCCGCAAGATCCGGAATTTCTCTCCGAATCCTGAGATTCAGTTCCCGGAAATACTCAGCAGACCCCTTGTCGCCGCGCTCGGTAGCCAGTTGGTTGTCCAGGTTATGAACAAACAACGTTTCTGCCGCAAAGCCCTTCCTGCCGAACCACCTGTTTTGCCTTACCCATGTTTGAGCGGCATCTGATACCTGCTCTTTGACCGGAACCTCTTTCGCCTTGCGCTCGAAATCTTCGGTCTGCCGCTCCAAGTCAACCCTGGCGCCATCAATCTCGCGCTTCTTGGCCCGGAGATCGTCAAGTTCGCCCTGAATTTCAACCTCTTTGGCGGACTCCCCGGCCTCTTTCGCGGCCAGAATTTCCGCCGTCTTGACCTTGATCTGGCCGTCAATGTTGACGAGCAGGACTTCGGTCAGGTTCTTATGAGCGGATAAGGACTTGCGCTCGGCCTCAATGCGCAGCGTCCGCTCCTGGGATACCGCGTTCTCGGCTTCTTCGCGGGCCTTTCTGACAAGCCTGCGCTCGCGGGCGATGCGGTCCTGAACCTTCTTGGAGTAACTTTTCAGGTCGTCGTCTACGGCTTCTTCGGCCTCCGCTTCCTGCTCGACGCCATCCCCTTCTTCGGGGGCCGCCTTCTCTTCTTCGACTTCCTCGGCTTCCTCGGCTTCCTCGGCCTCGCCTTCGTCCTTCTTCTCTTCTTCGGCAAGGACGATTTCGATATCATCGGCCCCGGCTTCCGCTGCCGCTGTTTCCGTGCCCGCCTTCTGCTCGGCCTCCTCGGCTTTGTCAACGACAAACTGTTCTTCCAGTTCGTCGCCCTCTTCATCTGCAAATACGTCTTTCGCTGGCTGTTCGGCCATGTCAAATCTCCATCAAACGCGGCGATACCGTCCCGGCGGGAACTGTGCCCCTTGTCGCCTGATGCAAGGGCTACGTGTAAATTCGGCCGGCAAATAAAAAGCCCGCCGAAGCGGGCCTGTTATGCCGTGGGTGTTTATCTACGCATATACGCGAAATCCATCCGGCCCGCCACACTGGGCCAGCACCTCGTCGTCGTTCATCATGATGAGCCGGGTATTCTTGAACTCGCAGCGCTGGCCCGTGTAACGACCATGCACCACCCAATCCCCGACCTTCGGTGCCGCGGCGATTTGCTTGCCGCACATAACACGAAGGAAATCCATGACACCGGAACACAGCTTGAACGAGCGGAAAGCCAACGGGCCGACGGCAGCGATACGCCCCACGAACTGCTTGTGCCCCTCGGCGTTCTGCGTCTCGATCGCCAGCACGATCCCGCTCTTGGTCGTGGTCCTGGGCTGAACTGGCATGACCAAAATGCGCCACATGAACGGGTTCGGCAGTCCTTCCGGTATTTCCTGATCCTCGTCGTTCGCCCACTCGATCCCGTCGCCGGGGTCAAAATCTTCACTCATCCTCATCATCCTCCGATTTAACGGTGTCCTTGAAATGGTCAAGGGCTTCGTTCAGCCCGTGCAACTTACCGACCTTGCTGCGGTAGTCGTCGAAACTGGTGCATCGCCCCCCCAGAATACAGTCAATGAGCTGCTGCTTGCTGCCATCAACGACTTTGTAAAACTTGTCGCGGTCGATTACTACGGTGCGGGTCATCCGTGTATCTCGATATCCATTTCGACATGTATGCAATTGGGGTAACGTGCGAAATGAAAACCACCGCGCCCATCCGAAACCGCCACGGCAGTGCGCCACTCCGAATCAGCCAGGTCTATGTGGGTCAAATCATATGACTCCGCAGGCCGATATTCCGCGCCATTCCATACGCAAATATCCCCGCTATAAATTGGCCGCTTGGTAACATTCAGAATCTTGCCGGTATCGGTAGTCGTCCAAACTAAATCACCAATGGTTTCAGTGGCAACCTCCTCAGCGGCAACCCTTGGCGCAAACGCAGCCGCTATCGCGCCGCCAAGAATTTGTAGAAATGATCTGCGTTTCATCACGACCACGCCGGGATTTTGTGAATCTTGCCGTCTCGTCCCTCGATTTCAAGAATTTGTATGGGCCACTCACCGCCTGGGGTAACGGCACCAAGATGGTGAATTTTGGGCTTGGCCTCAGCAGCCACTGCGCCCGCAATACCAACAGCTACTGCCCCCGTTGCGGCGGCAATACAAAACTTTCTCCGACTCGTATCCATCTCATCGTCTCCTCGCAAAAGTTGACATAGTTTGGGCCTGCGGCCCCATGCCCTGATCGGAGCCCTGAACCGACATCAATAGTCTAATCGTTTCGTCGAAAGATTTCCCTAGTTCTCGTGATACAACCGCCAGCCGGCGCGGCGGAATCACGCCTTCCAGCCCCCGCTGTTGCAGGTACTGGGCCGCCTGTTTTACGGCTACCGGACTGATCCCAGCCTTGGCGTCCTCGCGCTCGATGTCGTTGGCGAGCTTCACGTCCTTGCGCTTCTCGTCCTGCTGGAATACCGCCTCCTTGATGGCCTCATCTTTCTGCACCGCAGCATCCTCTTGGGCGGCCTCTGCGGCCCGCTCTGGCTGCTGTTGGGCGGCCTGCGCTTCCCGTAACTGAGCGGTAAGCGCCTGCATAACCTGCGCGGCCCTGACTGCGATCTGGTTCTCGATCTGCGGGGGTAGCGGCAGACTCGCCGGCTCGTCATCTTCGGCATCCAGATTCAGGGGCGGCAACTCCATGCCCATGCCCTGCATCATCTTGATTCGCATGGACATCGCCTCATGTTCGGCGATGTGCGGCATCAGGGCTTGCTGCAGCATCTGCATGCTGGGCGACTGCTGCGCCGCCAGCATTTCAAGCTGGCCCATGTGGACGGCGATATGGGCGTCATGCTCTTGATCCACAAACACCTTGATCGGCGTCCCAACCATGGCCAGAGAATTTTCAGTCACCGGGTCGCAGCGCTCGATCTTCTTGCGATCCGGCAGTATCCGGTCAATGTCCGGCACCCTCAGGGCTTCGTTCATGCGCCTGTGGACTTCCCGGCGGTCGTAGAGGTCAGGAGCAGATTCAGACAATTGCACCTGCGCCTGGGCAATGGCAATCCGCTGCGTCTGGCTGAATATATTCGGGTCTGAGACCGGCAGAACGTCCACGCGGTCGTCAAAGTCCGTCCGCATGATCTCCCGGCTCTCACCGGGTACGTTGTAGGGATAGCCTTCTTCCGGAAGGTTTTCGCCGTTCAACTCGGCCAATATCGCCAACTCTTCGCCAAGAGCAAAGTGCAGGCGCTTGTGAACCGCGGTCTGCACCTTGGAGCCCTGCTCGATCAGGGCTACAGTCGTTCCCACCGGGCCGGTGTTCGAGGCATCGCCTACCGTGGCTTCCGTGGTCGAAACCAGCCGTTGCCCCATGGTCGTTAGGAGTTCGACGAGCGCAAACAGCGCCATCGGGACATCTTTGAACGGCGGCGTGTAGAAACACTTCGCCAGCTCCTCGGCCTCCATATCGGTCTCGTTCCACCTACCAGGCGCCATCTTGGCTTGAGATGGCAGTTTCGCAGTCTTGGCCTTAAACCCGCCCTGCAGAGCAGCCCATGCAGCATTATCCAGAATGACACGCAGAGCGCCAGTCGCTGCCTTGCCAAGACCAGCGGCCAGATGAAGCAGCCCGAACCCATAGAACCCGTCGCCTCTGATAAACGGGAAATGGACAACCTGGACTCTCCTACGTCTGTCCTGATCGGTTTCCTTCCATCCCCTCCTGATGGCCAGAACCTTGAGCGAATCCCGCTCGACCGAGATCACGCAGGGCAATACCTGATCGCCCTCGACGCCCGGCACCTTATAATCCAGCGTCATCTCATAGACGACGTGTTCCCGGTCCTCCTCTCTGAGGTCGGCATCAACCTTGCCTTCCGCCTTGTCCTGGGCGTCCCTGAGTTCCTGCGAATCATCGGCCTCGCGGGTTGACGATGGAATGCCCAACTCGACATCGGAGTAAAACTTGAGATCCTGCAACTGCTTCATCTCGTGTTGCGAATACGGGATGATGTGGGTGTAACGCGGCGCATCCTCTAAAGTCGTTGCGCTGTAGGGCACCAGAAAATCCGCCGCTTTGATCAGCCTAGCCACGTTCCTTTTCAGGATCGGGTCGTAATAGGACTTTCGGAACATGGAGCCCGCGTAGGCAACCGACCACAGCAGCTTGTCCGACTCCGGGTAATACGTCTTGTCCAGCACCGTGAGCTGGTAGTTCATGTAGTTTTCAACGCGCTTGGACTGGGCCTCAAGTTCCTTTGAGCTTTCACCCATCACCACACCCTTGGCGGGACCGGTGGCCGGGAACAACTCTGCCAAAGCGCGTGACTGGAACTGGACAATCGCCTCCGCAATCAGGGGATGCACTGCGGTACTGGCCCCCTCGAACGGCGGGTCAACGTCGGCCTCATCCACGATCCCCAGCAACTCCATGCCCTTGGTAAGCCGTTGAAACCACGGCGCCCGGCTCTCCCGGTCCGCCCGCACCATCTCGTCAACGTCCTGGGCGATAGCGTTTAATTGGGCTTCCGTTAATCCTTTAGCTAGGTTGGCGTAGTGGTCGCCGTCGTCAACCGTTTCCTGAGATTCCATTTCCGGATCGAAATCCACCTCGATCCCACCGCCATCCAGCATGGTCATCAGCGCGCCGGGCATGGACATCGTTTGCGGCCCGCCAACGTCTACCGTGATTTCCTCCGGCAGTTCGGCGCCGTCGTCGACTTCGGCGAACGGAATGAAGGGGTGGAGCGAGGCCATTATGCTCCAGGACTCCAAATCTTGATGCCGCACGCATCCAACCACCACTCGTCACAATTGGTAATGGCGCGATTCATGACGACTACAATATCGGTCTGATACTCATCACGCATGGCGTCCCTTATTGCGGTACTGTGCGCCTCGATATACAACCACGGCCCAACGGTTAAACGATAGGCCGCAGGGATTCTGGTGGCGAGTTTGTTGATCCAGTTGGCCGCATCCATCGCGGAATAGAGCGACATGTCGACATCTATTTCCAGACGCCGTGTATACACGACAGGATCAAATATTGGCTCCATCTTGGCCAACGCCACGACGGGGATCGCTGCAGCGCCAGCCATCACACCGAAAAATTTACGGCGATTCATGTGATCGGCCACATTCCGCGCCCCAACCTTGACAGCGCCCAGTAGTGCCACGCCAACCACGGGGTGCGCCCGTCGGCGACAAGGCCATCCGGAGATTTACAGCGCCACATCGGGGCATGCGGCCACTTTACAATTCTAGGTTTCATCAATGCACCATCCCCTTGGCTGATACCCGCGCCATGTCGGACGTGACTCGATCCTCGGGCTCTCCTCGTAGGTGGTCAAGCATCTCGGCTTGACCGACCGCACGGCCTGAGTTGTAACCGCTAACGTAGGCTTGCGCCAGCAGACGCTCAGACTCCATGCGCGCACGGTCAATCTCGGCGCGGGTAAGCCAGCGGATCAGACGTGAAATCATTGGTTGGGAATCAAGTAAGTAATTTTCGTCGGCTGGAACGCCAGGGGTTTGGCCGGATCAACTTCATGCAACGCCTCCTCGATACTCCGTTCGGTCAAATCTTTCTTGCCAAATATCCGATCCCACCCGTCCCGATATTCAGGCGTTGCGGGGTGCGTAACGATCTTGGTCATCCGTAAAATCTCCGTTTGGTCGTTTCAACGTCTTCGTCGTCCTCATCCTCCTCATCCAGCAACTGCAGGTGGAAGGTCTTGCGCAACCAGTTCCAGGCATGAACACAGTTATGAACGGTGCCGCCAGTAGTAACGTAACTTTCGTCGTCCTCAACAGATAGATTGAAAACCTCTATTGGGGAGTCAATGCGTTTGTTATGCTCAACCCAAAATCCAACGGACTCGCCGCCAAACACCCCGACCGCGCTCCCTTGGGTCTGCCACTCCAGGCTATACGCCTCGACGCAATTGGAAATACCCTTCGGACCCTTCCTGGCGCCAGCCTTTTTCTGGACCCTAATTTTTGCCGCGATGTTCTGCCTAGACAACAGAAGCCGTAGCCCAAACAATAACTGTTTTGATACGGACGTAACCACAATACGGTCTGCGCATGTATGCCCGTCGCCATATACAACGCCATCAATAATCCCGCGTCGAAATTCGTGCGGAGCATCAAACACCCACGACGGAAGTAGTTTGCTGTATGACGACGACCCGAATTCCCTAAATAAATAACTCAGTGGTTTTGACGCCATCGCCGCCACGCAAACAACACCCTGCGCCGCAACGACAACGTGCGCCCCGAAAACTCGTCTGGCGCATTCCGCTACCCTTGAAATTGCGCCCTCATCGCAGGACCAACGGATGTCGTAACGCCCCGTAGAAACGCACCCCTCGGACAAATAAAGCCCGAACATCCAGCCGGCCTCATAATCTAGCGGGATGATGCGATTAACAGACTTGCCGTTCCAATGGGCATCGGTCACGCTATCTTGTTGCACTACAGCGCCAGCAGGAACGTGTGACGCTAAATCAACGTGAGATAAACCGCCCTCCGCCGCAGGGGCCGGTAACGTCATGCAGAGATGCCGCTTTCTGCGCACAGACTTAACCACCTTTCCGGCGCGAACAAACTGCTCGTATCCCCTGGGCGCCATTTCTACCGCAGGACGCCAAAACAACCCCTCATACACCATCCCAGCGCTAGAAGATTTCAGTTTTCTCTGTGGTGCATTTACTTGCATCGCAAGCACTGGATGCGCGTCAGTAATCAATATCTCGTCCAGCCCCTTTGCCTTCACTCGCAGGATATGGTCAGAAACGCGCGAACCAGTAGCACGCACGCGGCGGAATCTGCCGGCGTGCGTCATCACCATATCACCTGCTTTGATTTGATCTATTGGCAACAAACCAGATTGGCAATACACCAACGTACCGGCCGCGAGACACGTATCAACGATGTCGTCATGCTCGCCGGCAGGGAATGCTTCGCACTCGTCCATGACTTCGTCGGCCCACTTCCGGTCCATGTAGAACACGCAACCAGATTCCAGCACCGTCTCGGCGGCATGGGCGCGGGCGAGTTTCGACTTGTCGGCTTTCAGTGCGTGAACAGGAATTCTGCCGCGCCTGAGCTCCTGAATCAGCGAATGGCCCGAAGCCTTCTTTTCGATCAACAGGCGGTCAGGCTTCCATTCCTGATAGTGCTTCCGTGCGAGTCTTCGGAGTTCCGGAAACTCGACCTTATCCTTGAACCGCTCCAGCAGGATGCAGCAATACCGGCCGCTTGAAACCGGTCTACCCATTTTCTTGGCGAGCGCCTGAATCAGCGCCGGCCTTTCTTCCTCGTGCCAGAACACGCCCCATGATGTCCGGGCCGTGTAGTCGTTCTCCTCCCCCTCCTCGAACGCCGTGTCGTAGACACTGACCACGTATTCGCACTTCGGCGGCTTGTCCTTGGGCCATTTGCGCCAGTCTGCGCGCTTGAGGATTGCGCCTTCTGCTGGCCGCGGGTTCTGCTGGTATTTAGCGGCCCACCCGCGCTTCCCAGACAGTAATCTGGCGCGTTCCAACATCGCGGGCGTGTACCATTCCGGCCACAGGATGTCGCCGATACTGCGGCCCAGCGGGTCGTTGTCCTCCTGCTCCTTAGTCTCGACCACGGCAACGAGGCATAGCACATACCAGACCTCGCCATCAGAGCACTTGCACAACCCGGACTTACCGGCGAATTCCTTGGGCAATAACCTGCCAGACGGGTCTGTTTCGGCCCACCTGGTGTTGACTATCACCTTGCGCGCGGTGGGCTTCAGGCGATCATTCGAGTCCTGCGCGTACCAGTTCCACGTTGATTCAGACTGCGTTTTGCTGTCGGCGTCCTCAAACCCGCGCACCAGATCGTCGTAGATAAACAGGTCGGCGCGGCGACCAGCAAACGGCTGGACACCAGTCGAGTAGTATTCGCCACCCCTTTCCGTCTCCCATCGGCCGGCGGCCTTGCTGTCTCTGGCCAGCCCAACCCCAAATACCCGCCGATGAATCTCTGATGCGTAAGCGTTTCTGGCGCGGCGCCCGAACCTATCGGCCAATTCCTGCGTTGCCGAACCCTGAATAATGCAGTCCGTCGGATGCCGCCCCAGCCACCACGCCGGGAACAACATTGACACGTATGTTGATTTTGCCGACCCCGGCGGGGCCAGAATCATCAGGTTCTTAAACTCTCCGCGCTCCAGTGCTTCGAGTTTTGCAATAATCAACTGATGATGCTCTGCCGGGATATACCGGGCAGCGATCGGCAGCTTGTTCAGCCCCGGCAGGTCGTCCCGTTCGATCTCAGCCGGGATATAAAGCCCGGCGTAGATGGCCAGGCTGTCGCGGGCCTCGGCTAATTCAAGCTGCCTGAGCCCGTCAACGTGTCGGCGCAGGTCCGCCAATTCGAGATCAACCATATTGCAGCGCAACCAACTGGCTGCGGCACAAAAAAACCGGGTTTATACCAAGCGCGTTTGTGCGACGCGGTATATTAAGCAGACTTTCGCCCACCCTTAACAGGCACAACCTGCGCCCGGCCGATCCCAAGCTTCACGCTCAACAGCCTTGCCTCTTCCCGCAACGCATCCTTACTCTCATTGAACGCGCCGGGCTTGCCTTGTTCCTGGCGCTCAACAGGCTTGCCATGTCCGCGCTCAATCACTATCTCAGCCGCGGCCAGTTTGGACCGCTCACTTTCCCCGTTCTGCATGATGTTAAGCACCACAGCCAGCGCCTCTACCGTTTTCTCCCGGCACATCGCCTCAAGGGTTCTCTGTTCCTCCGTTTTCGCAGGACGCCCACCAGGATTACCGGACTGGCCAGGAACGAACGATTTGCCGCGGGGCTTCTTTTTTGCTGTTTTCATGCTGTTCTCAGCTAAACACTACGGCAGCGCCGCTATGCGCGAGCAAAAACTGTTTGGCTGCGTGAATTCCTGCTCGCGCCTTTCTTGCGGCATCGAAATAATGCAGGTCATCATCCTTTGGGCCCTGGCGCCGTCCTTGATTGAGGCGGCAATGGACTGGCCGACTTCTTTTGCCTCTCTCCCGTGAGCGTCGGCAGTCCGCAGGGCTTGCAGGCCAAAATAAATCGTTGCTATCACGCCAAGAAACGTCAGGATTCCGAGTAAGTCGGAAATCCGCACCCCCTTTGCCGCGAGCTTGCCTAGCGGGGTATCGACAGAGAGTTCTTGTTGCGCGTCTTGTTCGGGCATGGCGATCTCCTACCGCACGGCATCCACTAGGGCGCGGTGTCTTCGCTGGCATTCGTAGTACATCTCACCGACCTCCACCAGTTTTCGCAGCACCGTCGCCCCCGTCCCGTCCGGCAGAGGGGTTAGGTCCGGGCATTCCGTCGTCAGGTTTGCCGGCAGGGGTGAGCGCTCCGATGAGGGCGGCATTGGCGTTGCGCAGCCCATCAGAATCAAGGCAAATATTGCGATAGACGGGCCTCTCCACAATCTTATCCACGTCCCGCGTGATCGTCCGATATACGATTTTTGCCTTGGCATTGCCATTCTCCAGTTTCGTCCCGGCCTCCGCGGCCTGGGCCACCTCTATTTCGCGCTGTTCCCGTGCGGCCTCTTCGCACTCGAGCTTCGCCGCATCGAACCCGGCGTTGTATATCGATCGGCCGATACCCGCCAAAGCCGCGAGAATGGCGAGCGCAATCAAGCCATAGAGCAGTAGGGAGCCGCGCTGCCGCCTCATTTGCACGTCAACCCAAAGAACACGCCGCCCCGCTCACACTGAAAGTCCGCAGGAATCGGCGCGCAACTGGAAAGCATTAACAGCGTCGCCAATACCGCAAGGCACCTCATCTCTTGAGCATCCATCCGCCGAGCACCAGGAGTGCTATGCCTGCCGCCGCAAACGCCTTGTATGGAAAGCCGATCATATGGTTGTTTACGCCCCAGGTTGCATACGACAAAACGCAAAACGCGACCCCAAGCAGCGACGACATGAGCGCGAGGATTTTCATGCCAGTCTCACATCAGCGCCCATCCACACAGGGCAACCGTTAATGCCAGCGCCACAACCGTAGACCGCCGCACCCAGTCCTCCCACCGATCCGCAAACGGGTGGTATTTATCAACGTAGAACGCCCCCGCCACGGTCAGCACCCACAGAATTAGGGTTATTGCGGCAAGAATCTTCATGTCAGTGCTGGCCGGCGCCGCCGTACCACACGCCTTGAAAGTCTGACGGCCTGGTGACGGTAAGCGTCGTGGTTATACTGCGGGCGTCAATAAGTTGCGAAAGGGGTTGAAAGACTTGCGCCCCCTCCAGCTTCCTCACCCGCTCTTCCAGTTCCTCAATGCGCTTCAGCGCTTCTTCAAGGTTCATGTTTGCCCTCTGTTCATGTTTCGTGAACGTGTCATGCCATCAGCACGGCTTTCGCCCGCTCCCAGTAAGTGACGCGATCGGTTACTTGCCGTCTGGGCGCTTGTCCAAGCCCTTCTCTGCCATCAACGCCGCCACATCATCGACATGCAGGCAATCGACCATGCAGGCATACTGCTGCGGGCTCTGAATCACGGCGATATTCCCGTTGCAATAATCGGTTCCGGGAACTGCGCTGTGCAGCACGCCGAAGGCAACGACTTTCCCGCCTTCAAGTTGCACTATTTTGTCGCCGTTCTTCGCTTCACGTCCGTTTCGGTAGTGCATTTGCCACTCCTATGGATAAAACACTCGATTGCCAGATTTGGGTGGCACAATCTGAAAATGCGCCCATCCCTTCGTACTCGCCGGATGCTCCTGCCACAATCCAATTTCCTGCAGTACCTCGGGATGCGCCAGCGCCCATTCGTCAAGGTCGCCCTCCGGATCATCCAGGTCGCACGCCTCACAGGTCATGTGCTTTGACTTCTTCGCGGCTCCCGGCGTCGCGCCGTTTACCGCAGCGGGTCGCCAGCCAGAATTCACCTTGCGTTCCTCGCCAAACGCCTCAAGAAGCTGGTTGATCTTGTCAACCGTTTCTTCCGCCGTCTCGCGCATGACATCGGTCAATTCATCGGCGTATTTACGGTCACGGCCCATGTAGTAGTCTGGAATCTTGATGCTCATGCCGCCTCCGGCTCCAGCAATGATTCTGGCTTCACCCGGAATTGCTCGACCGCAGCCAAAGGAACCGCGGCTCGGACATGGTTTGTCAGCGTCTTGCCTTGAAATCTTTGATATTCAAACGGGTATTGCGGCTCACTGCCTCTGGACATGACAACGAGGACGGGATTGCTCATTTACGCCGCCACGAATACCAACACGAAAACAACCAGTCCAACAGCCACGCTAACACACCCACGAGCACGAGGACTCCAATAAGGAACGAAACCGCCAGCTTCCATAGAAAGCGGCGCATGGGTTATCACGCGCCTTTCCCATACTCGCCTCGCCTACCCGCGCATTCGGTATATACGGACTGCGCAATCATTTCTTTCGGCATGCCGGTTCCCCACAGCGGATCAAAGAATCGCAGCAGCAACGCAAATACCGGGTTCTTCTCACGTTCGCCCATTTCCTCCAGGCTCGCCCGCACCCTGTCCTTGTCGGCGCCTACATCTCTCGCCCACACCACATCCCGAGCCCAGATCGCATAAACCAAGCAGCCGTCTTGATCCAGCTTCAGGGCTTCGGCGTTCGTTGCGAACAGGGACAGCGCTACAAATGCGGACAATAGGAAGGCTTTCATCGGGATACCTCCGGGACAACTACCAATCAATTACCAATTCGCTCAGAATTAGTAAGAAAACGCTGACGCCCGCCACAAGGATGGAGTGATTTCCCGGCACGAAGCACGGTTCACGTCGCGTCAGCAGAAAAGAAAAAGCCCCGGAAATCTTTCGATGCCGGGGCCGAAAATCAGCCGAGGAGGAGGTTCAGCCGATGCAGGGTTACGATTATCCCTGCTGTGCGTGCTGATGCTCAGAGGCTCCGTCTGGGGAGCTTGGCCCGCACCGATTTCGTGATTCTTTCCGGTTACGGCGTCCGGGATTGCCTTTGGCCCTGATTCGCGGCAGCGAGACGGTGGCAACGATGTACTGGCCCTAATCGGGGCCTAGATTGTGTGTGCTGCTCATAGACCTACTTGTGTGTCGGGTCCCCTTCTGGACTGCCCGGGCCGCTCTCTGGGTTTTTCTGGTTGCAGGTGCGCGTTACGATCGCGCTAAAAGTCGGCTTATGAGACCGTCTTGCCTCCAAGGCTACCTGCGTCTAATTTCGTAACCTCTGGCGAATATAGCGGAAATCATGCACCAAACTTTTTTTTTGTGCAACTATGCCAGAAGCCGTTTCCCGTGAAACATCACGTTTCCACCACATCCTCGATCACGTCCGAGAACGACGATGCCGGCGAGTAAGTGCCGATACACCACGTCATCCAGTGCCCCTCCTCCATGTGCCCGACCTCCGCGAACCAGGTAACGTCGCCACGCTTGTAGAGGCGGTGCGGTAGTCTGGTGCGGCCGATCGTTAACAGCATCTGTTTGACTACTTCATGGGGCTTTGGGTGGCTCCAGCGCGCCGCCGCCGCGGCTTTGGCGAGTTCCGTGCGCTCGGCGTCGGACATTGCAGCCATGCGATTCGTGCCGCCCTTTTTACCGCCGGCCAGTCCGCCCTTGCTGCCGGCAACCGCAAAACGGTTAGGTTCTGTCATCACTGGATAACCCCTTGTTTTTGCAGATAATCACAAATCTTGGTTTCGGCCCGATACGCCACGGAATCGAGCGTAATCACCACTTCCCGGTTAATCGCCGACACCGCCCGCCGGCCGCCCTTGATTCGGTAGCGGTCTGCCAAATCCTCAAGAAAGATGCCCGGCTGGCCGTAGTGTTTGGCCATCAGGCGCAGGACTAATCCCTTGTGATCCCAGCCCTCGTCGATATAAGTCAGCACGATGCCCACCAACCCCCGGCCGGCGCGCCCCCCCTCCCGCCCCCCCCCG